>Ga0224534_1000085_pt1 | contig 61994 bp, 57 predicted proteins | sample 714E12024metaG_FD_172012 | JGI IMG/M metagenome (GOLD analysis project Ga0224534, IMG submission 172012) | Peat soil microbial communities from Stordalen Mire, Sweden - 717 E1 20-24 | ecosystem: Environmental > Terrestrial > Soil > Wetlands > Peat | place: Sweden: Norrbotten County, Stordalen... | reverse complement strand
CGCCCGCTTGTGCGAGTGGGCGGCCAAGACCGGGCTGCCGGTCGCCCGAGTGGAGTCCGAGGTCGGCTCGGGCATGAACGGCGCTCGGGCAAAGGTCCGCCGTCTGCTCGCCGATCCGAAGGTGACGACGGTCGTCGTCGAACACCGCGACCGACTCGGGCGGATGAACATCGAGCTCGTCGAAGCAGCGCTCGAGTCCGCTGGTCGCCGGCTTGTGGTGCTCGACGAGGGTGAGGTCGACGACGACCTCGTCCGGGACATGACCGAGGTCCTTACCTCCTTCTGTGCTCGCCTCTACGGCCGCCGTTCAGCTCGGAACCGGGCCGAAAAGGCCCTGCGCAAGGCGGCGGAGGTGCCGGCGTCATGATGTTGAAATGACCCACCTCCGTTCGATCGCCCTACCTTTCGTCGTCGTTCATCCCGCCGCTGCGCGTGTGCGGACGCGCCTTCGCGTCGAGGCCGCCGACGAGGACGTACTACGGGTCGTGGGCCGTCATCTCGGCTCGCTCGCCGGCGAGGACCTCGCTCAACGCTGCCGAGAGCACAAGCTCTCGGCCAAGCAGCGGGCGCAGTCCCGCCGAGAGCGCAAGCGGGCGATCACCGCCGCGAGCTCGTCGCGCTGGGCCGGAGCGATCACTCGCACGAGCGAGGACTCCTGGCAGCTCGCCTGGCGCAGCCTTGTCGCCGAGCGACGGACACTCGCCTCCCGTGTCCACCGGATCGAGCGGAGGCTCACGGTCCCCGTCGGCGAGCGCCGCGGCTATCAGACCAGGCAGGAGTCTTACGAGAAGCGCCGGCGCCTCCAGCACCTCCGGACGAGGCTGGCGGGGGTCGAACGACGCCTCGAAGGGGGGCGAGTCTCGATCTGCCGGGGAGGATCCCGTCTCGCGAAGGCCCGTCACAATCTCGATGCTGCCGGCCTCAGCGAAGCCGCTTGGCGGGAGCGGTGGGAGGCCGAGCGCCTCTTCATCTGCGCCGACGGCGAGGCCGGTCAGCTCCTCGGCAACCTGACGGTCCGCTGGCACCCCGACGAGCACTGGCTCGAGCTGCGCCTCCCGAAGGCCCTCGAGCACCTCGCCAATCGTCCCGGTGGCCGATACCGGCTCTCGTGCCCGGTCGTCTTCGCCTACCGCGGTGAGGAGGTGGCGGCACAGGCCGAGAGCGGCGCCGTGCGCTACGACGTCTTCTTCGACCCGGGCAAGCACCGCTGGTATCTCGACGCCTCGTGGTCGTTCTCCGACGGCGAGCTTCGCCCGAGCATGGAGCACCTGCGCTCGGGCCCCGTGATCGCAGTCGACCTGAACCACGGGCACCTCGCCGTCTGTGTCCTCGACCCCTCGGGGAACCCGATCGGAGCGCCGGTGAGCGTGCCGCTCGAGCTCACCGGGCTCAAGGCATCTACCAGGGACGGCCGAATCCGACAGACCATCTCCTGTGTGCTCGCCCTTGCGCGCACACATGGCGCCGGGGCGGTCGTGATCGAGGACCTCGACTTCGTCGCCTGGCGCGAGGAGGGCCGGGAGCGATCCGGGCGCCGTCCCTCACGGGGCAAGCGCGCCAAGGGCTTCCGCCGCCTCGTCGCCGGGCTCCCGACAGGCAAGTTTCGGGACCGGCTCGTCCAGATGGCGGCGAACAACGGTGTGGCGGTGATCGCGGTCGATCCCGCCTACACCTCGCGCTGGGGCGCCGAGCACTGGCTCGACCCCCTCGGGCAGATCTCGCCCGAGGCGAGCGGCCACCACGCGGCGGCCCTCGTCATCGGACGACGCGGACTCGGACATCGGGCACGACGACGGGAAAGGTGTGACTCGACACGAGCAGTGCATCGTGACGAGAGAGCTGCCGACTCCGTCGTGTCAGGTGACCGCCGCCCGCACACCGAACCGGAGGACCGGGAGGCAGGTGGGCAGCCGCGATCGCGGCAGAGGACCCTTCCTGGCGAACGGGCACCCTCCGGCGACGAGGCGACTGAGGACCGTTCGTGGTCGCCCGCCGGGCAGGAATCAGTTCTGCTCAGTGTTTAGGAACGGTGGCCAGTCCTCCCCGCTTTGCTGGGTGACTTCCGCGAGGTACGACACGGCGAGACGTTCCCCATCGAGCCGCAAGTCGTACAGAGGTTGCCAGGACGCCCCCGAGACGTGGTAGGACACCTCGAGGGCGGCCTCGACCCGGCCCTCCACCTCGAAGGTCGCGCGCACCTCGACGATCTCGCCGAGGCGAGGTCCTGCCTGGCCAGCCGCGAGGCGTTCCGCCGCTGCCTCGAGCTCCCGCTCGGCGGCCCGCTTGCGACCCGAGATCTCGCGACGTCGGGCAAGGGCGACACCGGTGCCGCCGACCAGCTCGTCGGCCATCCGCGCGAACTCGCCGTGCTCGGTCCGGCCGAAGCTGACGGCCCGGGCGAACGAGGTCGCGGCGACTTCGGAGAGGTGCCGAAGAAACCGAGCCGGGCCTGCTCTGTCGCGTCCTCGTCCTCGAGGGCCTGCAAGGCCTCACGGCACCGCTCGACATCGGCTCGCAGTTGTGCGGTGTCCACACGCAACGGCGCGACACGAAAGTCGCGATGGACCTCGACATCGCGCAACGCCATGCCCGCTCCGCGGGCGACGACACGGACCGATGCCGGATCGACGGTGGACGGGAGCGTGGGGAGCACAACGGTCCGCGTCCCCTCCTCGAGCGTCACCGTGCCGCGCCGGACGACGCGGGCGCCGTCGCGGAAGACTGTGACCTCGGCCACCTGCGCATCAAGTTTGTTCTGCTCGGCCATCTGATCACCTCGTTGGTGTTCTCGCGAGCAAGTCATTGTGGCCTCCCGGGCACAGCGTCGCTGGCCGGTGCCCTCCTTGGGGCCACGGCGCCCCCGGCGCCGACCGAAGCGGCCGCGGGCAGACGCCAGCACCCGCCGGGCTCGGAGCGCGTCCGCTCCAGAGCCGAGCTGCTAGGTGAAACCGAGCTCGCGCTCGACGAAGGGCACAAGACCGGCACCCGAGAGCCCGGGCTTGGCCACGTGCCCGAATTGCTGGACCTGGACGTCCTCACAGCCCGAGACGTCCGCCACGACCACGGCAAGGGGTCTTGCATGGGCCTTCTTGCGGAAGGTGATCCTGAGATACTGGCCGAAGTCCGCCGTACAGCTGAACTGGCCAGGGGAGACCACACCGAGCCCGTTGACGAAATGCCGGATCGCCTTGAGCTTCGCCGGGTCGGTCGTCGTGACCGGCGGATGGCCGGCTTCGCCCGGGTTGAGGCCGGACGTCAACACGGCCGTGAGGACCTTGGCTCCTGCGGGGATACGGTCACCCGGGGGCTTTGCCGGTAGCCAGGTCACCTGGGCGTCCACGCGGACCCCGCTGCGATGACTCGAGAGGGCCGCGATCGAGATGACCAACACCCGATTGTCCAGGAGCGTCTTGACAGCCGGCCAGCTGTAGGAGACGAACCAATCATCGGTGATCCCCCATGTGCTACCCGTGCCGAAGCCGTAGCCGTCGCGCCTCATGGCGCCACGGGGCAAGTGACTCCGCACCCACGCCCACAGCTTCCATGGGCCCACTGGCGTCACGAAGAAGCGGTGCAGGTCGACGAGGTTCGGATTGCCAATGCTCTGGCCGGGCGAGCGCAGACGGTGCGAGTCACCGCTCGGCTCGTGAGCGAGCCTCCTGGATCCCGGTGGGAGCCGGACCAGGGACAGCAGCATGGCCGCGTCGCGCCGTGCCAGCTGGCCCCGGGACAGCGTCCGGGGGTGAGCACTTGTCGTCAGCTCCATCCGTGGCGTCGTTGACGAGGGTCGGGTGGCCTGCACCTGGCCGCATGCCCCGAGCGTGCCCGCGAGGACCAGGCTGGTGGCGACGACGGCAAACAGGGTTCGGGGCGAGCGCCTCGTCAGGGAGTTTGACGCCGGCACACCTCGATCGGCTCTGACCGGTGGCAATCGAGGCGAGTGGAGTCTCCGGACGGCGACGGGAATCGACACGCGCTTTGCGATCATGATCTCAAGAAGCTCCTCGGCGTCAGTTTCGCGTACTTCTCGTTCGGAGCTGATCGCGGCCCCGACGATCGACGACCAAGTTCACGAGGCGCAACCGAAGGTGCACAACCGCGAGCGCTTCTCGCGCCGAGCAGGACCGTCGTGAGCCTTGTTCCCCTCGGTCGAGCTTCGTCGAAGCCTCCCGCGCCGAAGTCGTCCGTGGAGCCTGAGGTCGCAGGCTTTGCGCGCCTTGCACGCGGGTGCGAGGCTTGCCGTTCGCGGCACCCGTTGCCGACAGCGTTAGCCCATGACGAGCCGCGTGTCGCAGACAAGGGCCTTAGCCCACGATCGGAGGGTCACATGCGTACGTCCCGCATAATCGGTCTCATCGCGGTGGGAGCGATCTCCCTGCCCCTCCTGGCAAGCTGCTCCACCAAGCCCACGGTCACGGGTCCGAAGACCAAGGCGCCGATCGGAAAACAACTGGCTGAGCTGGTCGGCTCCGACACCGCCGCCAGCGATCTCTTCGGCTTCTCGGTGGCCACCTCCGGCACGACCACCGTCGTGGGCGCGATCGGTCACGCTAAGTACGCCGGCCGGGCGTACGTGTTCGACAAGACGGCGTCCGGCTGGAAACAGGTGGCCGAGCTGAAGGGCTCCGATACCGCCGCCAGCGACGAATTCGGCTCCTCGGTGGCGATCTCGGGCACCACTGTCGTCGTGGGTGCCGGCAACCACGCCAACTACGCCGGCGAGGCGTACGTGTTCGACAAGACGGCGTCCGGCTGGAAACAGGTGGCCGAGCTGAAGGGCTCCGACACCGCCGCCGCCGACTACTTCGGCTGGTCGGTGGCCGTCTCGGGCACCACTGCCGTCGTGGGTGCATATGGCCACTCCAACAAGGCCGGTCGGGCGTACGTGTTCACCAAGACGGCAAGCGGCTGGAAGCAGGCCGCCGAGCTGGACGGCTCCGACACCGTCGCCGGCGACCAGTTCGGCTCCGCGGTGTCACTCTCGGGCACGACCGCCGTCGTAGCTGCAACCAGCGCCGCGAACAGTGCCGGCCGGGTGTACGTGTTCACGAAGACGGCAACCGGCTGGAACCAGACCGCCGAGCTGAAGGGCTCCGACACCGCCGCCGGCGACCACTTCGGCTGGTCGGTGGCGATCTCGGGCGCCACTGCGGTCGTGGGCGCATTTCATCACGCCAACATCGCCGGCCGGGTGTACGTGTTCACGAAGACGGCAACCGGCTGGAACCAGACCGCCGAGCTGAAGGGCTCCGACACCGTCGCCGGCGCTGGCTTCGGCATCTCGGCGGCCTTCTCGGGTGCAACCACGGTCGTGGGTGCGACCGGCGAGCAGGGCACCGGCCGGGCGTACATATTCACGAAGACGGCAACCAGCTGGAAGCAGGCCGCCGAGCTGAAGGGCTCCGACAGCATCGCCGGCAACGAGTTCGGCTTCTCGATGGACGTCTCGGGAACTACTGCCGTGGTGGGGGCCGATAACGCCGGCCGGGCGTACGTGTTCCAAGCCTGAGGCCAACTCGGTCGAGATTGGAGAGCGACCGAGACCTCCGAGCGAGGAAAGCGCCCGAACGCCTGTGCGACGGCCCTGTCACCGGCGGCGCCGGTTACGTTCTGGTAATGGCCAAGGTCGTGTTTGTCGGCGTGACGACCGGCTCGTCGCTCATCCACCAGGCGATCACCACGTGGCAGTCGATCCTGGGGGTGCCGTGCAAAGTGCGTGGCGTTGACATCGCCCTCGACGCCGACGACGACACCTACGTCCGATTCCTCGACGAGCTTGTGAGGGACCACAGCGTCGCAGGGGCCGTCATCACCACCCACAAGGTCAGGGTCTTCCGCGCCGGACGGATCCGCTTCGCCGACCTCGACCCGCTCGCTCTCGCCTGTGAAGAGGTCAACGCCATCAGGCGTACGCCCGACGGCTTGTGCGGCTGGGCCCGTGACCCGGTCTCGGTCGGACGCGTCGCCGACCGGATCTGGCCTGAGTCAGAAGGCAAGGTCATCTGCCTCGGCGCAGGCGGCACGGCACTGGCCCTTGCCAAACACCTGTTCACGACCCGGACAGACGTGCGGTTCGTCTGCGCCGACCCGAGCCGCGCCGCGGTCGAGCATCTCGCTTCGATGGCGGGACACCCAGTCGCCGGACACGTCGGCGATGGGCCCTGGGACGATCTCGTTGAAGCGGGCCCGCCTGGGTCGTTGATCGTCAACGCGACCGGAATGGGCAAGGACCGGCCCGGCTCGCCCATCACCGGTCGGACACGATTCCCGCAGCGCGCGGTCGTCTGGGAGCTGAACTACCGGGGCAACCTCGAGTTCCTCGCCCAGGCCCGTATTCAGGCCGAGAGCTCAGAGCTTCAGGTTCACGACGGTTGGCAGTTGTTCTGCCACGGATGGGCGGCAGCGCTCAGCGTCGTGCTCGACCTGCCCGACGACGACGGGCTCGGTGACCGGTTCGCCCGGGCGGCGCAGTCGCTGAAGCCCCGCATCGCATGATCAGTGTCGTCGAACCCGTCCACGCCAGGTCCCGGTCCGCCTGATCCACGACCGGTGAACCGACAGGTTCACAGAACCGCTGGCGTGCCCGGTTCCGGCGTCTTGGGTCAGCGGTGACAATCGACAGCGACTTCGAGCGCGCCGCAGATCTGGCGCATCCGTGCGTCGCTGAGCCGCCCAAGGCGCTCTACGAGGACCGCGACCGAGACGCTCTCGACCGAGTCCAGATTGACGCCGGATCGCAGTGGCACGGGGTCGTCACCAGGTTCCAGGACAACCTCGCTAGGTATGTGCCGGATGGTCGTCGTACACGGGGCGATCAGGGCACGCCCAAGTCGTGGGATTGCGGCATCACGCGACAGGACCACGACGGGGCGGCGACCAATGTCCGCCAGCTCGCACCACCAGAGCTCCCCTCGGGCGGGAAGAGGTGTCATGACGTCGCTGCGGCCTCGCGAAAAGATGCCAGGTCACCCCAGTCATCGGGCTCGTCGAGTGGGTGCTCGTCGTAGGCCGAGTAGCTGGCATCGATCTCGGCGGCGCGGTGCCGAGCCAGTAGCGCTTCGAGCGCCTCGTCGAGGAGCGCTGAATCCGTCAGCTTCGAACGCAGCCGCCTTGCGTTCTCGAGAAGGCTCTCGTCGACCGTGGTGCTCACCCTGATCCGACTCATGCCACTATTATGCCACACTCATGCCATCGCTCGTGACGCTCAACGGTCGCCAGGCCGTCACGCTGGCCGATATGAACCTTCGAGGCGGCATTCGGTCGTGGACCTGGTGCCGCTCGTTAGCATGTGCCGGGGATCCAATCTGTGATTTCGGAGCTGGCGCGCACTCCAACCGGGCTGCGCAGCCCGAATAGGTGCATCGATGGTTTCGAGGACGACAAGCTGCTACGAGCCATGGTCGCAGGAGCGAGCTGCTGCCATCGTCGACAGGCATCTTGACGAACGCGGTCCGCTGATGCCGATCCTGCACCAGCTGCAGGACGTGTTCGGCCACATCGATCCCCGGGCCGTCGACCTCGTGGCCGATGCGCTGAATCTGTCGAAGGCCGAGGTCTACGGTGTCGTCACCTTCTACAAGGATTTTCGCTCCGAGCCCCCGGGCACGTCGGTGATCCAGGTGTGCCGGGGCGAAGCGTGCCAGTCCATGGGTGCCGAGCGGCTCGCCCGGCATGCCCGCGAGCACCTGGCCGTCGACTTCGGCGCCACGACCTGCGACGGCGCAATGACGCTCGAGCAAGTGTTCTGTCTCGGCAACTGCGCGCTCTCCCCGGCGGTGCTGGTCGACGGCCGGCTGAAGGGCAGGATCGACGAAGCTCGCTTCGACGAGCTCGTCGCCGAGGCCAGGACCCGGGCGCGCTGATGGAACCGGTCGTCGTCTTCGTGCCGCTCGACGCCGCCGCGCGTTCGGTCGGTGCCGATGACGTCGCGAACGCGATCGTGCGGGAGGCGGCCACTCGCCGCTGTGAGGTTCGCGTTGTACGCAACGGCTCACGCGGGATGTTCTGGCTCGAGCCGCTCGTGGAGGTATCGACGCCGGAAGGGCGCGTCGCTTACGGCCCAGTCGGCGCCGAAAGCGTAGGAGAGCTCCTCGACGCCGGGATTCTCGACGGAGCGCCACACCGGCTGCGCCTTGGGCTGACCGAGGAGATCTCCCACCTGAAGCGTCAGACACGCTTCACCTTCGCAAGGGTCGGGGTCAACGATCCGCTCTCGGCTGCGGACTACGAGACGACCGGAGGTCTCGTCGGATTGCGCCGCGCGCTCGAGATGACGCCTCAGGAGATCGTGACGGCGGTGACCGATTCCGGCCTCCGAGGACGAGGTGGGGCAGGCTTCCCGACAGGCATCAAATGGCAGACCGTTCTCAACACGCCCTCGGAGCTCAAGTTCATCGCCTGCAACGCTGATGAGGGCGACAGTGGGACGTTCGCTGATCGCATGCTCATGGAGGGCGACCCCTTCCTCCTGCTGGAAGGGATGGCCATCGCCGGGCTCGGCGTCGGCGCGAGCGAGGGCTACATCTACATCCGCTCCGAGTACCCCGATGCCGTCGCCACGATGGCAGCGGCAATCGACATCGCCTATCTGAACGGATGGGTCGGGTCCTCGCTGCTCGGGACCGACCGCGCCTTCGACCTGCACCTTCGAGTCGGGGCCGGCTCGTACATCTGCGGTGAGGAGACTGCGATGCTCGAGAGCCTGGAGGGCAGGCGCGGCATGGTTCGCGCCAAGCCCCCGCTCCCCGCGATCGCAGGTCTCTTCGGCAAGCCAACGGTCGTGAACAACGTCCTCTCGCTCGCCACGGTCCCTCCGGTCCTCGCCCAGGGCGCCGAGGCCTTCCGGGCGCTTGGCGTGGGGCGTTCGCGCGGGACTCAGGTCTTCCAGCTTGCAGGCAACATCAAGCACGGTGGCATCGTCGAGACCCCCTTCGGCGTCACCCTCGGCAAGCTCGTCGAGGAGTTCGGCGGTGGCACCGCGAGCGGTCGACCGGTGCGGGCCGTCCAGGTCGGCGGTCCGCTCGGCGCCTACCTGCCGACGAGCCGGTTTGATCTGCCGATGGACTACGAGGCCTTTGCGGCTGCTGGTGCAATGGTGGGACACGGGGGCATCGTGGTCTTCGACGACACCGTCGACATGAGTCGCCAGGCGCGCTTCGCCATGGAGTTCTGCGCTGAGGAATCCTGCGGCAAGTGCACGCCTTGCAGGGTGGGATCGGTTCGCGGCGTCGAGGTGATCGACCGCATCATCGCCGGAGACAACCGCGACGCCAACCTGGAACTGCTCGAGGACCTCTGCGAGACGATGGTCGACGGCTCGCTCTGCGCGATGGGCGGGCTCACCCCCTTTCCGGTACGGACCGCCCTGCGGCACTTCCCCGAGGACTTCCACCACGCTGGGGCGGTCCCACTGTGAGGTGCGAGACCCGTTTCTCGACAGCGCGGTGCCATAATGTCTTGTAGCCGAAGTACGGTCAGATCAAACAGAAGGCCGTCGATGACCCGCAGAGAGCAGTCATGACCTTGCTCAAAGAGCACGATCTCGGAACCCCGGCTCGACCAGGTCCTGCGACGATCGAGCTGGAGATCGATGGACTGGCCGTCACAGTGCCCGAGGGCACCTCGGTCATGCGCGCTGCTGGGCTCGCCGGCATCGACGTGCCGAAGCTGTGCGCGACCGACAGCTTGGCGGCATTCGGCTCTTGCCGCCTCTGCCTCGTCGAGATCGACGGCCGGAGCGGCACGCCCGCGTCGTGCACGACTCCGGTGGGGGCCGGCATGAAGGTCTCCACCCAGACCTCACGCCTCGAGAAGCTTCGCCGCGGCGTCATGGAGCTGTACATCTCGGACCATCCGCTGGACTGCCTCACCTGCGCGGCGAACGGGGACTGCGAGCTCCAGGACATGGCGGGAGCTGTAGGGCTTCGCGAGGTTCGCTACGGCTACGCCGGAGACAACCACTTGGACGCCGACAAGGACGAGAGCAATCCCTATTTCACCTTCGACGGCTCCAAGTGCATCGTCTGCTCGCGCTGCGTGCGGGCTTGCGAGGAAACCCAGGGAACTTTCGCCCTCACGATCGCAGGCCGCGGCTTCGGCTCGAAGGTCGCACCGGGGGCTGGCAATTTCCTGGGATCTGAGTGCGTTTCCTGCGGAGCGTGTGTGCAGGTTTGCCCGACGGCGACGCTCGAGGAGAAGACGGTCATCAGTCTGGGCGTGCCCCGTCGTAGCGTGATCACGACCTGTGCGTATTGCGGGGTCGGCTGCTCGTTCAAGGCCGAGCTGCGCGGGGACGAGGTGGTTCGCATGGTCCCTTACAAGAACGGCGGCGCGAACGAGGGTCATTCCTGTGTAAAGGGCCGCTTTGCCTGGGGGTACGCGACTCACAAAGAGCGCGTGCTCACGCCGATGGTCCGTGACACCATCGCAGCGCCATGGCGGGTCGTGAGCTGGGAAGAGGCCATCGGGTACACGGCGGACCGCCTGAGATCGATCCAAGCTCGCCACGGCGTCGGTGCCATCGGCGGGATCACGTCCTCGCGCTGCACCAACGAAGAGGTCTTCGTAGTGCAGAAGATGGTGAGGGCCGCCTTCGGCAACAACAACGTCGACACCTGCGCGCGCGTTTGCCACTCCCCCACCGGATTCGGCCTGAAGCAGACCTTCGGCACCTCCGCCGGCACGCAGGACTTCAAGTCGGTCGACAGCTGCGAGGTCATCGTCGTCATCGGGGCGAACCCGACCGAGGCACACCCCGTCTTCGCCTCCCGGATGAAGCGCAGGATCCGGGAGGGCGCGAAGCTCATCGTGATCGACCCGCGTCGCACCGACCTCGTTCGCTCACCTCATCTCGAAGCGAATTACCACCTGCAACTGCAGCCGGGAACCAACGTGGCGGTCGTGAACGCCCTCGCACATGTCGTTGTCACCGAGGATCTCGTGGATCACGAGTTCGTGGCGGAGCGTTGCGAACCGGACGACTTCGCGACATGGACCGCGTTCATCTCCGCGCCCGAGTACAGCCCCGAAGCGACCGCCGAGATCACCGGCGTGCCGGCCGCGGAGCTACGGGCAGCGGCCCGCTTGTACGCGTCAGGCGGCAACGCAGCCATCTACTACGGCCTCGGCGTCACCGAGCACAGCCAAGGCTCCACGATGGTGATGGGCTTGGCGAACCTCGCCATGGCGACGGGCAACATCGGTAGGCAAGGCGTCGGTGTAAATCCGCTCCGGGGACAGAACAACGTGCAGGGCTCGTGCGACATGGGCTCGTTCCCGCACGAGTTCCCGGGTTATCGCCACGTGTCTGACGACACGGTCCGCCACCTGTTCGAGGAGCTCTGGGGACGCACGCTCGACTCAGAGCCAGGGCTGCGCATCCCCAACATGTTCGACGGTGCGATCGAGGGGACCTTCAAGGCTCTCTACGTGCAGGGCGAGGACATAGCGCAGTCCGACCCGAATACCCGCCACGTCCAGGCCGCCCTCACCTCGCTCGAGCTGTGCATCGTGCAGGACCTCTTCTTGAACGAGACCGCCAAGTTCGCACACGTCTTCTTGCCGGGGACGTCGTTTCTCGAGAAGGACGGGACCTTCACCAACGCCGAGCGGCGCATCAACCGGGTGAGGCCGGTCATGGCTCCGAGAAACGGCAAGCAGGAATGGCAGGTGGTATGCGACCTCGCCACGGCGATGGGCTACCCGATGCACTACGAAGGCTCGAGCGAGATCATGGACGAGATCGCGAGAATGACGCCCACCTTCGCCGGCATCTCGTTCGCAAAGCTCGACGAGGTCGGGAGCGTCCAGTGGCCTTGCAATGAGGCCGCTCCCTTAGGGACGCCGATAATGCACATCGGCAAGTTCGTCCGCGGCAAAGGCCGTTTCGTCGAAACCCCGTTCGTCCCGACAGAGGAGCGGACGAACCGTCGCTATCCGCTCATCCTCACGACCGGGCGCATTCTGTCCCAGTACAACGTCGGCGCTCAGACGAGAAGGACCGAGAACCTCGGGTGGCATCCGGAGGACCTGCTCGAGATCCACCCCTATGACGCCGAGGAGCGCGGTGTCGCCGAGGGCGGCTGGGTGGCGCTCGCGAGCCGTTCGGGCGAGACCGAACTACGTGCCCATATCACCGATCGTGTGCCCCAAGGGGTTGTGTACACGACCTTTCACCACCCTGAGACGGGTGTCAATGTCGTGACCACGGAGCATTCGGACTGGGCGACGAACTGCCCGGAGTACAAGGTAACCGCCGTCCAAGTGCGTGCACGCTTGCACGCAAGCACGAGCCCAGGGCTCCCGGGCGTCGCTTCGGACCGGGTGGACTCCGACGTCCCGGCGTTGCGCTGAGGAGTCGCGAAGATGGTGCGGGCCGACCTCAAGCGAATGGCAAACCAGATTGCGGCGAACTTCCGCCACCATCCGCAGGCGCAAGCCGCGGCCGAGGTGGCGGACCACATCCGAATGTTCTGGCCGCCGCTGATGCGACACGAGCTTCTCGACAACGTCGACAACGGCGGCTTCGACCCGATCGTCATCGCTGCTGCTGATCTGCTTCGGGAAGCCGGCACGGCCTAGAGGCTGCTCGCCGGGTGGCCGCGGCGTCGGCTGAGCCGCGGCGTTGGCCGCCTCAGGCCTCGAGATCCACACGTTCGCGGTGGCAGTACACGTTGAAGCTGTCACCACGAAGGAAACCTACGACCGTCATCCCGAGTCGCTCGCCCGCTTGGACGGCGAGGCTCGAAGGAGCCGAGACCGCACAGGTGATCGGGATGCCGGCGACCGCCGCCTTTTGGACGATCTCGAAACTGACTCGTCCCGACACGAGCAGCACCTTGTCTCGCAACGGCAGCTTGCCGGAGAGCAGAGCGTGGCCGATGAGCTTGTCGACAGCGTTGTGACGACCGACGTCCTCGCGTGACTCGACCAGGCGTCCGCCAGTGTCGAACAGCGCCGCAGCGTGCAAGGCGCCGGTCTGGTCGAAAATGTGCTGGGAACCGCGCAACGCATCGGGCAACGAGACAATGCTCGAGCGAGTCACGACCGGCCCGGGCGCGATCACGGGACAGCTGATCTCGACTTGGTCCAGCGAAGCCTTTCCGCAGATCCCACAGCTCGAAGTGGCAAAGAAGTGCCGCTCGGCGAAGTCGGTGCTGAAGGGCACGGTGAGATCCACGGTCACGACGTTGTAATGCTGCTCCCCGGGCGCGACGTCGCAGTAGCGGATTTCGGCAACCTCGCGCTGGTCATGGATGAGCCCTTCGCTCACGAGGAAGCCCGCCGCGAGCTCGAAGTCGTTGCCCGGCGTCCGCATCGTCACCGCGACGCTCACAGGCTCCTGGTGCCTTCCCCTCACCTGGATCGCCATCGGCTCCTCGGTGGCGAGGCGGTCCGGCCGCTCGAGACCCATGCCGCCTGCATCCGCCGCGAGCACCCGGATCGGGGTAGTCGAACGACGAACGGCCGGACGAGGAGCCGGCGATGCTGCTTGCGGCTGCGCGGACTGCCGGGAGGCCCCCCCTGCCAGCTCGGACATGGGCAGGAGTCTAACGATCACGATCTGCTCCTCCCGATGCCCGCGGCCCTCGCGAGCCCACGCGTCACAGTCGGCGGCGGCGGCGACTTCGGCGCGGCACCCAAGTCGCGTGGCTTGTCACTCCACCGCAGACTCCAATGGCTGGTGGTGTCGAGTGGCGACGATCGCGATCGCCACAATCGCCACAAGGCCACAGCCGACTTGGACCATGGTCAGCGGCTGTCCAAGGATGACCAGCGCGGCCACGGCCGCGATGATGGGATTGCTCGATCCGATCACCGACGAGACCGAGGCGTCAACGTAACGGTGAGCCCAATTCATCGCCAGATGAGCACCTCCCGGCACGATCGCAAGCAGAGAGATCCACAGCCAGTCGCCGGCTTGCACTCGAGCAAGGGACTGCCCTGACACCAGCACGATCAGCGTCACGGTGATCGCGGCCACGATCGTCACGACGGCGGTGTACTCCAACGCGTTCTGAGTTTCCCTGGCGTGCTTGGATGCAAGCCAATAGGCGGACCAGGACAACAGGGACCCGACGGCAAGCACGTCTCCGGCCAGTTGGTGGTGGCTCGTCACTCCCGGGCCGAGCACCGCTGCTGAGACGCCAGTGATGGCCACCAAGATCCAGAACACATCCCACCGTCCCATCCGTTCGCCGAACAGAGGACGGGCGGCGATGAGCACCAGGGCCGGCTGAACGGCGCCGATGACGGTCACGTCGACAACGCTGGTGAGCTTGACGGCACAGAAGAACATGGTCATGTCCCCGGCCAGGAACACACCGCCGAGCCATGACGCCCGAAAGTTGCTCCAGCTCAATCGGCGGCCGGACGCGTACACGACGATCGAGAGGAGCGCGGCGCCGAGCCACAGGCGATAGAAGCACAGCACGAGGCCTGACGCGGACGTGAGCCTCGCGAAGATCCCCCCGAACCCCCAGCCAACGGACGCGAGGCCAGAGGCACCCAGACCAATCGCCTGACGCCTGGAGCGGATGGACGGGGCTGCCACAGTCGTCATCTGAGACGATCGTACCGGGACCCAACCGCGGACGACCGGGGCGTCTGCGGCGACGCGCCCCCTGGGTGGTGATTGAACCTTCCGGGTAGCCTCACCGCTATGAGCCTCGAACGGCGGCGTGTGGTCGTCACCGGTCGAGTTCAGAACGTCTGGTACCGCGACGGCTGCCGGACTGAGGCGCTGGCCCGCGATGTCAGAGGCTGGGTGCGCAACTGCTCGGCCGGCAGCGTGGAAGCCGTGTTCGAGGGATCCCTCGAGGCTGTCGGCCAGATGATCTCGTGGTGTCGCAAGGGCCCTCCGCGGGCCAGAGTCGACAACGTGGAGGTGACCGCAGAGCCGGTGCAGAACGAGATCGGTTTCCTGATCCGGTAGTTGGCCGCGCCTGTTCCACCGCCGGCCACTACGACGGAGCCGCCGATCGGGTCCGGTCGCCCGCCCCTGGGTGAGCTCTAGCGGCGGCGGCCGGCGTCCGCGGCAAGCCTGCGCAGCGCGGCGACCAGCAGGTCGACCTCGGCGTAGGTGTTGTACATGGCCAGCGACGGCCGGACGGCCGACTCCAGCCCGTAGCGGCGCAGGATCGGCTGGGCGCAGTGGTGGCCGGCCCGCACCGCGATTGCCTCCTTGTCCAGCGCGGAGCCGACATCTTCCGGCCGGTAACCGTCCAGCACGAAGGTGAGCACGCTGGCCTTCTCCGGCGCCGTGCCGATCAGGCGCAGGCCGGGAACGCTGCGGATCTCGGCCATGGCGTATCCGAGCAATTCGTGCTCGTACCGCTCGATGAGGGGCAGCCCGAGCCGGCTCAGGTAGTCCAGCGCGGCGCCCAGCCCGACGGCACCGGCGATATTGCCCGTTCCCGCCTCGAACTTGGCGGGCGGGCCCTGGTAGACGGTCCGCTCGAAGGTCACGTCGGAGATCATGTTCCCGCCGCCCTGCCACGGCGGCATCTCCTCCAGAAGCTCGGGCTTGCCGTACAGTGCGCCGATGCCGGTCGGCCCGAAGATCTTGTGCCCGGAGAACACGTAGAAATCCGCGTCCATCGCCTGAACGTTGACAGGCATGTGCGCGACGGCCTGCGCCCCGTCGATCAGCACCCTGGCGCCGACGCGGTGTGCCGCCTCGATCACCGCCTTGACCGGGACGATCGTCCCCAGCACGTTGGAGACCTGGGAGACCGCAACCAACCGGGTCCGCTCGCTGAGCAGCTCGCCGTAAGCATCGAGGAGCAGCTGACCGTCATCGTCGACGGGGATGACCTTCAGCTTGGCTCCGGTCTCGGTGGCCAGCTGCTGCCACGGCACGATGTTGGCGTGATGCTCCAGGTGCGAGACCACGATCTCGTCGTCCGGGCCGATGTGCTGGCGTCCCCAGGACTGTGCGACCAGGTTGATCGCCTCGGTGGTGCCCCGGGTGAACACGACGTCCTCGGCCGACGGCGCGCCGAGGAAGTTCGCGACCGTGGCCCGGGCACCCTCGTACGCATCGCTCGCCCGCGCTGCGAGAGAGTGCGCCGACCGGTGAATGTTCGAGTTCTCGTGGGAGTAGAAGTACGCCAGCCGGTCGATGACCACCTGTGGCTTCTGCGTGGTGGCCCCATTGTCCAACCAGACGATCTGCCGTCCGTGGATCCGCTCGTGCAGGATCGGGAAGTCCCGCCGCACCGCCTCGACATGGAAGCCGGGATAGGCGTCCACCGGGACCCCGGCCCGAGGTTCCGCTGCCGGCAGCCGTTCCTCGATGAAGTAGAACGACGGCGCACCAGCCTGGCTGACGCCCGGCAACTGGAATGCCCGCTCCAGATGATCCAATTTCGCGGTGCCCGCGATTGCGGCGGCGGCTGCCGGCGGCAAGCCCGGGACGGAGACGGCCGGCGGCTGACCCGCGAGAGCCGCCAGCCGACCAGGAACCGATGCCGCCCGGTGGTAGTTCGACAACCCGTCAAGCAGTTGGTGGCCGGGCTCCTCGGCCGGTGACGGGTAACCAGGAACCACAGCGGGCGACTGGTGGTCGGTCAGTTCAGTAGGTGGCGGTGCTGGGTGCCGTGCCGTCGCCGGACCAGCCGGGAGTGCTTGTTCTGGCTCGTGACCCGGCATGGCGCCGAAGAACTCATTCGCCAGCCGCGTCAGCGTCGCCTCGTCGGGTATCCACGCAGGAGCGGCGCCCACGCGCTCACCGGTAGGAGTGTGAGTACTCATGGAACTTGCCGATTTCGACGTCGTCGAGAACTGCGAGCGCATCGGGTGTCAGCACGGCGAGCGAAGAGTACAGCGAGACCAGATAGGACGCGATGGCGTTGCGGCTGATGCCCATGAACCGCACCGAGAGCCCTGGCGACTGCTCACCGGTCAATCCCGGCTGGTAGAGGCCGATCACGCCCTGACGCTGCTCACCGACGCGCAACAGGAGCACCTTGGTCTTACCGCGACTGAGCGGCACCTTGTCGGACGGGACGATCGGCAGGCCGCGCCAGGTGAGAAATTGTGAGCCGTGGATGCTCACGGTCGCCGGCGGGACGCCGCGGCGCGTGCACTCCCGGCCGAAGGCCGCGATGGCACGTGGGTGGGCCAAGAAGAACGCCGGCTCTTTCCAGACCTTCGTGATCAACTCGTCGAGGTCGTCCGGGGTCGGCGGGCCGGTGAGGGTGGAGATGCGCTGACCGGCATCGGTGGTGGCGAGCAGCCCGTAGTCCGGGTTGTTGATGAGCTCGCTCTCCTGGCGCTCCTTCACCGTCTCGACGGTCAACCTGATCTGCTCGGCGATCTGGTCGAACGGGCTGCTGTAGAGGTCCGAGATCCGGGTGTGAATGTCGACAATGGTGGCCACGGTGTTGAGGAAGTACTCGCGTGGTGTCTCGTAGTAACCGACGTAGGTCGTAGGCAGCTCGGACTCATCTCGCGGCGGGGTGGCGACCGTCACGGACTCCGGGTCCTTGACTCGGTTCAACCGGTAGATACCTGCCTCGACCGGCACCCACTGCAGCATTTGAATCAGCCACCGCGGCGTGATCGTGTCGAGCTGTGCGGAGCTCTTCGTGGCATTCGTGAGTTGGCGCGCTGCGGCGTCGGTCAGTGCGAGATTCGTCGGCTCGTTCTTGGGTGCTACTGCTCTGGGCATTGCTGAACCTTTCCCTTATGAGCTGCCCCGCACCACCTACAGCGCGGATGCGGGTCAGACGAAAGCCGTCAAGTGTTGCCAGGTCGTGTATTTCGAACGTTGTCGCGCATCACCCCCTTGGGTTTCGCGGTCGTGCCCGATGTGTCGAGGACCTAGAGCGGGTCGAGTGCTCGCTGCACTGCGCGACTGTGCGGACCGAGTCACGCCGAATCCTGTGGACTGGCCAGGCTTCGGCGGAATTCGCCGGCGCAGCGTGCACGTCGAAGCTCCGTTCAAGCTCTGCGGTGATCTCAGATGAACAGCTGGATGTCGGCCTTGGCCGCCATGTCGATGAAGCTGGCCGCGCCAAGGGTGGGCTGGAGCCCGTCGATGAAGTCGGACGTCGACAGCCCGTACAGGTCCATCGTCATCTGGCACGGGTGCAGCCGCACGCCGACGTCGATGGCCATCTCCATCAGCTCGGTCACGCTTGCGACGTTGTGCTGCTTGGCCAGCAACTTGATCATGGAGGTGCCCATCCCGGCGAAGTGCACCTTGCTCAGCTTGAGGTGCTCACTGCCGCCGCGGTCGAACAGCGACTCTCCTTTTTGCATCCAGTTCTGGCCAGTGACCCGCTTGTCGTTCTTCTGCAGCACTCGCAGCCCCCAGAACGTGAAGAAGACATCGACCTCCAAGCCGGAGGCGGCACCGGTGGTGGCCAGGATCATCACCGGCCATACCCGGTCGAGGTCATTGCTCCAGCAGATGATGGCCATTCGCTTCGGCTCCTCCTCGTCGGAGGCGGCCGCTCCAGCAATGGCTCCGGTGGCGGTGTCAGCGTTCTCCATGTCACTTCCCTCCTGACTCGACGGCGACGGCCCGGGCGGGTCGGGCGTCGCCTGGCGGTGCTGCGGTTCGGGGCGGATGAGCGAGATCAGCGGCCTTTTGTATATTACTACCTTACTGCTAGATTAGATAGTTAATCTGCGCTTTGCCTCGGCCGCTCCGGAGAGCGTCCCGCCTGCCGCAGGGGCCCGCCCATGCCGCGCCCAGCCGGTGTGAGTCACGCGCTCTCTGGCGTCACCCGCACGTGATCCCCTCGGCATCGAGGAACTGACGGTACGCCTCGATGCCCTCCGGCCCGGTAGCCAGGTCGGCGACATCGGCGTCCCAGTCCGACGGGCGCAGCCGTACAACCCAGCCGGCACCATAGGGGTCGGAGTTGATCAGGCTCGGCGAAGCGACAAGGGCATCGTTGACCTCCACGATCTCGCCGCTTATCGGTGCTGAAACCGGGCCGACCCACTTGCCGCTCTCCACGGTCGCGATATTGCGGCCCTTCTGGACGGTCTTCCCCGTCGCCTTCGGTGTCACCGCGACGATGGTCTTCGCCAGGTTCTGCGCGACATCGGTCATCCCGACCGTCACCAGCTCGCCGTCCCGCCGGGCCCACACATGCTTGCCCACCACGTAGTACAAGTCCTCGGGAAGGTTGCAGTTGTTGACAATGGTCATTGTTTCGTCTCCAGTCCGCCGCTGACATAGTTCTGTTCCAGGGGGTCCCTGCCGGGCGCTATCCGAGGCGGCGCCATCACACGGCCAGCGGTCACACGGCCAGCCATCACACGGTCAGCTCCTCGACCGTGCCGGGCCCGGCAGGCCCGGTCATCGCCTCCTCGATCAGCAGGGTGATGTCCCGGACGGCAAGCCGGTCGTCCGCCCGGGTGGTCTTGGCCGCATCGGAGAACATGGTCACGTCCTTCGGGCACGCGACGACGAACTGTCCTACGTCCAGCTGAAGTGCCTCGGTGATCCGGCTCTCGCTCGGCCGCTCCGTGAGGAAGCTGTCGTCCATCCAGATCCGGCCTCCGCCCGCGCCGCAGCAGAACGTGTCGGCGCCGTTGCGCGGCATCTCGACCAGCTCGCAGCCGAGCGCGCGGATAATCCGCCGGGGCGCGTCGAGCACGCCGTTGTACCGGGCCAGATAGCACGGGTCGTGGTAGGTGACCCGGTGGCCCAGGGGCCGGACGCCGATCTCGCCGCTCTCCAACAACTGCGCGAGCAGTTCGGTGTAGTGCCAGACCTTGTAGCTCGCCCCCAGTGCCGGATACTCGTTCCTCAGCGCGTTGAGCGTGTGCGGGTCGGTCGTGAAGATCTCCTCGAACCGGGCCTCGCGCAGCGCCTCGATGTTGTGCTCGGCGAGCATCTCGAACAGGCCCTCTTCGCCGACCCGGCGCACGTCGTTTCCCGCGTTGCGCTCCGCCTCGTACAACAGCCCGAAATCGACGCCCGCGTCGCGCAGGATCCTGGCGAGAATTCGGGAGTTCTCCTGCAGTCGCTCGTCGAAGCTGGCAAAGTCACCGACGAACCACAGGTACTTCACCGGCTGCTTGCGGGCATCTGGGATCTCGAAGTCCAGCTCGCGGGTCCACCGCGCCCGCATGCGGGCCGACTTGCCGAATGAGTTGCCCTGCGTGGCCAGGTTCTGCAGCGCCTGCTGCAAGGTGGCGTCCATGGTCCCCTCGTCCACCAGGCTGCGCCGCAGCTGGACGATGGTGGGCACGTGCTCGATTCCCACCGGGCAGACGTCCACGCAATGCATGCACGTGGTGCAGGACCACAGCGTGGCAGCATCGATCACGTCGCCGGCGATCCTGACCCCCTCGCCCCTCGCGAGTGGTCCGGTGGGCTCTGGCCTTCGCTCGCGGTCGAGCAGCGTGATCCCGCCAGCGGAGGTGTCCACCCACTGGCGCAGGTCGAGGATCAGGTCGCGGGGCGAGAGCGGCGCTCCGGCGTTGCGTGCTGGGCAGAGCTCATGGCAGCGGCCGCACTTGGTGCACGCGTCGAGGTCGAGCAGCTCCTTCCAGGTGAAGTCGGATATCTCCCGATAGCCCGGGTGGCCAGCTGCTGGCGCGGGCAGGCGGAGCGTCGCCGAGCGGTCGGTGGCGAGCAGGTTCACCACGTCGACCAGCATGTGCATGGCCTTGGAGTACGGGATGTACGCGACGAAGGTCAGCGCGAGCGCCGCATGCACCCACCACACCACCGAATGCACCGTGACCGCCTGGGCAGGCGTCATGCCAAGGCTGGAGAGGACCTCGGCGACGGCGCGGGCGAACGGGCTGAACACGGTGAACCACGGCATGTGCTGACCGAGGATCCGTAGGCCGGTCAGCAGGTAGGCGGTGACCAGGATGAAGATGAGCAGCCCGAGGAAGAGCCAGTCGCCTTCCACCAAGCCCTTGCGCGAGTAGCCGCCGGCGGGCACGCCCGCCCGTCGGTAGCCGAGGGGCCACGGCCTGCGCACGCCCCGGCGCACCGCCATGGCGATCAGGGCGAGGAGGAACGCGAACCCCATCGTGTCAACCACGAAGGTGAAGACGATGAAGAACGTGCCATGGAAGACGCTGTCCTGGTGCCCGATGATCAGCTGCGAGGCTTTCCGGATGATGTCGGTGTCGATGGTGAGGATGACCGTCGCCAGGAAAGCGACGATGAAGCCCCAGAAGATGAAGAAGTGCGCGACGCCGGTCGCGAGGTTGCCCTTGGCCACCGACGCGCCACTTCCGATGGTGCGCAGCCGGCTGCCCAGGGCCGCCTTGATCGTCGGCCAACGCTCCGCCGCCCGGCCCATCCGGTACTTGCGCACCCGGAGCCAGACCCCCCAGCCGAAGACCGCCGTCGACGCCGCGGCGACGGCATAGAAGACCGCCCTCCCGGTCGGGCCGATACCCTCGAAGACGGGCCTGGTCACCTCCGTCGCGATCAGGCTGAGCGGGCCTGTCATGGTCAACCCCGGATCTTGTCCACGAGCTCCGGGACGAGATCGAACAGGTCGACGGTCGTGCCGTAGTGGGCGATGCCGAAGATCGGCGCTCCCGGGTCGGTGTTGCAGGCGATGATCAGCTCGGCGTTCCGCATGCCCTCCAGGTGCTCGGGAGCTCCCGAGATGCCGAGGGCGAGGTACACCCTGGGTTTGACCTTCAGGCCGGACTGGCCGACTTGGCGCGTCTTCGGCAGCCATCCGGCGTCCACCACAGGCCGCGACGCCGAGAGCGGGACGCCGAGCGCGTCGGCGAGCTCCTGCACGATCTCCATGTTGTCCGGCGACTCGATCCCGCGGCCCACCGAGACCAGCATGTCGGCCGCGCTGATGTCGAGGTCTCCACTGTCGGCCTCGAAGACCTGACGAAGCGACATCCGCAGCGCGTCGAGCCCGGCTGGCGGCGCGACTTGGACGACCTCCGGGGTGAGCGCGAGCTGGCCTTCCGTAGCGCTGAAGGCACTCCCCAGCACGGTGACGATGCCGCGCTCGCCGGGCAGCTCGACCTCGGTGAGCACCTTGCCGCCGAGGATCTTCGCAGTGGCCGTCACGGCGCCACCCTCGATCTCCAACGCGCTGACATAAGCAGCCAGGGGCGCATCCCAGCGCACCGAGAGCGCTGCGCCGAGGTCCAGGCCGATGGTCGCGTTGGACATCAGCAGCAGCCGCGGGGATCGCTGCGCCAGCACCTCGAGCAGCGCCTGCTCGTAAGCCTCGGGCAGGTACTCCTCCAGGGCCGGATGCTCCACGGAGACCACGATGTCGGCACCGCCGAGCTGGCCGGCCAGGTCGCGCGGGCCGAGCAGGGCCACCTCGGTCATGCCGCCCAGCGCGGACGCCAGCTCACGCGCCTTGCCGACAAGTTCGTAGGTCCCCTCGGAGACCTGCATGCCAGTGTGCTCGGCGAGCACCATCACATTGCTGCTCACTTCGTCATTCACCCTTTCACCAGGCCACGAGCGCGAAGCAGGCCCACGATCTGGTCCGCCACGTCACCAGCGCTGCCAGTCAGCATCTCGGCGTGCCCGGTCGCCTCCGGCCTGTGCATCCGGCGCACGACCAGGCCGCGCCCGGCCGCCGGCGGCGACACCGCCAACTCGGTCAGGCCGCCGGCCTGCTGGGCCTGTCTGATCCGGGTGATCGGGGCATAGCGCGGTGCTTGCCGCGCGGACTGGACGCCGATCACGGCGGGCATCTGAACCTGCAGCTCGTGCGAGCGGCCGCCGGCGAACTCCTGGCGGACGGTGACCGAGCCGCCATCGGTCTCGACGCTGACGACCACAGACGCGTGCGGCAGGTCGAGCATTGCGGCGAGCGTGGACGGCAGCTGGCCGTCCAGGTCGTCAGCGGCCTGCACGCCGGTGATCACAAGGTCGGCTGGCTGGGCCGCAAGATATCGCGCCAACAGCGCGGCCCGGTCGGCGGTCGGGATCACGGCTGAACCGAGCGATCCTGCAGCACTCGCAGCGGCGATCTTCACCGCCGCGTCCGCGCCCTTGGCCAGCGCCGTGTAGAGGACCTGGTCGATCTCGGGGTCGTCGGCCAGGCCGACGGCCACGACCTCCGCTCCGCTCGCGTCCTTGAGGAGCAGTGCCTCTTCCAGAGCCTGGGCATCCCATTCGCTGAGCACGAAGGTCAGGTACTCGCGGTCGATGCCGGTCCCGTCCGCGGTCAGCTCGATCTCCTCGACCAGATCGGGCACCGCCCTCATCGGCACTACGATTCGCACTTCAGGCCACCTCTTTCAATCTTCATTCGACGACATCGTCCAGCCGTAGCTGCTGCCGGATCTCCTCGAGATCGCTCGGCGCCGGCGCGAAGGGGTAGTCACGGAACGGCTCGCCGGGCCGGTACGAGCCGTAGGGCCTGGTGCAGCCGGGCTCACCGGCCCCGTCCGGGCAGCCGTTGGTCATGAACGCCGAGCCGTCCGCCACGACTGTCTCGATGGCGGAACGACCCGCCTGCAGGCGGGCAAGCCCGCCGTCGCCGTCGAAGCCGAACTGCTCCAGGCCGTAACCTTCAGTCTCGATCAGGTACCTGGCCAGCTGCACCCGGCGCCAGCGCCGGAGCGAGGGTTGCGGCTGGGCGGCCATCCGCGAATCCGGCTCCGGGTTGAAGCAGAACAGGTACGAGAAGATCTGCCGGTCCCGAAGCGCGACGAACAGGGAGAGCAGGTCCTGATCGGCCTCACCCAACCCGACCAGGGTGTGCACGTTGACCTTCCACGGCCCGAAGATCTCGCGGGCATCGGTGACGACCTCCCAGTACTTCTCCCACTTCAGGCCGCCGGCTGGAACCTCCGTGCGGATGTTCCCGAACAGCTCCTCGGTGACGGCATCGAGCCCGATCCCGATCATGTCAACGCCGATCGACCTGAAGTTCTCCAGCCGCTCTCGTCTGAGTGTCGGCGGCGCCACCAGGATCGAAATCGGCGTCCGGACCCGTTCGGCGACTCGGCGCGTGATATCGCAGGTGTCGCGGTAGGCGCGGCCGTGGGTGACCATCGAGATGCAGAGCCGGGTCAAGGCCGGCTCGAACCGGGCCATACGCTCGACGAGATCGTCGGTGCGCACCAGTGGCCACTCGACCCTGATGAACGACTTGTCCTCGTAGCTGCCCGGACGGGTGCGGGCCAGGCCGCAGTAGCCGCAGTCGGACCGGCATCCCTGGCCATAGCTGAGCAGAAGGTTGATGCCGCCGAACTCGAACTCGCGGCTGAACCGGCCGGAGCGCATCCGCAGTGCGATTGCGCTCGCCATCGAGATCCGCACGTACTCAGGGCTGGTCCGAGCCACGGGGCCGGCTGCGGACAGCGGCGGAAGCTGGCGAGCCACCATGTCGTTTCCTTTCAGCTCGGCTCGGGGGAGTAGCACGAACCCGCGGCGCTGCCCGGGACGGGCAAGAGACAACGATCCGCGGCCCGGACTCGTGCGGCCGTGGCCGTCTGGCCCGCCCGGCGGCCTGCATCGAGCACGGCGGCAGCGATCCGTTCGGCCGGAACGCCGAGCGCTTCGGCGGCCCCCGAGCCGGCAATCACCGCCGTGATGGCTTTGTCATCCAAGCGCCGCCAACGCAGGCCCGCCTCCATCGCCACCACGGCCGGCGGCAGCTCGTTGAAGTCCCCGGCGACCATCGCGCTCTTGACCAAGTCGCCATGGGTGGTGAGATAGATCCGGGCCAGCCCTGCCGGCGTCTTCAGCAGGGCCGATCCGCTGGCATCGGCAGCGATGCTCCGCTCGCTCAGCCAGGACTGCGACCGGTACCTTCCGGAGGCCAGCGAATCGGCTTGCGCCAGCTCGGTCTGGTCAGGCGTGCCGGGCTCCAGGTCCGCCCCGAAGGTCATCGCGAATCCCCTGGCGATCGCCGGCCGAAGCGTCGTGGCGTCGTGGCGGCTGGCAGTCTCGGCGGAAACCGTCGTCAAGCGCTGCCTCACCGCGGCCACCGCCCGGTCGGCCAGCTTCGCCGCGGGTATCCGCAGCACCTGAAGCATGAACTCGACGTCCAGATCGGCCAGGACGCTCGCGTGGAAGAGCATTGCACCGGCCGGGTCGACGTAGAGCCCGAGGCCGGCGATCTTGCGGCCGCCGACTTCCAGGTCGTTCTTGCCGCAAAAGCTCGCAGTGATGCCCAGCTGAGCCAAGCCGGCCGCCAGCGCGGCCGAGAGCTCCTCGATGATCTCCCGGGGGCGCTGGCCGGCCGGTGCCCGGTCCAGGTACGCGATTCCAAGCTGGCCAGATCCCATGACGATCGCACCGCCGCCGGTAGGCCTGCGGCTGACCTCGGTGCCGCTACGGCGACAAGCAGCCAGGTCGACCTCGGCGGCCAGGTTCTGGTACCGGCCGACCAGGGCGCAGTGGCTGCGATAGCTGTAGAGCCGCAGCGTCGGCGGGCAGTCCGGTTCGCCCCGTGCATACCGGCCCATCAGCGCCTCGTCCAGGGCGAGGCCTTCGGCCGCTTCGGCCCCGTCATCGGCCAGCAGCCGCCACGCCCCGCTCACCCCGCCACCTGCACCGTCGCGAAACCGCTCTCCTGTGCCCCGCTCCAGGTCAGCGAGCAGCAATACTCGAACAGCCGTGGCGTCAGGCCGCGCGATCTCGCGTACTCGATCGCGCCATCAGCCGGGTAGGCAATGCCGTTCAGCCCGAGGTCGATCGCGGCCTGGTCCAGTTCGCGCTTCACCGCCCCGAGCGGGCGGGCGCAGCCGAGATTGATCGTGGTTGCCGGCGCGGCCAGCCGGGCCGTGGCGAAGAAATCGGCCACCTGATCGACACGGGGCGGCGGGAACTTCGCCATCGGCGTGCCGGCCAGCGGCACAAGCACGACCAGGATGAGAGTCGAGACCGGGTAACACAGGAGCATCTCGAGCGCCCGGTGCTCGCCGAGGAAACGGCCGTAGTGCAGGCCGAGCACGATGTGCGGGATGATCCGCAGCCCTTGGCCGGACAGGAGTCGCAGCGAGCGGTCCACATCGGCCACGGTCAGGTCCAGATGGTAGACATCGCGCAGAGTCTCATCGGCCCCGATGACATCGAGCATCACGCCGTCCACGCCCGATGCCGCCAGCCCGGCCGCGAGCTCCGGCGAGACCAGGCCAGAGTGCACGACGACCTTCATCCCGAGCTCCTCGCGGATCCGGCGGATGTGACGCAGGTGCGCCAGCAGCGGCACCGTGCCGGCGCGAGTGGATCCGCCCGATACCAACAGCCCCTCGCTGCCCTGCTCCCGGAGTCGTGCCGCCAGGCTGAACAGGTCCTGATCGGCCCGGACCGACACCATGGCGTCGAGCGCCTTCGCCTGGCAGTGGTCGCAGGAGAGCGCGCAGGCCGAGCCGGTCACCGACACCGGCAGGAACCGGCGGGGGTTGGCCGGCACCCACTCGGAAGTCTGCCAACGCTTCAGGCCGGGCGCGTAGAAGTCCATGACGTCAGGAAAACTCGCCCGCCGCACCTCGGCCGGACGCTGCAGCGATTCCGCGGCGGTCACTGGGCGATCACCCCCCTGAACCGGTAGTCGGCAATCTTGGCGGCGAACCAGGCGCTGATCTCGGCCGGGTCGGCGAGCAGCCCCGGCAGCTCGCCGGCGGCGCTCAAGCTGGCGTCGATCAGCCAGCCGGCCCCGTAGGGGTGCCGCTCGGCGAGGCCCGCGTCCACGGCCACCTTGTCGTTTGTGGCCAGCACCGCGCCGGAGACAGGGCTGACCAGTGGGCCGACGAACTTGGCTGCCTCGAGCTGGCCGAACGGCCGGCCCGCGATGAGCTCGGTCCCGGCCGGGACGAAGGACAGCTGAGCCAGGGTCCCGCTGGTCTCGATGCCGAGCGGGTCCATCCCGATGCGCACCCGACCCGGCCCGGTCGACAGCACCCACATGTGCGTCTCGGCGTGGTAACGCCGGTCGAGCGCGAGCGGGAAGCCGGCCACGATGACCAGCTGGGACCGTTGCATCAGAGCCTCCCGGGCTCGGCTGCGGCAAAGGCCGCAGCCAGTCGGCGCCCCGGCTCACCATAGCGGGCCAGCACCTGAGCGACCGATTGCAACGGGACTCCGGTAAGAGCCCGTTCGGCTTGGTGGGATGACCCGTTCAGCCCGCTGGCGCGCAGTCGCACCTGGTCGACCGCTCCCCGGACCACGCTGGCTGCGACCTGTGCCCCGGCGCAGGTCGCCGAGAGCGTCCACACCCCGGCCCGCACCTTGACCCGGCGAACACGCGGTCCGGCACCGGCTGGCGGAACGGGCCTGCCCGGTCCGGCCAGCCACGTGTCGCTGGTGAACCTTTCGTCAAGGTCGCCAACCGCCGCGCGCTCGGTCCCGGTCAGTTCGCCGGCTACCGCCCCGAGCCCGAGCGCGGCGGCGTACGCGCTGATCATGGCGGCCTGGAAAGCCTCCGGAGCGACCGGAGTCGCGGCCACGAAACGGCGCATCAGTGCGAGCGTCTGGTCCGCCTGGGCGGGATCTGCCAGCGCGAGCACCCGGGTGGCCCGCTCATGGTCGAACCGCTCGATCAGGTTGCCGCAGACCACAACGGCCTGTTCGATCTGGCCGGCCCCATGCCCGCAGATCTTGCGGTCGCCGACGCAGATCTCCAAGTCGTCATCGAGCGCGGCGGGCACTGCGACCTCGCGGAACGACGTCACGGCGGGTTCAAGCAGCATGCGCAGTGCCTGCCACCTTGCCGCCGGCACGGCCCGGGCCGGCAGGCAGATCTGGAACAAGAGCTGGTCCGCGTCCAGGTAGACCGGGCCGCCGCCGACCATCCGCCGTAAGACGGGCAGCCCGTTCGCTCGGCAGTAGTCATGGTCCACCTCGTCGGTCCCGCAGTGGTAGCCGAGGCAGACGTACGGGGCGGCCGGGCGGGTGAAAGAGAGCGTGGCCGGAGCACCGGCCGACACCCCGTAGCCGATCGCGTGCCACAAGGTCTGCGAGCGCAGCGGCGGGCTGCATCCGAAGTCGATGACTCGCAGCGGTTCAGTCACCGGCCGCCCCGTCCCGCATCGCCTCGTCGATCAGCTCGACGATGTCGCATACGCGGAGGTCCTCGTGACCGGTCGACTTGGCAGCGTCGGTGAATCTGGACACCTCATACGGACAGCAGACCACAAGCACGTCCGCCCCCGTCTGGGCAGCCTCGCGAACCCGGCGCTCGGACAGCCGCTCGGTGGTGTGGTCGCCAGTGAAACCGTCCAGCCACATGCCCCCACCGCCGCCACCGCAGCAGTAGGCGTTCTGCCGGCAGCGGCCCATCTCGACCAGCTGAACACCAGGGATCGCCTCGATCAGCTTCCGGGGCGCGTCGTACTCCCCGTTCTGCCTGCCCAGGTAGCACGGATCGTGAAAGGTCACCCGAAGGTCAAGCTCCCTGGCCCAGCGGATCTGACCGACCAGCGGCGCCAGGAGCTGGGTGTAGTGCAACGCTTCAAAGCTGTGCCCGCGCTGGCGATACTCCTTGACCAGCGCATTGAAGGCATGCGGGTCAGGCGTCACGATCCGGGCGAACTCGTACTTCGCCAGGACCGCCGTGACGTCCTCGACCAGCGCGTCGAACAGGCCCTTCTCGCCGGCAAGCCGCTGAGAGTCGCCGAGCGTCTTCTCCTCCGGGCCGAGGATGGCCCAGTCGATGCCGAGCGCTGCGGCAACCCTGGCGAACGCGCGGGCCGCGTCCTGGCCACGCGGGTGAAAGCTCCAGTAGTCCTCCACGTAGAAGAGCACATCAACGGGGATCGGGTCCTTGGCCAGCACCCGCACCGGAACCCCGGCGCTGTCCGCCCATTGCGCCCGGCGCCGCTGGTTCTGGCCGAGCGCATTGCCGTAACGGAAGGTCTTCTCGAAGACGTCCTGCAGTTCGGCCGGCACCTCCACACCGGTCAGCGCGGCCTCGCGGACCGCCGGCATGATCGCGATCATGTCGACCTGCTTCGGGCAGACCCGAAGGCAGTTCCCGCAGGCCGTGCAGAGCCACAGATCGGGATCGGTGAGCAGGTCGGTGCCGGTCTGGACCTTGCGGTGGATCTTGCGCGGGCCATAGTCGCCCACCATGTCGACCGGACAGGCCGCCACGCACTTCCCGCAGCCGTAACACCATTCGAGCGACTCGCCTCCGGGCAGTGCCGAGATCGCAGCGAAGCCGTCCGGGCCGTAATCGGTGAGGACCCGCGGCTCGAACATCCGGTTCCACATCGCGGGCAGCTCCACTTCGCGCCCCGAGATGGTGGAGGCAACTCTCGCCAGCTCCTTCTCCACCGCAACCGGCCGGACCTTCCGGCCACCTATCGGCATTGTCCTAGCCCTCCAGGTGGTAGACGCCGAGCAGGCGGCGCACGAGTTGGGGCAGCGGCGGGACGACCCGGTTGAACTCCCGGGTCATCCTCATCTGCAGGATCGTGTACATGTAGACGCCGTACACAGCGGCCAGCAGGACATCGGTGCCGAACAGGCCGGGACCCGCCATTGTGAAGCCGGCCGCCTTGCCGGTCTCTTCGACAAAGGCCATCGCCCGCCCGACTGTGAGGTACACAGCCCCTCTGGTGGCTCCCGCACTCAGATCCACGTCCTCGGTTGTGACCAGAGCAAGTGCACCGGTGCGGGCCTCCGGATCCCAGATCCACCTCGTCCACAGCCAGTACCGGTCGGGCGAGGTGAAATGCAGCAGCTCTGCGGGGAGGTCGAAGCCGGACCCTGCCAGCGCGGCCACCGCGGCGCGCCCGCTCAGAGCGGCGTCGAAGCGGTCGATCCGTTCCGCCACCGGGTCGCCGGCGGCGAGAAGCCCGGCGATGGCCGCCGCCAGGGGCTGCGGGCCGATCGAGTCCAGGATCCGGTCGGCGCGCCGCCGGGTTGCGAACACCCAACCCAGCACCTGCCTCAGAGCCGCGCGGTCCAGCAGGGACGGGTCACCTGACAACAGGTCCCCAAGCGCCGTGGACTTGCGGTCCAGGTCGACGGCGATGCCCCGCAGTTCCGCTTCGCTGATCCGGTCCATGATCTCGCGCTGGAACTCCTGCGCACTCGGCGTGTCGACGACGGGGCCGGTCATCGTGATCCCCTCGCCTCAGTTCGCCGCCGCGACCGAACGCGACCGCAGGTAGCCGACGGCCTTCACAGCCGCGCCGGCCGCCGAGGAGACAGTGTCCTCGAGATCGGCCGGGCCGAGCGCCGCACCGCAGGCAAAGATCCCTTCCCGGTCGGTGCTGACCGGGTCGAGCGGCGCACCGACGGCGTCGATGAACCCGTACTTGTTCTGCTTGACCGCGAGCAGCCTCGCGACCTGGCGGGTACCCGGGGACGGTTCCATGCCGACAGACAGCACGACCAGGTCCATCGGCACCTCCATCGGCCGGCCCATCGTGGTGTCCTCACCTCGGACCAGGAGGCGATCGCCCTTCGGCAGTACCTCGGTGATCAGCCCCTTGACGTACTGGACATGGTGCTGCTCCTGGGCCGGCCAGTAGATCTCGTTCTCCCAGTAGCCGTACATCCGCATGTCGATGTAGAAGATGAGCACCTTCGAGTCCGGTAGCAGCTGGCGGATCTCGATGGCCTCCTTCGACGCCACGGCGCAGCACACCTTCGAGCAGTACTCGTTGCCTATCTGACGGTCACGGCTGCCCACACACTGGATGAAGCAGATCCGTTCCGGCGGTTGGCCGTTGGACGGGCGCAGCACCCGGTGCTCAGACAGCATCGCCTCGAGGTCAGGCTGAGTGATGACGTCGGGGAACTCGTAGTACCCGTACATCTGGGTCGACCGGCCAGGGTCGAAGTGGCCGAACCCGGTGGCGACGATGATCGCGCCGCACTCGAGCGTCTGCGCGCCGACGGCCTGGGCTTGGGCCGCCTCGGCGCTGCGCAGCGTCAGGGTGAACTCCCCGGGCTCCCCCACCACGCCGGCAAGCTCGGTACCGAGTCGGACTCCGATGAGCGGATTGGTAGTGACCAGGTCGATCATCTGCCGGATCTGCGGCTGTGCGGGCTCATTGCGCGGAGTCAGGCCGGCATAGCTCTCCGCTATCGGGGTGCCACCGAGGAAATCGCGCTGCTCGATCAGCACCACCTTGCCGCCGATCTCCGCCACGCCATGCGCCGCGCGCAACCCACCGGGGCCCCCACCGATAACAGCAACCGTGTCCGAGGACATTCATCACCTCAAGTCTCGTGTTCGTGCCTAGCGGGCGCATCCTTCGGCCCGTTCTTGTCGTGCTCGCCGTCGTCCCGGCCGGCTCAGCCGCCGCCGCGCTGGGACGCAGCCACCGCCGCCCGAGCCGGGATGCCGCTGCGGCGCGGGTGCGGCAGGCGGTCAGCCATCGACGTCGTCCCAGTCGAGATAGCGCTTCTCGCCGCTCTCCAGCCGCCGCAGATCGCCCTGGAACTCCGCCCATGCCTGCTCCCAGTCGATTCCCATCTTCTCCAGAAGCGGCCGGTAGTCGGCGGAGTGCCAGTGCAGCCCGCACACCCGGTACGGATGTGCCCCCATCGCCAGTGCCGCGAACTGAGCCTCGCTGAGCACCGCGAGCCCGACATTGCGTCCGTGCGCCCTGGCCGCGAACTGGCTCTTGTCAAGCGTCGTGACGCACCCGGTGTCGTGAGTCAGCACGACGTCGGGGTTGGCCTCCTCCTTCATCACCTCGATCTTGCGCAGCGTGGCGAAGGACCGGGTGAAGTCCCGCTGCACCAGGATGTGCCTGAAACCGAAGCCGCAGCAGTCGAACCAGGTCGAGTAGCTGCGCACTTCGGCACCGAGCGCCTCGGCCAGGCCGGTCACCACAGCTGTGCGCTGGCCGCCGTAGATGTCCGGGTCGTAGATCGCGTCGCCCTCGACGAGCTTGTAGTAATGGCACGCCGGGTGGACGGTCACCACGATTCCCGACACGTCGCGGACCTGTTTCGCGGCGATCTCGTACCGCAGCGCGTGGAACCACTCGGAGTAGTGCACGATCTCCTCCGGCAGCACCAGCGGCTTGCCCAGCTTGGCCATGATGTCGCGGACCTGCGCCCGGAGCTCCGGATGGCCGATGAGCTCCTCCCTCACCTCCTTGTAGTGACCGTAGGAGGTGCCGCAGTGGATGAGCGGGAAGTAACCGCTCTCGTACGCGGCGGCGAAGTTGCGGACAGCGACCGCGGCCTGTGCAGCTGAGTTGGAGGTCGCGCTGGCGTAGTAGTTCCAGGCCGTGCACGAGGTCTGGTCCTCTGGGTCGTGATAGTCGTAGCCGAGCTTGCGCATCACCCAGAAGATCGAGGTGGAGTAGCCCGGGATGTGGCCGCACTGCCCGCAGGACTTGTGGTGCCACAGATGCGCCTTCTGGATCCGCTTCTCGCGCCCGTACTTGGTCTGCACGCTGACCGCTTCCCGGTCGATCTTCTGCACGATCAGCTCGCCCTGGCGCTCCAGCGCGAGCAGCTCGGCGCGGGGATCGGCCAGCGACCGGCGGTCCGCGACCGGCTCCGCGGCCTTGTTGCGCCTGAGCGCCTCAATCGGAATGGTCACAGCTCGATGCCTTCTTCCTCGAGGCGTTCCTCCATGAGCTCCTGCAAGATCGAGTGCAGACTGCGGTCGACTTCCCCGATCATGTCGAGGGCACCGGTCTCCAGCCAGATGAGGTACAGCTCGACCAGCGTCCTGTCGGCTACGGACCACCCAGCCGAGGTCGTGTGCATTGTCTCGGCAGGCAGTGCCCGGCGCCACAGGTCCAGGTTGTCCGCCACGTCGGCGGTCTCCGGGCCCCAGTCGGGGAACGCGTCCGACCGCAGCATGTCGGGCGAGACCTGCGTGCCGGTGGACATGATCTTGTAGATGATCCGGGAGTAGCCGACCAATGCTTGCTTGGCCGAGGCCAGCCCGTTGTTGACGGCAACCTCGCGCATGATCGTGATGATCCCGCCCGGGTTGTTGCCGCGCGGGCAGCGCAGACAGGAGAAGCACTGAGAGCACTCCCAGATGTCCTCCTGCATCTGTTGGTAGATCAGGTCCACGTCCTCACGCGCGGCCGCCTGCGCGATCCGGCGCGGGCTGAAGTCGTAGAACTTGGCGGATGGGCACGCGGCGACACAGATGCCGCACTCGTAGCACCCGTACAGGTAATCGCCGAACCGGAAGTCCCCCTTGACCTGCTCGAACAGCCGCTTCTTTTGCTCGTGGGGCACTTCGGCGTAGCCGGCGACATCCGGGACCTTGTAGTGGGCGTCCGTCTCGGCGTCCCGGACGACTGTCTCGGTCATCGCGAGGCCTAGAAGCTGATCACGGCGTCGGCGGAGACCGCGAGCTCGTTGAAGGTTGCGCCGCCGATCATCTCGACTCCGTCGATCAGGTCATCCAGGCTCAGGTCGTTCAGGTCTAGCGACGGCTGGCAGACCAGCAGCCGCACGCCGAGGCCGGTGGCCTGTTCCACGAAGTAGCGCAGAGGCTGGCCCTGGTCGCCCTTCGGCCCGATCTTGTCCACGACGTCCTTGCGCAGCAGGGTAGGGCCGTACATGGTGAAGTAGATCACGACCTCGAACTCCATCGCAGCCGCCGCTGCAGCAAGGAAGAACGGCGTCGCGCTGCGGCCCGGGTCGTCTATCCCGTGCGTCTGCACATAGAGGATCTTGGTCTCAGAGCTGTCGGCCCACATCTCCGGCCTCGGTCACTTCACCCGGCGGATCAGGACGTGAAAAACGTCAGCCTGCTTGCTGATGCCGAGCAGGTCGTTACCAGTGCGCCTGCTCCATGCCCGCATGTCCGGCTCGACGCCTGGGTCGGTGGCGAGCAGCTCGAGAACTTGCCCCTGGGCGAGGCTCTTGATCGCCTGCGCGGTCTTCACGACTGGCAACGGGCACGCCAGCCCCGTGCAGTCGAGAACCTGGTCTGCGGCGGGAGCCGATGATTCGGGCACAACATCCCCCTTCGGGCTTGTTCAGGCACGTGACAGCTTAGTTGGCACCGTGCCGCTGGTGCCTGTTTTCTATCTTAGACATCGCAACAGGAGATGATGCCACGGACAAAGGAGGAGACCCGCGCGGGTGTCGGGCCGCTATCCGGTGAACTTCTCGACCGCGGCGACAAACGCCGGCTGGTCCTGGGTGATCGCTCCGTAGCCAGAGCTCGGGAAGATGACCACCGTCGCGTGGGGCAGCTCACTGGCGAGAAGGACAGCGTTCGGCACAGGGAAGACGACGTCGTCGGCACCCGAGACCACCAGTACAGGGATCGTCACCTGCGAGAAGCCCTTCGCCAGAGTTGACCTCTTCCAGACTGCCGCTTGGAGCGCTGCCTCCGCCCTGACCGCCGGCGCCGTCAGCCAGTCAGTGGTCCCGGCAAACAGGCTCTTCTGCCACAGCACTCGCTCCTGCAGCCCCGTGGTCGTCGGCGGGAACAGCAACCCCGACAATGCCAGGGGCGTGGCGCCCGGCGTCGAAAGGAGCCGCACGACCTCCGCCGCAGGTTGCGCCGTCCCGACACCGCCGCAGGAGGTGTCGACCAGGACGAGCGACGACGCGAACAGTGGATGGCGCTCGGCCAGGGACAGGGCGATCTCGCCGCCGAGACCCCACCCGAGCACAGTGGGATCAGACAGCCCGACGGTGAGGGCAAATCCAGCGGTCATGTCCGCCAGCCATGCGAGCGAGAGGCGGGCCGTCGCAGCGCCCGAATAGCCCGCTCCGGGAAGGTCGAACACGGTCACGCGGTAGTGACCGGAGAGGGCTGACAGCCACGACGGATCCCACCACGACAAGGTTCCGTCCTGGCCCGCTATGAGGAGAAGATCCGGACCACTCCCGAAGCTCTCGTACGCGATCGGAACCATCCTGGACCAGGCAGCGCTCCCTTGCGAGACGGTGGGAAGCACGACGGCGCCGGGTGGCAACGCGGCCACCCGCACCCGAAGGATCGACGTTCCGGGGACTGCTACCGGCAGAGTCGAGGTCGTGGTCGTCGTCGAGGTCGTGGTAGTCGTCGTGGACGTGGCATGGCCACCTTCGTCGGTGCTGCACGCCGCGAGCACAAGAACCAGCGCCGCCGGCGCCGCCAGTGCCACCAGTCGTCTCACCCCGTACCGACGATCGTGCGCGGACCCGGTCGGAGCACGCGCGATGTGCGGAAGCATCAAGCGGAGCTCTCCGGAGATCGATCCGGTGCGATGCCGGCCCTCCCTTTCGGAATGTGACCGCTCGCCGGGAGCTCGACCACGTCTTTCCAATCGATCCGTGCCAATCGCTTCGCTGACACATAGCCGTTCTCCGCGTACCAACGCGCCGAGCGGACGATCGCCTCGATGGCAGGCCGGGACCGGTACCCGAGCTCCCTGCGGGCCCGGCCATCGTTGAAGACCATGCGGGTCGTGGCCATCCGCGCACCCTCGAGCGGAACGCTGGGCTCCCGGTGCAGGAGGCGGCCTTCGACGAGGTCCGAAGCGTAAGCAGCAGCAAGCGCGACCTGGCGGGGAACCTTGAAAGCGGCTCGGGGCAGGCCGGTCGCAGCGGCAAGGACGTCCAGAATCTGCCGGAGCTCGAGGTTCTCGCCTCCGAGCACGTAACTGCGTCCTTGCGCGCCCCGCTCGGCCGCCAGCAGGTGCCCGGTAGCGACATCGTCAACGTCGACGACGTTCAGGGCCGTGTCGAACCAACCGGGGATACGACCGTTCAAGAAGTCGAGCACCGTCTTGCCCGTCGGCGTCGGCGCACGGTCGCCGGGACCGAGAGGCAACGTAGGTTGGACGAGGACGACGGGCAGGCCCTGCGCTCCCGCACGCAGCACCTCGTGTTCGGCCACGTACTTCGACTGCTTGTAGAGCCCGAAGAGGTGGCCGATCCGCGCCCACGCGGTCTCGTCAGCCGCGAGGTCGTGCTCGGTCCCGTCCAGGCCGATCGTGCCGACGGTGCTGGTGTAGACGACCCTCTCGACCCCGGTGGCCCTGGCCGCGTCGATCACGTTCAAGGTGCCGCCGACGTTGACGTCGTAGAACTCCGCCGCTTGCCGAACCCAGAAACGGTAGATCGCGGCGACATGGAAGACCATGCGGCATCCCTCGGCGGCGGCGACAAGAGCCGGGGCGTCGCGCAGATCCGCCACGACGGGCTCGACGCCAAGGCCGTCGAGGTTCGAATGTGGAACACCAGGCTGGAGCAGCGCGACGACTTCCGCTCCGCGTTCCAACAGGGCCCGGGTGACGGCCGAGCCAATGAAGCCGCTTGCGCCCGTGACGAGCATCCTGTCGCCCGGCCTGATCGCCATCGCCGGCTGTGACTGGGAGCCGCTCGGGCCTGTCGTGCTCAAGACGTCTCCCTACGGAGAGCGCTCTTGGCAAGAGTCCTGCCGAATTCGAACAGGAGGGCGGAGTTGCGGTGGGCGTCCGCGAGCACGTCGTCGAGTGCCCCGACGAAGTAGTCCACTTCCTCCTGACCCACGATGAGCGGGGGAAGGAGCTTGACCACGTTCATGTTGTCGCCTGCAACCTGGGTCAGGATCCGGTGGCGGTGGAACAGGGGTCCCACGACCAGCTGCGAGAAGAGCCCCTTGCGGGCACCCTCCATCATCTTCCAGCGCGACTTCAGCCGAAGAGAGCTCGGCTCGCCGAAGACAAGGCCGATGATCAGTCCTTTCCCGCGTACCTCGTGGAAGAGCTCGTACTTCTCCACGAGCGGGGCCAGGCCCTTCATGAAGGCCTCTCCGGTCACTCGCGCTCGATCGACGATGTCCTCGTCGTCGATCGTCTGCAAGGTGGCGAGCGCCGCCACCATGGCAAGCTGGTTCCGCCCGAATGTCGAGGAGTGGACCACGGCGCGCTCCATCTTCGAATAGACACGGTCGAAGATCTCCGCCGAGCACATCATCGCCCCGACGGGGATGTAGCCGCCCGACAGGGCCTTCGACACGGTGATGATGTCGGGACGCAAACCATAATGCTCATGAGCCCAGAGCTTGCCGGTCCTGCCGAGGCCTGTCTGGACCTCGTCGATGACGAGCAGGGTTCCGTGCTTGCGGCACAGCTCGGCGGCACCCGCCCAGTACTCCTCCGAAGCGAGATTCACGCCCTTTCCCTGGATGATCTCGAGGACCAGCGCCGCGACGTCCTCGCGCTCGAGCTCGCGCGCGAGCGGGCCGATGTCCCCGAAGGGCACCTCGTGGCAGCCCGGCAGCAGTGCACCGAATCCCTCGCGGAACTCCCTGCCACCGTTGAGCGACAACGCTCCGCAGCTGAGTCCGTGGAACGCATGATCGGCGTGGAGGATGCGGGGCCGCTTTGTCGCGTATCTCGAGAATTTGATCGCGGCCTCGATAGCCTCCGCGCCCGAGTTCGAGAAGAAACACCGCTGGATCCCGCCATGGGTCCTCGCCACCAGCGCCTCTGCGAGCAGTCCGGGCAGCAGTGCCGCGTCGAGCTGAACCAGGTTCGGGAGGTCCATGTCGAGTGCCTCGTGCAACGCCTTCTTCAGCACCGGATGCCCGCGTCCGAGCGCGAAGACACCGAAACCGGCCAGGAAGTCCAGGTAACGCTCTCCGTTCCGGTCGTAGAGGTAGGAGCCCTCTCCCTTCACGTAGAAGCGATCGAAGCCGAGGGTCTTCAGCACCTTCACGAGCTGAGGGTTGAGATACTCACTGTGGAGGCGGAAATTCTCCCCTTGCCGGGCCTCGATCAACGAGCTGAGCTCGAAGGTCATCTTTGCTCTCCTCGGCGGTTGCGTTTCGCGAAATCGTAGTAGCGATACGCTCGAGTGATGGAAACGACCGAGGATCGTGGCCCTATAGCGCCTGACGAGGTTCTTGGACGGCTCGCCGACCACATGCTTGTAGACGGCCTTCCCATCGTGTTGGATCCGGCGAAGAGCCATGGGTGTCGCCTCGTGGACGCCAGGGACAGCACCGAGTATCTGGACTTCTACACCTTCTTCGGGTCGGCCCCCCTCGGGATGAACCCTCCGGGGCTCTTCGACGACCCCACGACGAGGGAGCAGCTCGCCGAGGTTTCTTTGAACAAGCCGGCGAACTCCGAAGTGGCAACGGTTCACCTGGCCGAGTTCGTCACCACGTTCGCCCGCGTGCTCGGAGACCCGGAGCTGCCCCATCTCTTCTTCATCGAGGGTGGCGCCCTCGGCGTCGAGAACGCGCTCAAGTGCGCTTTCGACTGGAAGTCCCGTCACAACGAGGCGGCTGGACGCTCGCGCGATCTCGGTACACGGGTCCTGCACCTCCGGCACGCCTTCCACGGCAGGAGCGGCTACACGCTGTCGCTCACCAACACCGACCCGGTCAAGATCGACCGTTTCACGAAGTTCGACTGGCCCCGGATCTCGTCTCCCGCCGTTCAGTTCCCGCTGGACACCTATCGAGTCGAAGCCGCCGAGAAGTTGGCTCTCGCCGAAGCCGAGGCCGCGTTCGAGGCGTACCCGCACGACATCGCCTGCTTCATCGCCGAGCCCATTCAGTGCGAGGGTGGCGACCGCCACCTGCGCTCCGAGTTCCTGCTCGCCGTCCAGGAGCTGTGCCACAGCCACGACGCTCTCTTCGTGCTCGACGAGGTGCAGACCGGTGGTGGAGCGACAGGCACGCCGTGGTGCTACCAGCAGCTGGGGCTCGCTCCGGACATCGTGGCGTTCGGCAAGAAAGTCCAGCTCGGGGGCGTCATGGCCGGCCGGCGTGTAGACGAGATCGACCAGAACGTCTTCCGCGTCCCCGGCCGGCTCGATTCGACCTGGGGCGGCAATCTCACCGACATGGTGCGCTCCCGGCGCCTTCTTCAGCTCATCGAACAGACCGGTGCCATCGCGAACGCCGCAAAGGTCGGCGGGCATCTCCTCGCGAGGCTGGCCGATCTCGAGCACTCATGGCCGAAAGTCGTCTCCAACGCCCGCGGGCGCGGCTTCATCGCCGCGATCGACCTTGGGACACGCGAGCTTCGAGACGCGGTGCTCGCCACGCTCTGGCGTGAGGAGCACGTCATCGCTTTCGGCTGCGGCGAGTGCACGCTTCGGCTCCGGCCGGCGTTGTCGACGACGGCGGACGAGGTCGATGCGGGCTGCGACGCCCTGAACCGGGTCGTTGGACGACTGGGCTCGGCCTGACATCTGGGTTGTGGGCATCGCCGGCTGGCAATACAGCCCCCAGGTAGCCTCGCATTGATGGAAGATCGCGTCCGGGCTCCCGACTTCAGTTTCGTCCACGCGGCGGACCTGCATCTTGACACGCCTTTCAAAGGCATCGGTTCGACAGCTCCGCACGTGGCCGAACAGCTACGTGAAGCCTCGCTCGCCGCGTTCGACTCCCTCGTCGGGTTGTGCCTGGAGCGTCGCGTGGCCTTCCTCGTGGTCGCAGGCGACATCTATGACGGGCCCGAACGCGGGCTCAGGGCACAGCTGCGATTCCGCGACGGCCTCGCCCGCCTGTCCACCGCGGGCATCCCCAGCTTCGTCGTGCACGGCAACCACGACCCGGTCGAGACGGGCTGGTCCGCGCTTGGCGGTCCCTGGCCTGAGCGCGTCACCGTCTTCGGCACGGGAAAGGTCCAGGCGGTGCCTGTCGAGAGCGACGGGATCCCTCTCGCGACCGTACAAGGCATCAGCTTCGCCCAGCGCAGCGAGCGCGAGAACCTGGCGCTCAAGTTCGCCCACTCTGCCGGGCCCGGTGTCCAAGTCGGCGTTCTTCACTGCAACGTGCAAGGTGCGGCCAGCGACTACGACGACTACAGCCCGTGCACACTCGACGACTTGCGGAGAATCGGCCTCGACTACTGGGCGCTCGGGCACGTGCACACTCGCATCGTCCTCTCCGGCGCCGTGGGCTCTGACGAGCCCTGGGTGGTCTATCCCGGCAACCTCCAGGCTCGCAGCCCCAAGCCAAGCGAGCGAGGGATGAAGGGTGCGGTGGTTGTCCACGTCAGCGGCGGACGTGTTGCAGACCTCGAGCCGGTCGGCTGCGATGCCGTGCGCTTCGATCTCGTCGAGCTCGACATAGCCGAGATCGCCGATCTCGCCGAGCTGCGCGACCGGCTCGCCGGCGCCTCACGGGACCGGCTGAGGTCTGCCGACGGGCGCTCGCTCGTGCTACGCGGACAGCTCGTGGGCCAGAGCGACCTACACCTCGACCTCCGGCGCCCGGGGACACTACAGGACCTGCTCGTCGCGCTGCGGGAGGACTTCGCCGAGGACCAGCCCTTCTGCTGGTGGGATTCCATCGACGACCTGTCGCGTCCGGCAGTCGACCTCGACGCGGCTCGGGCCGGGTCGGACTTCGCCGCCGATCTCATCGCACTTGCCGACGAGCTCGGCCTGAGCCTCGCGACCGATGACAGTGCGGTGGACGACCTCGCGACTGACCTCTCCGAGGGGCTGCCCGGACCGCTCCGAGCCCGACGCGTCCTCGAACGACTGCTGAGGTCACCCAGTGCGCCACCGGGCGAGATCGTCAATCGAGCCCTCGTGCTCGCGCTCGGCGAGCTCGAGGGCGACAGGCGCTGAAGCGGGCTCGAGCAGCCATGCGCATCAGCGGCTTCCACGTCGACGGCTTCGGAGCTCTGGCCGACTTCGGCATCGAGGAACTGTCTCCCGGCCTTGTGGTCCTGAGCGGGCCGAACGAAGCCGGCAAGTCGACGTTGCTCGACTTCCTCACCGCAATGCTGTTCGGCTTCCCCAACCGCCGGGACAATCCCCGGTTCCGCGCACCGGTCCGGGGCGGACGCCATGGCGGCCAACTCACGCTGTCCGAAGGCCCCGGCGACGAGTCCGGCAACGACCGACGATGGCGAATCGAGCGTTACGCCGGAGCGCGCAAGCAGGCGAGCATACGGCGACCCGACGGAAGCTCGGCGTCCGAAGAGGATCTGCGCAGGGCTCTCGGCGGGGCCGACGAAGCGCTGTTCCGTGCGGTGTTCGCAGTCGATCTGACCGAGCTCGGAAGCGCCGAGTCCGTAGCTCGAGACGATGTGCGAGAGCTGCTCTTTTCCGCCAGCATCGTCGGCCAGCGCCGGTCTGCGGCCCGCGCGATGAGCAACCTTCAACGCCAACGCCTGGAGCTCGCCCGTCTGCGACAAGGCGATGCCTTGGCTAACCGTCTGTTGGCCGACCTCGAAAGCGTTCGCCGCAGCCTCACTGAAGCCAGCCGCGAAGCTGTCGACTATCCCGAACGGCTGGCTGAGCTGTTGCGCTTGGAACACCAAGTCGCCCAGGTGCGCGAGGAAGCCGACCGGCAAGATCGCCGAACGCGTGATCTCGACTTGCTGATGCGGCTGTGGGACGTGCTCGAACGCAGGCGAACGGCCGAACAGCGCCTTGCCACCTGGGAGGAGCCCGCGCCGCTCGCCGCATGGCTCGAGGAGCAGGCCTCCGAGCTCCAGTCACTTCGATCGGCGTGCTCCGGACACTTCGAGCGTGTGGGCCAACTCGAGGACCTGCACAACCAACGTGCCGGGATCGAGCAGTCCGTTCGAGCCGCGATGGGCTCGCTGGGCCCCGCCTGGAATCGTGACCGCATCCGTGCCAGTGACGGCTGGATCGCTCTCCTGGACCAGGCGCGGCGCTTTCGAGCCTCGCTCGGGGAACGAGAGGCGGGTTGGCGCACGGCCCGTGCTCTGGCGGAGGAAGCCGACGCTGCCCCAGAGCTCATGGGCCTTGCGGAGTCTGACACTGCAGCAGCGGCGACCATCGCTGATGAGACGCCGGAGGCGGAGCCGGAGTTGCAGGCGAGGTTGGTGAGCGAGCTGCGCAGGAACCTCGCCGAGCAACGCCGGCTGGTCGCAGAGCAACGGGCGGGTGGGCGCCAAGCAGGCACGCCTGCGGGCGTGCTCGGGGGTGCAGGTGGCACTTCTGTCACGCTTGTGGCTCTCGTCATCGTGGGGCTTGGTCTCGCCGCAGCCCTTGTGACCGACGCGGCGACGGTGCGCATCCTCTGTGCCGTGCTCGCCGCCGCCGGGTGCACGCTCTTGGCCGTGGCGATCGCAGCACGGCGACGTCTCTTTGTCGCAGGTGTCCCGGAAGACACCGACATGCAGGCAGCGAACGAACATGTGGCGGCACGCGTGGCCGAGCTCGCCACCGCGCTCGGCCTGCCCAGCACGCCGAGTGATTCCGACCTCGAGACGGCCGCGGAGACCATCGAGGCTGCTCGAAGCCTCGAGCGATCGCTCGAGGATGACCGCCGCCGAACGATCGCAGCCCTGGGACGACGCAGAGCTGCGCACGAGTCATTGGAGCGGGCCTCGGACCAGCTCGAAGCTGAGCGGGCCGCCTTCGGCGCGTGGACGGTCGCGCACGGGCTCGGGCCGGCGCTGTCCCCGGACGGTGTGATCGAGAGCCTCGCTGCGCTTCAAGCAGCTTGGAAGGACCTCGGCGCGCTCGATCGTGTCGATGCCAAGGTCGACCAACTGAGCGCGGAGGTAGCCGAATTCGAAGCTCGCCTCGCCAGGATCTCAGCCGGGCTCCGCGACCTCGGCGGTCACGGCGAGTCGCTCCAGACCGACCCGGCGGGCACTCTGGACGAGCTGTGCACCTCACTCGAGGAAGTGGCCGGCCAGCGAGCGACGAGGACCTCCCTCCTGCGTGCGGTTGAGGACGCCAGCGCAGAGCTGGAACGCTCGTTCGGTCTCGGCCCCCGAGCGCGACGGCTGCGGGCCGAGCTCGAGACCGGAGAGGTGCTCGCCTGGAACGAGGAGCAGGCAGCGCTCGCGCCAGCACGGTCGGAGGCTCGCGACCGTCTGGAGCAGATGGTGCGGGCGCACCAGGATGCATCGAACCAGTTGCGGGACCTCGCGAGCTCAGCCCGAATATCCGAGCTGGAGCAGACACGACTCGCTCTCGAGCAAGAGCTCGACGGAGTGCTCAAGTCCTGGGCCATCCTCGGATGTGCCCGGCTGCTGCTCGAGCGCACCTTGAAACGCCATGAGCAGGAGCATCAGCCCGCCGTGCTGGCTCGTGCGGGTGAGCGCTTCGCAAAGGTGACCGAGGGCCGTTACACGCGCTTGCTGCCTTCTGTCGCCGACGAAACTGGCCGCGAAGCCATCAGGGTCGTGTCCTCCTCCGGAGCCGAGATGGACGCCACCTACCTGAGCCGTGGCAGCGTCGAACAGCTCTACCTCTGTTTGCGACTCGGACTCGCAGAGACCTTTGCCGAGCGCGCCGAGGCCCTCCCGATCATTCTCGACGATGTGCTGGTGAACTTCGATCCCGGGCGCGCGGCCTCGGTCGCGGAGGTGCTCGCCGAGACTGCCGAGCGCCATCAGGTGCTGCTGCTGACCTGTCACCCGCACCTGGAGGAGCTCGTCTGCAGCGCCGCGCCCGAGACCCAGGTCGTGCAGCTGGAGAGGATCTGAAGACAGACCCCCGGTCCCGCCACTTCCCGGGGGGCCGGTCCCGGTGCCGGCTCGCCGAACCCGCCAGGTCGTCGGCTCAGAAGCTCGTGGTGCAGAAAGGTGGGCGGCGGGCGGCGAACATCCGGTCGGCGCGTCGCGCTGCGCCCTCGGTCAGTTCCGTGATCCGGCCGACCTCCGCCATGGCGACGAACGGGACACCTCCGAGGTACAAAGCCCCCAATGCCTCCACCGGGAGGCAAAGGTCGGCGGAGGCATCCACGCTCTCTATGGTCGCAACCCCTTCACCGTCGACACACAGGCGGAAGCGACCGGCGTTCCACGGGCAGAACGGGTCCTCCACCTCGATGACGAGCGCTTGCTCCTCCTCGTAGCGGCGCAAGGCGAGCGCACGCGGCACGTCCACGAGGCGGACCCAGGTGCGGTCCCCCAAGTTCGCCGTGCGAAGTTGCCGCTGGTCCTCGAGGAGGTAGCGGAGGGGCTCGTCGACCGGTCGGCCGCGGGTGCGCAGCTCCTCGGTGAGGTCGATGCCGAGCAGGTACCGCCAGAGCGAGGTGTAGGCCGCATCGGTCACAGAGCACAGCTCCTCCAGGAACACCGCGCGACGCCAGTGGTCAGCCGGGTCCATCGCGGCCACGCGATAGACGGCGTAGCCGTCGATGCGGCCGCCTTGCTCGTAGCACACGTAGAAACGGTGCTTCGCGTCCTCGCCCGCACCGCTCAGGTCTCCCAGCAGGTCGGTCCAGTCCCCGTGCAGGCGATCGAGCTCTCCAACCCTGGTTGGCACATAAGCGCCATAGACGAGAGGAAACGCCTCGGCTGCCTGAGCCCGCTCGACGAGCCTGACCGAGCCGGAGCCGCTGCCCCAGCTCGAAGCGCTCGCCGGTGCGAGCGACGTCAAGAGGCGGGCACGTCGCTTGTCGACCACGTAGCGCGCGGCAAAGGTGGCGGGGCCGTAGCCGTACCGTGCGTAGATCCCTCCCTCGCTGGCAAGCAGCACTGCCAAAGCCTCACCGCGCGAATGGATGTCGTCGAGCTGCCGCCGCATCATCGAGGTGAGCAGCCCGCGGCGGCGATGTGTCGGAGCCACCGAGACGTCAGTGACCGCCGCAACCTCGCAGCGGACAAGGCCCGGCAACGTCATCGAGACCACGTACGAGCCGGAAGTGGCAACGAGATCTCCCTTGTCGAAAACCGCAAGGGATCGGTCGAGCTGTAGCTCTTCCGCCAAGCTCTCGAGCCTGTCCGCCGTGTACCGGCCACCGAACGCGGACCCTTGACAAGCCGCGAAGGCTTCGATCTCGTGTAGCCCGATTGGTCGAAGCTCGAGGTCCGCCACTTGAGGTCTCGCGTCCTCAGGCGTGTGTCCGGGCCACGGCTATCGGCCGCTCAAGGGGTGGGGCTCCTGGCCTTGGGCGATGGTCTTGCGGATCATCTGAATGCGCTCCGCGGAGTGGTTGACATCGCCACTTCTGGCCTCGAAGAGCGCCTTGCGGTCCTCCTCGGCTTCCAGCTCGGCACCCGCATCCGCTGCAGCCAGGCGCGCCTGGACACCTTCGGTGACGAGCTTTTCCGCCTCAGCGACCAGGGCCTCGACCATCTCGTCCTCAGGTACGACACGCACGATCTTGCCCTTGATGAACAGGTGCCCCTTGTGGCGCCCGGCCGCAATCCCGAGATCGGCCTCGCGCGCCTCGCCCGGCCCGTTGACCACGCAGCCCATCACTGCCACCTGAAGCGGCAGCGAGCGGGACTCCAACGCCTCTTGGGCCCTGCGAGCGATGTCGATCACATCGATCTCGGCACGACCGCACGACGGGCACGCGATGAGGTCGAGGCTCTTGCGCTCGCGGAGCCCGAGCGCCTCGAGCAGCTGACGACCGGCCCGCGCTTCCTGGACCGGGTCGGCCGTGAGCGAGTAGCGGATCGTGTCGCCGATACCTTCGGCGAGCAGCGTTGCGATCCCTGCGGTGCCCTTGATCAAACCGGCCGGAGGAGGACCGGCCTCTGTGACACCGAGGTGAAGCGGGTGATCGAACGTCTCCGACGCCAGCCGGTACGCCTCGATCATGAGCGGGACGTTGGATGCCTTCACGGAGATCTTCACGTCGTCGAAGCCGACCTCCTCGAAGTAAGCGAGCTCCATCCGTGCGGACTCGACAAGCGCCTCCGGCGTCGCCCCGCCGTAGCGTTCGTACAACTTGGGATGAAGCGAACCGGCATTCACGCCGATGCGGATCGGAACGCCGCGGTCACGCGCCTCAGAGGCGACAAGCTTGATCTCCTCGGGCTTGCGCAAATTCCCCGGGTTCAATCGGAGCCCTTGAACTCCGGCCTGTAGAGCCGCGAGCGCCATCTCGTAGTGGAAGTGCACATCGGCCACGATCGGCACCGGCGAGCGGGGGACGATGAGCGCCAGGCCTTCGGCCGCCTCCTGCTCGTTGCACGTGCAACGCACGATGTCCGCTCCGGCCGCGGCGAGCGCGTACACCTGGGCGAGGGTCCCTTCGGCATCGGCCGTCTTCGTCACCGTCATCGACTGGACTGACACGGGAGCGCCGCCGCCAACCGGGACTTTTCCGACTTTGATCTGGCGGGTCCTGCGCCGTTCGGCCAGCGGCGCTGCGGGTCTGGGCATCGGGTGCCAGCCTAGCGGCGTGCCTCCAGGACCCTCGGTCGTTCCGGGCGGCCGGTCAGCCTCCGGGCAGTTGGGCCGGGTTGACGATGTTCATGTAGAGCGCCCCGAGCCCGACAAGCACGATGAAGAGCAGGAAGACGTACGCGACCGGCAGGAGCTTTGCGACGTCTGCGTGATAGCTGCGCCCCTTGCGGGAACGGGCCCGCTCGTAGACTGCGATAGCGACATGACCTCCGTCGAGGGGCAGCATGGGGAACAGGTTTACGATGCCGACGAACAGGTTGATCGCCGCGAGCAGGTAGAGCAGCGTGCCGACGTTTTGCCTGACGACTTGGGCGCCGATTTGAATGACCCCGAGGATGGACAGGATCGTCCCGCCCCCTGATCCCTGTCCGGATGCTCCCGAGGAGCCAGAGCCCTGGCCGTTGCCGGCCACAGCGACCTGGTGGGCGAAGATGCTGAGCCCGTGAAGAGAGAAGACCTGGGCCAGCCCGCTGAATGTCTGACCGAACATGATGCCGAGCCTCGAGCCGGCCCGGCCGACGGCGGTCAAGGGAGCGACCACCACGTTGCGCGCACCAGTGAGCTCGACGCCGATGACCCCTTTCGGCGGGCCAGAAGGGTTCGCGGCATGGACACGCTGGCCACCGATCTCCTCCACGACGTGGCGGCCGTCAACCGGTGTGACCCGGAGGGTCAAGTCGTGTCCGTTGCGGACCACGACGAAGACAAGTGCGTCACCTGGGTGCTTGTTCACGTACGCAATGAGCGAGTCAAGATCGGCGAACTTGTGCCCCTCGACGGCGACGATCATGTCGCCAGGCTTCAGGCCGGCGCGTTGTGCCGGGCTGAGGCCTTTGGAGAAATGCCCGAGGCTCGTGATCGTCGGCAACGTCGCAGTCGGTGCCCCCGCGATCGCGTAGAGCGAGAACAACAGCACGAACGCGAGGATCACGTGCGTCCCCGAACCGGCGAGGGCAACCAGGAGACGCCGGGGAAAAGATGCCTGGCGGTAGCTGCGTGCCTCGTCGGACGGGTCAACCTCCTCGAGCATGGTCATGCCGACGATCCGGACGTAACCGCCGGCGGGAATGGCTTTGACGCCGTACTCGGTCTCTCCCCGGCGAAATGACCACAACCTCGGTCCGAAGCCAAGGAAGTACTCCGTGACCTTCATCCCGCTCCACTTCGCGGTGGCGAAGTGGCCAAGCTCGTGGAGCATGATCATGGCCACGAGTGCGAGCACCACCACGAGCACCGGCAACGCGTCGAACACGATCGCGAGCACAAGGCCGGCAGCCACAAAGACGAGCAGTTTCAGCAGCGGCCCAAGTCCGGTCGTCCGCGATCGAGGCTCGAGCGGTGCGGAAGCGCCCGAGGCGCCCGAGGCGCCTGAAGCGTCGTCCATCAGGACAAGTCTCTCGCTTCCGCGGTCTGTTGAGTCGTCATGTCGCGCGCTCACGGCGCTGCACGGCATCGGCGGCACGCACCCGGGCGAGCGCGTCGGCCGCCAGAACATCCTCCACACGCACCAGGTCCGTGGGCTCGTGAACCTCGAGTGTCTCGGCCACGACCTCGGCGATGGCCGACCACCGGAGACGTCCGTCCAAGAAGGCCGCGACGGCAATCTCGTTGGCGGCGTTCAGCCACGCTGGCGCGCTGCCGCCAGCGCGACCCGCCTCGTAGGCGAGCCGGACGCACGGGAACGTCGTGAAGTCCGGTGGCTCGAACTCGAGGCGGACCGGCGCGGCGAAGTCGAGCGAGCCGTACTGCTGGGCGAGCCGATCCGGATAGCCGAGCGCGTAGCCGATCGGAAGGCGCATGTCGGGCACTGAAAGCTGAGCGATCGTGGTCCCGTCGCAGAATTCCACCATGGAGTGCACTATCGACTGGGGGTGGACCACAACCTCGATGCGGTCATAGCCGATGTCGAACAACTCGTGAGCCTCGATGACCTCGAGGCCCTTGTTCATGAGCGTCGAGGAGTCGATCGTGATCTTCGGCCCCATCTGCCAGGTCGGATGGGCGAGGGCGTCGCCCACCGTCACCGACGCGAGCTCGGCCGCGGTACGTCCCCGGAACGGTCCCCCACTGGCGGTCAGCAGCACTCTGGCCACGGCCTCCGGGCGGCCGCAGGCAAGGCACTGGTGTATCGCACAGTGCTCGGAGTCGACTGGGACGAGCTCGGCCCCGGCACACGAGCGGGCACGCCTCACCACAGGCGCGCCGGCCACGAGCGACTCCTTGTTCGCCAGGGCGAGGCGACGTCCTTGCCGCAGCGCCGCGACCGTCACCCCGAGGCCCGCGAATCCGACTACCGCGTTGAGGACGACGTCAGCGGTCTCCACCAGCGAAGGCAGCGCTCCCGGGCCAGAGCGAAGCTCGATGCCGGCAGGCAGCAGCTCGGCAAGTTTCTTCTCGAACGCGCTGTCGGCGATCGCGACGACGTCCGGGCGAAACTCCTCCGCTTGGGCCGCGAGGAGATCGACCGATCGAGCCGCCCCGAGCGCGCTGACGACAAAACGGTCCGGGGCCGATCGGAGCACGTCGAGGGTCTGGGTGCCGATCGAACCGGTCGAACCTACGACGGCAACCCTCCGCCGGGAGTCGTCTCGACGCGTGGGAGCTGTGGACTGGACCAGCCTTGGCTGGTCCACGATCCCGGTCATCCGATGTGAGCCAGGCGAACGAAGTAATAGGCCGCCGGGAGGACGAACAGGAGCGCGTCGATCCGGTCCAGCATCCCCCCGTGGCCGGGCAGGAGCGACCCCATGTCCTTCACACCGAGGTCGCGCTTGATCATTGACTCGACGAGGTCTCCGCAAGGCGCCACCACTGCCACTATGAGGCCGAGGACGAGCGCTGTGCCGAGGCGCCACGGGTGGATCTGGCTCGTGATGCCTGCGGACGCCGCGATCGCGACCGCGCAGCCGCCTACCAGGCCCTCCCAGGTCTTCTTCGGGCTCACCGATGGGGCAAGACTGTGCCGACCGAGGCGGCTGCCGACTACATAGCCGCCGATGTCGTAGCCGACAGCGGCGATGACCGCGCCCAGCATGAACGCGATTCCGTGACGATGCGGGAAAGTGCTCGGGCTGAGAAGGAGCCCGGCGAATGCGGCCAGCACTCCCGTCCAGGCAAAGGCGAGGACGGTGACCGAGAGGTTGGCAAGCGGCGAACGCCGTGTGATCCCAGCGAGATACCAGATCATCGCGGCCACGATGAAGATCACGAAGGCGAGCACGATCGCGGCAGGCCCGCGGAAGTACGCGGCGATGATCACCCCCGGCACGGCCACGAGGCCCAGCAACGTTGCCGGCCGATGCCCGGCGAGGCGCAAGGAGTTGAAGAGCTCGGCCGCCGCGAGCGTCACGGCGACAGCCGCCAGGGCCAGTACCGCGGGAGGCCCAGCGAGAAAGCACAGAAGCAAGACCGCAGCGAGCACGACGCCGGTGAGGGTGGCGATGACCGGGTCACGGGAAGCGGCCTCGTTGTCAGCCTTCGCGACCACGACCGACCGCTGTGGCCGGAGAGGGAGCGTTCGGCGTGCAATATGGCGCCGGCGCCGGGGCCGGCGCTCGAGAGGCGCTGCCACAGCTTCGTCAAAGTCGCCCGCGGGGGTCGCGGTCCCGGGGCTCGCCCCTGTTCCACCCGGTGCGTCGGGCAGGTTCATGAGAGTCGACACCGGTTCGGCGGCTGGTGAAGGCGCGTCCGCGGCTTGTGGCACCTGCTTCGCAGAATCAGTCACCTCGTTGCGAGTGATCCAGGAAGCCTCGTCGTCGGCGTCGAGGAAGTCGTAGGCGAAGGGGTCGTCGGACGACGACTCCTCTGACGCAGTGACGCTGAGGCCGGCATTGGCCAGGTCGGCAAGAACCGCGTCCGCGTCGTCCCAGTCCTCTTGACGTTCGCGCCACACCGGTCCCCCAGGCGGTGAAGTGGGCGGGCCACCCCGCTCCACCGCTGCCTCCTGTTCGAGGTCCAAGAGCACACGAGGGACCTGCAGGGTGGGCGGGTCCGTCCAGTCAGGCAGATCGTAGGAAGCGGCAGGTGCGGCAGGTGCGGGCGGCGGCGCGGCCGGTGTACCCGGTGCGGCCGGTGACGGTGGACCAGAGACCTCCGGAGCCACGCCGGAGCTCGTCGACCCGGAAGCGTCCTCTGCCGGCTCGAAGGAAGGGCGCGCAACTGCTTCGGTCGTCGGCACCAACCCCGCCGCGATCCCTGCCTCGACGCCGGCGATCCGGGCCCGTTCGGTGACCACCTCACCGGTCCCTTGAGGCTCCTGCCCCTCCTCCACAATTCCTCCCTCACAGGTCCCTTTGGCGTCGCCGGCACAGTCTTCAGGTGCCACGGCATCAAGAGCCTCCGGCGCGCGGCGCGGGCCAAGCGCCGGGCCACCGATGGTCAGAGCTCGATCAGCTCCCGTTCCTTGTGGCTCAGCAGCCTGTCGATCTCGGCGATCTGGTCGTGAGTCAGGCTCTCCAACTCCTTCTCGGCACGATCGAGATCGTCCGAGGAGATGTCGCCCTCTCGCTCCAGCGCTTCAAGCTCGTGCCGAGTTGCACGACGGACGTTGCGCACGGCGACCCGTCCTTCCTCGGCTCGATGCTTGACGACCTTCACGAACTCCTTGCGCCGTTCCTCGTTGAGCTCCGGGAACACCAGCCTGAACACCTGCCCGTCGTTGGACGGGTTGATGCCGAGGTCGGAACTGGTAAGCGCCCGCTCGATAGCCTTCATCGCGCCCTTGTCATACGGGTTGACCACGAGCACGCGGGGCTCGGGCACGCTGAATCCCGCGATCTGCTGTAACGGGACCTCACTTCCGTAGTAGTCCACCTTGATCTTTTCCACGACCGCCGGTGACGCCCGGCCGGTCCGAACCATTGCGAAATCGGCCTTCGTGTGTTCGACCACCTTGTTCATTCGCTCACCGCTGTCGGCGAGCGCGGTCGCGATGAGCGAGTCGTCAGTCACCTGATCAGCGTACCTATCCGCTCGCCCATGAGGGCAGACCGGAAGTTGCCTTCCCGCATGAGATCGAACACGAGGATCGGGATCTGGTTGTCCCGGCAGAACGTGATGGCAGTGAGATCCATGATGCGCAGGTCCCGGGACACGACCTCCATGAACCCGATCTCGTCGTAACGGGTGGCGTTGGCGTCCTGGAGAGGGTCGGCGCTGTAGACCCCGTCCACTCCAGAATGTGTTCCTTTCAGGATCGCGTCGGCCTCGATCTCGGCTGCCCGCAACGCGGCGGGAGTGTCCGTGGTGAAGTAGGGGTTACCCATCCCCGCGGCGAAGATCACGACGAGACCCTTTTCCAGGTGCCGGATTGCGCGGCGCCGGATGTACGGCTCGCAGACCTCGGCCATGTGAATGGCAGACAGCACCCGGGTCGGGCAGTCGACGCGCTCGAGTGCGTCCTGCAACGCAAGGGCGTTGATGACCGTGCCGAGCATGCCCATGATGTCCGAGGTCGCACGATCCATGCCTTGGCCGGCACCCGTGGTGCCTCGCCAGATGTTGCCGCCACCAACGACGATCGCGATCTGGACATCCAGCTCGCTACGGGCAGCACCGATCTCCTTGGCGAGGCGCCCGACAGTCGAGGCGTCAATGGTCTCCTCGGACGACGAGCTTGCCAGCGCCTCGCCTGAAAGCTTCAGCACGACCCGGTGCCACCGAGGCCTGGCTCCCACAACACCGCTGAGCGCCATCTCGGTCACCAATGCCGCCGCGCGGGCCCGCTCACGAGCCGACGACTACCTGAGCGAAGCGAAGTAGCTCTTCACCGACAAGCAGCTGCCCGATGGTTTGCCGCTCGTCGCGCACGAACGGTTGCTCGAGCAGGACGCGCTCTCTGTACCAGCCTTGGAGCCGGCCCTCGACGATCTTGGCCAGCGCGGCTTGCGGTTTGCCCTCGTTGTGCGCGATCGCCTCCGCGGTCCGGCGAAAGTCCGCAATCTGCTCGGCCGGCACGTCCTCACGCCGTACGTACTCGGGACGAGCGAACGCGATGTGGAGAGCGACGTCGTGAGCGAGCACTTCGTCGACTCCAGAGATCTCAACCAGCACCGCGTTCACGCCGCGACCGTTCTGCACGTGCAGATAGCTGCCGATGATCGCGGAGCCGGGAGCTTCGAAGCGGACGGTACGACCTAGCGCGATGTTCTCCTTCGAGATGAGCGCCAGGTTCTCGATCCGGTCCGAGTACTGGGCGAGCCCTTCCTCACCCTTGGCGGCGAGCTCGTTCGCGAGCTCCTCGACGAGCGAGACGAACTCGGGTGACTTCGCGACGAAGTCGGTCTCGCATTCGAGCATCGCGATCGCACCAACGGCCTTGCCGTCGCCGTGGACGGCAACCGCGACCGCTCCCTCCGTGCGGTCGCGGTGCTGACGCTTTCCAGCGCTGATGACACCCCTCTCTCGGAGCAGGCGCTCGGCCTCGACCTGGTCGCCATCGCTCTCCTCCAGCGCACGCCGGCAGTCCAGGATCCCGGCTCCGGTCCTCTTGCGGAGCTCCTGCACGTCCTTGGCCGTGATTGCTGCCATCTGGTTCAATCCTCCGTGCGGTTCTCGGTGAGTGGGGCGGCAACGGTCTCCTCCTCCGTCGCTTGGGTGATCGCGCCGCTTGCTTGACCCTCCCCTGCCACTTCCGGGCTCTCACCGGCGTCCGCGACCGGGGCCTGCTCGGCGACCTCCTCGGAGGCCGCCACGGGTTCGACGGGCGGGGCCGGCGGGGCCGGCGCGGTCACGGGTTCGACGACCGGGGCCGGCGGGGCCGGCGGGGCCGCGGGTTCGACGGGCGCGGCCTCGATCCCGGAGGCCATCGACGACGCAGCCGGCTCGGTCATCACCGGTACGGCCGTCTGAACAGTGGGCTCCTGGCTAGCGCGGCGAGGCTTGTTGGCTGAATCCGCGGCACGGCGCGAAGCGATGAACCGACCTTCGACAACGGCGTCAGCGATGACTCTGCACATGAGCCGGCCCGCCCGAATGGCATCGTCGTTCCCGGGAATCACGTAATCGATGACGTCCGGATCGCAATTCGTGTCGACCACTGCCACGACCGGCAGGTGCAACTTGTTCGCCTCGGTGACGGCGATGTGTTCCTTCTTTGTGTCGATCACGAAGATCGCGTCTGGCGGTCGGTCCAATCGGCGCAGGCCGCCAAGGTTCCGATCGAGCTTCTCGAGCTCACGCTCGTGAGAGAGCGCCTCCTTCTTCGGCATGGCGGCGAAGTCGCCGGCGGCCCGCGATGTCTCGAGCTCCACGAGCTTGCGGACACGCCCCGCAACCGTCTGAAAGTTGGTCAGCATGCCTCCGAGCCAGCGCTGGTTGACATACGGCATGCCGCACCCGACCGCGAACTCCGCCACGGGATCCTGCGTCTGTTTCTTCGTGCCGACGAAGAGGATCACCCCGCCCCCGGCAACGAGATCCCTCACGTAGGAGTAGGCGGTGTCCACGCGCTCCAACGTCTGATTGAGGTCGATGATGTAGATCCCGTTGCGCTCACCGAAGATGAACCGCTTCATCTTCGGGTTCCAGCGACGGGTCTGATGGCCGAAATGCACTCCGGCCTCGAGCAGTTGCTTCATCGTGACGACGGCCACGCGATTGTCCTCCCGACGGTTGAGTCAATCCCGGCACCGCGCCCCAAAGGACGACCGCGGGCATGCCAGGACGTACGTTGAAAGAGACCCGGTCGGGCCTCGCTGCCATGGTAGCGGGTCAGCCGGACTGCTTCACCACCGCTTGCGACCCGGAGCGCCGGGCATCAGGTCAGCTCGTCTCGCAATCGTTGTCTCAGGTGGAGCACGGCCTTGGTGTGGATCTGGCAGGCGCGGCTCTCGGTCACCCCGAGAATCTCGCCGATCTCGGCAAGGTTCAGGCCTTCGTAGTAGTACAACGTGAGCACCTTGCGCTCGCGTTCATCCAACCGCTGGATGGCCTTCGCCAGTTGTCGCCGGGTCTCTTCAAGCTCGATGGTCTCACCGGGAACGGCCCCGCGGTCCTGCAGAGTGTCGCCGAGGGTCTGGCCGCCACTTCCGCCCTGTCGGAACAGGACGTCGTCGAGCTGTAGCAGCCCGGCTCGTGAAGTTTGGCGGAGGATGTCGTCAAGGTCGCTCGTCGACATCTCCATCTCGTCGGCGAGCTCACGATCCGTCGGAGAACGACCGAGCTTGCCTTCGAGCTTGGAGAGCGCGAAGTCGACGGCCCGCGCCTTCGCGCGAACCGACCGTGGCACCCAGTCGATCGACCGGAGCTCGTCGAGGATTGCCCCGCGAACGCGGGGCACCCCGTAGGTCTCGAACTTGATCGCCCTGGAAGGGTCGAACTTCTCGATGGCATCGATCAGCCCGAGGATGCCGTAGCTCACGAGGTCGGCGTAGTCGACGTGGCTCGGCATCGCCGCGGCGACGCGCCCGGCAACGTACTTCACGAGCGGCGAGTAGTGAAGGATCAGCCGGTCGCGCGCGGAGTGATCAGCGGTCGACTTGAAATCCGCCCACAGCTCCTCGACTGACTGGAGCCGATCGGTGCCGGTCTGGGTCATCACGCTCTGGGGTGAGCGCTTCGGTAAGCGCTGACCAGCCGCTCGGTGGACACGTGGGTGTAGATCTCCGTCGTCCTCAGGCTCGCGTGACCGAGCAACTCCTGGACGACTCGCAGATCCGCCCCGCCATCGACGAGATGGGTTGCATAGGTGTGGCGCAGCGCGTGCGGATGCGTCGGTACCGGCGAGCGCCGGTCCAGAACCCGGCGCACGTCACGAGAGGTCATCTGCCGGCCGCGTCGGTTGACGAAGAGCGAGCCCGCGGGGGTCGACATGTTGACGAGCGCTCCCCGCCCGGACGCGACATAGCTACCGATCGCCTCGACGGCCGGGTAGCTCATCGGCACCCGGCGCTGCTTACCGCCTTTGCCCCAGACCGTGACCGACCGGGTCTTCAGGTCGACATCGCCCAGTCCGAGCCCGCACAACTCGGCGACTCGCAGCCCGCTGCCATAGAGAAGCTCGAGCAGGGCATCGTCTCGTGCGGCGACCGGCTCAGGCACATCGCCTCGCACGCCGTCGCGCGCCGGCTCGAGAAGGGCCTCCAGCTCGGACGGCGCGAGCACCCGCGGCAGGCGCGCTTCCCCTGCAGGGGCGGACAGGCGCCGGGAAGGATCGACCGTGATGAGCTCATGTCGGCGCAGCCATGCAAAATAACGCCTGATGGCGGCGGCCTTGCGGGCGATGGTGCGACGGGAGTACCGACGCGTCGCCAGGTACGCCAGGTAGCGCCGCAGCATGAGACGGTCGACATTCTCCGGGTCCGACACTCCGGCCCGGCCCGCCCACGCTACGAACGCCTCGACATCGCTCCGGTACGCCTGGCGAGTCGCCAGAGCGTCCGGCGCGAGCGAGCGCACGAAACCTTCGAGCTCAAAGCCCACAGCTCTACGGTAGCTGAGTGGCGCGCGGAAGGTGCTGTTCGGTCCTCAATTTGCGCCGGCACACCGAAGGCTCAAAGTTGAGGGACAATGGAGCCATGGCCCACAGAGTGCTGCTCGTGGAAGACGACGAACGGATCCGTGCCTCGATGCGTCTCTCGCTCGAGGACGAAGGCTACGAGGTGGAGGAGACGGCTACCGGCGAGGAGGCGATCGAGTACCAGTCTCGCGCCCTTGTCTCGAATCCGTTCGATTTGCTCGTGGTCGACATCATGCTGCCGGGAATGGACGGGTTCGAGTGCTGTCGCGAGCTCCGAAAGGCGAGCACGGTGCCGATCATCATGGTCACGGCTCGCACCGATACCCACGACGTCGTCGCCGGCCTCGAAGCTGGCGCGGACGACTACGTCACAAAGCCGTTCGAGCCCAAGGAGCTCGCCGCTCGTATCCGAGCGCTGCTGCGCAGGGCCCGTTCTGGCGAACCGGGACTCGTCCAGCTCGAGTTCGGGGATCTCGAGATACTTCCGGAGGCCGGTGTCGTGCGCCGCAATGGCGAGGAAGTCCACCTGACGCGCACGGAGTTCTTGCTGCTCTGCGAGCTCGCCGTCAACGCGGGCAAGGTCCTTTCGCGCGAGCAGCTGCTCGAACGTGTCTGGAGCTACGACTACTTCGGAGATGGACGACTTGTCGATGTCCACGTTCGACGGCTGCGCACCAAGATCGAAACTGATCCGAGCGAGCCGCGCCACGTGCTCACGGTACGCGGTCTCGGATACAAGCTCGCTCCTTAGCCGTGGAGGCTGCCGGAGTGCCGATGGATCCGGCTTCGCCAGAGTCCCGGGCCGTTCCGACGACCATCTCTGCGTCCGCCCTCCGGCCTCTGAGGCACCGTCTCGGCCTGCGCTCCAGGGTCACCACCGCGTTCGCGCTCGGAGCACTCGCCCTTTCCAGCGCCCTGGCGGGGACCACCTATTTTGTGGTTCGGGCATCGATCGTCAACCAGCAGCTCTCGGCCCTGCAGCACCAAGCTTTGGCAAATGCTGTCCTGCTGCGCGGCGAGCTCCGAGTTCCGACCGCGTACATCCCCGCGCTGATCACCACGCTCGATTCCGGCCCGAACACCGGCTCGCTCATCTACAGCATGAACAGCTGGTACCCGTCATCTCTGACCCTGTCGCCCCGCCAGCTGCCCTCGGCGCTCAGGGCACGCGTGCTGGCGGGCTTGCCGGCTAGGCAGGTCGTCAGGCTCGCCGGGTCTGAGCAACTCGTCGTCGGAGTGCCAATCCCCCCCGAGAACTCCTCCCGCACCGGCAATGCCGCCTACTTCGAGATCTTCGACCTGTCAGGCCTGGTACAGACCTTGCACATACTTCTGGTCGCGCTGACGATCGCAGCCCTGATCACGACGATCGCGGGGGCGATCGTGGGCCGTTGGGCGGCTGGCCGTACGCTCCGGCCGTTGCACGAGACAACGCGGGCTGCGCTGGCGATCGCCGGAGGGCGTCTGGGCACACGCCTCGAGAGCGCAGACTTCGCCGATCTGGCACCACTCGCATCAGCGTTCAATCAGATGGTGGACCAACTTCAAGAGCGAATCGAGCGTGAGGCTCGCTTCACCTCTGACGTCAACCATGAGCTCCGTTCCCCGCTCACGACGCTTGCCAATTCGCTCTCGGTCCTCGAGGCCCGCCGCGATGAACTGCCGCCCAAGGCGCGCCAGGCACTTGATCTCCTAGGGGCCGAGGTTCGCAGGTTCCGGCGGCTCGTCGACGAGCTTCTCGAGATCTCACGTTTTGACGCGACACCCGGTGATCTCGCCCGCGACGAGGTCGCTGTCGGAGCGCTCGTCGAGCACACCGTCCAAGCGACCAACACCAATGTGCCGATCCAGTTCGCGCCGGGAGTGGCGTCGCGCCACATCCTGGTGGACAAGCGTCGTTTTGAGCGGATTTTCGCCAACCTGTTCGAGAACGCGCATCGCTACGGCGGCAATGCGACGCTGCTGTCGGTCGAAGATCACGGCCCGTCGGTGCGTTTCCTGGTGGAGGATGCCGGGCCGGGGATAGCTCCCGAGGAGCGCGACCGGGTCTTCGAGCGGTTCTCGCGCGGCTCCACGGGCCGGCGCCGCGGACTCGGTGACGGTACCGGTCTCGGGCTGGCGATCGTCGCGCAGCACGCGCATCAGCACGGCGGCCGGGTGTGGGTCGAGGAGCGTCCGGGCGGTGGCGCGCGCTTTATCGTTGAGCTCCCGGCTTTGAACGAGGATACGGAGTGAACTTCCGCCGGCTTGCCGTGCTCGGATGCCTTGCTGCGGTCATGACCGGCGTCGCCGGTTGCGGGCTGCCGGTCGACAACTCGCCACAGGCGATCCCGCCTGGTCAGATGCCGCTCGCCCTGAGCGAGCCGAACTCGACGGTCCCCGGCTCTTCGAGCACGCACGGTTCGCTACCGGTGGAGATCTACCTCCTCGGACCAGACGCCCAGTTGGTGGGAGAGACTCGGTACGTGCGCCCGCCGCCGACGCCACAGGAGGTACTCGATGTTCTCGTCGCGGGGCCGTCACCGAGGGAATTCGTCGAGGGGGTTCAAAGCGCGATCCCGTCCTCGGCTGACCTCGTCGCCGGTAATCTGGTCGGGGGGGTGCTGCTCGTGCAACTCGACACCAGCTTCGGATCGCTGCGTCCGGGTCAAGAACCCTACGAGTTCGCGCAGGTCGTCTACTCGCTCACGTCCCTGCCGGAGGTTCACGGCGTCCTGTTCGAGTACGAAGGATCCGACATCCTGCCTGAGGTCGGCGACGGCGCGTTGGCCACGAGCTATGTCGTGTATCGCTCCGACTACAAGTTGCTGGCCCCTTAGTCGACGACCGGTTGCAACGGCATAGGTCCCGCCCGGCTGTGGCGGCGGGTCTAGATCTTGGCCCCGACGCGAGGTGCCTCCGGGCACGGCTGTTCCACCCGGGGCGCATCGGCCCAGAGTCGCTCCAGGTCGTAGTAGCGCCTCGCCTCCTCGACGAACACATGGACCACGAACTGGCCGTAGTCCAACAGCACCCAGCGGGCGTCGGCGAGGCCCTCGATGTAGCGGGGCGAGCCGCCTCCCTGCGCCTTGACGCGCAACTCGATCTCCTCGGCGATGGTGCGAACCTGGCGCACGTTGCTCCCACTGGTGATCACGAAGTGGTCGGTGATCCCGAGCAGGTCCCCGACGTCGAGCACCACCGTCGGGTCAACGGTCTTTGAACAAGCGGCACCAGCCGCGACGAACACGCTCTCGAGACTCAACGCGACCCGAAGGCCCTTCGGTCGAGCCGATCGAAGCGGACCGTGTCGACACCTCGCACAAGACCGAACGCATCCTGCGGTGCGGACCGGAGCTTCCCGTGGCGGTTCATCTGGACACAGGGTACAGGCCGCGTTCGCGGATCACGTCGATGGCGAGCATGGGAACGAGGAAGTCTAGGGGGCGCCCCGACGCAACCCGATCGCGCAGGTCGGTACTCGAGATCTCCAGTGCCGGCACCTCGACCATGCGGACATCCCAGCCTTCGAGGGGACTGGCCGGACCCGAGACCTCGATCGTGGTGCCGGGCCGGTTGACCACCACCAGGACGACCTTGGACCGAACCTCCGCGATCCGCTCCCAGCTCCCGAGCCCGGCGGCGGCGTCGGCGCCGACGATCAGGTTCAGTTCGACGCCGGGCCACTGAGCTTGGAGCTCGGCCACGGTGTCGGCGGTGTAAGAGGGCCCGCCTCGCTCGATCTCGATGCCGCTCGACTCGAGCCCCTCGACGCCGTCGACCGCCGCCTCCACGAGTGCCAAACGGTCGGCGGCGGGTGTGACGGGGCGGTTCCCCACCTTCTGCCAGGGCTCGTTCGCGACCATGAGCAACACCCGGTCGAGGCCGAGCTCATGGCGTGCGTTGACGGCCGCCACGAGATGACCGACGTGCACGGGATCGAAGGTTCCCCCGAGAATGCCGAGTCGCCGCAACCCGCTCACGAGCGAAGCGTAGCGACCGCCCGAGCCCGGTCCCAGATCGCCCTGGGTCCTCGGGTGAGGCTCCGCGGAGTTGGCCTCACGGCACCTGCGTACGCTGGTGCCGTGAGGCCAACATCGGAACCGTTGCAACAAGGGCTCTTCGACGCCGCTGTCTCGACGACGCCAGAGCCGACGCTGGCAGGCTGGCACCCGGCCTCCTGGCACACACGCCCTGCTTCCCAGCAGCCGCCGTGGCCCGATCCAGTCGCGCACGCCGAGGTCCTCGCCCAGCTCGCGGCGCTCCCGCCGCTGGTGTTCGCCGGCGAAGCGCGCCGTCTCACCCGCGCTCTCGGCGAGGTCGCCGCCGGCAAGGCGTTCCTGCTCCAGGCCGGCGACTGCGCAGAGTCTTTCGACGACTTCTCGGCCGACGGGATCAGGGACAAGCTGAAGGTCATCTTGCAGATGGCGGTCGTGCTCACCTACGGCTCGGGTGTCCCGGTCGTGAAGGTCGGCCGTATCGCCGGACAGTTCGCCAAGCCTCGCTCTTCGGCAACCGAGCTCGTCGGCGAGGTCGAGCTGCCTGTCTTTCGCGGTCACATCATCAACGACGACACGCCGATCGCGTCCGCGCGGGTGCCCGATCCCCAGCGCATGCTGCGTGCCTACCATCAGTCGGCCTCGACGCTGAATCTGCTTCGTGCCTTCACCAAGGGCGGCTTCGCCGACCTGTCACAGCTGCACCTGTGGAATCTCGAGTTCCTCGCTGCGAGCCCCGAGGGCCAGTGCTTCGAGGCGATCGCGGTGGAGATCGACCGCGCGCTGCGCTTCATGAACGCATGCGGGGTCGATCTCTCGGCCGACTCGCGCATCCACCAGGTCGACCTCTTCACCAGCCACGAGGCCCTGCTGCTCGAATACGAAGAGGCGCTCACTCGCAGGGACTCGCTCACGGGTGGCTGGTACGACTGCTCCGCCCACCTGCTCTGGATCGGAGAGCGCACCCGCGAGATCGACGGTGCCCATGTCGAGTTCGCCACGGGGATCGGGAACCCGGTCGAGGTCAAGCTCGGGCCGACTGCAACCCCTGGCGAGGCGATAGCGCTCTGCGAGCAGCTGAACCCCGATCGGACACCGGGGCGGCTCACCTTCGTGGCCAGGATGGGTGTCCACAAGGTCCGAAGCGCCCTCCCACCGCTCGTTCGCGCGGTGTCCGCAGCCGGCCACCCGGTGGCTTGGGTCTGCGATCCGATGCACGGCAACACCTTCGCGAGCGAATCGGGCCACAAGACACGCCACTTCGACGATGTGCTCGGAGAGATCCAAGGGTTCTTCGCCGTTCACAGAGCCGAGGGAAGCTGGCCGGGAGGAGTGCACATCGAGCTGACCGGCGACGACGTCACCGAGTGTCTCGGTGGGATCGGACACATCCTCGAGGAGCAGCTGCCGTTGCGGTACACGACCGCGTGCGACCCGCGCCTCAACGCCCGTCAGTCCACCGATCTCGCATTCCGCGTGGCCGAGCTCCTGCGCGGATAAGAGCACCACGTGGTGGTCCTGGGGTCAACGATGGCAAAGTGATCAAAGTCTTGGAATTGTGACACTGAGTGGTCTAGAATGCACTCCTAGCGTTTACAATTTCCGAATCAGGACCCACACCGCGTTGCGGACCAGTCGGCGAATGGCCCGCAGTTGACGGTTTCGCCCGCAGCGACGGCGAGATCCTGAATCTCGAGGTGCCATGTCAGCGACAACCATCATGAGTGGCCGGCGACGACCGAGCCGTCTTGCGGTGATCTGGTTCGTCTCGATCGCGTTCGGCCTCGGCACCAGCTCGTTCTTCGGTGCAAGCGGTGCAGGAGCCACGTCGCGGCTCGGCACGGCCCCGGCGGGCCGATTCGGGAGGACTGCCCCGAGTGCCACGATCACCGCCCCAAAGCCGAGCGCGAGGGCCAAGGGCGCCGTGCAGTCTGTGGGCAGGCTCGCCTACGACCTCGTCGAGGCCAACGGCAAGGTGTCGGCACTCGGGGGAGCCGCCTACTACGGCTCCGCGTTCGGCAGGGACCTGGTCGCGCCCATCATCTCCCTGGTCTCCACCCCCGATCGCAAGGGTTACTGGCTGATCGGCGCCGACGGCGGCGTGTACCCGTTCGGCAACGCCAAGAACGAGGGCGGTGCCGGAGGCCGACTGCGGCCGGACCCGGTCGTGGCCGCTGCGGCGACGCCCGGCGGCGGCGGGTACTGGCTGGTCACCTCGGCCGGCGAGGTGATGGCCTTCGGTGACGCCAAGAACCACGGCTCTGTCACATCAAAGATCAGGGGCCACGTCGTCGGGATCGTGGCCACCGCCGACGGCAGGGGATATTGGATCACTTGCAGCACCGGAGCCGTCTTCAACTTCGGTGACGCGCAGCCCTACGGCGCGGTGAATGCCTACACCCCCGGTCTGCGCATCGTCGCGATGGCGGCGACACCCGACGGCGGCGGGTACTGGCTCGCCGACGCGGACGGGAGAGTCTTCAGCTTCGGCGACGCAGCGCCGCTGGCACCGTCCTCGCCGGTGGAGGTCACCTCGCCGGTCGTGGGCATCGCCGTCACCCCCGGCGGCACCGGAGCCTGGATGGCCGAGCAGAACGGCACCGTCCTCAGCCTCGGTGACGCCACCGCCCACGGCTCGCTCGCCGGAGCGCCGGCCGCCTCCCCCGTC
>Ga0224534_1000084_pt1 | contig 62166 bp, 46 predicted proteins | sample 714E12024metaG_FD_172012 | JGI IMG/M metagenome (GOLD analysis project Ga0224534, IMG submission 172012) | Peat soil microbial communities from Stordalen Mire, Sweden - 717 E1 20-24 | ecosystem: Environmental > Terrestrial > Soil > Wetlands > Peat | place: Sweden: Norrbotten County, Stordalen... | reverse complement strand
GCAAGCCAAAACAAAACTTGCCCGAACCGGCACCGGCGCGGTAAAACAACTTCATGTCCTGGCCGCGGCTTCGTTGGCCGGTTTTGAAGTGATCACAGATGGCCGGTTTTGCGGTGATCACCGAGGAGGTATTGGACGGAACAGTATCCAGAACCCGGTCAAGAGTGCCGTCATGCACACGAGGCCGATCAGTACAAGGACAACCCAAATTTCTGCAACGCGAAGAATTTGGTAACCAAATTCTTCGCATCGCACCAAACGCAATTTTGGCGTATCGGACACATCGTCCATGTATAGTCACAAACTACTCCCTTCCCGCGCTTGTAGTAAAATAAAGCGCAGGGGAAGTAATTCTCTCCTGTCCTATTCAGAAGCGGAAGGCTGTTTGGCCGCACCCTTCCGCTTTCCACGTCTTCTAAAAAATCTCGGGTCGCGTTTCCTCGCTCTCCTGTCCGGTCTTGCCGGTGAGTTCTTTGTAGGTGAGCCGCTTGCCGACGATCTGAGTAAGCGCCTTGCTGAAGCGGTCCGCGTCAGTCATGTCTTTTCGGTTATTGTAGCGGAATGCTTGTTCATCGAGGTACCGGAACAGGTGAAACGGTTCCACACTCACGTAGGTGCCGGACAGGTTGCGCTTCAAGAGGCTCCAGAAGTTTTCGAGCCCGTTGGTGTGGATTTGACCGTTGGCATAGGCTTCAGCGTGGTTGATGACATCGTGAGCGAATTCTGGACCGATATCGAAATAGGCCGATGCTTCATCGGTGAACAGGTGAGTGCCCGCCTCGACATTCTGCCGAATGTTTGGGATTAGGGTACCGTACCGGGAATCTCGGATGACGTTGAGCCGAACGTCGCCGCCGCGCTCCAAGGCTCCCTGTATTCCAACCTTGCCGACTACGCCGCCGCCCTTACCTTGGAGCACGCGGGCCTTGCGGTCTTTGTGCATATTGCGGGCCTTGCCGCCGATGTAGGTTTCGTCCACTTCGACTTGACCTGACCCGCCGCCGAGCTTTCCGGCCTTCTCATCCTGCATTCCGAGGCGGATTCTCTGGAGCATGAACCATGCAGTCTTTTGGGTAACGCCAAGCGCCCGGTGAAGTTCCCAGGAGGACACGCCATTCTTGGCACTGGTGAGCATCCAGACCGCAGTAAGCCACTTGTCTAGGCCGATGGGGGAATCCTCGAAAATCGTCCCGACCTTCGCCGAAAACTGCTTTTTGGCGTGCTTTCCCTTGCATTCCCAGCGGCGTTGATTTTGGAGGAAGTTTACGTTATCATTACCGCAAGTGGGGCAGGTAACCCCATTGGGCCAACGCCTTGCGACCAAATAGTTCAAGCAATGATCTGGATTTGAGAAGTAAACTATCGCTCCCTGAAGGGTTTTCGGTTCCTGTTCCATACTTTGATCATAGCCGAAGCCCGTCCCTTAGTCAAGTATATTTATGCCACAATAGTTTACATAATATCGGTTATCGGAAGTTGCGACTAGCTTGGCAAGGACTGACAAGAAAGGCCCGCCCGCAAGCGGGCGTTGGCAAGCTGAAGCCGGCTTCAGCCCGCCCTGGAGGTCGGGGACCTGCCCCACCTAGCGTTATGAAGCTACTTCGCCGCGGCGGACTCTGACGACCCGGTGTGACGTGCCGCCGCGGAAGTGCAAGACGAAGCGCGTCCCCGCGCAGTCGGCCTGTTCCAGCGATCCCTCGAGTTGCTTGGCGAGGATCTCGACGATCCGCAAGCCGAGCGATTTCCCGTTGCGCGCCGGCCCGACGCGCGGGCAGCCGACGCCATTGTCTTCGACGCTCAACTCCAATTGTCCCGGCGCCGAGTGCCGCAAGGAAACCCGGACCTCACCGGTTCGCTCGCCCGGGAATGCGTGCTTCAATGCGTTGGTCACCAGTTCGTTGAGGATCAGGGCGCACGGAATCGCGCGGTGGATGCCCATCTCGATCGGCTCGGCGTCCACGCGGATTTCGATTTGCCGCGCCGCAACGCCATATACGCCGCCCAATTCCTGGACGAGTTGCTCGGCGTACTCGGCGAAGACGATCCTGTCCAGGTGCTCGGTTCCGGAAAGCTGCTCGTGGATCAAGGCGATCGAGCGCACGCGGTGCTGGCTGTCCTCGAGCGCGGCTTGGGCCTCGGCGCTCTCGATCGCGCCGGCCTTCATGCCGAGCAGGCTGACAATCACCGCCAGGTTGTTCTTCACGCGGTGATGGACCTCTTTGAGGAGGACCGTTTTCTCCGCCAACGCCGATTCCAGCTCACTTAACGTGCTATGCAGCGCCTGCTGGGCGCGCTGCTCTTCGGTGACCTCTATGGCAACCACCAGCACCTGCCCCGCTTCGGCCTCCGGCCCGGGCGACGCCGCGCCCGGCAGCGGCACGTACGACAAATCGAAATAACGCTCTTCCGGCGGCAGCCCGGGCCCACGCTGCAACGGAACCGCCAGCGCGGCGGCGCGGTATACGTTCCGCTGGTCGCGCACTTCCTCGAGCAGCGGTAGAACCACCGGCGCCGCTTCGGGCCAAACTTCGGCCACGGTCCGGCCGGTCATCGGCTCGCCCGGCGCCAGCGCCTGATATGCCGGGTTGACCATCTCAAAGCGGAAATCGTGGCCGCGCAAGAGGGCGATCGAAACCGGCGAGTGTTCAATGACGGACTCCAGCATGCGGCGGCGCGCCTCCAGTTCGTGCGCCATTTCCGACCGCGCGAACTCCGCCGCGGCCGCCACCGTCTGGGCCTGTTGCAATCGTCCGAACAGCGCGCTGGCCACTACACCGGACAACGCCAGTGCTCCCAGTCCCAGCCAGTCTTGCGGGTCTCGCACCAGGAAACTTCCCACCGGCTCGGTAGCAAAGTACAGCGACTCGATCGTGCACAGAATCGTCGTCAGCGCTCCCGGTCCCCAGCCGCCCTGATAGGCGCTCAACAGGACGAACGGAGCATATGTAATGTAAGGGATGAGGGTTGGCGGATGCAGCGGGAGCCGCGACAGTTGCGCCAGCGCAGCCAGCAGCACGGCTAATCCGTAGCCAACCGGAGGCGGCAGCTTCTTGCCGCGCATCATAGGCTTGCCCTCCGCCACCCGATCCGTGTGTCGGAGCGCTCGGTTGCGGCAACCGGTTGGCAAGCTAAAGCATGCCCCACCTTCGACCCGATCATTGCACCAGGGCCGGCGGGCGGTGCAACAGGCGCCGCACACGATTGGCCAGTTCCAACGGCCGGAATGGCTTCGACAGCATTTCCGCCGGCGGCAACGCGGCGCCCCCGAACTCATCGGACGCGCATCCGGAAACGAAAAGCGTCTTCATCTCGGGACGCAGCGGCTTCAGCCGGTCCGCCAGTTTCAGGCCGGACACCGGCATCACCACGTCGGTCACCAGAACGTGGATCGGCCCCGGACAGGCTTTGGCGACCCGTTCGGCTTCCTCCGCGTCGCGCGCCTGCAGCAGTTGATACCCTTCCCGCTGCAGACAACTATGCATCAGCCGCCGGACGCCGTCCTCGTCATCGACCAGCACCACGGTCGGCGCCGATTCGTTCACGGCGGCCGTTTCCCGCGGCTCGCCGGCCGGCAGCGGCTTTTCCGCGCGCGGGAGCAGGATCTCGAAGCTCGTCCCTTTCCCGATTTCGCTCGACGCGCCGATGTGGCCCTGGCTCTTCACGATGATGGCGTGCACGATCGCGAGGCCGAGGCCGGTTCCGGCGCCGGAGCGCTTGGTGGTGAAAAATGGTTCGAAGATGCGGGCCAGCGTCGGCGCGTCCATTCCCTGCCCCGAATCCGTTACCCGAATTTGCACGTACCGTCCCGGCCGGCAGTCGCGCCATTGCGGGCTCTCCGCGGCGATATCGACCAGCGAAGTCGAGATCCGCATTTCCCCGCCCTGCGGCATCGCGTCGCGCGCGTTCAGCGCCAGGTTAAGAAATACCTGCTTCAACCGGTTGCGGTCGCCGCGCACCAATTCGGGCGAAGAGCCCAACTCCAGTGCGAGCCGGCGGCCCGTCCCCAGGCTGCGAGCGATCAGTGGCTGGATCTCGCCAATCACGCCGTTGATGTCGAGCACCTCCGCGCTCGACACATCGCGGCGGCTCAGCGTCAGCAACTGCTTGCTGAGGGAACCGGCCAGCGTGGCGGCATGCTTGATCTCGGTGGCCCGCTCCCGGTCATGGGAGTCTTTCAGCTCCGTCTCCAACTCTTCGGAGCACCCCAAGATCACCATCAGCAGATTGTTAAAGTCGTGCGCCAGCCCACCCGCCAGATTGGCGATCGCCTCCAACCTCTGCGATTGGATCAGGCGGCCTTCCATTTCCCTGCGCGCCCGAATGTCCTGCACCACCAGAATCGAGCCCAGCCGCCCCTGCTTCGACCGGTTCTCGGAATAGCCGACTTCTACCGGCATGGCGGTTCCCGTTTTCGAAATCAGCAGGTAGGAGCGGCGCTGGTCCGGGAGCAGATCGAAAACCGGATTCCCGGCTGCGCGGCCGGCGAACTCCTCTTTGAGCCGCAGAACATCCATCAGCGGGCGGCCCATGGCTTCGGCGCTAGTCCAACCGGTCAGTTGCTCCGCCACGACATTCACAAAGACGATTTCGCCGGCTGGATTGGTGGCGATGATTCCTTCGCCCACGCTACACAGCGTGGTCGAAAGCCAGGCCTCGCTTGATCGCACGCGCCGCTCCATCTCATGCTTATAGAGGGCTATCTGCACGGCGCTGCGCAGATTCAAGTCGCCAATCGGCTTGAGAATGTAACCCAGCGGCTCGGTCATCGTCGCGCGGCTTACCGTGTCTGCGTCGGCGTGCGCCGTCAAGTAGACCACGGGGATCTCGAACTCGTCCTTGAGCGCCTGCGCCGTGGCGATGCCATCCATCTCGCCCTGAAGGCGGACGTCCATCAGCACCAGGTCGAAAGCAATGTTTCGCGCGAATCGCAGCGCTTCTTCACCCGAGCTCGCGATCGCCGGCACGGAGTAGCCCAGCCGCTCCAAGCGACGCTGAATGTCGTCGGCGATCAGGCCTTCATCCTCGACTACCAGGATTTGCTTTCTCGCTTCTTGGGCTGCCTGCATTTGCCGATACCCCTCCTGACAAGGTGAGTGGTAGTTTAGTGTGCCACGCCGGATTCGATTCTCAGTATATTCAACCGCCGCGCGCCGCTGTGCCCCCTGCCAATTTGACTTCCAGAGCTATCTTAACGGTCCAGTACCGGTATAGTACCTGAAACTTCGATCAGATGGAAGCATTTTGCAGAGGTTGAGCCCAGGTTCACGCAAGTGGGTTCACGCAAGTGGTCGGCAGGAAAAGAAAAGGCGAGATGGATTCTCGGCTCAGCAGGCCCCACAGCCTGCGTCACGGAAACAAGTGTGGGGCAGTGTGGCCAACTGCAAGCCACGCTGCCCCACGTGTTACCGCGTCAAAAGCTCCCGAGAGATCGCGCTTGTCTCTTAGTGGGAGGCGCTGAAGGTCAAAGTGATCTGGGTGGTGTTTTCCACCGGCTGCCCATCGAGCAGAGTCGGTCTGTAGCGCCACTGCATGACGGCTGCCTTGGCGGATTGGACCAGCAGCGGGTGTCCGGAGATGACCTTCACGGCGACGACCCTGCCGTCGGTGCCGATGGTGGCATCAACCACCACTTGGCCATGGGCGCCCATCTGACGCGCGGCCGTCGGATACTCCGGCTCTCTGCGGTAGAGGAGTTGAGCTGGTGCGACCTTGCCGCCCGAGGCGGTTGGCTTCCTCACGGCTGGCGCCGCGGGAGCAACCGGAGCAGGCGCGTTGGCAAACGGCATGCTGAGATTCGAATTCACGTTGACCCCGGCGGGCGACGCGGGAGCGGTACCCAAGTTGGCGTCGGCAATGTCGGTCGGGCTGGCCGGGCGCAGGCGCTGCGCCAGCGAGTCCGTGTTGAATGCCTTCGGAGCGGCCTTCACCGGCGCTGCCGGTATAACTTCGGCCGGCGTGGCGGTTGCCGGGGTAGTGGTGCCCGGCTGGGTGTTGGCGGGAGTGCCAGGCGGCAGAGCCTGCGCCGGGTTCACCTTCGCGGAGGCCGGGTTAGCGGCGGGAGACTTGCCGTCCGGCATCGGCGAGGGCCGCGTGCGCAACGAGCGCACCGACTCGGTCACCGTTTTGCTTTGGTCCTTCCCGGTCACTTCCATGTTGAAGCTGACGTCGCCGGTCTTAGGCGTGTAGACGATGCTGCCGGTGGTGAGCTGCTTGGCATCCATGTCGAAGTTTTCGTGCTGGTCCCCATCGTTGATGGATAGCACGCCATGGCTGGCATTGGCGATCGCCGCGGAATTCTTGTTCCAGGTGAGCAGCAGATCCGTGCCGCTCGGTTCGACCATCAGCGTCAAGCGCGCGGCCTGCGACTCCACGGCGGTGGGCTGATGCGAGCGCGTCAGGTAGCCGGGATAGACGAACAGCGCAACCAGTATGGCCACGGTAGCGGCTATGCCGCCGAGCACCAACATGAGTTTTCCGCTGCCCTGCGATTCGGCTGGCGCCTGACCGCGGAGCGTCCCCAACAGCGGCTTTTCGAGAGCCGGCTTAGAGGCGGGGGCGGGCTCGACCGGTTTAGCGGGCGCAACGTCCTTTATAACTGCGGCGGCCGGCTTGACTTCCTTGGCAGCCGGTTTCGGTTCGGGAGCAGCCGGGCGAACGGGAGGCGCTTTCACTTCGGCGGCCGGCGGCTTCGCGGGCGCCGCGGCCGGCTTGGTTTCCTGCACCTTCCGGTCAGTCTTGTCGGGAGCGGGCGCGGAAGACTTCGCATCGGCGGCCGGCGCGGAAGGGGCGGCATCGCGGCGCAGACCGATCGGCACCACCTGCGGGCGGACACCGGGCTTGGCGGCCGGCGGGGCGCTGGGCGCGGCATTCGCCGGACTCGCCGGCGGCGGCGCTGCGGCCGCAGCTTCAGGTGGCGTCCACAGCGAGGCCGTCAATTGCGAAGAACGGAACGGAAACTCCAAATAGCTGGCTTCGCCGTGGAACACGCCGTCTTCCCGGATGAAGAGGCCGCCCACGCTGGTCTTGGTGGCAAACGGCCGCACCAGCAGGGCGATGGAATTGGGCCCGCGGAAGCGCGCATCCAGAAAGGCGAGATCGTCCGCATCCAGGCTGAGGCCCTTGCGGCTGTGCGCGCGGAAGAAACCCGCCACCGGAACGTTGCCAGTGCCGCTGTGCTGTTCGATCGCCCGTTCGAAGCGTACCAGATCGGCATCCGACAACCGATACAGCGGCCCACGGGTGTAATCACACGGGATCGTCTCGTAGTCCTGCACGACCACGATCAGAGGACTGCCGGGGATCACCGAACCCAGCAACACGCCGCCAATCTCCGATCCTCGCGACGTCAGAGAGCGGAAGTTCTCAATAACTTCGCTCTCCATCCGATCGATGAGATCGAAAGCGAGTCGCACTGCGACGGGCTTCTGGGGAACCTCCCATAGATAAGTAGCCAGGGGTGCGGATTTCGGCTCGCCGCGTTCCCGCCGTGCTGTTGATTCAACCATCGCTCTTAACCTCCGCCCGATTGAAAATTCCGGGCTATTGACTACACGGGTCAATTTTAACGGAAATCGAAGCAATATATACCCTAAAAATCGCTCTATTAACCAAAAGCAACGGTACTGAGCTGCAATGCTTTAGCCGATAACTATCTAGATATATAACCCGTAATTCTCTTTGGTTATCAGAGAAGTACTGTCGCCATTCACTCTAGCAATTTCAAAATTCCCCGCCTATAATAAGCGGGAATGAGTGCCAGGACCTGCCAACTGTGCGGACGGCCCCTCAGCAGAATCTGGGTGGGCGCTGGCGGCGATTTTTGTTCGCGCGAGCACCGCAATCAGTATGGGCTGCGCCTGGGGATGGACCGGCTGCAGGAAGCCAACAAAGTCGCGACGCTGATGCGGCGGCGCGAAAATCTGAAAACAGTGGTACCGGCGCAAGCAGAGAGTTTGACTTCGCTGCAACGGCGTGGCTTTAATCAGAATATGCGCTTGTCTGAACCGGCGCCCCCAGCCGACCACATGCGCCCCATTCAGCCGCTGCTGGACGCGGAGGTGCGGGGCGGCGGCAATTTCTTTTCGCCGCGGGCGCTCAGCCAGAAAGAAAAGCCGGGTCCGCGCAGCTCCGGGTATCTGAAAGGCGCCGCGGAAGCGACGGAAGCGATGCTGCCCGCGCTCGCGGAACATAAGATGCCGGTGACACTGCCACGCCAGCGGCCCGCGCTGCTTTGGGATGGGGCACGCTCGCTGAAAGCCCGCCGGCGCGGCTTCCCGTTGCCACGGCGCCGGGCGGCGCGCGCGGTGCTATCGGGCAAAACACGCCGGCAGCCGGTGGGCGGCGCCACGTACCAGCGCGACGCGAAGCCGGCCAAGTGGCTCGCATTGCCGATGCACGTAGGACGGCGGCTGCGGACAGTAGGGAGCCAGCGGATCCAGCCGGCTGAGAGGCGGCTGCGCCGCTTCGCCGCCGCGCGGCGTGCGCCCGGGTTGATTTGGCCCGGCAGCATGCCGCCGGAGGTCTTCGTCAAAGAGGGCCTCGCGCCGCAGTCGCGAATCCCGCTGATCACGCCGCTGCTTCGTGCCGTAGCCCTGCCCCATGGGCCTACGCACGGGCTGTTGCCGGGCATGACGCGCGGCCACGCGCGGCGGGTGGGCCGGACGATGCGCGATAGCCGCATGGCGCAGCGCGCCACCGCCATCGAGTGGACTGGATCGAACCTGCCAGGAGTCGTCCTGGCCGCGGGACACACGGTAGACGCGCAACTGCGGAGCGCCGCGTGGAGCCGCGGAGGCACGCGCGCGGTTTTCGTGAGTCCCAAGGTGTGCGACCTGATCCCGCGTTTCTCGACGGTATCGTTTGAGCCGCAAGAGGCTCCTTTCGGCTACTCCATTTTTAAGATACAGAGCGGCATGCCCGCGCTTCCAGTGTCACAGGCGGCGACGCCCAAGACCGGGCAGCAGCAGCAGCGCGTGGCGGCGAAAACCTCGAAACAGCCGAAGGCGGAAGCCATCCGTCTGGAAGACCGCTTCGACGCCGGCCTGGGAAATTGGGTTGGCGGCGTGAGCGATTGGAAGGTGGATGTGGCGGGCGTGCGGCCGGGCGCTCTGGCGCTGTTCGCCCCGTCGCTCGCCATGGTCGATTACGATCTCGAGTTTCTGGCCCGCATCGACCAGAAGAGCCTGAGTTGGGTATTCCGCGCCTCCGACGAGCAGAATTACCATCTCGCGACGATCTCGATTTCGCCGCAGGGCCGCACCTTCACCCGGTCTTCGGTGATCGAAGACGCGCCGGGATTGAGCGTTACGACGCCGGTCCGCCAGGTGGGCAATCCCAAATCGGCGATTACCATCCTGACGAAAGTCAGGGGCAACGATTTCACAGTTTCCATAGATGGCGAAACCATCGAGCGATGGAGCGACAACCGCCTCGCGATTGGCGGAGTAGGCTTTTTGGGCGCACCGGAAAAACGGGCGCGCTTGTATTGGGTTCGTCTGGTGACGGGCGGATCCGACCGGTAAGGAGGTCTGAAGAAAATGAGCAGCAACCCAATTCGAACCAGCGCTAAGGTACAGCCATTGCGAGGCCCGGCGCCAGACTTGCAGGACAAGGAAGGGGCTACCAGCGGGCCCGGTTTCCTGGCGCGCGCGGTCGCGCTGCACTTATCCGGCAAGCGGGATGAAGCCCTCAAACAGTTGCAGCGCGCCATCGCCGCCAACGAAGCCTCGCCCGAAATCTACCGGGCGATGGGGCACATCCAGTTCGAGTTGGCCGACTATAAGGAAGCCGCCAAGAGCTATCGCGCCCTGACGCAGATCAAGCCGCAGTACGCGATGGGCTGGTTCAACCTGGCCGTCTGTCTGGAGCGCCTGGGCTCGTGGGAAGAAGCGGCGGAGGCATTTGGAAAAGCTTCGACGCTCGATCCGGCCCACCTGGACGCGCACCTCGGGCTGGGCGTGTGCCACCTGCGCCTCGAGGATCCCAAGAGCGCCCTGTTCAGCTTCGAGCACTGCCTGGCGACGGCGCCGCAGCATGAGGACGCCTTGTTCGGCAAGGCGGCGGCGTTGCAATCGCTCGACCATGCCGACGAAGCCGCGGCCATCTACCAGAAGATCATCGAACGCAACCCGGATTCGGAAGAGTCGCTGGCGAACCTGGTGCTGATCGGCATGTCGAAGGAAGATTTCGACATGGTGCGCGAGTATTCCGAACGCCTGCTGGAACTCAAACCCGAGTCCACGGTGGCGCTCGAAGGACTGGCAGCCTGGGCGGCGGCGTCGGACGAGCACGCGCTCACCGCCAAGTTCTGCAACTTGTTGGTCAACGCCGTGCCGGGCCACTTCGAAGCCTGGTTCAACCTGGCGCTGGCGCACCAGAAGTCGGGACGCTGGCAGCAGGCGGCGGAATCTTACCAAGAGGCCATCAAGCTGCGTTCGCAATCCTCCGAGGCGCACACCAACCTGGGCGTCGTGCACGAACAATTGGGTGACATGGTTGCCGCGCGGGCGGACTACGATCGCGCCATGGCGGCCCAGCCCGATGCGCTGGCGCCGATGTGGAACGTGGCGCTGCTGCTCGAACACGCCGGCCAGCACGATGAGGCCGAGCGCTGGTACCGCCAGGTGCTGGAACGCGCCCCGAAGGAAGAGGAGGCGCGCTTCCGGATGGGCTACCTGCGGCTTAAGCGGGAAGACTTCCGCGGCGCCGTCGAGGCCTTCGAAGGTTGCCTGAAGTACCGTCCGTATTGGCCCGAAGCGCAAGCGAACCTGGCTTTGGCCTATTCCGGGATGGGAGACAAGGAACACGCCGAGCGGCTGTATGACAAGATGCTCGAAGCCGATCCCAAGAGCGTCGATGCACTGCGCGGCTTGGCGGCGCTATCGATCCAGTCGGGCGACTTCAACACCGCGCTGGAACACCACGTACGCCTGATCGACCTCGGCGAGCGTTCGCCCGAAATTCTGTACAACGCCGGGCTGATGTACGAGAAGGCCGATCAGCCGGAGAAGGCCGTCCGCCTCTATCGGGATGCCTTGGCGCTACAGCCGGATATGCCGGAGGCCCTGCTCAACCTGGGCCGCATTCTGGAATCGTCCGGCAAGAGCGAAGAAGCCCGCACCTGCTGGAGCAAGGCGCTCGAAGCCGAACCGGCCCTGGCGCAAGGCTACTTCGGTCCCACGATCGAGTAAGCACCCGCCGAGCGTTAGACAATCGTCAATCCGCTTTGACACAGGCATCGTAGGGGCCGCGCATGCCCGGCCCCCTGGCAGATCGGGGACCTGCCCACTCTACGGCAGGCCCGGCCCGCGCAGCGTACAAGACACAAGACACCGGCGGCAAGACCGTCGGCGTCATCACTCGGCGCGTTACATCCATCACTTACATTTCCCCCTATGCTTTGGCGACTGTCCACGCCACGCGAGGACATGGTAGAGTGATTGGACAGTCGGGGAGGGATCGATGAAGCTCTGGTCGATTGTCGTAACGGCTGGGTGCCTGTTTCCCATTTCTGTTTTGCCGGCCTGGCAAAACCCGGCGCAGATGCGTCAACCGGAATCCGCCGGCGATGCCAATGAGGCCCGCGGCATGCTGGCCTCCGCCGTGCAGAAGAATCCCGGCAGCGCAGCCGCCCTCAGATCCTACGCGGAGTTTCTGGAACAGTACGGCCAACCGGAAGCGCGCGCGGTGTATGCCCAGCTCCTGGCGCAGTTGCGCCGGGCAGGCGGCGCGGCCGAGGCAGCCGAGATCGCGCACCGGCTGGTAATCCTCGACCTGCTGGCGGGAGACGGCGAGGCGTTGACGCGCGATCGAGAATCTTATCGCGCCATCACCGGCAAGGCGCTTCCCTTCTCTTCGAGCGAGCCGCGCGAAGCGTGGCCTACCGTCCCCATACCCGGACCGATGCGATCGTTCGCGCGAATGGCCGCCATTGCGCCCGAGGCGGCGCCCGAGGACGTGCTGCCGGCGCTGGCGCGGAATGTCGTCACTAACGGCTACCAGGCCTCGCGCAGCAACGAGACGCTGGAACAGACCGAGTACCTGAAACTGCTGCACCGTTATCTCGCGCAGGCGCATGAGCTGGAGAAGCTGGCGGGCGCGCAGTATGCGATTCAGGTGCCAAATTGCGATTCACCCAATGCCGGCGATCTGTTGCGCATCCTCGGTTTCCGCATGCGCGGCGGGTGCGGCTCGGAGGTGGTGCTGGAGACGGTGAATGCCGGGCGCGCGTTTCTGACCGCCGATTCCGGCTTTCCGGTGAACCGCCTGGAAGAGGCGCTGCGAACGAACCGCCCGTTCAGCTATGATTTTCATCCCACACTCGTGCCGGTGATGTTCGGCCCGGCTTACTGGACGGCGGGAAGCAAGGAGCCCGATTTCATCGAAGCGCTGATCTCCGATCCCTCGCTGTGCCGCCTCTACCTGGGGCTGTCCAACCTGGAGCCGGCCACCGCCGCGGCGATGCACGATGCGGGCACGCTGACCCATCTGCGTGTATATGCGCACGTGCTCGATTTCTTCGGCGGCCAATTCGAGCTGCGCGACGGCAAAGCGGTGGTGCCCGGCGGAGCGCGTTCGGCGGCGGCGTGGGGCGAACTGGTGGGAGTCTCGCCGGATCGCGGAGTGGAGTTTTTCGGCAAGCTGCTGGCCAAGGACGACGGCTGGCTGGCCAGCCTCTTCGACTCGCTGGCGCGCATCAATACACCGGTGCGCGACTACCTGACGGATCCGGTGCGCATGAAGCGTTTCTACGCGGCGGTGCGCGGGAAAGTCACCAGCCCCGGGCCGGCCCGCCCGGTGTTTCGCTCCAACAGCGATATGCTGCTGCTGACCACCCGCCTGGAACTCGACGCCAGCGGCAAACCGCACGTGCCGGGCAACCTGGAAGTGTGGAAGGGCCTGTTCACCAACAACCCGCAGGCCCGGTACGACGGCAAGCTGACACGGCTGGCCGCCACGTGGAAAGAACCGGACGACCTGCTGGAGGCGTTGTTCGCGCTGTGCCGCAAGACGGTGGAAAACCAGCCGCTCAAGATCTTCATGGCGCTGACCGACATTGACCGCGGCCGCGCCACCCCGCTCGGAGCGGCCACGGTGGAGCGCCTGGCGCGCTCCTGGCACACTTACGGCAGCCAGTTCGCGGTTTTCAGCGAAGCGCCGCAGTTGAGCGACAAGAGCATCAACCAGTTCCTGGATACCGCCGAGGCGCTGACCCGGCTGCACGAGCCGGCCCTGCGCGCCGATGCCGGCGGGACCTTCCAGGCGCTGGTTTCGTTGTGGCAGATCCTGGTGCGCCAGCAGACCATCGCGGACCGCAACGCCGACGAAGCCTTCGCCGGAGTTGCCGCGGGTTTCGCCGATGTGCATTCCGCCCGCGAGTTGTTCGACGCCGGCCATCGCGGCTTCCAATCGTTGCTCAATGCGGCGGCGAAGCCCGCCGATTCGACCGCCGGACCCCAGGAACGGATGGCCGGCCTGCTGACCGGAGCCGCCGAATCGGACGATGTCGAAACCCGCCAGGAGATGGAAGAGGAGATGCTGCGGATTCTGGACGCGCAGCACCTGGTCTCGCTCGACACGTTGTTCCAATTGAGCGATTTGCTCGAGAGCGGGCAGCGCCCCGACAAGGCCGCCAGCGCGCAAATGGCGAAGCTGGCCGGGCGCATCGCGGCGGCGCCGCTCGCTCGCGCGCCGCTCACCGTGGTCGAACGCAATGCCATGGGTTTCGGCTTTTGGAGCGGGAAGCATCTGGATGCCGAGCGCAAGCTGAACCTGCGCCTGGCCATCGAAAAGGCCGCCGGCGACCCCGCCCGCCTTGCGAACCTGCCGGAGGTGCTGGCGCCGCTGTTGCGCGATTCCCTGCTCGGCCTGAGCTATGCGTACTACGCTCCGCCAGGGGCTCAAGTGCTCTTCACCAACCCGGTGTTCGTCCGCAGCCACGATTTCATCGGCGGCGAAGGCCAAACCAATTTATGGAAGGCCACCGAACCCTACGGCTCGGGCTGGCCATCCAACGGCGGCGGCCGCCTGGTAGGATCCCTTTCCAGTTTGCCGTACGCGCTGGCGGAAGCCGAAGAGAATTTTCTGGTGCCCGCGCAAACCCAGGCGCTGATCTGGGGCGACCTGGTACCGCAAATGATGCTCAGCGCCAAGATTCCGCGCTGGTGGAACGTCACCCCGGTTCAAATGCATTGGGTGGGACTGAATTTACGTTACGGGCGCGAGTTGCTGGCCGAGGCCGCGCTGGATGAATCGGCGCGCGAGGCGGCCATGGTGGAATTAGGCCGGCTGGCCGCGCCCGCGCGCACCGCCCAACTGCGCGCCTTGATCGAGAGGGGGCAAGTCAAAGAAGCCGTCGACCAGGTGACGCCGGCCGAGTTGTTCTGGCTCAGCCGCGCGCTGGAGCCGGCGCGCGCCGGCGATCGTTCCTCGGTGCGCGCCCAGATCGAGCGGCTCTCGCGCGAAGCTTCCAGCCAAGTGAGCCTGGCGGCCATCTCGCGCGCCTTCGGCGCGCCCAAGCCGACGCTGGCTACTTCTTATCGGCCCGAGTTGCTCAACGTGCGCACGTTCCCCACGCTGATGGGCTACTCCAGCCGCATCCTGGCGGAAAGCTGGGAATCCAACAACCTGTACTGGGTCGCGCTGGCCGACGAGCTAAGCCTGCGGCCGGCGCAACTCAACGTCCGCATTCCGCAATGGACGAGGGAGTTGGTGGAGCACATTTTCGCGTCTCACCTGGAGGACTGGCCCGCGTTGCTGCGGTCGTTGCGTGCGGTCGGCGATGACGTTCGCGAGCATGCGCGTGCCGCGTCGGCCGATCAAAAAGCGGCGCTTCAAGATATGCCCACCGGGAGGCCACAATGACACTGTCCAGACGAGGGTTCCTGGCAGCCGCCGCCGGTGGCACATTGCTGCGGGCGCAGGAGCCGCAGGGGCCCGTATTCCGCGTCAAGGTGGACATGGTGGTGCACAGCTTCCAGGTCACCGACAGCAAGAACCACTACATTAACGGCCTCAAGCCGGCCGACTTCCGCATCTTCGAAGACGGCATCGCGCAGAAGATCTCGACCTTCGCCGAAGGCGCCAACACGCCAGTGGCAATCAACGCCGACGGCACCACGACGCCCTTGCTGAACGCCAAGGGGGCCGTGCCGGGCATGGACCGTCCCGATGCTTTCGTCGGCACCAACGTTTTCGTTCTGTTCGATACCAGTAATTTCATGTACCGCGGCTTTGTCTATGCCGAAGATGCGATCGCCGATTTCGTGCGCGGCCTGGATCACGCGGATTCGGTGGCCGTCTACACTTTCAGCCGCAACCTGTCGCGCGCGGCTTCGCTCACCCGCGAGCACGGCGACGCCATCGAGGGCTTACGAAACGCCGTCGCCGGCGATGACACGGCACTCTACAACGCGCTGCTGCTGACCCTGCGCGATGCCGCCAAAGTGCCTGGCCGCAAGGTGGTGATCGTATTTTCGAACGGCCCCGACAACGCCAGCATGATCGCCCCCGACGACGTGCGCGCAGTGGCCGAAGACGAAGGCATCCCGATTTATGTCATCTCCACCAGCGAGGTCAACAAGGACCCCATTTCGAGCGGCGTTTTCCGCCGCATCGCCCAGCGTACCGGAGGAAAAGCCTATTGGGCGCGCACCTGGCAGCGCCAGGTGGAAGCGTTCGACGACATCCGCGAGGACATGAGCAACTCGTACACCATCGCCTACTACCCCGCCGCCAATCCGAACGAGGGCTTCCGCAAGATCACCGTCGAGATCGTCAGCGACGTGGGCAAGAAGTACCGCATCCACTCGCGGCCCGGGTATCGGCCGAGCCGGTCGTTCTGAGGGGGAGGCTCGCGGCTAGTTGTTGCCGCATTTGAGATGCTATCGCGCCGCCGCCCGCTTCTTTTCGTAGGCGGCGAATTCGGCGCGGTAGGGCTCGTAGCCGCTGCGGCCCATCAGGCCGAAGGTGAGTTTCTTGCCCAGTTCCACGCCTTCCTGGTTGAAGGCGTTGATGTTCAACAGCTCGCCCATGAAAGCCGTCTGGAACTCCATCATCTGGAGGAACGCGCCCAGGTGTTCTTCGTCCACGCGGTCGAGCGTCACCGTGCAATTGGGCCGGCCGCATTCCACCATCGCCGCGGCGGTGGCGCGCCGCTCGGCGTCGATCAGCTTGGCCAGCGACTGGCCGGCGAGCGAATCGAACGCCGCGAGGCCAATGTGCGCGTCCGGAATCTGGCCCGTCGAGTGGAAGCGCTTGACGGCCCAGAAGGTGAACACCTTGTCGTTCGGCCCTTCAATGTACAACTGCACCTGCGAATGCTGGTCGGTCGAGCCCAGGGCGGCCACCGGCGTCTGCCCGGTATGCACGGTCTCGCCCTTGCGGTTCTGCGCCTTGCCCAGCGATTCCGCCCACAACTGCCGGAACCAGAAGGCGGTGCCCCACAAATGATTCGAGTAAGGAAAGGCCACCTGGATGGGCTTGTCCTTGCGCGTCCAAATCAGCCAGTGATAGAGCGCGGCCCGCAGTGCGATATTCTTCGCCAGGTCGGGTTGCCAGCAGTCGGCGGTGATGCGCGCGGCGCCGCGGCAGAGCTTCGCGATATCGATGCCGATCAGCGCGGCCGGCACCAATCCCACCGGCGTCAGCACGCTGAAGCGGCCACCCACGTTTTCGGGAATGCCGAAAATCTGATAGCGCTCGGTCCGCGCCAGTTCGTACAAATCGCCCTTGCCTTCGGTGGTGACAGCGACGATGCGTCCGGCCGTGGCGCCCAGCGCCTGCTGGAGCCACTCGCGCACGATCAGAAACGTCGCCACCGTCTCGGCCGTGCCGCCGGATTTGGCGATGACGACCACCAGCGTCTTCTGCGGGTCCATCGAGCGAAGCGCGGCGGCCGTAAAATCCGGGTCAACGTTGTCGAGGATCACCAGCCGCGGGTGCTCCGTGGTGAAAGCGCCCTGGATGGGATGCGGCCCGCGAATGCCGCAATCGAGCGCCCACGCTCCCAGCGCGCTGCCACCAATGCCGACCACGCACACCGTGTCGTAGCTGCCGCGCACTTCGGCGGCGTAGCGGCCGATCGCCCGAATGACTTTGGATTGAAACGGCAAGTGCGGGAAACCGAACAACCCCGCTTCGCTCTGCTTGCGGAAGCTTGCCAGCGCTTTCTGCGCTTTGGATTGCGCGCGCTCCACCTCGGCGCGGGTTACGCCGTGGGCTTTGCCCACCATTTCGGCCAGCAGGTTCGTCTCGTCAAATTGAATGTTCATGAGTGGCGCTCCGGAATCAGAATGAGTGCGTGAATTCGATTGTAGCGTAGCCGGAAAGCGGCGCGGGGCGGTGCGATAGTGTGCTCTTGCTGCAAACCGCTCCCTCACGGCGAGTGGCTCCGTTCCGAGCGCTGAAAGGCACACGTCCACCAGAGGCGGGCGGGGCGCTGTACTCTGCCCTGCCCGGCTCGATGGACTTCAAACAGTGGCTATGTCCGACAACTGCGCGTCCAGATCCGCCAGAGCCTTTTCCAAGACAACCCGGTAACGCGGGTTCTCCGCCGATTCAAGTTCCCGCACGATGCGCGTGCGCGATAAGAGAATCGTTTCCTTCTTGCGAATGAGTTCCAGCCGATCCGGAGAAAGTGGTTTGTGCTTCGGGGCGCGTTGGTGATGGTTCTCAGCAGCGTCGATCTGCGCCGCGACCGACTTGCTTTCCCAACCTCGAGCCATACTTCTATCTTACGCGCACCGACGTCCAGGTTGCTACCCCGAAGCAAAACTAAATTGGAACATCAATCATTGCAGCGCGTTTTTCTTGCTTCGCTTGCCTGCGCAGTCTGATATGCTCACCCGTATGCCGCGAAAAATTCTTCTGGCCATTTTGGCGCTGTTGGTTTCGATCCCGCTGCTGATCGTTGCGCAGCAGCCGGAACGGGTCGACCTGAGCGCGATCCACAAGATCAAGACGGAGGAGTTCGAACACTCCAAGGTGATGGACATCCTCTACAACCTGACGGACCGCTACGGTCCGCGCCTGACCAATTCGCCGCAATTCCGCGCCGCCGGCGATTGGGCGGTGCGCCAGCTTCAGGATTGGGGACTGAGCAAAGCCCATCTGGAAAAGTGGGGCCCGTTCGGCAACGGCTGGGAATGCGACTCTTTCGCGGCCAGCATGGTGGAACCCACCTACCAGACGCTGATTGCGATGCCGGTGGCGTGGACCATGGGCACTGAAGGCCCGGTGACGGGCGAAGCGATGCTAGCGCCCATTTCGACGCCGGCCGATCTGGACAAGTTCCATGGCAAGCTGGAAGGAAAGATCGTGCTGGTCTCCGCGCCACGCGAACTGACCTTCCCCACTACTCCGCTGGCGAGCCGCTACACCGCCGACGAGCTCAACGAGATGACGCTCGACGTGATCCCCACCGGCGGACGCGGAGGCCGTGGAGGACGCGGCGGCCCTCCCGCGCAGCCCGGCCAACCCAGCATGACTTTTGCGGAGATGCGCGCTTTCCGCGAGCGCCAGCAGGTATTCTGGAGAGACGAGAAGCCGGCGGTCGTGGTGCAGATCTCCAGCATCGGCGACAGCGGAACGCTTTTCGGCGGGGGCGCCAATCGCGAGCACACCGACAATCCGCCGCAGGTCATCCTGGCCGCAGAACACTACAACCGCATCGCCCGCCTGCTGCAGCACGAAGTGCCGGTGAAGCTGTCGTTCGACATCAAGAACCGCTTCATCACCGACAACCCGGATTCGTTTAACGTAATCGCCGAAATCCCCGGCGGCGCCAAGGCCGACGAACTGGTAATGGTGGGCGGCCACTTCGATTCGTGGCATTACGGTACCGGCGCCACCGATAACGGAGCCGGCGCCGCGCTGGCGATGGAGGTGATGCGCATCCTGAAATCGGCCAACCTCAAAATGGACCGCACGGTCCGCATGGCATTGTGGGGCGGCGAGGAGGAAGGCCTGCTTGGTTCGGCGGCGTATGTGAAAGAGCATTTCGCCGACCCCACCGAGATGAAGCCCACCGCCGAGCACGGGAAGGTTTCCGGCTACTTCAATATCGATAACGGCACCGGCCGCATACGCGGCATCTACCTGCAAGGCAACGAAATGGCGCGCCCTATTTTCGAAAGCTGGTTCACCGCGCTCAAGGACCTAACGCCAGGCGCCGTCACCATCCGCAACACCGGCGGCACCGATCATCAATCCTTCGATTCCGTCGGACTGCCGGGCTTCCAGTTCATCCAGGACCCGATGGATTACGGCACGCGGACGCACCACTCCAACATGGACGTTTACGACCGCATCCAGCAGCAGGACATGGAACAGATGGCCGTGATTGAAGCCGCGTTCGTCTACAACGCCGCCACCCGCGCCGAGAAGCTGCCCCGCAAGGATTTGCCCGCGCCGCACGCGGGGAGAGGGGGACAATAGCCTCACACACCATGCCCATCATTCCGGATGTTCGACCGCTGACCGAAGATGAGATGCGATTGCTTGAGTGGTTGCTTCGTCACGGCACGCCTGCGGCGTCCACGTATTTGGGGCAGTTGCCGTGCGTTAGCGTCGTCTCGCGATGCGGCTGTGGATGTCCCACGATTGACTTCGCGGTCAGTGGCCGTGCGGCTTCGCTCGGGAGTCCGACGACGATTCTCGCGGATGCTGGCGGTACGTCGCCGGAGGGCGTGCGCATCGGCATTATCGTACATGGTCGAGAGGGTCTGATTTCGGAGTTGGAGGCTTACTCGCCGGCAGGGGAGGGTACGTTTTCACTGCCACGCATTGAGGATATTGAGAGTTATGAAGGCGTCTAATACCGTGCGGTCCGTCCCACAATCCGCCCGATCCCTTCACGAAACTCCTCCGGCGCGGTCAGCAGGCTCGCCACCAGGAAGGCTTCGCTTTCGAAATCGTAAAAATATCCGGGCTGCACCAGTACGTTGTCGCGGTCTAGCAGCTCCAGGCACCACTCTTCCTCCGTGCGGACGCGCGGCACGCGGATGGTGATCGACCAGCCGCCTTCCACCGCCAGGATCTCCAGCGCGGTTCCGGCAAGCGCTTGTTGCGCGAAGGCCAGGTTGGCAGCGGTTCGCTCGCGGATCTGGCGCTGCACGGCCGCGCCGTATTCGAGCAGCCGCGGGGCCGCGCACTGCACCGGCGTGCCGACGGAAAGATACGTGTCCGCGATCCACTCCAGTTTTTCGATGGCTTCGGCGCGTAGGCGGGCCGGGCCGGCCACCACAATCCAGCCCAGCTTCATCTGCGGAAGGCCGGCGATTTTCGATAGGCCGCTCATCGCAAACGCCGCGCAATCCTCCACGCCGGCGAGCGAAGTCACCCTGCCGGCGTCGGCCGCGAAGGCATAATCGGAAAATACTTCATCGGAGATCAGCGCGATACCGCGCTCGGCCGCAATCCGCATCAGCGCTTCCAATTCGCCGCGCTTGACGTAGCTGCCGGTCGGGTTGTTGGGGTTCACCAGCACTACGGCGCGGGTGCGCGCGGTGATGGCGCGGGCAAGCGCATCTATGTCGATCGCCCATCCGGCGTGGTATTCGAGCGGGTACTGGCGCACCTCGAGCGATTCCATCCTGGCCAGGTACTCGAAGAGCGGATAGGAAGGCCGCGGCACCAGCACCTGATCGCCTGGGTCCGCCAGCAGCTTGAACAGGTACGAGTAGGCCTCGCTGGTGCTCGCCGTGAGCAGGATGCGGCCGGGCTCGACGGCGTGGCCGCGCTGACGGTAATAACCGGCAACGGCCTCGCGCGCCGCGAGCGATCCCGCCGGCAGCGGATCGTAGCGCAACAGGCCGGGATCGTCGAAGACGCGGCGCAACTCCTCGGGGTATTCGATTTCCGCGCGCGTAGGATTCGATTGCGTGAGATCCAGAATTCGCGCGCCCTGCCCGCGCTTGGCGGCCAGCAGTTCGGTGAGTCGATTGCGTTGGAGATCCCAATGGAACCGCGAAGAATACATGGCGATTCACCAGGGTAGCGTAGCGCGGCCAGATCAAGTAGGACATCGCTTTTCGTGGTCTGTCGGGCCGCATCGAAGTGCGATGCATTGACAGGGTCGAAAAACTACCTCAACTTAGTGGTCTGTTAAGGCTTCGCGCTTTGGAGACGCATGACAGACCACGAAAGGCGATGGTCTGTCCTAACTGGCCCGCTCTACTGCGCGGCTCCGGCGGCGGCCTCGTCGGCGGTGAAGTAGACGCAATCGGGGTGGTGGAAAACCAGCGCGCTCACGCTCGCCTCGGGCTCCATCATCATGCCCTCGGTGAGGTATACGCCGATGTCTTGCGGCCGCAGCAGGTCCCAGAGGCCCTGTTGATCGTCGAGATTGGGGCACGCCGGATAGCCGAAGCTATAACGCTTGCCGTGATACTTCGAGGTGAAGCGGTCGTGCATGGTCGTGGTGGGCGGATCGGGGAAGCCCCAGTCCTCGCGGATGCGGCGGTGCAACCACTCCGCGGTGCCTTCGGCGGTTTCAATCGCCAACGCCTGGATGGCGTGCGATTTCAGGAACTTGCCTGCCTGTTTCCACTCTTCGGTGCGCTCTCGGATGCCCTCGCCCGCCGTCACCACGAACAGCGCCATGTGATCGCGGCGCCCTTCGTCGGCCTCCAGGATATAGTCGCTGAGACACAGTCCATCGGTCCGCCGCTGCCGGCCAAAATGGAACGTGTGCAGCGGCGTTTGGTTCCCCGGCGTGAACAGGTGAATCGAGTTGCCGTCGCGCTCGGCCTCGAAGAATTGCCACACCGCCTTCACTTTCAGAAAGCCGGCCACTTCCTGCTTCAGCCCTTCCACTTGATGGAATAGCTCCAGCGCCTTATCCTCGCGGTCCATCAGCGCCTGTTCGAAATTGCCCTTGTAGCCCAGGTGGCGCCCATAGAGCATGTACGGGTTGATGTAGCTCCACACTTCGGTCAGGTGCGGCACGTCGCGGACCCTGCGCTCCAGGTACGGTACGGCCGGGATGGGGATATCGGTCCGCACCTTCGCGCTGCGAAGGTCGGTGGCCGGAGGCGCCTCGTCCTCGACGGGCGCGACGACGGGCGCCACCGCGCCGAGGTGCGCGGCCAGCACTTCCGCGCGCGCCGCCGGGTCCATCAACCGGTTCATCAGGCTGAGCCCGGTCATGGCGTCCTTGGCATAGCACACGCCGTTGCCATACGCCGGCTGAATCTTGGTGCGGGTGAACTTGTCCGATAGCGCCGCGCCGCCCACCAACAGCGGAACGGTAATGCCGGCGGATTGCAGGTCGCCCGCCGTAATCACCATCTGTTGCGTGCTCTTCACCAGCAGGCCGGAGAGGCCGATGGCATCGGGACGGTGGTCGTGGCAGGCCTGAATCAACTGGTCGGGGGGCACTTTGATGCCCAGATTGATCACTTGGTAGCCGTTGTTGGAGAGGATGATCTCGACCAGGTTCTTGCCGATGTCGTGGACGTCGCCCTTCACCGTGGCCAGGAGCACCTTGCCCCGCGATTGGGATTCGGAGCCCTGCATGAACTGCTCCAGGTGGCCCACCGCGGCCTTCATGGCTTCGGCGGATTGCAACACTTCCGCCACAATCAGCTCATTGTTGTTGAACAGCCGGCCGACTTCGGTCATGCCCGCCATCAGCGGCCCGTTGACGATGTCGAGCGGCGCGTCGCCCTCGGCGCGCTTGCGGTCCAGATCGGCAATCAGGCCATCCTTGCTGCCTTCGATGATGTAGTTGGCCAGACGAGTATCGAGCGGCAGGTCCGTGCGGTGCTTCTCGCGTTTTTCGGTCTGGCGGAAGTGCTCGGCGATGGCCGCGATGTGGAACTGGTTGAGCGACGCCTTTTCCTCCGCGCTCTGCTGCCGCCAATCCTCCGGCGCCGCGCGCAGCAATTCGTCTTCCGCATCCACCGCCGGCGCGTTGAACAGCAGGTTCTCCGCCAGCCGCCGCTCCTCTTCCGGGATGGATGCAAAGCGCTCCAGCTTCTCCGCGTTGACGATCGCCAGGTCCAGCCCCGCCTTGGTGCAGTAATAGAGGAAGACCGAATTCACCACTTCGCGCGCCTCCGGGGGAAGGCCGAACGAAACGTTGGAAATGCCGAGGATGGTCTTCGAATACTCGAGGCGCTCCTTCACCAGCCGCATGCCTTCGATGGTCTCGACGGCGCCCCCGATGTAATTGACGTCGCCGGTCGCGCAGGGGAACACCAGCGGATCGAAGATGATATCCTCCGGCGCCACGCCATACTTCTCGGTCAGCAGCTTGTAGGATCGCTCCGCTACGGCCAGTTTGCGCTCGCGCGTAAAGGCCTGCGCCTGCTCCTTGTCTTCGTCGATGGCGCCCACCACCAGCGCGGCGCCATATTTTCGGGCCAGCGGGCAGACCCGCTTGAACTTCTCTTCGCCGTCCTCCAGGTTGATCGAGTTGATGATGCTCTTGCCCTGGCAAAAAGAGAGCGCCAGTTCCACCGCTTCCGCGTCGGTGGTATCGATCATGATCGGCGCTTTGATCTTTTGGACCAGCTTCTCGAAGAACGGCGGGATGTCCCCAAACTCGTCGCGGTCCGCGCTCTGCAGGCAGACATCCACGATCTGCGCGCCGTTCTTCACCTGGCGGCGGGCGATTTCGCTGGCCTCTTCCCACTTCTCTTCCGCCACCAGGGATTTGAAGAGGCGCGAGCCGATGACGTTGGTCCGCTCGCCCACGATCAGCGGCCGGTTGCTTTCCTCGGCTTCCACCAGCTCGATGCCGGAATAATACGCGCGGTGCGCCGCGTCGGGTGCGCGCCGCGGCCGCTTGCCCTCGATCATCTGCACGATGGCGCGTATGTGCTCCGGCGTGGTGCCGCAGCAGCCTCCCAGGATGTTCACCCATCCCAGGTCGACGAACTTCTCCAGCTGCGCCGCCAGCGATTGTGGCGTCTCGGGGAAGTTTCCTTCCGCGTCCGGCAGGCCCGCGTTCGGATAACAGGAAACCGGAAACCGGCTGATGGCGGCCAGGGTACGCACGTGATCCGTCATCAGGTCGGGCCCGGTGGCGCAGTTCATCCCCACCGCCAACAGATCGTGATTGGCGATGGACGCGTAAAGCGCATCGATTGCCTGGCCGCCCAGCATGGTCCCAGTTCGCTCGATGGTGACGGACGCGACCACCGGAATATCCATGCCGAGATCGTGCCGCAGTTGCTCGATAGCCAGCAACGCGGCTTTGAGGCTACCCGTATCGAAGGCCGTTTCCACCAGCAGAAAGTCGGCGCCGCCTTCCATCAGCGCCCTGGCCTGCTTGTAGTAAGCCGATTGCAAGGAGGGAAAGGTGATCGAGCCCGTGATATTGATGTCTTTGTTGGTCGGCCCCATCGAGCCGGCGACAAACCGCGGTTTATCGACTGAGAATTCGTCGGCGACTTCGCGCGCAATGCGGGCGGCGCGGAAATTCAGCTCATGCACCCGGTGCTTCAGGTGGTTGTCGGCCAGCGCAATGCCGGTGCCACCGAAGCTGTTGGTTGAGACCGCGTCCGCGCCCGCATCGAAGTAATAGCGATGAATGTTCTCGATGACATCCGGCCGCGTGACGACGAGGATCTCCGGACAGTTCTCATGCCCCTCGTAGTCGACATTGACCGATAGTGGGACCTGGTGAATCATGGTCCCCATGGCCCCATCGATCACCAGGACACGCTGGTCCAGAATCTGCCGGAGCGCACGCAGGCGCTCCTCGGGTCCGGTCATTCCTATTCAGTCTAGCAAGCGGGTGGCGTCTTGGACAAACAACGGCAAGCTAAAGCGTGCCCCATCAATTCGGTACGTACTAGCGGCGGCAGTATTAGTTTGACCGTACCACAAAAACCGTTTGTAATCATCTAACTTGCTTCGCCTTTGTGGCCCAAGCCCCAGCCCTTGCGGAAGGTGGGCCGCAGGTATTGATTGGCCTGCTGGTTGCTCGTGATACGCATTTTCACCGGGTCATATTCGATCTTGCCTTCCACCCGCAGCGCGATCACTCCCAGCAGCATCCACTCCACGAAGGGCGCGGCCACATTGAAATTGGAGCAGGCCGGTTCCCCTCCCTTGCAGGCGCGGATCCAATCGCGATAGTGGCCCGGCGAGCGGGTCAGCAGCTCGGGCGGGAACTTATAATCGCGCATCTTCTCGACTGGAATCAGCCGCGCATCTTCGGCGTACGTGCCGCAGGTGATGATGCCTTTATCGCCGATAAAGGCGCTGCCGTTGGGCGGTTCGGGCACCGCCTCGGGATCTTTGAGCAGGGCCTGGAAGCGCTCCCAGTCGAAGACCGGGCCGACGAAACCGGTGGGCTCGACCCGCGGCTGCGGAGGCGCGCTAGCCTGACCTTGCGCCGGTGGCCGGCGGCGCGGCCGGGCCGGCAGATCGCCCAGCAGTTCGCCTTTGGGCACGCCGGGGATCTCCGGCGTCTCGGTGCAGCCGTCATGCCAGAAGAGTTTGACCGGCGGCATAGTGCCGCGCGCCGGAAAATCGTAGCGGATGACCGACCGCTTGGGAAACATGAAATCGCTGACGCCTTCCTTGCTGATGCACTCGACCGAGGATGGAATCCCCAGCTTGAGCGCCATGTTGGAAGCGCCCAGAATATGGCACGCCATGTCGCCCAGCGCCCCGCAGCCGAAATCGTAAAAGCCGCGCCAATTGAACGGTTGATAGAAGTAACCGCCAAAACTGTTGGGATATCCCTTGCCGCCGGTTGTGAAGGGGCGGGAATTGGCGATACCCAGCCAGAGGTCCCAATCGAGCGTGCCGGGAACTGCGTCGGGCGGCGGAATCGCGGTCAGGCCCTGCGGCCAGATCGGCCGGTTGGTCCAGGCATGCACTTCGGTGACGTTGCCGATTTCCCCGGACCAGATCATCTCGGCACATTGCCGCGTGCCCTCGTTCGAATAACCCTGGTTGCCCATCTGCGTGGCGACCCCGTACTTGTTGGCCGTTTCGAGCATCAGCCGCGCTTCCCAGACGGTGCGAACCAGCGGTTTCTGCACGTAGACATGCTTGCCGCGCTCCATCGCCCAGACGGCGGCCGTCGAGTGCATGAAATCCGGGATGGTGACGATCACCGCGTCAATGCCCTTTTCCCGGTCGAGCATCCTGCGGAAGTCCTTGTACTTGGGAACCTTGTCGTACTCCTTGAACTTCGCCGCGGCCTGCCGGTCGTCCACGTCGCAGAGCGCCACGATGTTCTCCTGGCTGCAGCCCTCGATGTCGTTGCTGGCCTTGCCGCCCGCGCCAATGGAAGCGATGTTCAGCTTCTCATTGGGCGACTTGTAGCCCAAGCGGCGGAGCGAGGCAGTGCTGCCGAACCCGCCCAGCGGGACCGCGCCCGCCAGAAGCGAACCGAAAAAGAAATGCCGCCGGCCGAATTTGTGTGCCATGAAAGCCCTCTCTGTAAGCCGCTATGCTACCGCGAAGCGGGGCGCCCGACAAGCGAGGTAGTGGCGCAGTGGCGCAGGTGGCGCAGGTCCCCGACCTGCGAGCGCGGTAGCATAAACAGATGGACTGGCAACTGGATGCGGCCGAGGTGCGCGTGCTGGGCGCCTTGCTCGAAAAGGAAATCGCGACACCCGAGTATTACCCGCTCTCCCTCAATGCGCTGGTCAACGCTTGCAACCAGAAGACCAATCGCGAGCCGGTGGTGGCTTACGACGAGTCCACCGTGGAAGACGCGCTCGAAGGTTTGCGCCACAAGAGCCTTGCCACCCGGCTCACCGGCCGCGATATCCGCGTTCCCAAACACGCTCAGCGATTCACCGAAGAATTCAACCTCGGCCGCCGCGAAGCCGCGCTGCTGTGCCTGCTGCTGCTGCGCGGCCCGCAAACCGTGGGAGAGCTGCGCGGCCGTTCCGATCGCCTCTATCAGTTCGACGACCTGGAAGCGGTAGAAACCACGCTCCATCATCTGGCGGAACTGGGATTCGTAGTCCGCTTGACCCGTTACGCCGGATCGCGCGAGGCGCGCTGGGCGCACCTGCTGGCGGGCCAGCCCGAAGCTGACGTCGAAGAGGGCCAGCTTGCATCCGCTCCCGCGGCACATCCACCGGTTGCGGACCGCATCGCCGCGCTGGAACGGGAAATGGCCGCTCTGCGGCTGGAATTCGACGAGTTCCGCAAGCGGTTCGAGTGACTCGGAAAAGCCGAGACGACTCTCGGCTCGGCAGCCTCAACAGGCCGCGCCACGGAGCCTTCTATTGAAGCTGAAACTCGCGCACTAAGACGTGCTCCGCGCTGTCCTGCGCCACTTTAAACCGGAAGGGGGTCGTACTGTGCGGAGGCAGTTTCTCGACCTCAGTTCTCACCGCGCCCAGACGGGACCAGCGTCCGTCGGTGAGATCGAAAACCATCCCGGCGGACGCAATGACGTGGTCGGTGTTGTTCTTGACTATCCCCACCACCCGCGTTGGCGGACCGTGCTCCACGTGAACATCCTGCACGTCCAGGTCGTGATTGGCCGGTAGCTGAATCTTCGGGTTGAAGTTGGGCAGAATGCGCGCGGCTTTTTCCGCCGCCGTGAGTTCTCTTGTCTTGGGCGCATCCTTGGTCTTGAACACGTCGCTCCAGGCGAGAGCCAGTACCGCCACCAGCAATATGATCGGCCCCACCACCACCGCCGCGGCGCGAAATCGCTGCCAGATGGTGCGATTGCTCAGATAAAGCGGGTCCGTATTCGCCGACCCGTTAATCATCTGTTCGAGGCGCTGTCGCCAGGCGCTCTTCGGCTTCGCCGGTTCGCCACCAGGCCGTTGCGGCTTCATGCCCGCGTATACAAGCGACTCGAAAAGCCGCCGAAGCTTCCCCATGACTAGAATTGTACGCCTCCGGGTGTCCTGACCGCTCCCTTTGGTCGGGGCTCCGTTACGCGTTCGGAGCGCGACTAACACTAACCAGTGTGCGGCAGGCTGCGTCCGGCCAGCAGCGTTTCGAGCGTCCGCAGACTCTCCTGGCGGCCCATCACAATCAGGAAGTCGCCTCCGCGAATGGCCGTATCGGCTTGCGGATTGAACAGCATCTGGCCGTCGCGTTTGCGGATGGCCATCACAATAACGCCCAGGTCGCGGCCCAGTTGCATGTCGCGGATGGTCTTGGAGACCATTTCGCTGTCGGCGGCGACGGAGACCTGTTCGATGGTGATGTCCTGTCCGATATCCTGCGTAGTGAAGTCGAGAAACTGCACGACGTGGGGCCGCAGCAGGGCTTGCGCCAGGCGGTGTCCGGTGAGCGCGTAGGGAGCGAACACCGAGTTGGCGCCGGCGCGCCGCATTTTTTGCTCGGCTCCTTCCTCGGCCGCGCGCACGGCTACATAAAGACCCGGATTCAGACCCTTTGCCGAGAGCAGCACGAATAGGTTATCGGCGTCGGTAGCGAGCGCCGCCACCAGGCCGCGTGCGTGCTCAATGCCGGCCTGGCGCAGCGTATCGTCGCTCGTGGCGTCGGCCGCCACCGCCAGCATGCCTTCCAGCATGGCGCGCTCGGTGCGCTCCGGGTTCTGGTCCACCACCACGAAGGGCACTCCGGCGTGCAGCAGTTCAGCCGCCGCGCCGCGCCCCACGCGTCCGAATCCGCAGACGATGAAATGGTTCTTGAGCTTGTCAATCATGCGTTTGTTCCGCCGCTGGTGAAGACGATCACCCAATTCGACTTCGATGATCGTCTGTGTCATGGCGCCAATGGCAATCAGAATCGTCGTGACGCCGAACATGATGAGAAACGAATTGAAAATGCGGCCCGCCCGCGAAAGCGGGTGAATTTCGCCGTAGCCCACCGTGGTCATGGTGGTGAGCGTCATGTAGAAGGCGTCGAAGGGCGGGTAATGGTCGATGACAGTGAAGCCGACGGTGCCGATCGCCAAGGTCCCGGCGATGGCAAGGATAGTGATCAGAAACCGCCGGACTAACCGGTTCATGCGCATCCGCGACCACAAGTATAGCGGGCGGCGCGGCGAAGGTGAATCGCTAAGGCCGCCGGGTTGTCAGAGTCACGGGAGCCATGTACAGAATTCCCCTTGATGGAGGCTTCCTCCTTCGTTCCCCGATCATGCTAAACTGTCCTCCGTGTGGGCCGGTAGCTCAGTTGGTAGAGCATCGCCCTTTTAAGGCGGGTGTCGCGAGTTCGAGTCTCGCCCGGCTCACCAGAAATCCTTCCCATATTCAATTTCCATAAACGGCGGAGCAATCATAGGGCTCTACGCCATAGACGAGCCGCCGCCTGCCGCATAGCCCCTATTAGCCAGCAACTTGCGGGCCGGCCGGTGAGTCTAGACAGTTATAATGCGAACCAGTGGGCCGGCCGCAACTCAGCCCACGGTCAAGAATCCGCGCCGCCGGGTTTCTCGCGGAAGGAGAGTATCATGCGCTCTTGGACCTTTTTCCTGCTCGCCGCCGCCCTGGCCGCGCAGACCCAGACCGGCGAAGTTACCACCCGCGACGAAACGCCCACCTTTCAATCGAGCGTGAATCTGGTGCGCATTCCGGTGGTAATTCGCGACAAGCAGGGGCACACCATCGGCACCTTCCATAAAGAGGACTTTCAGCTTACCGACCACGGCAAGGCGCAGTACATTTCGCAGTTCGCCATCGAGGGCAGCGCTGTCCCCAAACCTGCCTTTCAGCCGGCCGCCCAAGAGGAGATCCCCGGCGAACCAGCCACCACCGGCACCAAGCTGGTGATTCCCACCCGCTTCACCGCCTATGTTTTCGACGACATCCATCTCAAGATGGAAGACCTGATGAACGCCCGCATCGCGGCCTTGAAGCACATCGAAAAGGGCATACGCCCGCAGGAACGCGTGGCGTTGCTCGCGCTCTCCGGCAGAGTGTCGCTCGAATTCACCAGCGACCTGGCAAAGTTCCGCGAGGCGCTGATGAAGATCATGCCCGTGGTGCCGGCGCACAAGACCTTCCCTCCCGCCACCTTCTTCGCGGCGGACCAATGGATGAATCGCGACGACCAGCAGGCTCTGTCGATGCAGGTCGGCATTACCATAGATTGCCTCAACCTGACTGGTTTCGCCGCGGCCGCCGCCCCCGGTATCGCCCAGGACACTCTCCGCGAAGTCGCCAATGAAGGAAGGGGCGAAGCCGTCAACGTCTTCCGCACGCTCAACAACATCGTGCGATTGCTCTCGGCCATGCCCGGTGATCGGGTGATAATTCTGGTGTCGCCCGGCATGTATCTTCCAGACGAGTTGCAGAGGGACCTCACCGCATCCATCGATCGCGCCACCCGCGCGGGCGTCGTCATCAACACCCTCGACGCGCGCGGCGTCTTCACCGTCGACCCGGCCGGCGATGTTCCCGGCTGCCATCTGACGAACCAGCAGACCCAAATGCTCGTCGTCAAGTACGATAATTTCCAGAATCTTGCCCAGGGGATGGTCTTGGACGATCTGGCGCATGGCACGGGAGGCACCTCCGTCAGCCAAAACGATTTCCTGGCAGAATTCAATCGCCTGGCCAACCCGCCGGAGTACATTTATTATTTGGGCTTCTATCCCAAGGATCTTAAACCGGACGGGAAGTACCACGAGATCAAGGTGAAGCTGGCGGACACGAAGGGATTGTCCGTGCAGGCGCGCCGGGGCTACTGGGCGCCGTCGCACGAGGAGGACGCTGCCACGGCCGCTACGCGGGAAGTCGGCGAGGCCGTGTTCTCCCGCGATGAGTTGCGCGACCTGCCGATCGAAGTCCATAGCGAGTTTTTCAAAACCACGGACGAAGACGCCAAGCTGAAGGTCGCCACTCATCTCGATATCCGGCGGCTTCCCTTGCGCAAGCAGGATGACCGGAACCGCGACGACGTGACCCTGGTGTGTGCCCTGTTCGATGGCAACGGCAACTACATCAAAGGAACGCAGAAGGTGGTGGAGCTTCGATTGAAAGATGAGAATCTCGATCGGCGGCGCACGCAGGGCATCACGGTGAACAGCAACTTCGACGTCAAGGTGGGCCCGTACATGATTCGCGTCGTGGTGCGCGATGCCGAAGGCCAGCAGATGGCCGCCGCCAACGGAGTGGTGGAGATCCCATGAAAACCTCAGAGAGCAAGCTATCGCAGTATGGCAGCCGCGCGAAGTACGCGGCCCTGCTGTTGTTCCTGTGTTACCCGCTGCTGGCGCAAACCAGCGGGTCCGGCGCGCAGGGCACGACCGGCCTGAAGCTCAAAGCCGAAGCGCGCCTGGTGCTGGTGGATGCGGTGGTAACCGGCAAGAAGGACGAACCCGTACATGGCCTGGAGGCGAAGGACTTCCACGTCTTCGAAGATGGCAAGGAACAGGCCATCACTGCATTTCAGAGCCACCTCGGGCCGCCGACGCCGGGGATTTCGCAGCAACAACACTTCGTCATCTGGCTCGACGTGAATTCCGGCGACGACTGGAAGTCCATCCAGCAGGCGGCGTCGAAGTTCATCGCGGACAACGCCGGGCCGAACCGGCTGATGTCGGTGGTTTACTCGGACGTTTGCCACGCGCAGGTTGTCACGCCATTCACGACCGATGTCGCCGAGCTTCAGCGCGCCCTGGGTGCCGCGCCCAACATGTTTACCATGGGTGGACAGGGTCTCAGCGGAGCGGAGTTGCTCTGTGACGGCAGGAAGTGGCCGTTGGTTTACGCCCACGTGGCGCAGGATCTGAGCCACGTGGGCGGCCACAAGGTGGTGGCCCTGTTCACCACGCCCGGTCCGCCGACCTATAGCGCCGACAAGAACACGCCGCCGGCGTTCGCTCCAACGATAGGGCAGATGGCGGCCCAAACCGGGATGAACGCGGACGCGTTTCGGGAGCCCTATCTGAAGCAGATGCAGCTTGCGTTTCGCAAGGCGGATGTCTCGGTTTATCCGACAGAGTCGCAGTCCGGCGCGCAGACCGCAGGCTATTGGCTCAGCCTGGCCGACATAACCGGCGGCCACGAGCTCTCGCGCGGCAACGACGTTCTCGCCGTCCTCGATCTGCTCGCCCGCGAGCAGGACGAATCCTACACGCTTGCTTACGTCCCGCAAGAATCTCCGGAGGGAAGCTGCCACCCGCTCAAAGTCACGGTTGACCGGCCCGACGTGAAAGTGCGTGGGCGCAATCTCTATTGCAACGTCCACGAGATCACCTTGGCGTCGACCAACCCGCTGGAAGCGGAGATGGAGAATCTGGCAGCCTCGCCGCACGCGGGCAACATCGCGGCATCGGCAGCCGCGCCCTTCTTCTATGAGGCCGGCGGAGCGGCGCGAGTCGACCTGGCAGTTGAAATTCCTACGCCGGTTCTCAATCCTATCGAGGCGAATGGCAGACTGAAGGCCACCATGGACGTGCTCGGCCTGGCTTACAACCTTGGCGGCGGTGTGACCGCGCGGTTCGGCGACAAGGTGAGCTTCGATTTCGCCAGCCGGCAGCAGTTCGACGAGTTTGTCCAGCACCCTCTCCGCTACGAACACCAGTTTGAAATCGCTCCCGGCACGTATCGGTTCAAACTGATCTTCCGCACGGCCAAGGATCGCTTCGGCGTGGTGGAAACGCCGTTGGCGGTCGATCCTGTGGATGCCGAGCAGCTCAGCCTGAGCGCCATCGCCCTTAGCCGCGACGTGCAACCGATATCGCAAGACGCCGCGGACGAGGCGGTCGAGGAAGGGAAAAAGCCGCTGATCTTCCGCGGCAACCAAATCACCGTCGCCGGCTCCGATGTTTTGCCGAAGACCGGCACTGCCGAGGCCTACTTCGAAATCTACGAGCCGCCGGCAACCGGCGCCGGGCCAGTGCAGTTGACGATGCGGCTGCGCCTACTCGACGCACAGAGCAACCAGCAGAAATGGGATTCCGGCGATGTCGACTTGAGTGCGCTGGCCAAATCTGGCAATCGCGTGATTCCGGTCGCGCTCAAATTGCCGGTCGCGGCCCTTCCGCCCGGAACCTATCGCGCCGAGCTGACCGTCAAGGACTCCGCCGGTGGCGAAACCGCCCGCAGCGTGCAATTTCGAACGGAATGAAGGGTATCGTTTCGCGAACTGCTATCTCCGGGCGGAACAGCCCAGGAAAGCGATTCGAATGGCTGAGCGCACGGCCGCACAAAATCCGAGGGAAATGGTCGCGCCTAAGATGTAAAGGGCCGCTTCGAGGCCGCTGACGCCGCGAACCCCAAGGTAGCCCAAGAGGATTTTGAGCGACTGGCCCAAGCCATCCAACCAGTCAGCCATGGATCGACTCCTCTCGGCCTTCCCCCTGGTACGGATGCCGGCGAGCAGCCAATTCGGAAAGCAACTGAGCCGCCGCGTTCAATTCACCGATCGCATAGAGCCTCAGGGCCCGTTCCTTTGTGGCGTCGCTGTCGGTGAGCCGGTTGCCGATCACGCCCGCGTAGTAAGACTGCGCGTTAAATGTACTGCGAGAAAGGCTAAGAAAATCGTTCATGAGCCGAGTGTATACGGAGGTAAATGTAAGCAAAATCCCCCGGAGGTCCTTAGTGGTTCAGGACCTCCGGGCTATTGGGCTGGTACTAAAGCTATACAGTTGAATGACGGCGCACTTGTTCTCGGGCAAATTGGGTTTTGCAGTCGCTTTTTTCGCGACTTGCGGTCACCTCGCCCTCTCACAGTGACCTGTCTTCGATTGAAGATAAAGAGGTCTGAAGATGTTAAGCTATGTGTTCACTTTTCCATGCTCGATAGAGCCGCAGTTTGCCGAATCGGGTTCGGCCCACGCAAAAGCCCGGGAGAACACATGAAGCTCATCAGGATCGTTAGCTCACTCTTGCCGCTGGCACTGCTGCTCCCAGTGCTGTGCCTGGCGCAGGGTTCCGCCCAACCGGACGACATCGCCAAGCTGCGCGACCAGATTGCGGCTCAGCAGAGACAACTCGACGAACAGCGGCAAGCACTCGAGACCGCGCAAAAGGCGCTCGAATCCGCGCAGAAAGCGATCGATTCGCAGCAGAAGTTGCTGGACCATCTGGTTGCCGCGCAGAGCGCGCCGGCGGCCGCTCCAGCGCAATCCGCGGTGGCACCGCCGGCGGAGGCGCCCACAGCCTCAGCCGAGGTCGACAACAAGGGACGGCCCTTTTCGCCGCTCGCCTTCCACATCGGCGGGGCGGATTTCACTCCAGGCGGTTTCATGGATTTTTCCACGGTCTGGCGATCCGCCGACATCGGGAGCGGCGTCGCGACTTCCTTCGCCGGCGTTCCGTTCAGTAACACCGTGGCGGGCAGGATGGACGAGTTTCGATCCAGCGCCGCGAACTCGCGCGTTACCCTGACCATCGCCGACAACCCCACCAAGCGCATGTCGATCACCGGCTATATCGAGGGGGATTTCTACGGCAACCAGCCGACCAGCCTGTACGTGACCAGCAACAGCGGCACCTTCCGCATGCGCCATTTCTGGGCGAATGTGCAGCAGGGAAAGTGGGAGGTGCTGGGCGGCCAGACCTGGACGCTGATGACGCCCAACCGGGTGGGTGTCTCTCAGGTTTCGAGCAATGTTTTCGTCGGTCTCGGTGAGGATTCCAACTATCTGGTGGGTCTGGTGTGGGGACGGCCGGGGCAGCTCCGCGTGGTCTACCATCCCAACCAGCATTGGTCGATCGCCGGTTCCATCGAGAACCCCGACCAGTACATCACGACCTCGACCACGGTGCCCGAGTTTGCCGCTGCGCAAGTGGACAACGGGAGCGTTCCTACCGCGCCCAACGTGCGGCCGGATCTGGTCGCCAAAATCGCTTACGACACGCAGGTTTCCGGCAAGGCGCTGCACTTCGAGCTGGCCGGCCTTTCGCGGCAGTTTCGGGTCTCCCCCGCAGAGGGCACGTATTTTGACGCCCAGGGCTTGGCCGGATCGTTCAACACGGTCCTCGAAGTGGCGAAGAATTTCCGCCTGATCGCCACCTCGTTTTACTCGAGTGGCGGCGGGCGTGACATAGTGGGGCTTGGTCCCGACCTGGTCATCGGACCCGACGGCTCCATCTCGCCGGTGCATTCCATGTCGGGCATCGCCGGCTTCGAGTATGCGCCCACTCCCAAATCGCAGTTCTTCGCCTATTATGGCGGCGCGTATTTCGACAAGAACTACACGGTGGTTTCGCCAGGCAATTATCTGGGATTCGGTTTCCCGGGTTCCTCGTCGGCCAACCGGCAGTTTCAGGAGCCGATGTTCGGCTACTACTACACCTTTTGGAAGAACCCGAGATACGGCGCGCTTCAGATCATTACGCAGTATTCCTATCTGACACGGGCGCCGTGGTATGTTGCGCCGGGAACGCCGCACTCAGCGTACGCCAACATGATTTTCAGCTCGTTGCGCTTCACGCTGCCATAGGGGGGCTTTCATGAGGCTTTGTATCAGGGCATGGCTTCAGTCGTGCCGCACGCCGGGACAAAGGCTTGGGCTTCAGCCCCTGGGGACGCAGGAAAGTCTCAGCGGCTAAAGCCGAGAGCTACCGATGCGTTGCGGCACGGCTGAAGCCAGTGCCCTGATACAAAGCCAGCCGTGCGGTCGCCATCTCCATGTCGCACACCTCTCCCGCCACGAGCCGACTCGCGGCATGCATAATTGGAGATATGCGATATCGCGCGTTGGGCCGGACGGGCTGGCAGGTCTCGGAAGTGAGCTTTGGCGCCTGGGCGATTGGCGGCGCCTGGGGACAGGTCAGCGATGACGAATCCCTGGCCGCGCTGCACAAGGCCATCGACTGCGGCGTTAATTTCATAGACACGGCGGATGTTTATGGCGATGGCCGCAGTGAACGCTTGCTCGCGCAACTGAAGCGCGAGCGGCGGGAGGAAATCGTGGTAGCCACCAAGGCCGGGCGGCGTCTGTCGCCGCACACGGCTGACGGGTACAACGCTCAGAACCTGGCGGGTTTTGTGGAAGACAGCCTGCGCAACCTGGCCACCGATTGTCTCGACCTGGTGCAGCTCCACTGCCCGCCCACCGAAGTCTACTATCGGCCCGAGGTTTTCGGCGCGCTGGACGATCTGGCGCACGCTGGCAAGATCCGCTACTACGGCGTTAGCGTGGAGCGAGTCGAAGAGGCGCTGAAGGCCATCGAGTTTCCGAACGTGCAGACGGTCCAGATCATCTACAACTGCTTCCGACAGCGGCCCGCGGAATTGCTCTTTCCCGAGGCCCGGCGTCGCGGCGTCGGCATTCTGGCGCGCGTCCCGCTGGCCAGCGGGCTACTCAGCGGTAAGCTCTCGCGGGATTCCCAATTCGCCGCCGACGACCATCGCAACTTCAACCGTCACGGCCAGGCGTTCGACGTGGGCGAGACGTTCTCCGGCGTGGATTACGAGGTGGCGCTGGATGCGGTGGAGGAGATCCGGCGCCTGCCGCCGGCCGGCATTGCCATGGCCCCCTTCGCGCTGCGCTGGATTTTGATGGACGGTGCGGTATCCTGCGCGATCCCCGGCGGCAAGCGTCCGGCCCAAGTGGCGGAGAATTGCGCGGCATCGGATCTGCCGCCGCTGGCGGACACGGACATGGCCGCGATCCGCGCCATCTACCATACGAAGATCCGTCCGCTGGTGCACCAGCGCTGGTAGGCTCGCAATAACACACTCTTATGTCAACTCAGCGCGTACTCATTCTGGGCGCCAAGGGCACGCTCGGCGGCCAGCTCATGAAGTTATTCCCCGAGGCCGTAGGGTGGGATCGGGAAGAAATCGACGTTCTCGACTTCCCTGCCCTGCGCGCCAAGGTGGCGGAATTGCGGCCGGCGCCCGACGCCGTCATCAACTGCGTCGCGTTTAACGATGTGGATGGCGCGGAAGACCGGCCGGAAGCCGCCATGGCGTTGAATGCGGAGTTCCCAGGCCGGCTGGCGCAATTCGCCGCGGAACTCAACGTGCCGCTGGTTCATTACTCGACCAACTATGTATTTGACGGCGTCAAGGGCGAGTATGAGGAAACCGATCGACCGGCGCCGCTATCCGTCTACGGGCGGTCCAAGCAGCGCGGGGAGCAGTTGATCGCTGAATCCCGCAGCCGCTCCTACATCGTGCGAACTGCCGTGTTGTTCGGACCCAAGGGCGCGAGCGATCTTTCCAAGAAGAGCTTCGTGGATCTCATGCTGGATCTCTCCGCCAAGCGAGACACGATTCAGGCAGTGTCGGATGAAATCAACAGCATCACCTACGCGCCGGACCTGGCGGCTGCCACGCGCGATCTGGTCCATGCCGCGCCGGCGCCCGGAATTTATCATGTCGCCAACAGCGGCGGTGTGAGCTGGTTCGACTTCGCACAGGAGATTTTCCGAATCGCGGGGCGGAAGGTCACCGTGTTGCCGGTTCCCTCGACGCATTTCCCGCGCAAGGCGACGCGGCCGGCAAAAGCCATCCTGCTCAATACCAAGCTGCCGCCGCAGCGGCCATGGCAAGCGGCGCTGGCGGAGTTTTTGGCATCGTTGTGAAGACGGGCGCTGGCGCCGCGCACGCCTGGCCCCGACGCCGAGGTTCACTTGGGGGCGGGAAGCAGTTTGAGATCTATCGCCTGACTCGCTTTCGGTTCAACCTGCACCTTGACCGCCTGGACTTCCGCGGCTTTCATGAAATCCAAATCGAACCACATCCCTTCCTCTGCTTCTTCCCAGGCGAACGCGAGATAGTCGCCGGGAGGAACGTCCATCAGGGTGGCGTGTCCGGTCTCGCCGCTTGACCCCTGGCGGATGTTCTGCGGAAAGCGGCGGCTCGGGTCGGCCGGTACCAGGACCACCGTGGCGTTGGGCGCGGGCTTGTCCTCGCGGGAAACGTGGGCTTCCACTTTTCCGCCATTAGTACCGAGCGAAATCTGCAATGTGGCGGAAGTAACGCCCGAAAGGTCCAATATCTGCCCCAACGCCTCGCGATCGTTGAACATCACCGATTTCACGTAGGTGCCTTGCGGTGAAAGAGGGAGCGTGAGATCGTACGAAGCGGGCGTGACATGATCCAGCGTGAACGCACCGAACTTATCTGCCTTGGCGGAGGCCGGCATGACCGCCATGCCCTCGGAAGCCGTCAAGGTGATGGGGAAGTCCTGGAGTGCGACCTTTGCCTCGCCATCCAGCATCACATGACCCTGAATGGTCGCCTCCGGACGGGCGCCCAAAACAACGTCCTGGGCGCCGTTGTCCGGCACGATCAGGGGCAGCATAGTCATTTTGGGGGTGGAGCCCTGCATCTGCATCACTACGACGTTGTATGCGCCGGGTTGCAGGTTCGTCAGTTCGAACTTACCCTGGGGATCGTTGACCGCGGTCATGGACATGGAACCGATCCGGCCGCCCCCCATCAACATGACTGAGGCCGTCTTAATCGGGTCTCCGTTGGCGTCGGTCAGCTTGCCGCTGACACGCACCACTTTCGACTTTCGAAGTTGGATATTGAGGCTCGGTAGCTCCGCGCCCGCCGCGACGTCGATTTTCTGCGCCTGCGCTACGTCGAGCGCACCCGGGAAATAGGTGCCGGCGTAAGCGGTTTCGGGCGACCCATCCGCCGGCGGCGCCGGAGCCTTGGTTCCAAAGGCCAGGCGCGCGATATCGGCGCAAAGAAGGTAGTGTCCCGGTGGGATCTTGCTCAAGCTGAATTCGCCTTTGTTGTTGGTTTGCGCAAGATCCACGGTGGACAGGCGGCGGTGGCCCGTCTCAAAACTGTACCTCAGCGCAGTCACCGAGGCGGTGGGATATGGCTCGCCATCCTCATCCACGACGACGCCTGACAGCGTGGCGTGCGGGACCAGCCGGAGGTCCGCCTGCACTGATTCCTGGCCGGCAGAGATACGCAACGAGCTGTCGCCGCCGTCGTCGCCATACTTGCCGTCTCCGAACCCCGCCTGCTTACCGATGAGCCAATAAGTTCCGGGGGGAACATTTTCGAAGCGGAAATTTGCCGGCTGCGTCGGTGGTGGCGCTTAGGGTTTTGGTCGCGACCTTGGGCAATTCCGGCGCCCCGCCGCCGGGCTTTAGTTGCTGGAGCATGGCGGCCATCTCCTGCGAGATCTCGCCATTCGTCAGTGTTACCTCGACTTTGCGGAGCGGCACTTTGCTGACGGAGTTCACAACCGTGCCTTCGATTGTGGACGGCTTCGGGTCGGCGGATGGTTGCGCCAGAGCGCCCACGCCAAGGAGAAGCGGAGCGATATATCGGAAATTCATGATCGAGCCCAGTATACCTCCGGACTCACTTACTTCTGCGCGGCGCCGGTGTAGAAGCTATCCAGGAATTCGTAGCGATCGCGATGCTCTTCGGGGGCGGCGTGGCTGGCGGCATCGAGGTGCATCACCTGGTGAGTTTTGCCGAAGGCAGGCCACTTAGGCAGGCCGCCGCCGTTGGGGTTGCCCTTCTTGATGAAGTTGGCAAAATAAGCGGAAATCTCCTCGGACGCTTGGCGGTCTTCCGGAGCCCAGGCGGCCTTCTTGGAATCGAGCGCGCCGAAGACATATTCCAGTTCCCAGGAATGGCCGGCCAGACCCTTCACGCCCGGAATGGTCATGCCCTCGGGCAGCGGCACGGGGCGGTCGAAACGGAAGCGGTACACCGGCGCGTGGCCGGTGGCGGCCTGCTCTTCGATCCATTTCCACGTCGAGTAAACGATGAAAGTGTCGCTGGCCAGGTCGCCTGCCGCGGCCAGCGCCTCCTCGTCGGTGGAGGCGGCATACACCTTGGCAGCGGCGGCGGCCTTGTCACCGAACGTGGCGGTCAACTGGCCGTGGAACGACTCCTGGGTGGGTTTTGGCTTGCGTGCCAGCACCGACCCCCGAACCTCGTCGGCGTTCCATCCGGCCAGCAGCGCGACGTGGCTCTGCTTGCCGGCGGCGTAAATCGACGCGGCTTCCGCAGTCAGGAAATAGCCGTCGACGATCGGGCCAAAACGCACCCCGCCCCCCGCTGCCTTCAGCACGTCGGCCGCGGATGCAGCGCGCATCTCGGCCAGTGACTTGGCACCTAACGAGGTGGCGTAGCTGGCTCCCGTCTTTTCCGACTTGTCCAGCGGTGCCCCGGCCAAAACGCCGCCGGTATTAAACATGGCGCCGCTCTCGCCGATAACGCCGCGGAACAATCCAGCGGCCAGGGGCGAAGCCATCAACGCACTAACCGCGGCGGATCCGGCGGATTCGCCGCCGATGGTCACTTTGGCGGGATCGCCTCCAAACGCGGCGATGTTGCGCTGGACCCACCGCAAGGCCGCCACCTGATCCAGCATGCCGTAGTTGCCGGACGCCTTGTGCGGCGATTCGGCGGTGAGTTCGGGATGGGCGAGGAAGCCGAACACGCCGAGCCGGTAATTGACGGTGACCACGATGATGCCCTTCTTGGCGAAGTTGGTGCCGTCGTAGCGCGGTTCATCGCCCGATCCGGCCGCAAAACCGCCGCCGTGAAAGTACACCAGCACGGGCAAGCGTTTCTTAGCCGGAGAAGGCGTCCAGACGTTCAAATAGAGGCAATCTTCGCTGATGCCCTTGTCGCGAAAAATCATGTCGGAGAAGATGCTGCCCTGGTAACACCGGGCTCCAAATTGATCCGCCTTGCGGACGCCCGTCCACGGGGCCGCCGGCTGCGGCGCTTGCCAGCGGAGAGCGCCCACCGGCGGCGCGGCGAAAGGCACGCCCTCGAAGATCCGCACAGCGGAATCCGCGCTCGTGATTCCCTCGAGAACGCCGCCCTCCACCTTCACCTGGTCCGCTGCGGCAGCCACAGCTAAGGCACACAGCAGCAAGCATCCGCTTCGCACCGACACGCCATAGGGTCCATGCATTGTTCTTCTCCTCAGACCCAGAGTGTAACCCGCTTACAGGCTTTGGGGTGTGTGCCACTTGAAAGTGGAAGGCGTGCAGTTCCTTGTGGTTTGGGCAAGCCGAAGCGATGCCACACCCAACCAAAACCCGCCGCCGCTGCTGCTATAATGGGATGGTTCCGCGCGACCTCCGTCTGGTTATGTTTTTGAGCGTCAAAGAGATGGAAGTGCGGAAGATTCGTTTCGACGAAACCTTCCGCGCCGGGCAGATCGATTTTGCTGGGGACCAATTAGAGCAGGAATCGCTGCTGCGCGCGGCCGGCGAGGCGGCGCTGGTGCCGCATTCTTCGGGCGAAGTTCGCATTCGAGGGCGATACAGCGTGGAAATTTCGGCGGCATGCGACCGCTGCCTGGAACGGACGCGCTACCCGCTGGAGGCGAGCTTCGATTTGTACTACCGCCCGGCCGAAACGATCGCGCGCGAGGAAGAAGTCGGCATCGACGAGGCCGAGGCGGAAATCGGGTTTTACGAAGGCGGGGGGATCGAGTTGGAAGATGTTCTCCGCGAGCAGATTCTGCTGGCTTTGCCTATGCAGCGAATCTGCCGGGAAGATTGCAAGGGCATTTGCCCGGCGTGCGGCCAGAACCGGAATCAGGGTCCGTGCAATTGTAAGATGGAAGATGCGGCGGGCCGCTGGGCGGCACTCAGAAATCTGGAGATTCCCTAGGGATGGAACTAGCCTCCGAGGCTGAGCCTGCGCCGCGTGTGCGTACTGACAGATTGTAAAGGTTGACGAGATATGCCTAATCCAAAACGTAGACACTCCCAAAGGCGGACCGCGACGCGACGCGCGCATGACGCGCTGAAGCCGGCGGGCCTTTCGGAATGTCCCAACTGCCACGAGCCCAAGCTGCCGCACCGCGTGTGCCCGCACTGCGGGCAGTACAAGGGCCGCGAAGTAGTCGAAGTCGCGCAGGAGTAACTCCGGTTCACAAATGCTGACCGTTGCGTTGGATGCAATGGGCGGAGACCACGCCCCGAAGGCCGAAGTTGAGGGTGCGGTTCTGGCCGCCCGGCAGTTAGGCGTAAAGGTCATCCTGGTCGGCCAGGAAGACCTGGTCCGGGGAGAACTCTCGACATACGAAGACTGGGCCGAACTGCCGATTGAAGTGGTGCACGCCAGTGAGAACGTCACCATGGAGGACCCCACCAAGGCGGTCCGCACCAAGCGGGATAGCTCGGTGAAGGTGGCGTCGCGATTGGTACGCGATGGCCGCGCCGCCGGGTTGGTGTCGGCCGGCAACACGGGCGCGGCGATGGCTACCGCGAAAATCATACAGGGAGTGGTCCCTGGCGTGAAGCGGCCCGCGCTGGCCGGCCTCTTCCCCACCTCCAAGGGCCCGACGCACCCGGTGATCGTGCTGGACGTCGGCGCCAACGTGGATTGCTCGCCGCACATGCTGGCGCAATTCGCCGTGATGGGCGAAATCTACTCGCGCATCATCGTCAAGCGCGACCGGCCGCGGGTCGGCCTGCTTTCGATCGGCGAAGAGCAGCACAAGGGCAACGACCTCACGCGCGCGGCGTGGCCGCTGCTCGAGAAGCTGAACCTGAACTTCATCGGGAACGTGGAAGGCCGCGATATTTACGGCGGCGACGTCGACGTGGTAGTGTGCGACGGATTCACCGGCAACGTGGCGCTGAAGGTCAGCGAAGGTGTGGCCGACCTGGTGAAGCACACCTTGCGCGAGTCGCTCGAAGCCACTATTTCCGCCAAGATCGGCTACGTGTTTTCGCGCACCGCGCTCAACGATTTCAAGAAGCGCCTGGATTATTCCGAATACGGCGGGGCGCCGCTGCTGGGCGTTCGCGGCGTCTGCATCATCAGCCACGGCCGGGCCAATGCCAACGCCATCCGCAACGCGATTCGCGTGGCCGCCGAGTTCTCCGAGGGCAAGGTCAACCAGCGGATCGAAGAGGAGCTGCGGGCTTCCGCTTCCGAAAAGATGGCCGCAGTAAAAGTGCCGTGACCGAAGAGGTAGGACAGACGATCGGTTTTTGTCGTCTGTCGCGGCGTCGCGGTGCAGCCAGGCATGACAGGCCACAGAAAGCGATGGACTGTCCTACCGGTCCGGTGGCCCCAAGTGCCAGTGGCAGACGTGGCGCACGCACTCGTGCATGCCGCGTCGAGAGTCGTCCCGACGCTTCTTCGCCTCGGGACGCCGTGCGTCGGCACGAGTGCCGACGCGGCACGCACGAGTGCGTGCGCCACTTCCGCCTGCCGCTCGCGCTTTTCCTGCTGGCCGCCGTCGCTTCCGGCGCCCAGCAGCACGTGGTCTGGAAGGCATCGGTCAATCCGGCGACAGTCGGGCCCGGAGGCGCCACGGTGCTGAGCATTGACGCCGCCATCGACCCGGGATGGCACCTCTATGCGGCGTCGTCCCCCGCTGGTATCCCGGCGTCGTTTACTCTGGCGCCGAACGCCGTGGTAGGGAGCACCCACCTCTATCAGATCTCGCCCCAGCGCGCGTTCGATCCCAACTTCAACAGTGACACGGACACGTTTGAGGGTTCCGCGGCTTTCGCGCTGTTCGTCAGGACGCGGCCGGACGCACCGGCCGGAGCCACCACGGTTGAAATCGCCGCGCGTTTCCAAACCTGCAACGACAACACCTGCGTTCCGGGCAAATGGTCGGGGACGGCCAAGATCACAATCGACCCGGCCGTGACGCCCTCGACCCCCGTCCCGCCCGTCGGCTTCGCCCGGGTGAAGCTGCCCGCACCCGCACCTCCAGGGCAGAGCCCCGCCGCTCCCGCGCAGAGTTGGTCCCTCTTCCTTCTCGCCGCTTTCGGCTTTGGCGTGGCTTCCATCTTCACCCCGTGCTGTTTCCCGATGATTCCCATCACCATGTCATACTTCCTCAACCGGCAGTCCGGCGGCCGGCGCGACGCGATTCTGCAGGCGGTGGTTTTCTGCCTCGGGATCATCGTGCTGTTCTCCGGGCTGGGCCTGGTGATCACGGCGGTGCTGGGACCGGTGGGAGTCGTGCAACTGGGCGCCAGCCCGTGGGTCAACGGTTTCATCGCGGCGCTGTTCGTCGTCTTTTCACTGAGCCTGCTGGGCGCGTTTGAGATCACCATTCCGTCATCGGTGTTGACGCGGCTGAACCAGGCTTCCGGCAGCGGCGGATTCGCCGGGACACTGCTGATGGGCCTCACCTATTCGCTGGCCTCCTTTGCCTGCGTGGGGCCGTTTGTGGGAACCCTGCTGGCGGCTTCGGTTTCGGGTGGAGGCCTCCGCCCGCTGGTCGGCATGGTGACCTTTGCCACCGGCATGGCGCTGCCGTTCTTCTTCCTGGCGTTGTTTCCGGCGGTCCTCAAGAAGATGCCGCGCAGCGGGGGCTGGCTGGTGCGGGTCAAGATCGTGTTGGGATTCGTGATTCTGGCCGCCAGCCTGAAGTACCTGAGCGCGGTGGATCAGACGCTTGGGCTGCAATGGCTGACGCGCGAACGCTTTCTGGCGGCATGGATTGTGCTGTTCGCCATGGCCGGCTGCTACCTGCTGGGGCTGCTGCGCCTGGAAGGCGTCAAGCCTGACGAGCCGCTAAAGTTGGGACGGCTCGCCGTAGGCACGGCGTTTCTGATTTTCGCCGTCAGCCTGGTGCCCGGCATGTCCGGCGGCAAGTTGGGCGATCTGGATGCGTATGTGCCCGCACCTGCCGGACGCGCCTTCGCCTTGGAGGGACGCAGCGGTCCGTCATGGCTCAAAGATCAGTACCGGGAAGCGCTCGATCAGGCCCGGCGCGAAGGCAAGCTGGTCTTCATCAATTTCACCGGCGTGGCCTGCGCCAACTGCCACTGGATGGAAGCCAACATGCTTCCCCGCCCCGAAATCGCCGCCGCGCTCGAGCGGTTTGTGCTGGTGGAGTTGTTCACGGACCGCGCCGACGCGGTGAGCGAAGCCAACGAGAAGCTGGAAGAAACCAAGTTCGGCACGGTGGCCGAACCTTATTACGCCATCGTGCGGCCGGACGGAAGCGTGGTGGCGACCTTCGAGGGCCGCACTACCGACGCGCCGGAGTTCCTCGCGTTCTTGAGTCAGGGCACCGCGCCCGCCACGCAGAGCGCGTCGCCGGGAGCGAGCGCCGCCGGGTTCACCGCGCTCGATGGCAGCGCGATCGAGGGCAGCGGAAAAGTGCTGGTGCTCGATTTCTGGGCCACCTGGTGCGTGCCGTGCATTCAGGAGATACCCGAATTCAACCGCTTGTACCGCGACTTGTCGCCGAAAGGGCTCGCGCTAACAGGCGTGGCAATGGATGAAGAGGGCGCGGCGGTGGTCAAGCCATTCCTGGCCAAGCACACGCTGGATTATCCGGTCACGCTAGGCTCGGAGGCGGTGGGCAAGAAGTACGGCGTGGAAAATTTGCCCGTGACGCTAGTCTTCGATCGGTCCGGCAAACTCGTCAAACGCTTCGATGGCTACACCAAAGAAGCGGACTTACGGGCGGCGATCGTGGCGGCGCTTTAGGCCTTCGACCTTGTAATATCGCACTGTATGCGGGATACCGCTCCCTGTTCGCGGCTCCGATCAGAACCAGGGCGAGTGGCCTACTTATTCGCACTGCCGCCTGCGGCGGGTTGGGCGGACAGAGCCGTCAAGTCACGCACCAGACTCGCTATTCCATGATCGAAGTTCTTCCCCCAAGTCTTCGCCAGAATCGCACTTTCCACTGGCTCGGTGATCGTCCAGAGTATGAAATGGGTCTTGCTGTCCAGGATGGTTAGTGTCACCAGAGGCTGATAGGTGTCGACCTTTCCGGTGCTGGAAAGTTGGGCGCTAAAACGTATCTCAAGGACGAGGTCCGCGTCGGAAGGAGTGCCAACGATTTCAAATTTCCCCGAACTTTTCATGGCCTCGTAGAACTGGTTGTAAGGCTCTTCGGCGTCTCCAGCGCGCTGGAGGATGGCAAAGGCATTGCCATCGAATCCGGCATTGGAAATGAACGCCTTCCTGGCTGTCAGAATCTGCGTAGGAACGGGAGCCGGCACCGGTGTTGGGTCTTTCTCCGCCGCCAGGAGTGGCAGCGAGGCCAACGCAACACTCAAGGCCGCACCACACATTCTAAGAGCGGCTGCAGATGAGATACGCATGGTTTTTGTTATTCTCTCCGTTTGTGAGGCGCGCGAAGAGTGCAACTGATTACCGCGGCCTGGCCTGCCACACTGGTCCGGCAAAGGTTTCGATGGTCTCGCTGTTACTGTCAGTCGCTTGGCTTATAACAGGTGTCGAGAAGAGTCTCGACACGGCACGCACGAGTGCGTGCGCCACGTCGGTGGCTCAATATACTTCCTACTCCACCACCTCAAACGGCACTTTGCGGGCGACGATGCGGTGGGTGGCGTCGACCGCTCGAATTTCGGCAAAGTAGGAGCCGACGGCAAGCTCGTCGACTTTCAAGCGGAATGCCACCGGGATTACAGGGTTGCCCGGTTTGGCGAGTTTGGTGATGTCGATGGCACCGGTATCTGTTTTCGGATCGCCGGTCTTCGCATCCAGCAGGCGGACTTGGACGGTCACCTGAGGCAAGGGCCCCGCGGGCTTGGCTGCGCCGCCTCCGGCTGCGGCCTGGTCCGAACCCTCTGTGTGCAACAGCGGTTCGTAGACTTCCAGGTAGCAGACTGCGGTGTCGGACTTCTTGAAGTGATTGCTGCCGCCCGGCGTGATTTGCATACCTTGGGCCACCAAGGGCGCGCGGCCGTCCAGCAGGTCGGCATCCATGTCCGTATCCACCTCACTTACCTTGTGAAAGTCGGTACTGAGCGCAACGCCACTAATGAACAAACCCTTGCCATCGTACTTGTCAATGGTCAGCGGATCCTTTTCCAGCTTGCCGAATTCCTCGCCGCCGGAGCTGAAGAGCACCTTCAGATCGTAGGAACCGGAGGCCAGGTCGAACTGGTTGTCGTAGTGCAAGTAGGGCTTCTGCAGAAAGGCCTCTAGCTCCTTCTTGTCGGCGAAGTCGAGCTTGACCGTGTCGCTGAACCGCGCGCCCACCGCGCCATTGGGGCCATACGCAATCCCCAGTATGTTGACATCGGCGTGCTGATGGCCTTTCACCTTGGTGAACTGGATGGAATGGGAAGGGATCTCCAGGGCCAGGTCGAGACGCGCGGCGTTGGGGGAGAGATAAAAGAATGGCGCCTGCATGGCTGCGGACTGGATGGTGCCGGGGATACCGGCGGCTGCGCGCGTCTCCAGGTCGCGCTCGGCCGGCTTGCCTGCCAGCAGGTCCACCTGCTTCACATTGCAATAGCCGCTGCGCGCCCGCACCGTGTATCCGCCGTGCTCCATTTTCACCTTCAATAGGTGGCAGCTCCCCTCCGGGGTGTCCGGCGGTGTGTATCCAAGCAGGTAGTACTGATTTTGCTCCTTGCCGATCTTCTCCAGGCCGCCTAGCAGGTCATTGGTGTTGGCAATCACGAATCCGCCGGTGCCATCGGCCAGCATGTACATGACTTGCTGATTGTCGTTTGCACTGGGCGGAGGCGGCGGAACGATGATCCGCGGAGGCGTGGTGTAGGCCGGGTTAACCCCGGGATTGGTGGGGCTGCGCGTACCGGTGCTGGTTGGGCTATTAGTCGGTCCACGGCTTGGACCTGGGCTCGACGGTCCACGGGTCGGAGCCGGGCTCGGAGTCCCGCCGCCAGGCCTCGCACCACCCGGCGAACCACCCGGCGAACTGCCCGTGCCACCCGTGGGTGCCGACCCACCGCGTTGGAAAAAGGCGGCGGGCTGTAGCATGCCAAAACCGCTGCCCAGGCCTAACGCCGCTAAGATGCCGCCGCGCGGAGCGGCCGGGTTCAAAGAGCCATACGGCATGCCGCGCCCGCCCGGCCCAAGGCCGGGACCGGGAGCGATCCCCGGAGCCGCTCCCACCAGGCCGCGCACGTCGATCGGATAGATCGACACATTCGCTTTGTTGCACGTATCCGTAGCGGCGGTCACCTCGGACCGGATCTCCATGCTCAGCGGGAAGCCTTCGGTGAACAGCACCAGGATCTTGCGGCCCGGGACCGCTGCCAATCCTTTGGCCAAGCCGCGCAACGCCAGCAACAAATCGCGTTGCCCAAACTGCGCTTCCGCAGCGGTCGATAAGCTGGGTAAGCCGCTGTCCAAAGCGACGGCGGACGGCGTCGAGGCGTCGGCGCCGACCGCTATGGTTCCCGCGTTCGGATTGACGCTGGCGAGCTTCACGCCGCTCACCACCTGCTTCAACCGCTCCGCGTCGGCGGTGAAGTTCTGCGCGATCTGCAAGCCGCCCGAGAAGTTGACGATCGCAATATAACGGTTAGGCCCGGCATTGGAGTCGACGAACTTGCCCGCCGCCCGGCGCGCCACCGCCTGGTCGCTAAAACTCATGGTCGAGTTGTCGAAGAATAACACCAGGTAATGCGGCTGGGTGCTGTTGGGGGAAGACGCCTCGGCTTCATAAGCGAAGCTGCGGATAGACTGTTCCTTGCCGTCCTCCAGCACCTTGAAATCTTTCTGCGAAAGATCGGGGACGTAGTTGCCCTTCTTGTCGGTCACCACCGCGTCCACCAGCACCTGCTTGGTTTCGGTTCGAATCACCACGCCCGAATTGGGGACCGGTTGGTTTTGCTGCGCCGGCGCCGCCATCGCCGCTAGAAACGTGAGTCCAGCTAATCCGAGGATTCGCATATCGTCGCCTTTCTTCTCTTCATAGTATGTCCACCGGGCCGTTGACGGCCGGCACCAGTTCGTCTTCCGCCCGTTGTCGTCACACCTTCAGTCTGACTGAAAGATACTCTCCGCGCTAGGCTCTTCCGAGCCATCCGACATCTGCATAGCGACACTGTTGTTTTTTTTCAACGGCTATGCGGGAGCGTTAGCGCCTGCGAAGGCGCCGCGAAGGCTATGGTATGTCGACCGTGAGATTGATGGCCGACATCATTTGGCCTTCCAGTTCCCGCACCACCAGCCGCACCAGGTACGAACCCGGCTTGGCTTCCAGTGCCATGCGGACCGTGACGCCCTGCGCCAGCCGGTATTGGAGGGAGTCGTCGCGCAAACGAAGGTCGAGGTGCTTTACCAGTCCCGTCACGAGTTTCCCATTGTGGTCAAACAGCGCCGAGGCCACCGTTATGTTGTTCAGGTTGCGGCCATCCGCCTTGCGGAACTTCACACCGGCCAGGTCCACGTGCGCCAGCACCGTCACCGTAGCCGTATCGCCTGCGCCTTTGAAGAACTGGGTATGCAGTTGCACCGGCAGGTCATTCATCTCTTCGCGTGAAAACAGGGCATCTTCGATCTCCCGCCTGGCGGTGGTGGCGGCGTCCTCCAGGCGCGTGGGCGCATAATAGCCGCGGCGCGCTTCGATGGCGTAGCCGGCTTTCGATTCGATCGCGACCTTCAATTCGTGAAAGCTGCCGTCGAGCTTCAGGTTCTGCGGTTGGAAGCCCAGCACATAATACAGCTCCGGGGCCGAGGCAGTGCGGCGGAAGCCTTCCGCCAGGTCATTGTTGTTGTGAAAATAGAAGCCGCCGGTGCCGGCCGCAATTCCGCCGAGCAAGCCTTCTTGCAGTGTCTCGCTCTGGCGCAGGATGTCTTGCTTTATCCGCTCGGCCTCCGCGTTCAGCACTCTGCGGGAGGCGTCAACGTTGGTTGTATAAAGCCCTCTGGCGTTGAGGACGTTGATGATGACGTTGGCGCGCAGGGCGTGCTCGATCGAATCGTTCGCATCCGACTGCCGGTCGAACGGGTTGTAGAATCCGGGAGACACCAGCACCAGAAGGCGCTCCCCAGGCATGGCCGCCATGCGCCGCACAGTGTCCTTGAGAGTCGCCAGCGTGACCTGGGTCTCGTGTTGCCCAGCGCCCAGTACGCGCTGCGCCTCCGTCATCGCAATCGGTCGCGCGTCCACGTGCAGCCCGTCGTTCAGGCAGAGCATCACCTCGGCGGTCGCCGCGGCGATAGCCTGTGGGTCATTCCTGTTGACCATCAGATCGGCCTGGTACAAGCTGATGTCGGGACACTCCTGAAAGCCGGAACGCGCCAGGGGGCGCGGCATGAGGCGTGCCAGGCCATCGCGCAACTGGCCCAGGTCGTCGGTGAAATCCACCGTACCCTGCCCGGAAGTCGTGAAGATGGCGGCGCGGTCGGTGGGCTTCAAATCCCCGTACATGTGGCGCTCGGCGGCCTGGCGAACCCGTAACAGATCCCCGGCCTCGAGATGCACATCGTCGAACAGGTAGCCGACAAAACGCCGCGGCATGCCTGCCAGCGCGGCGCGGTCGGGCGCCGGCGGCGCGGCTTCTCCCCCAGCCGGGGCAGACTCAGGCGTCGGTGGATTACTCGCCAAAGCGCCGGGCCGCTCCACGGCGAATCGCTCGATCTCCTGCAGCTTCCCTTTGTCGAAGAGGCGGAAGGACTCCTTGGTGAGGCCCTCAACAACGCGGCCCTGCTTGTCCCGCACCACCACCGGCACCATCACCAGGTTGACGTGCGACGTGAACGTGGCTTTTTCTTCGCGGGTGCTGATCTCCGGCTGGTTTTGCGGCGTTGCGGAAGCGTCCGGCGTCTGTCCGGCGCAAGCTGCCGCGGCCAGACACGCCGCTATCGCCAGGCGCACAAAACATACGCGCGGCTTGGCATTTTCGGACATCGCAGTTTCTCTGAGAATAGCACCCTCTCACGTAGCGCCGGCGGTCTTCGCCGCCGGTGCCCTGCGATTACGTGTAGAACGCTTCGACCGGCTGTCCGCGAAGATCCTCGGCCGCCTGCACCTGCATGTCATCGCTAAGCGTGTCGAGCGCCTCAACGATCTTCTGGAACGTGAAAGCCGCGTGGTTTTGCGGCCCGTAAACCTCGACCACCAGCGCCGCCAGTTCGTTCAGTTTGATGCGGGCTTGCTTTAGCTCTCGGCCCAACTCAAGATGTTCCTCGCGGGTTAGAGGCTGCTGTCTTTCCGGGCGCATCAGGGCGTATCCAGGGCCGGGATAATCGAGCTTGCGTGCATGAGATCGGGCCGGTTCACAGTGTAACATACGGCCCGTTGCGGCTTGCCCGTCGCGGCTTGGTACAATCGCTCTGATGGCCAACGAAATCTACGCCGTTTTCGATACTACCGAAGGCAAGTTCAAGATCCGTCTGTTTGCCGCCCACGCGCCCCGCACGGTGGAGAACTTCATTTCCCTGGCCGAGGGAACCAAGACCGGCAAACCCTTTTACGACGGCACCATTTTTCATCGCGTGATTCCCGACTTCATGATCCAGGGCGGCGATCCGGAGGGCACCGGCCGCGGCGGTCCGGGCTACAAATTCGCCGACGAGTTTCACGCGGAGCTCAAGCACACCAAGCCGGGCGTGCTTTCCATGGCCAATGCCGGGCCCAACACCAACGGCAGCCAGTTCTTTATCACCGTGGCCGCCACGCCGTGGCTGGACAATAAGCATACGGTGTTCGGGGAAGTGACCGAGGGTTACCCCGTGGTGGAGAAAATCGCCAAGACTCCGCGCGGCTCCCAGGACCGTCCATCGAAGGATGTGAAGATCCTCTCCGTCAAGATCGAGAGGGAGTAACGGCGCCCGCGGGCCGGCCTCCATGCGACTGGCGATTTTCGGCGGCACCTTCGACCCGATTCACAACGCCCATCTGTCTATCGCCCGCACCGCGCTCTCCCATTTTCACCTGGACCGCGTGCTGTTCGTCCCCGCCGCGCATCCGCCGCATAAGGACGGCGTGACCGCGGCCGGCTTCGACGATCGCGTGCGCATGGCCGAGCTTGCCGTTGCGGACGAACCGCGTTTCGCGGTCTCGCGCCTGGAAGAAGGTACCCGCCGCAGCTATTCGATCGACACCATCGAAAAAGTGCGCGCCACGCTCGCGCCCACCGACGAGCTGTTCTTCTTAATCGGCGCCGACGCCTTCGCCGAAATCCAAACCTGGCATCGCTGGCACGACGTGGCCCGGCAGGTGGTTTTTCTGGTCATCAGCCGCCCCGGGCATTCCTGCGCCATACCGGAAGAAGTGACGGCGGAGTGGCTGGACTCGCCGCAACTGGATATTTCATCCTCCGCCATTCGCCAGCAATTCGAGCGCGGCGAACGAGACGCCGAGGTCCCTGGGCCCGTGCTCGATTACATCAGGCAACACGGGCTATATGGGATGGCGAGCCACAAGTAAACCTTTTGAGCCACGGATGAACACAGATGAACGCTGATAAAACCAAGAATCATATTTGTGCTTATCGGTGTTTATCTGTGTCCATCCGTGGCAATATCGGGGCTGCCAGCCTCACCCCACGATTTCCAGGAACGCCCGCGCGGCGTGGCTCAGCGCCCGCCGCGTCGGATACACCAGGCGGATCTTCCGTTCGATATTCATTTCCTTCACCCGCACTTCGCGCAATAGCTTCTGTTCGATTTCCTGTTCCACGCACATGCGCGGCAGAAACGCCACGCCTTGGTTATCCTGCACCATTTTGCGAATGCTCTCGATGGTCGGCATGTCGACATCCATGCGAAGCGGTATCTTGCGCGCCTGAAACTCGTGGATCACCACGTCGCGGTACGGCGACATCACGTTGTGGGCGATGAAATTCTCCTCCGCCAGATCGGCGATGGAGACGCTCTTGCGCCGGGCCAGCCGGTGGCGCGGTGAAACGACAAGAGCGATCGCATCGGTGTAGATCACCTTGGAGCGGATCCGGTCGTCGCCGGGATCGTAGCTGATCACCCCCAGCTCCAGATTGCCGTCGAGCAGTTCGTTGGGGATTTTGCTTCCCATGCTGCGCCGCACCGTCACTTTGATCTTGGGATGCAGCGCGCGGTACCGCTCGATATGACGCAGCAGATACAAGGTAGTGGATTCGTTGGCGCCGACCGTCAGCCGCCCGGCGGAATTGTCGCGCAGCTCGGCCAGCGAATTCTCGAGCTCCCGCTCCAGGCTCTCGAAGCGGCGCGCGAAGTCGAGCGCGCTACGGCCCGCGTCGGTCAACAACAGCTCCTTGCCCGAGCGGTCGATCAGCTTTTCGCCCAGCTCCAGCTCGAGTCTTTGCAATGCCAGCGACACCGCGGGCTGCGTGCGCAGCAGCTTCTCCGCCGCGCGCGAGAAGCTCCCCTCGGTCGCCACCATCAAAAACACCTGCAGCGGGTTGAGTTCCATGGCAGGTTTCAGTATAACATCTGCTAATAGATGCCTGTAAGATTATAAATTTGCCAAATCCAGGTCCGGGTGCGCATAATGCGAAGTATCGGTAGACAGCATGAGCGAGCGCGTAATTATTTTCGATACAACGCTGCGTGACGGCGAACAGTCTCCGGGTTGCAGTATGACGGTTCCCGAGAAAGTGCGCATGGCGCGCAAACTGGTGGAACTGGGCGCTGACATTCTGGAGGCCGGCTTCCCGATCGCCTCGGAGGGCGATTTTGAGGCGGTCCAGGCGGTGAGCCGCGAGTTCCCCGAAGCGCGCGTGGCGGGCCTGGCGCGCTGTTGCGCGATGGACGTGGAACGCGCCGTCGAGGCGCTCGAACCCGCGCGCCAGCCCCGTCTGCACACCTTCATCGCCACCAGCGATATCCACCTGAAATACAAATTGCGCAAGACCCGGCAGCAGGTGCTGGAAGAAGCCGTGAAGGCGGTGGAACTGGCCCGGCGTCACGTGGATGACGTCGAGTTTTCGGCCGAAGACGGCGCCCGCACCGATGTCGAATTCCTGATCGAGATCTCGAAAGCGGTGGTGGCCGCCGGCGCGGGCACCGTCAACATCCCCGATACCGTTGGCTATTCCACGCCCAAGGAATACGGCGAGCTGATCGGGAAAGTGGCCCGCGCGCTGGGCTCGACCGCCATCGTCAGCGTGCATTGCCACGACGACCTGGGCTTGGCGGTCGCCAATTCTCTCACCGCCATCGAGGCCGGCGCGCGCCAGGTGGAATGCACCATCAACGGCATCGGCGAACGCGCCGGTAATTGTTCGCTCGAAGAAGTGGTCATGATTTTGAAGACCCGCTCCGACAGTTATCCTTATTACACCGGCATCCACACCGAGCACCTGTACGCGGCGAGCGAGCTGTTGAGCTCGATCATCACATTCGGCCCCCAGCCGAACAAGGCCATCGTTGGGGCGAACGCCTTCGCGCACGAAGCCGGCATTCACCAGGACGGCTACCTGAAAGAAAAAACCACTTACGAGATTATCGACCCGCGCACGGTGGGCATCCCGGAAGGTAAGCTGGTATTAGGCAAGCACAGCGGGCGCCACGCGCTCCACCAGCGAGCCCGCAACTTGGGCTACGAGCTGGACCGCGAGCAGCTTGATGCGCTATACCACCGTTTCACCGCGGTGGCGGATCAGCGGAAGAAAGGCCTCATGGATAAGGAAATCGAAGCGTTGATTCGCGATTGCCCGGCCGCCAAAACGGCGGCGGCGGGTTAAGAGATGGATCTGAATGTTCTGGTTTTGCCTGGCGACGGCATCGGCGCGGAAGTCACGCGCGAAGCCGTCCGGGTTCTCGGCCGGGTGGCCGAAAAATGGCATCACAACCTCAAACTGACGGAAGGGTTGCTCGGCGGAGTAGCGATTCATCGCACCGGCACGCCGTTCCCGGAAGAGACGGCGCGCCTGGCGGCCGAGGCCGATGCCACCCTGATGGGCGCGGTTGGACTGCCCGAGTTCGACAACGCTCCGCCCGAAAAACGGCCGGAGAAAGGACTGCTGGCAATTCGCCAGGCTCTAGGCGTGTACGCCAACCTGCGTCCGGTACGCGCCTACGCGTCGCAACTGGATTCTTCGCCCTTGAAGAATCACCTGGTGGAAGGCACCGACATGATCATCGTCCGCGAACTGACGGGCGGGATCTATTACGGAACCCCGCGCGGTATTACCGAAAACGGCGGGGAAACGCGTGCGGTCAATACCATGACCTACACGCGCACGGAAATCGAACGGGTTTCCCGGATGGCCTTCCACCTGGCGCAAGGGCGGCGCAAGAAAGTGACTTCGGTCGATAAGTCGAACGTGCTGGAAAACTCGCAGCTCTGGCGGCGAGTAGTGGTCGAGGTGGCGAAAGAGTATCCCGATGTCGCACTCGATCATCTGCTGGTCGATAACTGCGCCATGCAACTGATTTTGAATCCGCGGCGCTTCGATATCGTGCTCACCGAAAATATGTTTGGCGATATCTTGAGCGATGAAGGCGCGGTGCTGGCCGGTTCCATCGGCATGTTGCCGTCGGCCTCCATCGGCGGCCGGAAACCCTCCGGCGTTTGGGTGGGATTATACGAACCGGTACACGGTTCGGCGCCCGATATCGCCCGACAGAACAAAGCCAACCCGCTGGGGGCGATCGGCTCGGTGGGAGCTATGCTGCAATACAGTTTCGGATTGAAGGAAGAAGCCGGCGCGGTGGATAGGGCCATTGAAGCCGTCCTCGCCAGCGGCAAAGTTACCGCGGATTTGCGACCTTCCGGCGCGCCCGCCACCACCGAACAGGTGGGGCAAGCGGTGTGCGCCGCGATCGGCTGAGCGCGGGGCTTACCAGCCCCGCCTCAGCCAAATTTGGGAGGAGTCAGAAGACAGAAGTCAGGAGACAGAAGTCAGAATGAAAGCGCCGCGAAGCGGCCACCATATTCTGACTCCTGTCTCCTGACTCCTGTCTTCTGATTTTTCCTCCAACGATGTAACCTAATAATTGAAGCCCTTTTTATGCCTCATACCATCATCGAAAAACTCTGGAACTCGCACCTGGTCGAGGAGCAGCCCGGCGCGCCTGCGCTGCTGTTCATCGATTTGCACCTGGTGCATGAAGTCACCTCGCCGCAGGCGTTTCAGGGCCTGCGCGAGCGCGGTTTAAAAGTCCGGCGTCCCGATCTCACCATCGCCACCGCCGATCACAGCATTCCTACCACGGACCGGTCGCTGCCCATCGTGGACCAGATCGCGGCCAAGCAACTTGCTCAGCTTGAGACCAATTGCGCCGAGTTTGGCATCCGCTGCCTGGGCGTGCATAGCGACCGGCAAGGCATCGTCCATGTGATCGGCCCCGAGCTGGGTCTCACCCAACCGGGCATGACGGTGGTCTGCGGCGACAGCCACACCGCTACGCACGGCGCCTTCGGAGCGCTGGCCTTCGGCATCGGCACCAGCGAAGTCGAGAACGTACTGGCCTCGCAATGTTTGCTGCAGCTCAAGTCGAAAACGTTTGAAGTAAAGGTTGAGGGAACGCTCCGCCGCGGCGTCTCCGCCAAGGACATCATCCTGGCGTTGATTGCGAAGATCGGCGTGGGCGGCGGCACCGGGTGCGTGTTCGAATTCACCGGCAGCGCCATCCGCGCGCTGAGCATGGATGAGCGCATGACGGTGTGCAACATGTCGATCGAAGGGGGTGCGCGCGCCGGCCTGATCGCGCCGGATGACACCACGTTCGAATATCTTTGTGGCCGGCCCCACGCTCCCAAAGGCGCGGCGTGGGATGCTGCGATGGCGCGGTGGAAGCAACTGCCGACCGACTCGGGTGCCATCTACGACCGGCAAGTCACCATCGATGCCAATGCACTCGAACCGATGATCACCTACGGCACCAACCCCGGCATGGGCATGCCGATCAACGCGCCGCTGCCCGAGCCGGCGGAAGTTACCGATCCGATGGCGCGCGATTCCATCGCCAAGGCGCTAGCTTACATGGGTCTCGAAGGCGGCAAACCGTTGGCCGGCCACGCGATCGACGTGGTCTTCATCGGAAGCTGCACCAATTCGCGCATCTCCGATCTGCGCGCCGCCGCCTCGGTCCTCAAGGGGCGCAAGGTGAATCCCAAGCTGAGAGTGCTGGTGGTGCCCGGATCGCAGGAGGTCAAACGCCAAGCCATCGCCGAGGGGTTGTCCGACATTTTCCTCGCCGCCGGTTGCGAATGGCGCGACGCGGGTTGCTCGATGTGCATCGCCATGAACGGCGACCAGTTGGCTCCGGGCGAATACAGCGTTTCCACCAGCAACCGCAATTTCGAAGGCCGCCAGGGCAAAGGGGGCCGCACCTTCCTGGCCAGCCCATTGACCGCGGCGGCCAGCGCCATCACCGGCGTGGTCACCGACGTGAGGACACTGCTATGAAGCCATTCACCAATTTTCGCAGCCGCCTGGTTCCGCTCGCCATCAACAACATTGACACCGACCAGATCATTCCGGCGCGCTTCCTGAAGACGACTTCCAAGGAGGGCCTCGACCGGCAGTTGTTCTGTGATTGGCGCTACGATGCGCAGGGCAATCCCAAACCGGATTTCATTCTCAACCAGCCGCGCGTGGCGGGCGCGCAGGTGCTGCTGGCCGGCGACAATTTCGGCTGCGGCAGCTCGCGCGAGCACGCTCCATGGGCGCTCACCCAGTTCGGCTTCCGCGCCGTGATCAGCACTTCGTTCGCCGATATCTTCACGGGAAACTCGCTGAAGAACGCGCTGCTGCCCATCGCCGTCCCGCCCGACGTGCACGCGGAGCTGTTTGCGGCGGTCGCCGCCGACCCGGGTGTCACGGTCGAAATCGACCTCGCGGCGCAGACGCTCACCACGCCGGCCGGCCGGCGCGTTCCCTTCCCCATCGACGCGTTCGCCAAACACTGCCTGATCGAAGGCGTCGATGAGCTGGGCTACATCCTGAAACAGGAGGGCGCTATCCGCGCCTACGAATCGTCGCACCCGTCGCCGATCAATACGTTAGAGATCGTTAGGTAACAACCCGTACCGACCGCTCCCAATGGTCGCGGCTCCGATAGGGCATGAACACGCATCGGAGCCGCGATCATAGGGAGCGGCCGGCGTTTGAATACCGCACCTCTACGCGCTATTTCCTGCAACTTTTCGCCGCCTGCCCCATCCACAATCAGGGAGGCAAGACACCGAAGTGAAACGTACAGCAAGCGCGCAATGGCACGGCGATTTGAAAAACGGGAAGGGTACCGTATCTACGGCCAGCGGAGTGTTGGAGAACTCGCAATATTCCTTCAGCACACGCTTTGAAAACGGCAAGGGGACCAACCCCGAGGAACTCCTGGCCGCGGCTCACGCCGGTTGCTTTACCATGGCACTCTCTGCCCAACTGGGCGAGGCGAACCTGGTCCCACTGAGCCTGGAGACCATTTGCACCATCAGCTTGGAAAAGGGCGCCGAAGGCTTCGCAGTCACCGAAAGCCACCTGGAGCTCAAGGCGAAAGTGCCGGGCGCCAATCAGGCCGCCTTCGATCAGGCCGTGGCCAACGCCAAATCCGGCTGCCCGGTTTCCAAGCTGTACAACACTAAGATCACGCTTTCCGCCACACTCGAAGCGTGAATGTTATATAATTCCGGCATTCCCGTGCAGTCGCAGGAGGTCCCTCATGCCGGTCAACGTCGACAATTTTCAGGAGTTCGAAGCAAAGCTCGTCGAGGCGGCCACCACCCTCGGCATGCGGTTTGTGTTCGGCCCGGAGCCGGCCGGCAAGCGAACGGAGGCCGGGTGGCATGACGCCTGGTTCGATGCCGGCATTCCCGGATTGCTGAAGCTGAACTGCTTTTTCAAGGTTCCTGGCCCGCTGTTCGATGAGATCAAGAAAACACCGTGGTCGGCACATGTGAACCAAATCGTGTTCCGCCCCGCGAAATACAATAAGGCTCTCGGCCGCGCGGATAAAGGCGTCAATGGAACGGTTATTTACAACGGCAACGCCGCCCCCGCCGGAAGGCAAGTCTTGGGTGTGCTCGGCACCAACGAAAAGAACGAGCACTATGAAGTCGCCTTGTACGAGAACCGTTTGTACAAGCCGCCGCAGCTCAATCTGGAACTGAAACTCGTTTCCGACAAGCGTGGGGATAACGGAAAGCCTGTCGAATCCCTCGTGATCAACGCGCACGTCGATTGCGCGTAGCGAGATTCCCCGTGGTGCACGCACTCGCGCGTGCCGCATCGGCACGCGTGCCGATGCCGGGTTTCCCACGCGCGCACAGATGTCGAAAAGAGTCTCGACACGGCACGTAAGAGTGCGCGCGCCACGTCCGTCGCCAGGGTTTTGCATGGTCATTTCGTGACAAGGACTTAGGCGGTCTGAGCGGCCGCACTCTCTGCGCGCCGTCGAGACGATGGGCCTCGGCGGCATGCTGGCGACAGCCTCTCTAGGCGGCGCCAAGGGACCTTCCGTTTAGGAGGCAGTAACATGAAAACGAACCTGACAACGATCATCGCCACACTGGCAGCACTGGCATGCACCGCGACTCTTGCCATCGCTCAGTCTCCAGCCGCGGCTCACGCGAACTCCTCGTTCGCCGGTACCTGGGAAGGAAAGCTGAATGATCATCCTGGAATCGATCTCAAGATCGATGAGGCCGGCGGAAAGATTAGCGGCACCGTTGTGTTCTATGTTCAAGAACGCGGCGAACCCGATAGCCCGTTGCGAATAACGGCAGAGGATCCCGTGCCGCTGCTGCTACCGCGCGTGGAAGCGAAGACGCTCACGTTTGAAGTGCAGCCACGCACATACCAGGAGGGCGCGGAACCCGGTCCGAAGGTCAAATTCCGCGTGGACGTTGCCGGGACGGATGAGTTGCGTCTGTGGAAACTGGACGACCAGCAAGCCGGCAAAGACCCGGGGGTTGGACTGAAACTCACTCGCCGAGCCGAGCCCGCCGCCGGGCACGACCCGTCCAGACACTAGGTCCTCGACCGTGTGATGTAGCGCTCTATACTGGAGCGCGGCCCGCTAATCGTCGCGCCTCCGAACGGAGCCGCGACCATAGGGAGCGGTCCTTTCGATAGAACCGAATCTGCCGGTCGAAAACCTAAGGAAGTTTCCTGGAAGTGGCTCGAAAAGAGTCCTGCACGCCTTCCCTACCCTTCCAGCCTGAACTCGCCGGATTCACAGAACGGGCTGCGGCTGGTGCGAACTCTGGCGCGATGGGTTCCGGCGGTGAGGTCACTGGGGAGTTTCGCATTCACCTGCCACTCCACGCCGCCGGGGTTCGTCAAGAGGTGAACCGGCACGTCGTGACCATCCACTTGTAATAGCACGTCGTCGCGCCGCAAGGCGGTTTCATCGGTGGTGAACACGAGCGACAGAAACTCGTTCTTGAACCCGCGGAAAATGGCGGAACCGTCGAACGTGTTTTCGACCGCAACCATCACGGGGGCGGACGCACTGGCCGCTTCGAGCGGCGGGAAGTTAACGGGCAGCGCTGGACCCGGGCCCGCCTCCGCGGTCATCAATATCGCCAGGCTATTGCTGAAGCCAGAGTTGACGGTGCGCAGGCGAACCTCATGCGAGCCGGCGGAGAGGCCCGGCGGCAGCCGCAAGTTGGCCTGCCATTCTCCGGTGCCATCGCGTTGCTCGCCGGTCCGGGTCACGGCCAAAGCAGGCACGCCGAGGCCATCCACTTCCGCGCGCAGATCGTGCCGGGTGAGAGTTTCGCGCGAGCGGAAGTAGAGGCACATGTATTCGTCCTTCGCGCGGTGGAAGGTCGGCTCGATGGTCCGATTGTTGACCGCCGAACACAGATAAGGAGGCGCGGCCACCGGATTCGCCGCCGGAGCTTCCCAGCGGCGCCGGCACGTGATGCCGGCCCGCCCTTCGCCGACGTACTCAAGCGTCACCTGGGCGAATCCGGCCGACCGGCACATCGCCATCAGGCACTTCGTGGTGGGGCCGAACCAGTTGTCGATCTGGCCGCCCAGCTCGTCGGTTTCGTAGAACTCCATTGTGCAGGCGTCGGACCGCTCTCCCAACCCATCCGCGACGAACGATTCGATAAACACGCTATCGCGCGCGAGGGCGCAAATTCTCTCCAGGCCCAGCAGCGGATGGCGCAGATGATAGAGCACGCCGAAGAACAGGATGTAATCGAAGGTGCCGATGCCGGCCGGGTCCAGTTCGTCCACATCGAGCAGGCGGTAATCGATGCGCGACCCGCGCAGTTCCCCGACTTCGCGGAGCTCGCTGTATTCGACGCAATCGACCGCGACCACCTCGGCGCCGCGGCGCTCCATCTCGAACGCGTTCCAGCCCGAGGCCGCTCCCACGTCGAGCACGCGCCGGCCGATTAGATCCTCCGGGATGGGAAACGCGCGGACCCGCGCGCGCAACGCCTCCACGCCGATCAGCCCCGGCAGCACCGTGCCATCGTTCAATTCCAGGCTGTGATAGTGCTGTTTGCGCGAGAGGTCCGCCACATATTTCTGAATGCGCGCGGCGAAGACCGGATCGTTCGCCAATGCCGAAGTGCGTTCGCTCATCACACTTATTCTCGCCCAAAACGGCAGGTGGGGCGGACCCGGTGGTCCGCCCCGCGTTGCCTTCCGCCGAGCATAAGAACGTCACTTACCGCACATCAAGCAGCGCACTTGAGATCGAGATCCTTGACGCGGTGCTATGATTGCGGCAGAGCACTCAACACCCTGCGGTAGGGCTGCATCGCAATCCGGAGGTGCACTTGATCCAAGCGCTGAATAAGAACTGGTGGTTACTGGCATTGGGTGGCGTCTTTGACGCGATGTTATCGGCCATGAACCTTTTCATGCAGCGCCCGGATGGATCCCTGGCTCTGCGTACAACCGTGGATGTCAATGGAACGCTTGTGCATATGGGTGAGCTCGCACTGGCCGCGGGAGTTTGCACGGTCGCAGCCGGCATTTGGAATTCCAGAAAGGGCAGAGCCTGGCTTCTGGTGCTGAATGGCCTCGCTCTTAGCGCGCTCGGGCTGCTCTTTACTTTCTGGGCGAACAGACCAATCGCCTTTCGTTCGATTGCGCTCCTGATCGTCGTGATGGCAATCAGCATCGGCATTTATGAACTGGCAGTCGTACGAACGTCGCGGCGTCACGTTACGGCCAAATGGCTTCTTGGGGCGGCCGGGGTGGTCTCGGTTGGTTTTGCTTTGGTGTTTCTTGCGCTGGCGTTTCGCCAATTGAACGTGGAACGAAGTCCACTCATAGACTTTCTTTGGTTCGGCTCTTACTACGGTTTCAGCGCAATCTGCAAGCTGGGGCTGGCCCTGCGGCTGCGCCGCCTGGAGCTTTCGCAAGCCGGGCAGTGGGACGCCTTGCCACCATTAGGAAATCCAGAACACGCACATTAGAGATTCGGCGACACTCCACGAGCGCCGATATCAAGGCCGGCGACGCGGAGACTGAGTGGCGCTAATTGTCGGTCGGCAGCCGCGCGGCTGAATCGACGACAAGGATATCAGCGGCACCCTTCTTCGGGCGAACTCCGCGGCTGGCTTTGTATCAGGGCGACGGCTTCAGCCGTGCCGCCACACATCGGCTTTGTATCAGGGCACCGGCTTCAGCCGTGCCGCAACACGTCGCTATCCAAAGGCTTTAGATGGAATGAGAAGGCCGGTCTCCCGGCGGGATGCGATATGCTCCCGTTGAGGAACGCACTCGAAGTGCAAAGGAGACCAGCCATGAGAAAGAATATCACCGAAACGCCGAAGAA
>Ga0224534_1000082_pt1 | contig 63451 bp, 46 predicted proteins | sample 714E12024metaG_FD_172012 | JGI IMG/M metagenome (GOLD analysis project Ga0224534, IMG submission 172012) | Peat soil microbial communities from Stordalen Mire, Sweden - 717 E1 20-24 | ecosystem: Environmental > Terrestrial > Soil > Wetlands > Peat | place: Sweden: Norrbotten County, Stordalen... | reverse complement strand
GGCTCCGATGCAGGGGATTCCAGAGATGAGGGAATGGCAGGCTTCGTTCATTCCGCAAGAGGCCAACCGGGCAACGATTCAACAGTATTCCCTTGACATCGGCCGGCCTTCTCATGGAAGCCACTGGAGATTTTTGTGCCGCCGCAGGGGCTCCTTCGGCACGGCTGAAGCCCTGCCCTGATACAAAGCCTCCTCAAAGATAGAAGCCTTGCGTACGCCTTGCAATGACCTGGTTTAATGTGCACTGAAATGTATGTACAAGAGCCGAGCATACGCAAAGAGTCAAAGGCGCTCCAGCGAATGAAATCCGTGCGCTCAAGGGGATGAAGGACCGGGAAATCGACACCACCGATATTCCGCCGGTGCTCGATTGGAGCAAGGCAGTGGTCGGCAAGTTCTATAGGCCAATCAAGAAACCCCTCACGATCCGGCTGGACGCGGACGTTCTCGCCTGGCTCAAAGGGCAAGGCAGGGGTTATCAGACACGAATCAACTCCCTTTTGCGAAGCTCGATGGAGCGAGACCGGGCGCGATAAGTTAGCGGCCCGGTGACGTGAAATGAGGCGACGGGCACGAAACCGCAAAATAGGTAGATCGGCGAATTTCAGGCTGGCGCCCCCCGAAACGCCGAGGTCAGGTCGGACTCTCAGGGGCTACGTGCTTCGAGCGACAGCCTTGAGCGCAAGCCCCTTATCCGTAAGCTCAAAGTCCCTGAAGACTGACACGGTACCTTCCACGAGGGCATGGAGCAACCCGAGGGCCTTGATGGCGTCTGTGCGCGGGTCTCTGCCCCGCGCATGCGCGTACTTGTTCCTTAATTCACCGAGACCCTGCGCCGCCTTCTGAGCACCATCCCCGAGAAGGTCCGCTTTGTTCAGAAACCGGATAATCCCGCTCGCATCGACATGCTCAAACTGGTCGAAAGCTTCGTCGGTTGGGCAGATGGTGTTCCCAGCTTTGTAGACGACAACCGAGGCTCGAAGCATGTCCTTCACCAGCCACTCGCCGACTATTCCGCACATGGCGACACAGGGATAGAAGTGGCCCTCAACGTAAAGTTCGCGGGCCTCTACCAGGAGAGCTACATACTCTCCACGGGGCTTTTGCAAAACCAGCGGAGGAAGGTCCCAAATCCGCTCCACCGCATCCGGCAATCGCTCCTCAAACCTCTGGCGGAGCTCGTTCCCCAAGTCTTCCCTTGTGCGTTCGGTCTTCGGCCTGTTCGGCGTTAGATCCAGGTATACTTCCTTCAATTCACTCATACCATGGCTCCAAAATCCCGACCTTCTCCACTGCCCCAAACGCTCGCTGTCGCCTGGCTGGTGCCCGTTCTACGCCGCTGCTCATCGTCGCCGCTTCCCCTTTCCTTCAGCTACCATATGCCCTCCCGGGTCTTTCATCCGAACGCCGCGTCGAACTGGGTCGAGGCGCTCAGGATTGCTGCGATGATAGCCTTTTGGCGTTGCTCGAAAGCCAACGTCGAAATTGCTCGGCTGAGTCCATACGAGACTACAGTATGGGCATTCGTAAACCGCGTCCACCAGGTGCTCAGGGTGCGCTTCCTTGTAGCGCATGATTTCTTCGAACCATTCCGGCCATTCCGGCCGAGGTGTTAGTTGAGCTAACGCAGCCAACAGAGATATCGGCCCGTCACGGGCGAACGATCTCGAGCATTGGCTGTTGGGACACCTTGGCTCAGAAACGAACCTCATAAACGCGAGCCTGACACCTCCTTGCGCAGATTACTACAACACAGCGCCCACCTGCCATTCACTGGCGCTACCAAAACCCGCTCTGAAATACCGGCTTCCTACAGCGTACGCAGAATTCGCTGGTCTTGACGTCCAGGCGCTCTACGGCGTGGCTGGAGGTCATCACGCAGCGCCAGTCTCCGCAATGGCGCAGGCCGAAGGTGTGGCCTAACTCATGGACAGATTCTTTCAGCAGGCGCTCGCGCAATAAGTCGTCGCGGCGCGGTAGGCCGTAGAAAGGTTCAGCCAGGCGCGCGGTCGAGACTACCGCGCAGTTACCGTCTAACTGCGCCTCGCCGAAAACGAAGGTGAGTACCGGCACGTATAAGTCGCAGGAAGTGACTCCTAAGACACGCGAATCGGAATCGGCAGCGCGGTCTAACTGCTGTAAGATAGCGCTGGAGTAATACTGGCCGCGGCGCCCGTCGAGCGCGAAATCGAGCTCCATGTTGCGCTGGCTGACGCGGCAGGGCACGCGAAACGCGCGGGCGAGCCCCGCCGCAAGCTGCTCCAGCAGATTGAGCGCCGGCTCCTGTGAGAACCCGTTCCCGCCCGAACCGGCCAGCGGAACGAGTTGAATGGACTTCACCGCAAACCGTAACGCCGCAGCTTGTTGTACAACGTGGTGCGGTCTATATCGAGGATGCGCGCTGCGCGCGATAGGTTGTGCTGCGTTTCGCGCAGGACGCGCTCAATGTGGGCCCGCCCGATGTCCTCCAGCGTCTGGCCGCCCTTGGGAATCTCGGCCTCGAATTGGAACGAAAAATCGGTGGCGCGGATCTCCGGCCCGCGGCATACCACCAGGGCGCGCTCGACGGCGTTTTCGAGCTCGCGCACGTTGCCTGGCCAGTCATGGCGCATCAGCAGGTTCAGCGCTTCGCCGCCGATCTGCGGCGCCGGCCGGCTGGTGGCCATGGAGTACTTGTTGAGAAAGTGGTTCACCAGCAGCGGAATGTCTTCCTTGCGTTCGCGCAGGCTCGGCAGGTCGATACAAAAGACGTGCAGCCGATAGTAGAGATCGGGGCGGAAAGCGCCGTCCTTGACCAATCCCTCCAGGTTCTTGTTGGTGGCGGCGATGGCGCGAAAATCCACTTTGATGGTTTGATTGCCGCCCACGCGCGTGATTTCCTTTTCCTGCAGCACGCGCAGCAGGTCGGTCTGCGTGCGCAGGCTGATGTCGCTGATCTCATCCAGAAACACCGTGCCGCCGTCGGCCACTTCGAACTTGCCCTTCTTGCGATACTGCGCCCCCGTGAACGAGCCTTTTTCATGACCGAACAGCTCGCTTTCGAGCAGCGTTTCGGTAAGCGCGCCGCAATGAATGGTAACCATCGGCATGTAGCGCCGCGGGCTGGCTGCGTGAATGGCGCGCGCCACCACTTCCTTGCCAGTGCCGCTTTCGCCGGTGATCAGCACGGTGGCCTCGGTGGGCGCCACCATTTCGATCAGCTCGACCACCTTCTTCATGGCGGGGCTCTTGCCGATCAGCTCCATGCCGGGCGAGACTTCCTGCAGGTTCTCGCGAAGCCGCACCACCTCGCGGCGGGTACGCCTGTGCTCCAGCGCTTTTTCCACCAGGTGAGAAAGCTCGTCGGGATCGACAGGCTTGGTGATGTAATCGTAGGCGCCGTTCTTCAACGCCTGCACGGCGGTATCCACCGACGCGTAGCCGGTCATGATGATCACCGAGAGGTCCGGATCGGCTTCGTGCAGGCGGCCCTGCAACTCCATGCCGTCCATACCGGGCATTTTGATGTCGAGCAGCGCGATATCGAACTCCGCCTGCTGGATGGTTTCGAGCGCCTCCCGCCCGCTACCCACCGGCCGCGCCGTGTAGCCTTCGCTGGTGAACCACTTCCCCAGCGAATCGCGCACCACCAGCTCGTCGTCCACAATCAGGATTCGGCCCTTGGTTTTCACCGACGCTGTGCTCTCCACTGCCGTTGCCATTTCCTTCCTCCCCTTACCGCTCCCTTTGGTCGCGGCTCCGTTACTTGCTTGCCGCCGCAACCGCCGCCGCGCTCAGCGGCAGGGCCACGCGAAATTCCGTTCCCTGCCCCGGCGTCGAATCCACCTTGATCTCGCCGCCGTGCTGCTCCACGATGCTGTACGCCACGGCCAGGCCCAGGCCGGTGCGGTTCTGATCCTCCTTGGTGGTGAAGAAGGGATCGAAAATGCGCGGCAACACGTCCTGCGGAATGCCGCATCCGGTGTCCTTCACGCGCAGGGCCGCTTCGCCGGTCGAGCCATCGAGCTCGGTGATCACCTCCAGGCGGCCGCCCGAAGGCATCGCCTCCGACGCGTTCATCATCAGCACCAGCGCCACCTGCTGGATCTGATTGGCGTCGCAATCCACCGGCGGCAGGCCTTCGGCGAACCTTTCCACCAGCTCGATGTTCTGCATCTCCAGTTTGTGCTTCACCAGCAGCACGGCGTGGTCGACGATGGTGTTCAGGTCGTTGGGCTCGCGCTCGCTGGCCTTCTGCCGCGAGAAGGTCAGCAGGTTCTTCACCAGCTCGCCGCAGCGCTTGCTTTCGCGCTCGATGGTTTGCAACTGCTCGGCCATCTCGTCGCGGTTCGCCATTTCGCTCTTCAGCACGCCGCGCTCTACCAGCCGCGCGTAGGTCAGGATGCCGAACAACGGGTTGTTGATCTCATGCGCCACGGTGGCGGCCAGCTTGCCGATGGAGGCCATCTTTTCCGAGCTGAGCAGCGTGCGGTGGATGCGCTCCAGCTCGGCCGTCTTGCGCCGCACCTGCTCCTCAATCTTGGCCTGGACCCCGGCCACTTCCGCGGTCATTTTGTTGAAGCCGGCGGCCAGGTAGCCCAACTCGTCGTCGGAGCGCACCGGCAGGCGGTAATTCAAATCACCTTCGCGCACCCGGTGCGTGCCATCGATCAGCTCCTTCACCGGCCGATAGACCACCCGCCAAATGAAGGCCACCGCCAGGCCGGAGCCGAGCACTATCCCGCCCAGCAGAAACCAGCCGAGCGAGGCCTGATTGTGCGCGATCTGCGCGTCCACCGGGGCGAGCGACAACTGCGCGTCCACCACCCCCAGCACCCGCTGGCCGGCATCGTGCACGTGGCAAGCCGCGCTCGAGCATTCGGGCGCGTTGGCGATGGGGCGGATTACGGCGATCAGGTGATGGCCCTGCTTGTCCCAAAACGGACGCGCGCGATCCGGCCGATTGAGTTTGGCGAGTGGCTGCGATTGCGCGTGGCAGCCATAGCAGGCCTCGGCCGACTTATCCACCGCCGTGTCGATTTCCCGCGCTTCGGTGGAGAATACGATGTGCCCGTCCCGGTTGAAGATGCGGATGCGCTGAATGCCGGGCTCGCTGCCCACCTCTTGCAGCACGTTGTACAGCGCGTCGCGGTCATGACGCATCATGTCGTAGCGGGTGCTGCGTAAGATGATGTCCGCCACGCGGTCGGCCGATTGCACCATCAAACCTTCCGACTGGCGGCGCTCCACGCGGAGATTGATGAACCCGAACAGGGTGAAGAACACAGCCGTACTCACGATCACCGAGACCGCCAGTTTAGCGGCGAGTCCCAACCGGACTGAGCGGAGGAAGGTCATCCTACGGCGAGTGGGTCTACCTCCCGTTCTTCCGTTCTCACCAATTCGGGCTGAGCCGAGTGCGCCTCAAAAACGGGGAAGTGCTCCCCGATCACGCGGAAGATCGCAAAGCCGACGGCCACCAGCGAGAGCGTCACCGCTATCTCGCTCCACTTCGGGATGTAGTGCGTGCCGCTTCCCGCCTCAAGCCCGGTGATGCCCACGTTAAGCCGATTGGCGATGAAGCTGAACACCACCATCACCGAGCAGAAGTACAGGGCGGCCGGGTTGCGGCGGATGCGCGACTGGTAGAGCAGCGCGGTGGGAACCAAGGCCAGCGCGATCTCGAGCAGGAAAAGCCATGTCTCGGTCCGGTTTCGCAGCAGCAGGCCGAAAGCATCGCGGTGCAGCAGGTCGAGGAAGCGGATCCACAGATACACGCTCATCACCACCGCCAGCACGCGCGCGATGCTCGCCAGCAACGGCAGCTCCAGCGCGCGGCCGAAGGCGCGGCTACTGTGCCACGATTCGAAAATCGTCATCGCCAGGCCCACCCCGATTGCCGAAACAAAAAACAGCAGCGGCAGAATCGGCGTGTACCACAGCGGATACAGTTTTTCCGGCACGATCAGAAACAGCGTGCCGAGCGAACTCTGGTGCAGGGTGGAAAGCAGCACGCCCAGAATCATCATCGGCACCGAGATGCGGTGAATCCACTCCAGCGGCTTGTGCAGGCCGAAGCGCTCGAAGACGATGGGGAGGAATTCGAGGAACAACACGGTGCTATACAGCGTGACGCACCAGGCCACCTCGAACATCACCGAGTGCGGATTCCACATCACCAGCGGATGCCACATCCGGTCGGGACGGCCGACGTCGTAAAGCAGGCCCAACGTCACCAGCAGATAACCCAGGAAAGCGGTGAGGATGGCGGGGCGCAATACCGGGCGGTATTGTTTGATGTTGAAAATGTGCACCATGGCTACCAGCGTGAACCCGCCGGCGGCCAAACCCACGCCGCACATCACGTCGAAGCCGATCCAGAGGCCCCACGGGAATTTGTCGCTCAGGTTGGTGGAGCCGCCCAGGCCGTAAAAAATGCGGAGATAGGTCGCATACGCTCCGCTGAGCAGAATGGCGGCGAAAATCGCCCGCCACACGGTGATTTTGGGGACCACTTTCTGGAACCTGGCAGTCACTTGCGCGGTCCCTCCTTGCGCGCCACCTCGGCGCGGCGGTTAGTGATCCACCAGATGCCGCCCAACAGAACGGAGCCCGTCGATACCACGTCCGGCAGCAGTTCCAACACGCGCCAAGTGAGCATGGGCATCGACTCGCGCGGCAGGTTCATGCGCAGTCCGATCTGTTCGAACGGCACCGCCGAAAGGAAGAACACCGAGGTGCCACCGACCTCGGAGAGGCCATAGATCTTTTGGTAGTACTGGTCCGGCTTGGCCGCCAGCCGCGTGCGCGCTTCGGCGATCAAAGCGTCGCGCTCGCCATTGGAGGTGGCGCCTGTCGGGCAGATTTCGGCGCACGCCGTCAACTTCCCCGCACTCTGGCGGACAGAGCACATGTCGCACTTGCGCATCCGCGGAAGCCGGCTGGACCATTCGTAGGTCGGCACCTGGAACGGGCAAGCCTGCATGCAATACCGGCATCCGATGCACTTGGCGGCGTCATAGGTCACGGGACCCAGCGCGGTTTTCTGCAAAGCGCCGACCGGGCAAACCGAAGCGCACGCTGGCTGTAGACAATTCATACATAGACGGCGGCAAAAGTGGTCGCCGTGCGTCACGATGGTAGTGAGCTTGTGCGCTGAGATCGTTTCCTCGGCAGCGATTTTGTCGTTGTAAGGGAGGCCCCAACGTTCCGCGCAGGCACCCTCGCAAGCCCTGCACCCTATGCACAGGGTACTGTCGTAGAGGATTGCTTTAGGCATATCAGACCCCTAACTCTGTTTTAGCAGAAATTGACCTCAATGTGTAGAAAAAAATGACAGTGGGGGTTATTGAAATTCACCTGGGGCATTGAAATCATGGGGATCAGGGCGGGGGGCCAACTCAAACGTCGATTTTTCCGACCGGTGTGGGGCGGGTGCCCTCGCCCGCGTCGGCCCCCCGGTCCGACAGCCGAGCCAGGGGGCTTGGCACCGGGCCGGGGATAAATGTTGGCAGGTCGGGGACTGTCCGGGACCTGCCGCACCTACGCGGTGAGGAAGAACTCGCCGGTGGTCTGTTTCCAGTTGGAACCGGGGACTTCAGCCAGCAGGTCCTCGGCGGGACGGCCGCCATCGGCTGCGGCGGCGCCGGCCAGCATCGGTTGATGGCTGTAGAGGCGGTCCACAGCCAGCCGCATCCACTCATGAACCAAGCCCTTTGGTATGAGGTTGCGAGTGGTGCTTTCCTCATCTGGAACATTAACTGTCACCAACCAGCCTTTGCCGTACGGATCGCTGCGCACCAGCGCCGGGTTGTTGACGACTTCAAGATTGATAGCCATGACCTCACCCTCGGTGGGTGAAACCATTTCCGTTTTCTCGCCGTTCCGATAGAAGGAGAGGATCTTCTGGCCCTGACGAACCCACTGGCCGGGCCTGGGAAGTTCGATCTTCTCGATCCGTCCGGCGAGCGCCGCGGCAAACTCATCCGCACCCATACGCACTACACTCTTGCGCTCTTGCACCAGCCAAGTGTGACCAGGGTGATAGGAGACCTGTCCCGGCGTGTGAAACCCACTGACGTAGTCCCCTCCGACCAAAGCCGGGGCGGTATCGCGCTCCGGTGCAGTAGCCATACTAAGTGCCTTCTTGCGATTCAAGAGATAATCCAATACGATGAAGGTCAGGAACGTGACCAGAACCAGAATGACTGTCATAATCTTCCATCCTTTCTGATTCTATATAGGGCACGGCAAGGGCCAAAAAGCGGTGTTTTTTACCTCTTTATCTGTTGTGGAATCAAGCGGCTGGACTGGCGTGGTATTTATCAACAACGGCATATGTAGAAGTATTAGACGATGGAGATGTCGAAAAACGCAATGAACTGCAATAGAATCAATGGGGTCGGGGCCGCGTCGCAAAACACGACACCACGGTCGCAAAATCCTACAAAATCGAAAGAGCTCCTGCGTGTGATCATACGATACAGAAGTTCCCTCCTGACTGCTCTCCTGTTCGCCTTTGCCTCGGTTTCGCCTGGCTGCGGACACTCCGCCCCCCCTGCGGCAGCTTCCGCCGAGAAAAAAGGGCCCGCGCCCACCATGCCAGTACCAGTACCGGAGAACCGGGATGCGGACGACACCGCCCGCTTCCTGGCTGGAATGCCGGGTAATCCAGGCAGCCCCTTCGCGGATCTGGAGAAGAACGAGGCTTGGACGGACCACCGCGCCCGCCTGGATTCGGCCTGGCATAACCTCGATGGCACTCTGATCGCCGGCCTCCACGAGTTTGCCAAGGCTGAGTTGTCGGACGCGGCGCTCCGCGACGCGATTGTCTATTACCCCTTCAGCGGCCCCGACGCACTCTATGCGACGGCCTGCTTTCCGAACAACGCCACCTATGTTCTGGTGGCGCTCGAACCCTCCGGAACCTTGCCCAGCCTGAAGCAGCTCAGCCGGAAGCAGGATCTGGCGGCCTACTTGCGGGCTACGCGGGACACCATGGGCTCCGTGCTCGGCCGCAGCTTCTTTATCACCCGCGAGATGGACCGCCAGTTTCGCGGACAGGTCACCGACGGACTGCTGCTGCCCATCCTGGAGGTGCTGGTGCGCCGTCACAATACGATTCTGGGCTTCCGCTATACGCGCCTGGACGATGACGGCAGGTTGATCGAGCGCGATCTCAGCTATAAGCCGCGCACGCCATACGGCGACAAGGGGTTGCAAATTGCGTATCGCAACGACGAAGACCAGTCGGTGCACCAGATGTACTACCTGACCATCAACCTGGACGACGAACACCTCAAGACCAACCCGCAATTCGTCAAGTACTCCGCCGGGTTGAAAGGAGCCGTCACGCTGCTCAAGGCCACCTCATATATGACGCACCGCGATGAGTTCTCCGTCATTCGCGGCCTCATCCTGGCCAACAGCCAGGCAGTGTTGCAGGACGATTCCGGCATTCCGTTCCACTTCTTCAGCCCGGACGCCTGGAAAGTGCAGCTTTACGGCGAGTACACGCGCCCGTATGGGAGTTTCCGCTATCTGATTCAGTCCGATTTGCAGAAGGCCTACCAGGATCCGGCTGCGCGTCCCCTGCCCTTCCGCATCGGCTACGGATACGGCAAAGTCAATTCCAACCTGCAACTGGCGCGGCGCACGGCGCAGACCGCCGCACAGAGCCGCCCGACGAACTGAGCCGCCAGTTGTGCCCGTGGCGCGGGCAGTCTTGCCTGCAGGGTCGAGATTCGTCTCGACCTTTCTTGGCCGCGGCGGGAGTGGACGTACCAAGCTGCAGCACGCAGGGCTGCCGGCGCCAAGCCAGAAGCGCGGCGCTACTTCACCACCGCCTGGACCGGCACGCGCTCTTCGAGTACCTTGCCGGGCTCAATGCGGATCTGTTTGGCTTGGGACAAATACGGCTTGACCGTCTCCGGATCGGCGTAGGCGATGGTGGGATCGTCGACGGCGAACAGCAGGTAGTCGCCGGCGGGCAGCGCAGGCCAGTCAAAGCTGCCATCGGAGTCGGTCTGGTAGCCCTGATTGGAGTAGGCGCTGACTGGATCGCGCGGAACAATCACCACGAGCATATTGCCAAGAGGCTGATCATCGCGCGTGGCAAATCCCCTGAACCGCACGCTCTTGTTGCTGGCCACAATGCTGAGCCGCAATTCTGCGCCGTCTTCAATGTTCACGACGCCTCGCGGCAGCGCGACATCACCCGCACGGATAGTCTCCGCATAATAGCCGGCTCCGGAAACGGAGACTAGGTACTTGCCAGGCTCGATGTGCGGAACTGAAAAGCTGCCATCCGCCCCGATGGGCATCGTTTCCGACCAGTTGTCCAGGTCCCGGAACAGACCTACCAGCAGTCCATTCGGCCAAGCACCGGCATTCTTAAGGGTCACTCTGCCGCTCAACGCGGCTGCAGGATGCAAACTGAGAGACACCTCAATATCGCCGACACCAACGTCGACCCATCTTTGAGCGGCGCGGGGACCTGCGGCTTCCGTATCAGACAGGCGCAGCAAGTAGTGCCCCGGCAGAACGCCGTTGACCGTGAATGGACAGATAATGAACGCGGTCTGCGACAGAACTGCCTCACCGCCGATGCTTTGCCCAATCACGCTCAGCGTCATTGCACCGTTCGGTGCAGCCGGGAGAGCCTCTACGACCGAGGTATTATTGTCGCAGTTCACCGTGACGTTCGCCGCAGCCACTGCGCTGAATGCAAAATCCGCGTGCGCTTCCTCGCCAGGATGCACTGTCAAGGGCGCCGCGTGCGTGACATCCGCGGTGCCGGGATAATAGACAGGTCGGTACGCGACTGGGGCCTGGGGCTTGCCGGGGCCCACAGCCCACGCTTCCGCATACCAGGGTCGCCCTGTTGCGATCAGGTAATAGCTCGCAGCTGGGATTTCCCATATTCGATATTCCCCCCGGTCGTTGGTCGAAGCCTCGTTCCGCGGGCCGATCCGGGTACGACCGTCCGCCACTCCGTAATGGAGCAACTTCACGCGTGCGTTTTCAACCGGTTCCCCCTGGTCATCCAGCACCCGGCCGGTGATCACAGCGGGTCGAAACCAGCGGAAGACCAGATGCGCAGTATCCTCATCCGGCCCGGTAACCACTCCTATTCCCGCATCGGAGAACGGGCTCATCTCGCCGAACACCTGGCTGTGGCCGGCCACAACGGCGCTGAGTCGGAATATTCCGCGTGGCGCGTCGAAGCTGAAGCGGCCATCCGGCCCGGTGATTACGCCCATGTCACCACGCGATTCTCCGCCAGGCGACAATGCGACAGAAGCATTCGCGACGGGAGAGCCAGTTTCGGAATCGATGATCACGCCTGCGACCCGGTAGACGTCCGCAGCGGATAACGCCGTGGCCACCGCCAGCAGTAGGAACATGCGTCCCACTGGGCCAGCCTCGTGATCGTGACGGCCGCCGTCGCGCCATCTTCAACGTGCACGCTTTCGCCCCCCGTGAGGCCGCGCAGGAACTCCGGGCTGCGGTATTCTAGCTGATCGGTGGAGAACCCATAGAGGGTGTAGTCACCGGGAGCCAGCGATTCGAAGGAGAACTGGCCGTCGTCGGAAGCCTGCGTGGACTCCGGCGCTCGCGCCGAGAAACGCGGGACAGCCAGCACGAACATAGTCTTGCCCGTGGGTACTTGACCCAGCTTGATCGCGCCGCTGATTATTCCGCCGCCGTGACGGGCAACAATCTCGATTGGTGCCTGCGCCAAGCCCGGCGCGACGGTGAACCCTGGATTCGCGAGCAGGTCGGTTGTTCCGAGAGTGGCGGAAATCACGTACGCATTGCCGCACGAAACGTCGAACCGGTATCGCCCTGGCGGGGCCTGAATCGCACCGTCACCTGGACCCGGAATGATCGGGTACCCGCCTGAGCTCGGGCGCAGCGCGGGATAGCAGAATCCAAGGTTCTGGGGTTCGAGCTGCTGCTGTCCTTCCGGGATCGCTTTCACTGCTGGTTGATCGAGGATGCGGACAATCACTGGGATTTCCGCCGGACCCGCTAGCGCCATCCGGAGGCCGTTCACATCGCCCCCGTGCACAACGATAGGAAGCTCCGCAAAGACCTCGTGGTTTTGCATGGCGAGCAACGCGTAGCTGCCGTTCACCACTTCCAACATTTCAAATGCACCACTGGCGCGGCTGAAGTTGACTCGCCCGGTTCCGTATTGTTCGTCGCCGGAGAACAATGCGAATGTGACCTCTCCGGTCCCAAGATTCGTAAGCGTGCCGCGAACCTTATAGGCCGGCTGCAGCAGGACGCCGATGTTGGCGCGCGCTTCGGTGCCGGGCTCGATGACGACGGGTGTTGCCGAATCCGTGGTCGGACCCCCGAAGTACGCGGGCACGAAGCTCAGGAAGCCCCCATTAGAGGGGCCGGCTTCGTCCAGGTACGTGAAAGTAGCTCCTGAACCTACAGCTTCAATCACGTAACGGCCCGGAGGGACGTCCCAGACGCGATAGATGCCACGATCGTCGGTCGAAACAAAGCGTTCGAGCTGAGTTCGACGCCGGCCATCGGCGATGTCGGCATGCATTACGAGTAGGCTGACTCCGGATACCGGCTCGTCACGCTGATCGTCGATTCTACCTTCGATCGCACCGAACGGCGACAACTCGACGCGCACGTCCTCCCTGCTGGACTTCTTCAGATCGATGGGGGCGCCCGCCTGCGCGGCGTCGAAGTGAGGCTTGGAGGCCCAGAGGCTGTACGTCCCGGCGGCCAGGCCGGTGAAACGGAATGCGCCGGAAACATCGGTGAGGGCACTGGCGCTAACGGGTTGCATCGCCGCGCCATTGGTGGATTCTTCGGGCGTTGCCTGCCGCGTAGCCGTCACCAGCGCGCGCTTCACCGGCTCACCGGTTCTCGAGTTGACAACCGAGCCGGCAAGCACATATTCGCCCTGCTGCGCCGAACACCAGCCTGTCAGCAGCAGGAGGAGCCACACGCCCCGCATCTGGTCGGAGGATACCAAGGTTCACCCGCTCCGGACAAGGGCTATAGTGAAGAAAAACCGCCGTCACCCGCGACCGTGGTGATCACTCCATTCGAAACCTCGCGGATGCGGCCACTACCGGCGTCGGCGATGTACAGGTTGCCGGAGGAGTCCACCGCGACGCCCGCCGGGTAGGCTAACTGGGCACTGCTGGCCGGACCGTTGTCGCCGCTGAAGCCGTAGGTTCCGTTCCCCGCGACCAGGGTCAGCACTCCCGATGCGGCGCCCAGTCGCAGCACGATGTTGTAGTCCGGCGCCACGATGAAGACATTGCCGCTGGCGTCTACCGCGGTTCCGCGGAGGTGCGGCCGATACCGGCGGACGTGCCCGGAACGTTCACCGGCAGCCCGCCACCGGCGACCGTATTAATGGTGTAGGTCTGGCTGAATGCGGAACACGCGACGGCCAGCATGAGCATCCATCGGCGCAGCGCCTGCACGTCAATTCCTCCCGAAATCACGGCAGGTGTCTGCGCAGTTGTCAACCCACTTCATTGGAACTGGAACCAGTTCAGATTGCCCGTGCCGCTGGAAGGGCCGTTCTGGAAGACGACGAAGAGATTCTGCACTCCGGCGGCGCCGGAAACGGTGGCGGTGACGGTCTGCCACGTTTGCCAGCCGCCGGTGTTGGGAATCGTGGCCTGCGCGAGCAGCGGTCCGGTGGGGCCACCGGAATGGAACTCGAGCGTGCCGGTGCTGCCGCTGCCATTCGCCACCCGCACCGAGACCGAATGCACGCCCGATCCGAAATCGATATTCCGGTATTCTGCCCAATAGCCAGGGGCGGAATATCCCAGGTCGAATCCGTTATCTGTGTCGGTACAAGGTTCGGTTTGTAGTTCGCCGGCTGAGTTATAACCGCCGAGTTGGTTGTAACTGGAAGCCTGGATTTGGGCGGTTGCGGGTATCGCGGGAGTCCAACACTCCGGACGGCAGGAATATTCAAGGTTGGCATCCCATTGAAACGTGGCGCCGGCGTAGGAGGGCAGCGAATACTGGAACGATGTTCCGTTCGACACAACCTGGAACTTCTGGGTTGCCGCTGAATCGTTGTAGACCACCAGCACGCGCGGCCGGTCGCGAGCCTCGGAGCGATCGGCGCCGGCAATGCCACTGTGGCGAAGCGGATTGATAAACGCCGCGCTGATGAGTCCAGGCGCGTTGTTCGACCACACGCGCACCGCCCCGGGGAGCACGAACTTACTGAAATGCCCCAGGGTGTAATAGTCGATGTTATTAGTGACCGCGCCGGTGCTGGAGTTGACCGTAATCAGGCCGCTGCAATCGTTGCAGCCGCCTGGGATGAACGGTCCCCGGTTCTGGTCGAGCGCCAGGCTCCATTTGACGTAGGACCGGCTCCAGTTCCGCATCGAATGGATGATCATCTCGAAGTCGGTGCGCACTTCGTCGGCGATCCACGTTCCGCCCGAGGCTTCGGTGACGTACTGGTTGAACTGCGGGAAGAGGTTGTGCAGGGTGGTCATGGCGCCGGGAGGGCCGCCGTACCAATGCCAGGCGACGCCGGCAATTTGAGAAGAGGCGGCGAGTGTCGCATCCCCGAAAACCGTTTCCGGGTATGACGGCGTGTCCCAGTTGTGGTCGTAGACGAGAATCTTGGTATTGATGTTTGCGGTGGCCAGCGCGGGGAGAACGTAGGCCTTCAAAATGTCGAGCTGGTCGGTGGCGGGCATGGATGAGCCCGGATAGCCGGTTGGAACGTTGAGGGGTTCGTTCTGGATGGTGAGATAGTCGACTGGGACGCCGGCGGCCTGGTAGGCCTGCACGTACTTGACCAGGTAGTTAGCGAAGGCGGTGTACTGAGCCGGGAGCAACTGGGATGCGGTGGCCGACGTGCCGCCGTACATGGAATCATTCCCTTTCATCCAGGCAGGCGGGCTCCAGGGAGTGCCGAGCATTTTGATTTGCGGGTTGATGGTCTTGGCCTGGAGAAGCAAGGGGAGAATGTCGGCCGTGTCGTGAGTGACGGAAAAGTTCGGCAGACTCGCGTTCGTGCTATCCGCGGAGGTGTCGTCGTAGGAATAGACGGGAGGCCGCGCGATGTCGGAGGAGCCCATGGGATTACGAAGGAAGCTGACACCGATGCCCTGCGAGTGGCTGAAGAGCGACTGCATGACGCCGCCGAGCGCGGCGGGGGGGACCTTCTCGTTCAGCAGGTAAGCCGCCGAATCGGTCATGGAAGCGCCGAACCCCTCGATGGTTTGTTCGGCTTGGGATTCGGAAATGAATATGGATGGAAGCTGGCTGGAAGCGCCGGGTGTGAACGAAACCGTCGGCCGCGGCGCCATCAGCGTTTGCTGATCGTCGGTGGTCAGCCAGACGCTGACGACTTGGGCGCTTGCCAGCGCACCGCTCGCGGCCCAGAGGCACAGCGCCGCGAAAGTTGAAGACACTCTTCCAGACAGCATGGCCAGTCTCAACTTTCATCGTAGCGCATGGAGGTAGGACGGACGATCGGGTTTTGTCGTCTGTCAAGGTGTCGCGCTCTGGCGCCGCGCGACAGACCACAAAAAGCGATGGTCCGTCCTACCTGCTCCCGGAGGCGCCCACTCCGGGCAGAGGACGTGTTGACAGGCGAAATCCGCTTCGGACCCGAAAACCGGGGCGCCTGTCCCACTTTGCCGTGCGGGTGGGGCAGGCGCTTTCGCCTGCCAACAGGTGCTAATCCCGCGTCCGCTCGCCGTTCACGATGCGCCAGATGCCGGCCGGATTGCCGGCGCGCAGTTCTTCTGGCAGCAGGGATGCGGGTGCGTCCTGGAAACACACGGGCCGCGCGAAGCGGTCGATGGCGCGGCCGCCCACCGAGGTGCTGCGGCCATCCGCAGTGGCGGGCCACGGGCCCCCGTGGACCATCGCTTGGCACACTTCGACACCGGTGGGATAGCCCCCGAAAAGGATGCGGCCGACGCGCGTTTCGAGCGCGGCCACCAGGCGGGCCGCGGCTTCCTCATCTCCCGAGGCCATGTGAATGGTGGCGGTGAGGTTGCCCTCCATGGCGGCGGCGATTTCGAGCGCCTGATCGAGCGTCCGGTAGCGGACGATCAGCGAAGCCGGCCCAAACACTTCGTCAGCCAGCTCCGGGCTCTCGAGAAAGGTTTCGGCATCGGTTTCGAAGAGCGCGGCGGCAGCGCCGCCATCTCCTGCAGCTTGCGCCACCCGGCGCACACGCGCGTTACGGCCGCGATCCTCCACCAGGCGGCAATAATTCTCGAGAATGCCGGAGTTCAGCATCGGCGCCGGCTGGGTGGCCCCGATTTTCGCGCCCAGCGCAGCCACCAGCCAGTCGCCGTCGCGTCCCTCTTCGAGCAGCACGACACCGGGATTGGTGCAGAACTGCCCCACTCCCAGGGTCACGGACGCGTGCAATCCCTCGGCGATGGGCTCGCCGCGCTGCACCAGCGCATGGGGCAGCACGAACACCGGGTTCACGCTGCTCATTTCGGCGTAAAAGGGGATGGGCTCCGGGCGCGAGCGCGCGATTTCAGCCAGCGCCAGGCCGCCCTTGCGCGAGCCGGTGAACGCGGCGGCCTTAATGAGAGGGTGCGCCAGCAGCGCCTGCCCGATGTGATGACTGCGGCTGAAGAGCAGCGAAAACACGCCATCCGGCATCTGCGTCCGGCGTGCCGCGGCGGCGATAGCGGTGCCGCACATCTCGGCCGTGCCGGGGTGAGAGAAGTGGGCGTTCACCACCACCAGGTTGCCGGCAGCCAGCGCCGACGCCGTGTCGCCGCCCGCCACGGAGAACGCCAGCGGAAAATTACTGGCGCAGAACACCGCTACCGCACCCAGCGGGCGCAGCATGGAACGCAGATCGGGCTTGGGCGCCGGCTTCCGTTTGGGGTCGCCCGTATCGATCCGCGCATCCACCCAGGAACCCTCTTCGATAATGCCGGCAAAGAAGCGGAGCTGGTTGGCGGTGCGGTCAAGCTCGCCGCGGACGCGGGCTTCCGGCAGTGCCGTTTCGAGCATCACGCGCTCAATCAGCGCACCGCCAAGCGCCTCCAACTGCGCCGCGATCTCGCGCAGGAATTCGGCCCTGTGGCCGCGCGCCAGCGCGCGATACTCGACGGAAGCCGCCGCTGCCAGCGCGACCGCTTCATCCAGGTCGCGGTCGCTGGCCGGATGGAAAGGCGGATTCAACCGCTCGCCCGTGCGGGCGTTCGAAGCGAAGAAAGCGACGCCCGAACCCGTGGTGCGGCGCGTGCCGATGATGGATTGTCCGGTTAACTGCATTTCAGGCTCGAAGAAAGAGTGTAGCGCAGGCTCATTTATTTCAACGCAACGACCAGAAACACGATCAGGCCGGCGACGCCCGCGAAAAAGCCTCCCAGGATCACCCAGGAAAGGCGATGGCCGAAGTTGAACGTGTAGCCGAACCCGATTCGCTTCTGAACGAAGATGGCCGGGTCGCGGGGATTGTAATAGACGCTGCCCAGGGTCCAACACTCGTCGGGTGTGGTTTCGGTGGTCATAGCGGGGTCGGTGGCGCATTTGAAAGAATACACCAGCAGCGCGACCACGAAAACCGGCACCAGCGCGACGAAGACCATGGGCGAGATTGTGAGAACCGGCAGCAAGCCGATGCCGCTAAACAGAAGGCCGAGAAAATACGTAACGCCGATGAGGATTTTGAGCACAGACAGCATCTGCGGGCTGTGCCGGGAGCCGTAATACATTGCCAGGCCGAGCAGCAGCATCAGCAGCATCAGACCCGCGGCGAACAACAGCGGGCCGTAAACGCCGCCGGCGGTGCGGTGCGCCCAGCCGTTGGGCTGGCCGCTCGCGCCCCAATGAATGGGGAAGCGGTCGGGAATCTGGTCCCAGTGCGCGTGCAAGTACAAAGCGGTTGCGAGGGGAAAAGCGAATGGCGGCAGCGCCCAACCCAGCCACGGTGGAAAGTGGCGTGCGTTGCCCAATGGCAATGGCGTGACCGACGGCGCGGCTTGGACCGCGGCGTGGAGGTTGCTGCGCTCGCGGAAGAACGCGACCATCCCGGCCAGCAGGGGCGCCAGCGGTGCGATGGCACCCGCCAGAGCCGGCGACCGTGGCGCCAGGTAGATCACGGCCAGCGCGGCTAGGCCGATCGACAAGGCCACGTGCCAGTGATAGCGGCGAAGCGCGGCGCGCGCGGCATCCGTCGCGCGGAATTCCGGCGGAACGGTGATGCCGAAGCAGTATCCTCGCGGCGAGAAATGCGGCAGCAGGAGCATAACAGCTCCCATCACTACCAACTCCAAGAGCAATGGGAAAGCCACGTCGTCCATATCCTTCACCAGCCTAGCGCGCGCAGGAGGCGCGCTGCCGTGCCCTCCGCTTGTCGAGAGGACACCGGCGGCAAAGACCGCCGGCGCTACGGCAGCTTGGCTGCCGAATCGAGCAGGCCGCCGTCCAAGCGGAGCACGTTCCAGCGGGCCTTTTCGAGTGCATACTGAGCGTCGTAGAAGGCGATCCACCGGTCGTTCTCCGCGAGGCGCGCCTCGTCCACCTGGCGCATGGTCTGGCGGCCTTCCTGAAACTGCGCCAGGTCTACGGAGAGCTGCTCGCGCGTAACTTCGAGGTCGAGCCGCACCACGTCGGCGGCGGTTTGCGCGCGTCGGGCGGAGCGCAGCGATTCGGCTAGCTCGGAAACGATGCGGTTGCGCGCGTTGGCCAGCTCGATCTTCAAGCGGCTCAGATCGGCCTCGCCTTGAGCGGTGGCCGATCTCACGCCTGGCACAAAAATCGGCACCTGAAACGACACTCCGATTTCCCCGTTATTGCGCTGGAAGTGGCTGAAATACTCCGTGTAGTTGTTGAACTTGGCGAGCATGGCATACTGTGCCACCAGATCGGCGCGGGGGAGGCGGGCGGCCGCGGCGCCGCGCAGCTCGAGTTGCTTGGCGGCGATCTGCGATTCCAGCCGGCGCAGCTCGCTGTTGGAAGCCAGGGCGGCTTCGGCGGCCTGCTGTTCGGAAGCCGGCAGGGGCGGAGCGGGCCGCTCCTGAGCCACCGCGCGCGCGCGATCTTCGGCGGGAAAGCCGAGCGCCAGGGCCAGGTCGGTCTCGGCAGCGGCTTGCTCATCGTCCACACTCTCTGCGGCCTGACGGTCGCGGGCCAGCGCCAGCTCGGCCTGTTTCTGGGCGATAGGCAGGGCGCGGCCCTCGGCGACTTGGGCGCGGATGGAATCGAGCACGGCCTGCTGGCGTTCGATGGCGGTGTGTGCCAGCGCGCCGACGCGCGCGGCGCGCTCGGCATCCAGATAAAGAGCGGCGGCGCGATAGACCACTTCGTCGCGTTTGCCGACGACGGCGATGGCGGCGCCACGGGCGTTCTCTTTCGCGCGGGCCACCTCCAGAGTCTGCGGCCGATTGAAGAGGAACTGCTGCGCGACGGCCTGCACGATGCTGGGCGCCGAGCCTTCGATGCTTGACGGGAAGCCGTCGGTGTATGCCAAGCCGCTGCCAGCCGTCACGCGCGGCATGAATGGGTCGCGCGCGGCGCGAACCGCGGCCCGCGCTTTCTGCTCGTCCAACCGCACCATCGCCACGTCCGGATTCTGCTGGACTGCGAGTTCGATGGCCTGGCGCAGCGTGAGCGAATGAACCTCGGCGCGCGCCAAGGCCGCCAGCGCAAGAAAAGAAACCGTGAGCTTCGACATGCACTTATTGTAGTGAGTTGGCGCGCCAGGTTGCCGCGCTCAGGCAGCCTGCACCGTAACCGTAAGAGGCAGGGTACCGTAAGCTCTATCACCGCCGGCTTACTTGGCCTTGCTCAATTTGCGGAAGTAGTCCGCCACGGCATCCTGATAGCCTTGCGGGACGCGCTCGCCGGCGGGGCTGCGGACGCTGCCGCCGCCGTCGAGGGCGTCCACCTTACGGCGCAGCTCCATCTCCACCTGCTCGGCGCCGGCGAGCGCGGCTTGAATGCGCTGGCTCAGCAGCGGATCGTCGGCGAAATGGCGCGGGTCGAAACTGCGCAGGTCGCGCATCAGACTCTGGATATCGCGCGCGGTCGCGGGGTCATCGCGTAGCTGCGGCTCGAGACGGCCCAGACTCTCGAAGGCATCGCGAGAGCTGCTCTCTATATCTTCCGGCCGCACAGGGGCCTCCTTGCCGCCACCTTGCCGGGGCGCATTCGGATCGCGGTTGCCGCCAGCGCCGTCTGCGTACCGGTCGCCATTTGATCGGCTACCACTCGCATCGCCCGGCGCACCTTGCGATGAGCCTCCTTGTTGCCCTGGCTGGCTCTGCTGCCCAGGCTGGCCTTGGGTTCCCTGTCGTCCGCTCGATTGACTTCCCGATTGCTGCTGACCGCGGTTGGCTAGTTGGGATTGCAGTTGCTCCATCTGGCGGCGGAGCTGTTCCACCTGGTCCAGCGCCTGCGAGACCTCTTCACCATTCTGGCCCGGGCCCGCCTGGTTGCTTTTGCCGAGCGCCTGCTCGACCTGGTGCAATTGGTCGCGAAGTTGATTCAATCCGGCGGTGGCCTGCGCCTCGGACAGAGCGGCGGATTCACCCTGGCCGCGGCGGATCCATCCCGCGTTGCGCTCCATCTCGCGCGCCACTTCCTGCTGCTCCACTTCACTCAGCGCCTCGCGCAGCTTGGTAGCGGCCTGGCGCTGGGTGCTCATCAGGTCGCGCGTGCCGTTCTGCATCTGTTGCTCCAGGCGCTTGAGATCGGCGAGTTCACTTTCCTTCTGCTGCGCCATCTGTTCGGCTTGGCCGCGGTCCAGGCCCGCGCCCTGCGGACCGAAAGCGCGCCGCATCTGGCCTTCGAATTCCTGCTGCCGGCGAGCCAGATCGTCCGCTTGGCGCCCCATGGCGCTAACCTGGCCGGAGGATTGGGCATCGCGCAAGCCGGCCATCGACTGCTGGGCTTCGCGCAGGCGGTCGGCGGCGCGTCGCGCCTCGGCCTCACCCTGCGCGGTGCCAGCCTGCTGCGAGGACGCCGCCTGGCGCATATCCTGAAGCGCCTGCTGTAGACGGTCGATGGTCTGGCGCAACTGTTGTGCATCGGCGTTGCGCAGGCGCTGGTTGGCTTGTCCCTGCGCAACCTGTCCCTGACTGTTGCGCCCTTGTTGCGTCTGCTGGCCGGATGAATCCGCCTGGCCGGACGCACTTGCCTGCCCCGATTGTCCCTGCTGGCCCGGTTGACCGTCGCGGCTCAAAGGCGCGTTCTGCGCGAGCTGCTGCATCTGCTGCTGGAGCTGTTCGGCTTCGCGGCGCAGCAGTTCCTGCTCCCAGCGCTGTTGCGGGGTTGGCGTGGCGCGGCGTTGTTGCTCGGCCAATTCCTGCTGGCGTTTTGCGAGCTGCTCCAGTTTTTGCAGGGCCTCCGTCATCTGGCGCTGGCGCGCATCGGCCGATTGACTCTGCCGCACGCCTTCGTACTGGTTCTTCTCGGTGTCGAGTTCCAGGTCGAAGATGCCCTGCATATCGCGCGTAGCCCCACTGATACCGCCACCACCGCCGCCGCCGGATTGGCCGAAGGCCACTTGGATGTCGCGGAAAACGGATTCCGCGCGCAGCAGATACTGCAGCGCCTTCTGTTCCGGCGCCAGCGCGTCCTGCCACTTCGAGATCCGCAGCTTGCCGGCGGCGGGACCCATGGCGCCGGCGGCCTGCTCCATGTCGGTGACGAAGCTCTTAAATGACTCGCCGGATTCTTCCATCTGCCGCGCCTTCATTCGTTCGGCCATCGAATTCGCCTGGTCGCGCAACTTGGATTCCGTCGCAGCCAGGAACGCCGCGTTCTCCGCGTCCGAGGCTTTGGCGCCGTTGCCCTTGATCTGATTCCAAGTAGCGGTGATGATTTCTTTCTGCCGCTCGGAGAGCTGGCTTTGGTCGCCCTGCTCACCGGGAATACCGCCACCGATCGCCTGCGCCTGCGTGTAGTTTCTCTCGAAGGGCTGGGCTTCGATGAAGAACATGTCGGTGTTGGTGGTCTGGCGGGCGTCCCGCGCGGATGCATACAGGCTCACGATGTCGCCGGGTTCCACTTTGAAATCTTCTAGTGCGATCACGGTGGACCCATTGGCGGTTTTGGCGCCCTTGGGGTCGAGCAGGCTCACGGTCTTCTCCGCGCCGCCGTTCACAGAATAATGCAGGTCGACGCCGCGAAGGCCGAAATCGTCGCTTGCGTTCACTTCCACCGCGACTTCCTCGATCGGGCTGGCCTTGAAATCGTGGCCCGGCCGCGTGATGGTGATTTGCGGCGGATTGTCTTTCTGCGCCTCGATGAAATAATCTTCGCTGAGCCGCACGTCCTCGCCGCTTTCGATGGCGGCGATGTGATACATGCCGTCCTTCTGAATGGGCACGCCGGCAATCAGCGTGTTATTGCCGCCGTCGCGCAATAAGACTTTGCCGCCATCATCCAGCAGCAATGCGCCATTCGCGAGCGGCCGGTCCAAGTGGATGGCCACTTCGGCGACGGTTCCCTCCACCGCGCGCAGATCGCCACCCGGGTCTTCCACGAGATCCTTCATGCCGGTCCACGCGGGGTAATGGTAGGTGACGGTGATGTTTTTGATGGAAGGCAGATCGACCACGTTGAGATGGTAGGTGGCCGAGCGGACGCCGCCCGCTTCCACATAGTATTCGAGCGGTTCCGGCACGCCGGCGATCAGAAACTGGTACCGAGAGCCACCCGCCTCAGTGCGCATTTCGGCCTGTTCCCATTGGAGCGCGCTCGAATACTTCGCGAAGAAGCGGACCTTGGGCGCCGTAAAGCCGCGCAAAGTAGCTTGGACACCCACGTCCGCCCGTTTGCGAATGGTGCGGTTGCCCGGTTCTACCCCGATCGAATAGAATGCCGGCATTTGGCCCCTGGGCGGCCCGGCCCAAAGCAGCGCAGTGCCGTAGCCGAGAAAGCCCGGCCCCGCCACACCGAGCCAGATCAGAAGCAGCGCGGAAGCCGCCGCGGCCGAGGCGAAGCCGGCAATCCACGTGGTCTTCGCGACCGTGGCAGGCTTGGCCCGCTCGGCCACTTGCAGCGTGTCGGCTGCCAGCAACTGCAGGAAGGGGTCGGCGTCGGCCGCGCCGGCACGTTCGCTCAGGGTGAGCAGGCGCTGTTCAAACTCAGGATGCTTCTGTTCGGCGGCACGTGCGGCATGGCGGCGATTGAAGCGCACCAACGGGACGATCAGCGCTGCGGCGATGGCGCCAGCCAAACCGAGAAACAGCGCGAGCCGCGCGACCAAAACCGCAGTATTCGAGAAGGCGAAAGCGTTGGCCCACAGCACGGCGGCTACCGTGAGAACCAGCGCCGCGATGCCCGTAACCGCGCTGCCGCGCGAAAGGGTCAGCAGGCGCACGCGGCGTTCCATGGCGCTCAAATAGCGCGCGAGAAGGTCCAAGGGATTCATGGCGCCTCCTTATCCACGGAAAGATGACGGTTCCCCAGCCAGGATTCAGCGAGAGCGCACACCAGCACAGCCAGCATCACATACCACCACAACGACAGGCGACTTCGCTCGCCGCCCGCCTGCCCGCTCACCGCGGAACCGCTGGCTGTATTCTGCCACAAGCGGAGGGTTTCCGGCGTGGCGGGCGTCAGGTCGGATTCGCGGCGGTCTGCATTCACGGCCACCAGTTCATTGCGGCCGTTGGGACGGCGAATGTCATAGAAGCCGTCCATGGTGAACTGGATGTTCTGTGCGGTGGCCGCTTCGGCCAGCGAAAACACGCGCTCGCCCTTGGGATCGAGCACATCCACGGCCGCGGCTTTCTGCCCGGCGTCGCGCAGTTCTTCAAAGCTGCCCACGGTGACGGCGGACGGTCCGGCATCCAGGCGCCCCAGGTAGTTGGCGGTCTGCCCGATGAAGGGCACGAACGACGAATGCACCGGAAAATCGTTGGCGACGTTGTCCAGGGTGGACGCGAAAACTAAAATGTGGCCCGCGCCCAACTGTTCATCCATCAGGAGAGGAGTTTCGTCCGTGAGACGCGCCACGGTGCGCGCGGAGCCGGGATCGACGCGGATCGCCTGGTAGAACTTCACGCCCTCCCAGCGGTTGTTCTGCCGAATGGACGGGTGCGACGGGTCGAGCGTAGCCGCGCTTTGAAACAGGTCGCCCTCGCGGCCGGCGTAGCGGGTGCCCTGAATAGCAAAGTCGGCTACCGGAACTTTGGCGCGACCCATCGAGGAGTGGCCGAGCGCGATCAACACGGCGCCGCCGTCGCGTACGTACTCCCGCAGGCTCTTTTCGAATGACACCGGCAGTGAGCCGACGTCCGAAATCACCACGAAGGCGTACTGGGAAAGCGCCACATTGGCAGTTTGATCGGCCACGGCGGGGTCGATGGCGAACGCCGACTGGCCGGAGGCTTCGAGGGCTGTTTTGAAGTAGAGCAGGTCGCGCGTGTTGCTCGCGTCGTGAATGAACAGGGCGTGGCGCGGGTCGGCGCGCTCGACGGAAAAGTAGAACGTGTCGTCGGCGGGCAGGGCGTCGGCGGAATCGATCTTCACCGCTCCTTGATTGCGGCCATAGGGCACTTCGAGTGAATTGAATTCGACCGCGGCACGGCCGCTTTCCGGAACCGTAACGGACTTCGATTGGATGACGCGGCCGTTCAGCACGAGCGAAGCGTTGCGCACGGCCTTGGCGGTACCGAAACCAGCGATGGTGGCCAGCACGCGCGTCTTCGCGCCGCTGTAAACGCGGCGCGGCGCGACCACGTTTTCGACGGCAAAATTGGGCGTTTGCTGCGAGACCAGCGGATCGGGCTCCAGACGGATATCGCCGTTCAGGCGGAGGTCGTTGAAATTGGCGGGCATGCCGGTCTGCTGCATGTCCGAATAGAGGAGCACGCGCAGCGGCAGGTGCAGCGATTGCGCGATCGAACCCAGCGAGCGGGAAAGCTCGGCGAACGAGGTGCGGCCGTCGGAGGGTTCGAGTGCATCAATCGCGGCATCGAGCGCGGTGCGGTCGCCGGTAACCTCGCTCAGAACCTCAACCCGCGAAGCGAAGGCCAGCACCTGCGCACGCTGCCCGGGGTGCAGACCTGCAACCTCGCTTTTCGCCAGCGTCTTCGCCTTTTCGAGAAGGGCGGCGGCTCGCATGCTCAGCGAGTTGTCGATGGCAAGGATGGTGACCTCGCCAGAGCGTGACACAGCCAGCAGCGTGCGCGGCAGATACGGATGCGCGAACGCCACCGCCAGCAGCGCGAACAGCAGCGCGCGCAGCGCGAACAGAATCAGATAGCGCAGGCGGCGATGCTTGATGGAGCTTTGCGTGCGCCGCTCGAAAAACATCAGCGAGCTGAAGGGCACCGGCGTGGCCTTGTGTTTGCGCAACAAATGCAGCCAGACGGGCAGGCCCACGGCGGCAAGACCGGCCAGGAACCAGGGAGCGAGAAAGCCCATTTAGAGCATCCCCCGGCGCACGCTCAAATACTCGCGCAGGCCTTCATCGAGTGGCCGGCCGGTATCCACCAGAAAATAATCCATCCCCGCGCCGCGCGCCTGGGAGCGCAGCGCTTCAATGTGCGCGTCGATCTTGGTCCGGTATTCGTGGCGCGCGTATTCCGGAGAGACCTCTATCGCCGAGCCAGAGTTCTCCATATCGACCAGCAGCACGGGCTCGCGGAAATTGGGCGCGATTTCCTGCGGATCCAGCAGATGAAACAGGATCACCTCATTGCCGCGGAAGCGCAGCGGCTCAACCGTTTTGACGATGACGGCCGGATCTTCGTAAAAGTCCGAGATCACCACCACCATGCCGCGGCGGTGCAGGAAATTCTGGAAGTGCACAAATGGCTTAGTGAAATCGGTGCGCGTGCCGGTGTGCGCCTGTTCGATGGCGTGCAGCAAGCGGAACAACTGACCCTGCCGCGTGGAGGGCGCCACGTAGTTGGTGACGTCTTCGTCGAAGACGATCAGGCCGGCCGCGTCGCGCTGCACATTGGCCAGGTAACAGAGCGAGGCGGCCAGAAAGCGCGCGTAGTCGAGCTTGTTGACGGCGTGGGATCCATAGCCCATGGAAGCCGACGTATCGAGCAGCACCAACAGTCGCGTGTTGGTCTCGCCGCGGTAGCGCTTGAGATAGCAGCGGCCGGTGCGCGCGAAAACGTTCCAGTCCACGTGGCGCAAGTCATCGCCCTGCGCGTAGGCGCGGTATTCGGCGAACTCCTGCGAGAAGCCGAAATCCGGTGACCGGTGCAACCCGGCGACGAACCCATCGACCACCGTTTTGGCGATCAGGTCCAAACCGGAAATCGAGTTGAGCGTAGCCGGATCGAGAAAGCGTTGCAGCATTTTACTCTCGCGGCGCTCCTTTCCAATCGAGCAGGCGCTTCAAAATGTCGTCCTGCCTCAGGCGGTCGGATTCGGCGTGGAAGTTGAGCAGGATGCGATGGCGCAGCACCGGAATGTATAGCGCGCGGATATCTTCGTAAGTCACGTGGTAGCGCCCCTTCATCAACGCGCGGGCTTTGGCGGCCAGCACCAGGAACTGCGCGGCGCGCACGCTGGCGCCGTAGTTCACATACTTTTGGACGAAGTCCGGCGCCGATTCGTCACGGTTGCGGCTCGCGCGCACCATTTCCACCGCATAGCGCGCCACGCTCTCGCCGATCGGCACCATGCGCACGAGCTGCTGGAAATCGAGAATCTCTTCGGCGTTGGTTACCGTTTCGGCTTGCGGGATGGTGGTGACGGTGGTCAGGTCCACCACTTGCAGCTCCTCGGCGGCGTCGAGGTAGTCGAGCACGGTATTGAACAGGAAGCGGTCGAGCTGCGCTTCCGGCAGCGGGTATGTGCCTTCCAGTTCGATCGGGTTCTGCGTAGCCAGCACGAAGAACGGGTTCGGCAGGGCGTAGCTGTTGCCGCGCACCGTGCAGGCGCGCTCCTGCATGGCTTCGAGCAGGGCGCTTTGCGTCTTCGGCGGCGTGCGGTTAATTTCGTCGGCCAGCAGAATGTTGCCGAAAATGGGTCCGGGCACGAAGGTCCAGGTGCGGCGGCCGGTGCCGGGGTCCTCTTCGATGATGTCGGTGCCGGTGATGTCGCTAGGCATCAGGTCGGGCGTGAACTGAATGCGCTTGAAGACCAGTCCGAGCGTTTGCGCCATGGTGCGCACCAGCAGCGTTTTGGCGGTGCCCGGCAGTCCTGTGATCAGGCAATGGCCGCCCACGAATAGCGCGATCATCACCTGCTCCAGAACCTCCTGCTGTCCCACGATCACGCGGTGCACCTCGGTTACGATGTCCGCCTGCACCTGGCGGAAACGTGCGATGCGCGCTTTCAAAACGTCGGGTTCCATCTGTGCGGATGTTGACATGTTTTTTTCAATCCTATTTCTTCGTTGCGCCTGGTTCATCGGGCTCCGAGCCGCTCAACTGCAGCAACATCTTTTGCGCCGGCCGGAATCCGGGGGCGATTTCCATCGCGTCGATCAGCTCGTTCCGGGCGTCCTCGGGTTGATGATTCAGGTTGAAAGCGCGCGCCAGATCATAGTGGGCGCCGGCCATATCGATGGGCTTGGCCGCCAGCAGCGCCTGGAACTCGCGGATGGCGCCGGCGACACTATCCTGATCCAGCCACAGTTCGCCCAGCAACCGGTGCTGCTCGGCAAGCATCGGATAGATGTAGTTCAGACGATCGAGAATCGTGGCGGCTTCTTTGGGATTGCCAGCGGCGGTCAGCTCCTTAGCCAGCAGCATGAGGGTGTCCGGATCGCGTCCGCCGGCGTGGACGTACCCCTCCAATTGATCGACGGCAGCGGCTTTGTCGCCTTTCGCTAGGTAGGCCTTTGCCAGCGACTCGTAGATGCTGTGATGCTCGACGTAGTCCGGGTAAAGATCGCGGGCGTCGCTGCCCAGCCGAATCACGTCGTCGTAGTTTCGGCTGGCGGACGCAGCGTCGATGCGCTTGATAGCCTCTTTCCAGCGGTCGAAATTTTCGACTGTCCGTTTCGTGTCGGCTTCCAATGCCGCGATAAACTGGCGGTCGAAATCGGCCGGCTCCATCTTCAGCTCTTTGCGGATCACGGTAGCGGTGTCGTCGCTCGCGCCGAAATCGCGCAACATGGCGAGCACCGTATCCCAGCCCCATTTCTGCGTGATGTAATCGCAAATCCTGCCCGCTTCGAAATAGCTGACCACCACCTGTTGCGGAGTCACCGGGTGCACGAAGCCGCGATCCAACTCGGCAACCGGCAAAAGCCGATGGTTCTTGATGGCGGCGATTTCATCCGGTCCCAGGCGATCTCCCCACTCCGGCGAAGCGGCCGTTTCTTCCTGCACCGCGATGCCCTCAGTGAACCAGCGCGGCACGTGCGAGTTGGTCATCGACAAAGTGAAAACGTGGCTCATCTCATGCCACATCACGCTCGCCCAATGAAAGCTGCCCGGCGCACGCCCGGATGGACTGTCCATGGCAATCACGTTGCCGAAGGTCACGCCCAGCGCTCCCAGGCCCGGCATGCCGAGCGTGCGCACGGCGAAATCTTCGTGATCGGGATAAACTTCCACCCGCACCGGCTGGGTGAGTTTCCAGCGGTACTTTTTCTCGTACACCGCGACGGCGCGCCGCATCTCGGCTTCGAAGTACGGGCGCAGCAGGTCCGCTTCCTTCTTATTCAGCTTGAGAATCGTGCGATCGGTCCGGAACGTCACGAAATTCTTTTCGCTGTCCATCAGGGTCAGCGAGTTCTTGGTAGCCGAATCCTGAAATCCGTTGTTCCAGCAGGTTTTGAACTGCTCGAAAGCCTCTTCGTCGCGGCCCAGCCGCATCAGGTTTACGCCAAGCTGCGAGCGCGCGGAGTCAAGCTGCGGATCGAGGGCAATGGCTTTGCGGTAGAACGCAACCGATCCCTCATAACGCCGATTCAGCATGAAGAAATGGCCGGCGGTGTCATAGCCTTTGGCCGCGTGTGGGTCCCAGGGGCTCTCCTTTTTATCCTCCAGCCAATCCAGCGTGGCTAGGATGGCTTTCGCCTGAACGGAATTCGAGTCGAGCGCCAGCGCCCGCTTGGCCTCGGCTTCGGCCTTCGCTTTGTTGTCATCTTCCAAAGCCAGCCGCGCCAACAGCTCCTGGGCTTCCACCAGTTTCGGATCGCTCCGCAACGCCCGCTCCGCAAATTCGGCCGCGCTGCCGGCGTAAATCTCCGCCGCCACCAGCGCCTTGCCCAACAGTGCGCCCGCGTCGGCGGGATTCAATTCGAGCGCCTCGGTGAAGAGACGATCGGCCTCGTCCGCCTGCCAGTGTTCCAGAAACATGCGGCCCCAGCGGACGCGGATCACCGGGTTGCGAGGCTCGCGCGCCACTAGTTCGCGAAACATCGCATTTGCATCCTGGTAGCGCCGCGTTTTCCAGAGGGCCTCCGCCTGTTGCAGGATCTGCGCCGGAAGCAAGGATGCGGCTAAAGACAGCGCAAGAATAAGATGACGTGGCGCACGCACTCGTGCGTGCCGCGTCGGCACTCGTGCCGACGCATGGCGACTCAAGCCAAAGAAAAGCCGAGACGACGCTCCGCTCAGCAGGCTGGACAACCCACGCCACGGGGCCTCAGTGCGGGCCATCGAGCGCCTCCTGTGTCTTCGCCAGTTCGAGCAGCAACAGCGTCAACTGTTTGCGGTAATCGGCGGTGTCCATTCCGGCCTTTTCGTATTTCAGTTGGTCGATGGCCTGCTCCAGCTCCTCTTTCTTCGCGAGCAGCGCGCGTTTGGCGGGATCGCGAGCGGCACCCGCGTTGGCGCCCAATCTCACCAGCGTGAATGTCGCGGCCAGTTTTCCTTCGCCATTCTCGGGCGATGGATTCCGCTCTCCGTCGCCCTTGCCGGTGTCTTCGAGCAGTGAATGCTCGGTGGCCAGGCGTTTGGCGGAATCGAAAGACTCGGTCACCTTGCGCTGCGCGTAACGAAAAGCTTCCAGCACGGAGACCGCTTCGTTCTTGTCCGTATCCGCCGCCGGCTCGCGCAGGGCTTCGGCCCAATAGCGCGCGAATACGGTGGCGATCTTTTCCGTGCCGGTTTTGGTAGCGGTGATCACGACGCGGTTGGAGCGCCGCAGAAGCGCGATCGAGCCGCCGCTCGAGCTGGTCATGATCGCCACGCATTGGCGCGCGGCGGGAACGCGGTCGAGCAGCGCGGCCAGTTCCGCGGCAGTTATATCGGGGCCGGGAATGTTGAACTTGTAATCCACGCCGTCATCGGTGCCGTGGCCGATCAGCATCACCACCAGAGCGTCATCCGGCTTCGCCGTCCGCGCAAGTTCCTGGAACCGCGCGCGGATCTGCTCGCGATTCGGCGCAATCAGCGTAGTGACGTTGCCGTCGCCTGCCTTCTTCAGGCTCGAATCGATGTCGAGCGCCCACATCTTGAATCGCTGGTCGTAGTCAGGCTCGCCGCCGAGGCCGGAGATCGTCAGAAAGTAAGTGGCCGCAGGCGATGCCAGGGCAGTAGCCAGCAGCAGTGCGCAGATTCTCATACCACGCCCCACTTGCGGCGCAGCAGCCACTCGGATGCGCGCAGGCCGAGCGCCAACAGGAAAATGGCCGGCATATCCCAAAGGTCGCGCGCTTCGCGCGCCGTGATGCCGGCTTCGGAATACGAGATTTCGCTCGCCAGCCTGGACGCCTGATCCGGCTTGTAATAGCGACCGCCGGTTTGCTCGGCGAGTTTCTCCAGCAGCTCCCGGTTCTGCGATGTGCCGAAGTTCTCCGCGACGCCATCCTCGCGGCGAAAGGCCAGCACATCGCGGCCCAACTCCTCCTGCTCGCGTCCCGCGATGATCTCCGCCACATAAGAGCCGGGCGCATCGGCGGAAAATTCGCCCGCGTAGATGCCCTCTTCGAGCGGCTGTGGCGCCAGCTCCATGGTTAGGCTGGTTCCGTCGGGCTGCAAGAATCGCGCCTGCACGTTGGCGTCGGTAACCGGCTTGTATTCCCTATCCCGCACTTCCACGCGCAGCGGCACGCGCGTCTCGTCGGAGAGCACCTGCCTGGGCGTGGTCACCGTCACCGGTCCGGGCGTGTCGGTCACCAGGTAACGCAGCAGTTGCTGCCAGAACGTCTCCTGTGCGCGATCCTCGTGCGGTAGCCACATTCTCCAGCGCCAGCTTCCGCCGGTGGCAAATAAAACGGTACGCCCGCGGCCGTAGTTTTCCGTCACCAGGAGCGGCAGCTTGCGCTTACCAGACGGCGTGGAAACCAGCAGCACCGTAGCGCCGGGCTTCTCCTCGCCAGCCTCCTGATAACTGGCCATCATCGGCATCTTCTTCCAGCGTTCCGCGTTGCGCGCCGCGTCGTCATCCAACCGACAGATGCTGCTCTGCACCCCTGCCGAAGTCAATTCCTGGCCGGTGAAATCTCGGTGAAACGTGCCTTTGGTTTCCGGCAGGCTGGTGGGAATCAGACCGGCCAGCGGTCCGCTGGCCCAGCCGCCGTCGGAAAGCGCGGCGCGCCCGCCCAGCAGCAGCAACCCACCGCCGCGGCGATCCACAAAGTCATGGATGAGTTGTTGCTGGCCGGGCGTGAAGTAATTCAGCTCCACGCTGCCGATGATCAGGCCCTGATACGCGAACAGTTCCTCGGCTTTGGCGGGGAATCCGTCTTCCAGTTCCTTGGCACTGGTGGTGCCCTGCCGGTAAACCTTATTCTGCGTGGTGCGCAGCATGCTGGCGATCTCCTGCTCGGGGTGATCGTCATTGGGAAGGAAAGGCAGCGCGCGGCGGATGAATTTGTAGTCCCAGCGCGGCTCGCCTTCCACGTAGAGGATGCGCGGCTTGCGCGCCTCCACGTTGACCAGGCGGGTGACCGCGTTGTTGCGCGTGTTCTCCTCGCCGGGCAGCGGGTCGATGCCGATCGAGAAAGTCTTCGGTCCCGCGTCGCCACAATTGAACACCAGCGATTCGGTCCGCAGCCGGCCGTCGGAAGCGAGCGTCACGTCCCGGCTGGCCAGTACTTTCCCGTTATCGCGCACGCTGAGCCTGGCGCGGCTGCCGGAGAATCCATAACTGGAGAATGTGACGGTCGCGGTTAACCGTGATTGCGGCAGCGCCCGCGCTGGCAGCACGGCGTCGGTGATTTCCACGTCGCGGTCCGGATGCTCGCGGCCCAAGCCGATGGTGTGAACCGGGATGCGCTGCTTGCGGAGGGCGGCCAGCGTATCCGGACCGATGCCGCCCGCATTGTCCGCTCCGTCGCTCAGCAGCACGATGGCGCCCAGCGGCAGCGACGACGATTCCGCCATCACCCGCTCCAGCGTATCGCCAATGCGCGTTGCCGGTTCGGAAGCGTCGAGCGCGTCCGTCTTCTCGACCCGCTGCGGCTCTTTGCCGAACTTGTACAGCCGCACCTGGAAGTGTGAGCCGAGCGATTTGAGCAGCCCGCCGTCCAGCGCGCGCCTGGCCGCCGCCTCGCGCGTGCCGCCCGCATCGGCGATGCCCATGCTGCGGGAATCATCCACCAGCACGGCCACCACGTTCTGCTGCGGCCGCAGCGTTGCCACGCTCAGCGCGGGGTGCCACAGCAGAAACAGAATCAGTGCCAGCATGGCAGATTCGAGCAGCCAGATGGCCAGCGGGCGCGCGCCGCTCAACATGCCGTGGTTGCGTCTGATGTGCCAGTACAGCAGACCAGTTCCGCACACCACCGCCGCCGCCAGCAGCCACAGCGGCCACGGCGTCAGCAATACAAATTGGCCCTTATGAAAAATGCCGGCCGGGTATTTGAAGAAAATCTCGAACATGAAATTCTCACCGGCGAGCCGTGGCCGTTATCTGACGATAGACGTTGTGCCGGCGGGTATGAGTTACAGGCAATCCCCGCTCTTTGTGAGTCAGGATAGCATGGGCCGTTGGTAGGGCATGCTTTAGCTTGCCGGTTTTGCTTCTCCCACCCAAGACTGGCAAGCTGAGGCGTGCCGTACCTGGGCACGGGCTATACTTAAGAAATACCCGTCACTCCCGTGCAAGACTACATCCGGATTCGCGGCGCGCGAACCCATAATCTGAAGAACATTTCGGTTTCGATTCCCCACAACCAGTTGACCGTGGTGACCGGCGTCTCGGGCTCGGGCAAGTCTTCGCTGGCATTCGACACCATCTATGCGGAAGGCCAGCGGCGTTATGTGGAATCGATGTCGGCCTACGCCCGCCAGTTTTTGGAGCGCATGGAAAAGCCGGCGGTAGACGACATCGATGGCATCGCGCCCGCGGTGGCCATCCGGCAAAAGAACTCGAGCCGCAACCCGCGTTCCACCGTCGCCACCGCGACCGAGTGCTACGACTTTCTGCGCTTGCTCTACGCTCGAGTGGGCCAGACCTTCTGCCCAACGTGCGGGACAGTAGTGAAGAAGGATACGGTAGATGAGGTGGCCGCGCGCCTGCTCGCACTGCCCGAGGGCTCGCGCTGGTATGCCTTGTTCGCTTGCGGCGATCACGCCGGCGCCGCTTCGTTGCGCGACCACCTCTTCGAGTTGCGCAAGAAAGGCTTCACACGGCTGTTTCAGACGGGCCGGATTTTCGAGTTTTCGACGCCCGAGTCGCTGCTCGATATCGATTTCAGCCAGCCGGTCTTGGTGCTGGTGGATCGCATCGCGATCGGCCCCGGCCTGCATCAGCGCCTGGTCGATACGGTCGAAATCTGTTATCGCGAGGCTGGTGAAGTAATCTTCGAAAGCGCCGCCCCGCCTGCCCGGACGCTGCGATTCAACGAGAAGTTCCAGTGCAAGACGTGCGGCATGGAATTCGCAGTCGCGGAGCCCATTCTGTTCAGCTTCAACTCGCCAGTCGGCGCCTGCCCGCGCTGCCAGGGCTTCGGCAACACCATCGATTTCGACCTGGACCGGGTGATTCCCGACAAATCGCTTTCGCTCGATGATGGCGCGGTCGATCCATGGACGAAGCCCAAGTTTCGCTCGTGGCTCGGCAATTTTCGCAAGTCCGCCCGCGGCAAGGTGCGCTTTCGCGCGGCCTTCGCCGACCTGACCGGCGAAGAGCGCGAGCTGGTGTACGATTTCGTCCGCCGCTTCTTCGCTCACCTGGAAACCAAGAAATACAAGCTGCACGTGCGCGTCTTCCTCAGCCGTTACCGCGGCTACGCGTTGTGCCCGGAGTGCAAGGGCGCCCGCTTGCGCAAAGAGGCGATGTACGTGCGCGTAGGCGGCCGCAACCTGGCCGAGGTGGTGCGCCTCAATATCGCCGAGGCCGCGCAGTTCTTCGACACGCTGGCGCTCAAGCCGGAAGAAGCCGCCATCGCCGAGAAGATCCTGGTGGAGATCCGCCAGCGGCTGAAGTTCCTGAACGACGTGGGTCTCGAGTACCTGACGCTGGACCGGCTGTCCTCCACGCTTTCCGGCGGCGAAGCCCAGCGCATCCAGCTCGCCACTTGCCTGGGTTCGCGTTTGGTGGGCGCATGCTACGTGCTCGATGAGCCATCCATCGGCCTGCATAGCCGCGACACAGGGCGGCTGATCCGCATCCTCGAAGAATTGCGCGAGCTGGGCAATACCATCGTAGTGGTGGAGCACGATCCCGAGGTGATGCGCGCCGCCGATCACCTGCTGGATTTGGGACCGGGCGCGGGCGAGCACGGCGGCAACGTCGTATACGAGGGCACTTTCGATCGGCTGCTCGCCGATGGCAATAGCTCGCTCACGGCGCGCTATCTGCGCGGCGACCTGCGCGTGGCGGCGCCGCGCGCGCGCCGGCTGGTGGATCCCAAACGCCTGCTGCGCATCATCGGTGCCCGCGTCCATAATTTGAAGAACATCGACGTCGAGATTCCGCTGGGCATGATGGTGGCCATCACCGGCGTTTCCGGCTCCGGCAAGTCCACGCTGGTTCACGATGTGCTGTTCCGCTCGATCGAGGCGCTGCACAAGGCGCGCGACTCGGGCGAAGCAGCGGCACTCGAAGACGCCGCCGGCAACCTGGACGCGGGGCCGCGTATTTCCTGCCGCAAGCTGGAAGGCGCCGAGCGCATTTTGAGCACGGTGATGATCGATCAATCGCCGATCGGCCGCACACCGCGCTCGAATCCGGTCACCTATATCAAAGCGTTCGACCTGATTCGCGCGCTTTTCGCTAATACCCGCGATGCGCAAAAGCAAGGCTACACACCCGGCCATTTTTCCTTCAACATTCCCGGCGGCCGCTGCGAGACCTGCCAGGGCGATGGCACGGTGACGGTGGAGATGCAGTTCCTGGCCGACGTGGAACTGATTTGCGAGGAGTGCAAGGGCACGCGCTACAAGAGCGCCATTCTGGAGATTCGCTACAACGGGCTCAACATCCACGAAGTGCTGCAGCTCACGGTCAGCGCGGCCATCGAGTTCTTCAACGGCGTGCCGCGGCTGGTGGAGCGCCTGCGCGTGCTGGACGACGTCGGCCTGGGTTACCTGCGGCTGGGCCAATCCGCCACCACTCTTTCCGGCGGCGAGGCGCAGCGCGTCAAACTGGCCGCTCACCTGGCGGCGGCAAGCTGCCGCGGCACCCTGTTCATCTTCGACGAGCCCACCACCGGCCTGCACTTCGACGATATCGCCAAGCTGCTGGCCGCTTTCGGGCGGCTGATCGAAAACGGCGGCAGCCTGATCGTGATCGAACACAACCTCGACGTCATCCGCGCCGCCGATTGGGTCATCGACCTCGGCCCGGAGGGCGGCGCAGGCGGCGGCGAAGTGGTGGTGGCCGGAACCCCGGAAACCGTGGCCCGCGCAGCCCGCTCCTACACCGGACGGTATCTCGCCGCCTTGCTGGGGAAGTAGAATCGTACTGGGAGGTCCGAATGCGGCTCTTGCTGCTCGTTTCGCTCGCTGGCCCGCTGGCTTTCGCCGCCACCGAACCGCTGGCCATTGTCCAACCCGTCATCAGCCAGATGGAAGAAGGCGCGGCCTCGCCCGCGGGGTTCTATTACACGCCCGGCGAGGTCCTGTTCTTCAGTTGCCGCGTGGCGCATTACGCCAAGACCGCGGATCTGAAGGTGAGCATCGCCTACTCAGTCGAGGCTTTCGATCCCAAGGGCGTGGAGCTTACCGAGCCCTACAAGAACCAAATCAACGACGAAATAGCCCTCGAGGACAAAGACTGGATGCCCAAGATCCAAACGCAGGTGATGATACCGCCGCTGGCGGGTTCCGGCAATTACAAAATTGTGGTGAAGGCCGAAGACCTGCTCGCCAAGACCACGGTGCAGATCGAGGTGCCGTTTGAAATCCGCGGCCGCGTCGTCGAGCCGAGCGACAAGGTCACCGTGCGCAACTTTCATTTCTACCACGATGAAGAGGGCAAGCAGCCCGCCGAGAAGGCCGTCTACCACGCCGGCCAAACCATGTGGACACGGTTCGACGTCACGGGATACCAATACGGCACCGGCAACAAAATCGACGTCAGTTGGGTGGCTTCCATCATGCTGCCCGACGGCAAGGTGCTATGGACCAAGCCGGAGCCGGCTACCGAAGCCAGCCAGTCGTTCTATCCCAAGCGATACATTTCCGGCGAATTCAGCATCAATCTGCAAGCCGGCGTCAAACCAGGCTCGTATATCGTCGCCGTGCAGGTGAAAGACGCCGTGGGCAATCAGACCTACGAAAGCCGCCAGCCGTTCACGGTGGAGTAAGTAGGAGCGGTGGTGGCGTCGGCGGTCTTGCCGCCGGTGTCTCGCACCGCCGCTATCTTTGTCGCAGGATCTCCGGGCAAAGAACACCGGCGGCACAGACCGCCGGCGCTACGGCCTATGCCCTACGCGACGCCCTCCAGCTTCAGCACGTACGCTTGCGAGTAAGGCAGGTTCTCCGGCAAGTGAATTGTCAGACTGAAGCCATTCTGGAAGCACACCAGCGGTGCATTGCTTCCCAGCAGCGTGACACGTGGGAGCGAGAAGGGGCTTATGCCACTGAGCGTTACGTGTCCTTCCGGCCGGTGCGGCAAAATCGCGTAAACCGCGCCCGCCTTCGCGGTAAAGAATGCCTCGACGCGCGCCATGCCGGCGGGCGGCGTATCCACCAGGCTCGAGATCGGGTATGCCGACATGAATTCACTCTCCTCGAGTTTTGGCTCCGCTCCGCTCGACCACTGCCGCGCGCGGCGCCACGCGCGCGTGCCATAGATGGCTTCCCCGTTTAACCGCAGCCAGTCGCCAAGCTGGAGCAGCCGCTCTTCCATGATCACCGGAATGCGCCCATCGGCGGTGGGACCGATATCGAGCAGCAGGTTGCCGCCGCGGCTCACCAGGTCGATCAGCATCAGCAGCAGCTCGCGGTCGCTGTGATAATCGGCCAGCGTCTCGGCGCGGTTGTACCCGTAGGAGAAGCCCATGCCGCGGCTTTCCTCCCACGCGTGCTCGCTCTGTCCCATGCCGGACGTGTACTCGGTGGTGTAGTAACCGCCGTGCTTGTGTCTGGTGTCTTTGCCCCACCGGTCGTCGACGACCACCTGCTCGCGCACCGGCGATTCGTTGTACAGCCACGCCAGCAGCTCGGGCGAGTGCCATTCCTGGCTCGTCAATTCCCATTCGCCGTCGGAGAAAACGATCTCCGGCTCCACGTGATTCACCACGTCCTGAAACTGCGGAAACAAGTGCTCGCGCACGTAGCGCGGCTTGTCGGAAAGCCACAGCGGGTTGTACCACTCGTAAAGCGAATAGTAAATGCCCATGTGCAGCCCGCGCTTGCGCCCTGCCTTGGCGAGATCGCCGAGCAAGTCGCGCCGCGGGCCGATGTCCACCGCGTTCCAGGGTCGTCCCCAGGCGCGATTAGCCTCCTCGCTGCGCCACAACGCGAAGCCCTCGTGGTGTTTCGAAGTGGGCGCTACGTAACGGGCGCCGGAGCGGGCGAACACGTCCGCCCAGTGGTCCGGGTCGAACATCTCGGCGCGAAATTGCGGCGCGAAATCGGAGTACGGAAAATCGGCCCCGTATACGCGCTGGTGAAACCGCCGGGTCTGGTAGCCATCTTGACCCGGCGCCGTAGCCTTCTTACCCTCCGTGAGCGAGTGCCAGTACCACTCCGCGTACGGCGTCTCGCCCTTGGTGCGTGGCGGCGCAAATGATGGCACCGAGTAAAGCCCCCAATGGATGAAGATGCCGAACTTGGCGTCCAGGTACCACTTGGGGATGGGCCGGCTATCGATCGATTCCCAGTTAGCTTCATAGCGCGTTGCGCCAGCGCTCTGCCGCAAAGCCAGCGGCGCCGCGGCCATGGTGCGGAGAAAACCTCGGCGTTGCATACGGGGCTATGTTATCAGGATTAGCGGCTGCTACCCTACCTAACATGGCAGAGACATTCGAAGTTGGCACGGCCCGCTTGACCATCGAAGACACCGTGCGCGTGGCGCGGGAAGGCGCTGAGGTGAAAATCGCGGCGCCGGCGCTCGGTCGCATCGCCCAGGGTCGCCTCCGCCTGGATGAGTTGATGGCGCGCGGCGAGCGCATCTACGGCGTCAACACCGGTGTCGGCGGCAACGTGGGCATTTCGCTGCCAGCCGAAAAAATGGAGCTGCTGCAGCACAACCTGGTGCGCCATCTGGGCTGCGCCACCGGGCAGCCGCTCCCGAACGACGTCGTGCGCGCCGCTATTCTGCTGCGCCTGGCCACCTTCTCGACCGGCGCTTCCGCGGTTCGCCCGGAGCTGGCCGAGGCGCTGGCTGCGCTCCTGAATCGCCATATCACACCCGTGGTGCCGCGCTACGGATCGGTCGGCGCCTCTGGCGACCTGATGCCTTCCGCCTACATCGCGCGCGTGTTGATCGGCGCGGGCGAAGCAGAATTTGACGGGCGCCGGATGCCGGCCGCCGAGGCGCTCGAAGCCGCCGGTTTGAAGCCGATCCCCTTCGCGCCCAAGGAAGCTCTGGCGCTCATCAATGGCACCACCGTGATGACTGCGTGCGCCGCGCTCCTGTGGATGGACGGCCGCCGCGTGCTCGAAGCGCTGCTCTCCGCCGCGGCCTTGGCCGTGGAGGCTATGGAGGCTCCGGCGCAGCCCTTCGATGCCTGGGTGCAGGAGCAGAAGGGGCATCCCGGCCAGATCGCCGTGGCTGCATTCCTGCGCGACATGCTGGCCGGCTCCGGTTACACCCGCGCGTCGAGCGGCCAAAGCTGCTATTCCCTGCGCTGCATCCCGCAAGGCCTTGGGCAAGTCTGGGAAGGCAACCAGGATGGCCGCGCCGTGGTCGAGCGGGAGATCAATTCCGCCAACGATAATCCGCTGATCGATCCGGAAACCGGCGCCCTGCACAAGGCCGGCAATTTCTACGGCGGCCACATCGCCCGCCTGCTGGACACCTGGAAGATCGATTTCGCCTCCATGGCCAATTGGGGCAATGCGCTGATCGCGCTGCTGGTGGACGACCGCTTCAACCACGGCTTGCCCGCCAACCTCACGCCCGAGCCCGGCGTCAATTCCGGCTTCAAGGGGATGCAGTTGAGCATCACCAGCCTGGCCTGCGCCGTGCGGCAAATGGCCGGGCCCAGCTCCATCCATTCGCTGCCGACCGAGCAATATAACCAGGACGTGGTGAGCCTGGGTATGCACGCCGCGGTCACCGCCATGGACGCGCTGGAATGTTTGCGCAACGAAACCGCGATGCTGCTGTTGGCCGTTACCCAGGCCGTCGACCTGCGCGGCGGGGAAGCCAAGCTGGGCCAGGGTTCACGGCGCGTCTACCAGAGTGTGCGCCGCCTGGCCGCGTTCCAATCCGCCGACCGTCCCATGGAATACGAAGTCGCCGCCGTCGCGGCGCTGATTGTCTCCGGCGGTCTGGCCAACTGAAAACAGCCCGTGGCGCGCGCAGTCCACCAGGCCGTGGCGCGGGCAGTCCTGCCTGCTGTGTCGGCAGTCGTGCCGACATTTCTTGGAGTCGACGAAGCGAAGAAAGGTCGAGACGACTCTCGACCCCGCACGCAAGCCTGCGCACGCCACGGAGCAGGCGCTACTTGGTCGCCTGCTTCAGCGCGTCCGCCGCTCCTTCAATCGCTGCGCCGGCATCTTCGAGCACCTTGCCCACGCGCACAATCTGTTCGTCCGCCAGCTTCCACTGCTTCTGCTCGATGCTCTCGCGCACCGCCGGCAGCGTCTTCACGCCATAGCCGGTGTAAAACCCCGGAGCATAGATCTGGTGCTGAAACCACGGCCGGTTGGGCAAGCCCTCGCTCGAAAGAAAGGCGCGTTCCACCACCACCAGCCTGTCGTTCACGTCCTTCAACTCCGCGTGCGCCAGCGCCGATCCGCCGTTGGCGGCAGCGTGCGCCGCGGCCTGATCGAAGTCGTGGGCCGTCCGCTCCAACTCCGCCAGGCCGTTTTCGAGCGGCGCGCAATTCAGAAACGGCGGCACCGTTTCCTTTGGCGGCGGCACCGTTTTGAGACGTGGGTCCTCCAGCGCGGTGAAGACTCCGTCGTCGATCTGCCGGTTGCGTTCCACCACTTCCTCGCGCTTTTCGCGCGCCAGCTTCTTCACTTCGTCCACATACCGGTGCACGGTGTCGGCCAGCCCATGAAACTCGAACGGTAGCAGGTCCGCCCCGGCCAGCCGCATCACCGCAGTCCCCGCCGTTTGCGCCAGCGCGCGGCCGTACACAAAGGTGGTGTCGGAGAAATGCGTGAACCAATAAAAATCGTCGTAGATGGAATGATAAATGCCGCCGCCGTCTTCGCCGCCGAACCCGAGGTCTAACGACGCGACGCCCACATGGTCCAGAAACGCCGTGTAATCCGAGCCCGAACCTAGCGCGCCGATGCGCAAGTCCGGCCGCGTCCGCGCCTCCTCGCGGTCCGCCTGCGGCGTCATCCTCCGGCCCTCTCCGGCGATGCGCTGCGACTGCGCCCGCTTCCACACCGTGACATTGCTCTCCGGATCCTGTATGTCCCGCGCCACGGCATTAATGAAATGCTCGAGCGAATGCGATCCCTCCACGCCCAGAAAGCCGCGGCCGTTACTGTCCGAGTTGATGTACACGGCTGCCTTGCGCCCCAATTCCTCGGCGTGCTCTTCGGCCCATTCGGTCGAGCCCAGTAGCCCCGGCTCCTCGCCGTCCCATATACAGAAAATGATCGTGCGCTTGGGCTTCCAACCCTGCTTCAGCAGCGTTGCCATGGCGCGCGCCTCCTCGAGCTCCGCAATCGTGCCCGAGATCGGATCCTCCGCGCCGTTCACCCACGCGTCATGATGGTTGCCGCGGATGATCCATTCATCGGGATACACCGCGCCCGGAATGCGCGCAATCACATCGTAGAGCTTCTTCTGGTCCCAATTGAATTTCAGCTTCAGATGCACTTTGGCGGGGCCTGGCCCGATGCGGTACGTAATCGGCAGCCCACCGCGCCACTGTACCGGCGCCACCCGCCCCTCCAGCGCCGCCAGCAGCGGCTGCGCATCCGCATAAGAAATTGGCATCACCGGTATCTTGGTCAGCGTCACCGCCTGGTCGAGCGGCAGCCGCTTGGCTTCCGGCGTCGCGCCCACGCCCGGCGTCAGCGGATCGCCCGGATATACCGGCATGTCCATCACGCTGCCGCGCTGCACGCCGTCTTTGGGGCGATACGGCCCGGCCGGAAAAGTTTGTCCCGGCGCGTAGCCGTCGTCGCGTGGATCGGAGTAGATCAGGCACCCGATGGCGCCGTGCTCGGCCGCCACCTTGGGCTTGATGCCGCGCCAACTGCCTCCGTAGCGCGCGATCACAATCGCGCCTTTTACCGACACGCCCTGCCGGTCCAACGTTTCGTAATCCTCCGGCACGCCGTAGTTGACGTACACCAGCGGCCCGGTCACGTCGCCATCGATCGAGTACGCGTTGTAAGTCGGGAGCTGTTCATCATGCTGCCCGGAAGTAGGATCCACAGCCACGGTCGGCTCCTCGATCTTGGCCACGAAGTGCTCCGGCGCGACCATTTCCAGCAGCCGCTCCTTCGGCGTGGGAAAGAGCACGTCGAAGTTCTCGATGTGCGCATCGAGGCCCCACTCGCGGAGTTTGGCGAGCAGCCACTCGGCGTTGTCGCGGTCGTAAGCCGACCCCACATGGTGCGGGCGCGCCGAGAGGCGCTCCATGTAAGCGCGCATCAGCGCCGTATCCGGAATCGCGCGGAACTTGGCTTCCCAATCGCGCTCCACGCGCGCCGAATCCGCCGTGAATCCCGCCAGCGGCACCGGCTCCTGAGGAATCGCCATCGGCGACGCAAGACACAAACCAAGCAATGCAGCCAGACCTGTTTTCATAAGACAGCTATTGTATAGCGCTGAAGCCCGCTGCGCCAGCGTGGTAGGACAGACGATCGGCTTTTGTCGTCTGTCAAAGGCTCGCGCTTTGGCGAAGAATGACAGATGACGAAAGGCGATGGTCTGTCCTACCTGCTCCAGGCTGCGTGCATCGCATTGCGTTGTTCTAAAACTGCTGCGGCGCTTCGCCCAGGCGCACCTGCACTTTCTCTCTGCGGCCGTTGCGATACACGGTGAGGCTCAACATGTCGCCGCCGTGCTTGCGGTTCATCACCCGCACCAGCGAATCGTTGCCCTCCACCGCCTGGCCTTCCACTTCCACAATCAAATCGCCGCCCACGCCGAGTTGATAGTTCCCGACCACCACCATCTGCCGCGGCCCGTGCAAGCCGGCTTCCTCCGCCGGCGATCCGCGTTCGATGCGCTGGATCAGCAGCCCGCCCTTGGTCGGCAGATCGAGCGCTTCGGCCAGATCGCCCGAAATCCACACCGTGGTAATGCCCAGCGTGGGCCGGGAAATGTGCCCCCGCGCCTGGAATTGATCCAGCATTTCCTTGGCGCGGTTGACCGGCATGGCGAAGCCGATGCCGATATTGCCCTGCCCGTAAATCGCCGTGTTGATGCCGATCACGCTGCCGTGCGAATCGAGCAGCGGGCCGCCGCTGTTGCCGGGGTTGATGGCGGCATCGGTCTGGATCATTCCTTCCAGCCGCTCCTCTTCGGTTTGCAGTTTGCGATTGAGCGAACTGACGATGCCGGTGGTGAGCGTTCCCTCCAAGCCGAATGGATTGCCGATGGCCAGTACCTTCTGCCCCACCACCAGCGCGTCGGAATCGCCCAGCCGCACCGTTGGTAGCTTGCGGCCGGCATCGATCCGGATCAGCGCCAGGTCGTTGCGCGAATCCGTGCCCAGCACTTTCGCCTTGTACGATTTCATATCGGAAAGCTTCACCGTGAGCTGCGAGCTGCCGCGCACCACGTGGTTATTGGTGAGAATGGTGCCGTCCGCGTTGACGATGAAACCGGACCCGGTGCCTTCTTCCGGGTAGAGCTGGAAAAACCAGTCCTGACGATAGACGCGGGAAGTAATGTTGACCGTGGCCTCGCGCGCCGCCTTGTAAATCTCGATGTTGTTTTGCTCGTCCGACGAATACTCCGACGCGGCCGACACCGGCGCTTCCCAAAGGCGGCCGCCGGAGGAGAGCTTCGGCAGGATCTGGGCGAGCCTCCAGTGGCCTGCGGAAGTGATTGCCAGGAAGCCGGCCACCAGCACGGCGGCCCATAGAAATGGTCGCATCAGTTTCATGGTTCAATTCTCCGTAACGCCGCGTAGACGGCCTCGGTTTGCCGCAGCGTGTTTTCCTTGGTTCCGGATGTATCTATGACGAAATGGGCGAACTTGCGCTTATCGTCGACCGGCATCTGGCGGCTGAGACGCGCGCGCACGACGGCTTCCACGGCGCCCTCGCGGCGCATGGCGCGCTCCACCTGCTGCTCCTCGGTGCAGATCACCAGAATCAAGCGGTCAAACCGCTGGTAGCTGCCGGTTTCGATGAGAATCGCGGCCTCCACGACGAAGATTCCGTCCGGTTTGCGCCGGGCGAATTCCGCCGCCATTTCCTCCTCGCGGCGCACCACCGGCGGATGCACCAGCGCGTTGAGGCGCGCCAGTTTCTCGCTACTGGCGAAAACAACTTCCGCCAGCCGCTTCCGGTCGATCTCGCCCGCTTCACCGACGATCCCAGCGCCGAATTCGCGGATCACCGCGTCGTGCGCTTCGCCGCCGGCCTCGAGCGCCTGGTGTCCCAACTCGTCGGCCTCCACCACCAGGCATCCGTAGCTTGCCAGCGCCTCCCCGACGAACGATTTCCCGCTCGCCAGACCGCCCGTCAGCCCGATTTTCAACATAGGCCGGCCCGCCGTTCGGCGGCGGCTACCGTGTTCGCCATCAGCATGGCGATCGTCAGCGGGCCCACGCCTCCGGGAACCGGCGTGTAGGCGGAGGCTTTCTCGATCACGTCGACCGGATCCACGTCGCCCATCAGCGCGAAGCCGCGCTTGTCGAAAGACGCCAGCTTGTCCGCCGCATTGCGGAAGACGCGCGCCGCAAGCGCGCGATCCGTCACGCGTGTGGTGCCCACATCGATCACCACCGCGCCTGGCCGTATGAAATCGGCCGTAATCATCGCCGGCCGGCCCAGCGCCGCCACCAGAATCTCCCCCTCGCGGCACACGCCGGCCAGATCCGCCGTCTTCGAGTGGCAGATCGTAACCGTGGCATGTTCGTGCAGCAACAACAGCGCGGCCGGCTTGCCCACGATGTCACTGCGGCCCACCACCACCGCGCGCTTGCCTGCGACCGGGATGCGGTAGCGCTTCAGCAGTTCCATAATGCCCGCCGGCGTACATGGCCGCGGCCCCGGCAGCGCGGCCACCAGGTTGCCCACATTGCACGGATGAAAACCATCGACGTCCTTCGCGGGCGCCACCGCCAGCAGCACGCGCTTCGAATCCACCTGCGGCGGCAGCGGCAGTTGCACCAGAATACCGTCCAGGTCATCCCGCGCATTCAACGCGTCAATGGTCGCCAGCAACTCGCCCGTAGTCACGCTCTCCGGCGGCCGCAGCGTCTCCGAATGAATCCCCAGATCCTCGCACGTCTTGACCTTGTTGCGAACGTAGATTTCCGACGCTGGGTTGCTTCCCACCAGCACTACGGCAAGTCCGGGGGGACGTCCCTTGGCAGTCAGGGTCGATATGCGAGGTTTCAGCTCGGCTTTGATTTCATCGCGGACGCGATTTCCGTCGAGGATTTCGGGCATTCCCTATCAATCATAGCGTGCGCCGGTACGCACCGCCCCGCGTGTGGCGCAGGCTTTTCCTCCAGCCAACCTCGCCGGCTAGAACGTGAATCCAACCAGAACTTCGGCCTGGTTCTTGCTGCTGTTGAGGACGCCGGAGAGGTTGAAGTAGTCCTGGGCCCAGCGCGTGAAGCGGATTTCGGGAGCCACGTGAAGGACGATCACGTGGATGTCGATGCCGCCGCCTATCACCACCCCCATGGTCCCTTTGCTGTTTGCTGCCGGAGAGGCGGCCACCACGTTACAAACGGGGTTGGCGGTAGTGGGGCCGCAAACTTCTTCAGTCACTGTGTTCTTCAGCCCCGTCAGCGCGTCCCAGGCCACACCGGCTTCCACATACGGCCGCACGATTTTGCTGGGGAACTTGTATTTGGCGACCAGCGGAAACTCCCAATTCCCCGACGACCCGACGCTGGTGACGGCGTTTCCGACCGATCCCAGCACGTTGGTGTAGCTGAAATGCCGGTACAGCGCGTCGAATTCGATGCTCAAGCCGAGCGGCAGCCGCACTTCCACTTCCGGTCCGAACAGGTACCGGTCGGTCGCGGTGGTGGAAGTGCCCTGCACCTCGCTCAAGAAATCCGTCAACGGCAGCCCGGCTTTGAGCCCGGCCGAAAACGGCTGAGCCAGCGCGGCCCCGCCAATCAGCAGCAATAGCAATAAAGGCTTCATACATTCAGATTACGAAGAAATGGTACGGCGCGTTTCCACCGACGAGCGGCCTGACTCCCAGCCAGCTTCAAAATGTGACCCCAACCAGAAACTCGACCTGGTTCTGGCCACTATGCAGATCGTCGTCGAGGCTGAAGTACTGTTGCGCCCAGAGGGTGAAGCGGATTTCGGGCGTCACGTGAATAACGAAAGCGTGGATGTCGATGCCGCCGCCAACCACCACTCCCGCAGTGCTCTTGGTTTCCACGGAGGGAGGGTAATTCGTGTTCTCACACACGACGCTGCAAGGCGTCTCACTCGCGGTGTTCTTCAGCCCCGATATCGCATCCCAGGCCACGCCCGCTTCCACGTACGGCCGAACAGTTTTGCTGCGAAACCGATACTTGGCGACCAGCGGAAACTCCCAGTTGCCCGAGGACCCGATGGTGATGATGGTGCCGCTGGCGAACGGCTCGTAGTTGGCGTAGCTGAAATGGCGGTAGAGCGCGTCGAATTCGATGCTCAGCCCGTGAGGCAGCCGCACTTCCACTTCCGGGCCGAACAGGTACCGGTTGGTCGTGGTGGTGGAGTCGCCCTGCGCCACGTTCAGGAAGTCCGTCAGCGGCAGCCCGGCCTTGATCCCGGCCGAAAATGGCTGGGCCAGCGCGGCCCCGCCAATCAGCAGCAGTAAGAATAAGGACCTCATTGAATTCAGAGTACGGAAAAGCGCCGCCGCGCGCCACCTCTTCTCTACCGCAGGCTCCGCTCGAAAAAGTCCACCATCATCCGGTTCAAGTGCTGCTTGGCTAGCCCGCTGACGCCGTGCGCCTTCTGCGGATAGAGCATGTATTCGAACTGCTTGCCGGCCAGTTCGAGCGCGCTCACGAGCTGGATGGAATTCTGGAACAGCACGTTGTCATCCTCGAAGTTCTGCACCAACATCAGCTTGCCCTTGAGGTTCTTAGCCTTCGGCGGAAGCGCGGTGTCGCGGTAGCCGTCGAGATTGTCTTTGGGCAGTCCCATGTAACGCTCGGTATAGATGCTGTCGTAATTGAGCCAGCTCGTTACCGGGGCACCGGCGAAGCCGGCCTTGAAAATGTCCGCGGCGTTGAGCAGCGCGTTGACGGTCATGAAGCCGCCGTAGCTCCAGCCGTGAATGCCGATGCGCTCCGGGTCGGCCAGCCCCATGGCGATCAGGTGGCGCACACCGGCGACCTGGTCGGCCAGCTCGGTGACGCCGAGCTTGTGATAGATGGCTGTCTCAAAGTCGTGGCCGCGTCCTTCGCCACCGCGGTTTTCGCACTGCCAGATCGCGTAGCCCTTCTGCGCCAGCACCTGGTCGATATCGATCCCCGGCCACGCGTTGTGCACCGGCAAGCCCACGCCCGGCCCGCCATAAACGCTGACAATCACCGGGTACCGCTTGCCCCGTTCATAGCCGGCCGGCTTGATGAGCCGCCCGTAAAGCGTCACGCCATCCGGGGTGGTGAACGGCTCGATCTCGGCGGGCAGAATATCATACTCGTTTAGCGTGGGGTCCGGCTCCCGATAGATCCCGAGGTCGGCTCCGTCGCCCGCATGGAGGACGCTGCGCGGCGGATGGCTGAGGCTCGACCAGGTGTCCACATAATAGCGGCCGCCTGGCCCCATCGAGATGGTATGACTGCCAGGTTCCTGGGTGAGGCGGCGCTTGTTCGTTCCGTCCAGGCCGATCGCGTAAAGGTGCTGCTCGAAGTGGCTCGGCTCGTCGGAAGTATAGAATACGCGTCCGCCGGCTTCATCCACCCCAACGATGCCAGTGACTTCCCACGCGCCGCTGGTGACCGGTTGTACGTCTTTCCCATCGTTCGAACAGAGGAAGATATGGCGGTATCCGCCGGGGGTCCGTTCGCTGGTCCAGAGAAACTGCTTGCCGTCGTCCAGGAACCTTATATCGCCGTTCAGGTTGATCCAGTACGGGTCGGACTCTTCAAAGATGGTGGCGCGCGCGCCGGTTTCGACATCGATGGAAAACAGCGCGTCGCGGTTCTGCACGCGGTTGAAGCGCAGCACGTAGAGCGCGCGTGAGCCGGGCATCCAGCCCGCGCGTGCGATCAGGTATGAAGTGCGGGTGTCGCCCACGTCGTACCATCGCGTCAGGCCGCCAGCGGCGGAAACCACGCCCAGGCGGATCGCCGCGTTATTGTCGCCGGCCTGCGGGTAGCGCTCCGGTTCGTAGACGGCGCGCATGCGCAGCGCGTCTTCGTGCGGGTAGAGCGGTTCGGTGCGCGTGTCGAACTGCAAATAGGCGATCGATTTCGAATCCGGCGACCACCAAAAGGCCGCGTTCAGCTCAAGTTCCTCCGGGTAGACCCAGTCGAGCCCACCGTTGCGCAGAGTGTCGGCGCCGTCCCTGGTGAGGCGGGTTTCGCTCTTGCTGGCCACGTCCACTGCGTAAAGATCCGAGCCCCGGCGAAAGGCGATTGTCTTGCCATCGGGCGCCAGCCGGGCGTCCCTTTCGATGACGGGGGTCTTGGTGATCTGGTCCCATTTCCCTGTGTCCAGGTGGACCAGGAAAATGTCGCCGCGGGCGATGTAGAGCAGTTCCTTGCCGCTGGCGGAGAGCTGCATGCTCCCCAGGCCGGCGCGCCGGTTGATCCAATCCGCCGGTCCTTCGTCGGCCGGCGGCGCCACCGCAGCAGCATCGATCTCATCGAGCGATATCGCTGCCTTGCTTCGTTGGGTGGCGCAATCGTACAGGGACAGGCGATTGCCCTGGCGCACCAGGAAGCTCTTGCCGTCCGGCATCCACAGTTCCGGAGGCGGAGCGCCGCGCCCGCCACGCGCGGTCTGACTGAGCGTCTCGATCGTGACCGGCTTCTTCTGCGCCGAGACGCAGGACGCCAGCAGAAAGATGAGAGCGAGCTTTCGCATAAGTGTGATTGTAACCGCAGCGCGGGGCGGAGGAGTCAGAAGTCGGAAGACAGGAGACAGAAGAACGAAGAAGGCAGTCGGAAGACGGCGCGCCGCACATTCCCGCTTTCCTATTCTGACTCCTGTCTTCTGACTCCTGAATTCTCCGCACCCGCTTAGTATTCCACGCCGACCAGGACGAGGCCCTTGGCTGGTGAAGTGGCGCCGGACTCCAGCGGAAACCCGGTATCGCCGATATTGCCGCGGCCGGCTTCGATCAGCGTCCCCACCAGATTGCGCACCATGTGTTTCAAGAAGCCGCTGCCGCGCACCCGGTAGATCAGCCGGTCCTGGTCGCGCGTGAGCACGGAGGAGAAAATCGTCCGCACCTTGGAATGGCCCTCTGCGTCGCGGTCGTCGGAGGCTGCAAACGCGCTGAAATCATGTTCGCCCTCGAAGACGCCCGCCAGCCGCGCCATGCGGTCTTCCTCCAGTGGGTAGGGGTAATGATGTACGAAGGGCCAATCGAACGGGCTGCAAATCTCCTCGCGCGCCATGCGGTATTCGTAAGTCTTGGCTTTGGCGTCGAAGCGCGGGTGGAAGGCGGCGTCCACCTCTTCGGCCGAGCAGACCCGAATGGCGGGCGGCAGCAGGCGGTTCACGGCGCGGCGCAAGTTGGCTAGGGGAATCGGGTTCTCGATGCTGAAAGCGGCCACCTGCCCGAGCGCGTGCACGCCGGCATCGGTGCGCCCCGACCCCGCCACGTGCACCGGCTTGCCTTCCATGCCGGAAACGATCTCTTCGAGCGTCCCTTGAATGGTCGCCAAGCCCGGCTGCACCTGCCATCCATGGAAAGGGCCGCCGTCGTACGCCAGGGTGATGCGGATGCGGCGCATCAGGCGAGGCGCGAGCCCGGCTTCACCAGCCGAATCCCCTGCCGGCATAGAGGGCATTCCTCGGGCTTGTAAGCGGCCACCTTGAGTGTGGCCAGCGCCACGCGCGGCACGCCTACGTTGGCCGTTCCACCGCTGCGGTCAATGATAGAACCGGCAGCCGCCACCGTGGCGCCCGCCCCCTGGAGAACTGCGATCACGTCCGCCGTGCTGCCTCCAGTGGTGATGACGTCCTCCACCACGCACGCAATTTCGCCCTGCTCGACCGAAAATCCCCGCCGCAAGACCATTTTTCGGGATTCCGGATCGCGCTCGGTGAAGATGTGCCGGCAGCCCAAGGCACGCGCCACTTCGTGGCCAATGATCAAACCCCCCAGCGCCGGCGAGACCACCACGCCCACTCCTGCCGCGAGCCTTGGCTGCAACGCGCCGGCCAGCATCTTGCCCAGTTTCTCCGCCGCCATCGGATGCTCCAGTACCAGCGCGCATTGCAGGTAACGGTCGCTGTGCAGGCCGCTGGTCAGGCGGAAGTGGCCCTCCAGGTATGCCCCCGTAAAGCGGAACAACTCCAGGACGGACTCCGTAGCGGGCATCACAGTCGCCACTATAACATCCGCCTAGGTGGCAAGTTACTGCCGAACGGTAACACCAGTGACAAGATGTTGCTTTTGTCTGACACATCGGTACCAATTATCCATGTGCTGAAGCGCCCGATTTGGACCGTTGGATTGATTCGACGCCAGTTAAGGTTTGGAGCGCTAATTGCTCACCGAAGTCTCGTGACTAGGATTACACGGGCCCGAAGAGAGACGATTGATCCCACCTTAACCCTGCCGAACGAGTCACCTCACCAGCAATCCCACCATTAGACCCCACAAACCTTCACAACCGTCTCTCTTCGGTGCCTGGCATAGCTTCAAAGCCGGGCGCCATCGCGTACCATAGTTGCATGGCCAAAGGTATGTTCGACGTGCAGTGCCCCTGCTGCCAGGCGACTCTCAGGATCGATTCCGAAACGCGCGCCATCATTGCCCATACCATCCCCGAGAGGCCCAAACTGATTGAGGACTTGGCGGCCGAGGTGGTCAAGCTGAAAGGCGAAGAGGCGCGGCGCGACGAAGTCTTCCGCAAGCAGGTCGAGGCGCAAAAGTCGCACGGCAAGGTGCTCGAGAAGAAATTCGACGAGCTTTTCAAGCGCGTCAAGGAAGACCCCGACGCCCCGCCGCCCGTGCGTGACATCGACCTCGACTAGCACCGGCGCGGTGGCGCCGGCGGTCTTGCCGCCGGTGTTCGGCCCGCCATGCCAGGCCCGCCCGGCCTCCCATACCGGCTGAAAAGCACCACCGCCTGCCATCCCGCGCCACCCGACCCCGGGAAACGTGATAACCTTCTGGTTCCCAGGAAAACCACATGCGAAAATTCATGCTTCCCTTCATAATCCTGCTTGCTGCAACTGCACTTCTGCACGCGCAGGCCGCGCCGCCGGCCGCGCCACAGGCCGGGTCGCAGACAATTGCTCCAGAGGCTCCGCCCGCGCCCGCTCCGCCGCGCGCGCAGGCACCGCCCGCTTACAACTGCGAGCCGGTAAACCCTAACGCCACACCGGAGGCTCGCGCGCTGCTAAAGACTATCTGCGCGGTCTCCGGCAAGGGCACCCTGTCCGGCCAGCACAACTTTCCCAACCACCGCGATTTGGATACGGAAAAGGTCCACTCCCTGACTGGCAAATACCCCGCTATTTGGGGTTCGGATTTCGGGTTCACCGACGAGGAGGACAAGGATTCCATCCTTCATCGCGACCTCATGATCGCGGAGGCCAAGAAGCAGGCCGCGGCCGGCTCCATCATTTACCTCTGCTGGCACATGCTGCGCCCCACCGAGGATGAGCCGGGCAAGCCGGGAGCGAGCTGGAAGGGCAGCGTGCAGGCCCGCCTCACCGACGACCAGTGGGCGGAGTTGATCACGCCCGATACGCCGCTGCACAAGCGGTGGGAAAAATACATGGATATTGCGGCCGGCTATCTCAAACAGTTGCAGGATGCCCACATTCCTGTCCTGTGGCGGCCCATGCACGAAAACAACGGCGGCTTTTTCTGGTGGGGCGGCCGGCCGGGCATGGGTGGCACGGCGCAACTCTACCGCGAGGTCTATGCCCGCATGGTCTACGTCCATCACCTGGATAACCTGATTTGGGTGTGGAATCAGAACGGCCCCGCCCCGATGGGCGAGTTCTTCAACTTCTTCCCGGGCCAACAGTATGTCGATATTGTCAGCTATGACAACTATCGCGAATTGAACGACCGGTATTACTACGAAATGCTGGCACTGGCCGAAGGCAAGCCGATCGCTCTCGGCGAAGTCGGCGTTCCGCCTTCGGCGGAAGTGCTCAAAGCTCAACCCAGGTGGGCCTGGTTCATGGTCTGGGCCGGCATGGTCAACGACCGCATCCTGCCGGCTTACAGCAACCCCTACGTAATCAATCGCGGCGATCCGCTCCCGAACAACTGACGCGGCGCGAACGGAGGTTGGTCTACAGCAGATCTTCGCGCTTCCGGCGCTCGAGAGCCTTGACCACGTCTCCCACTTGCTGCGCCAGGTCGCGGCGCGCCACCAGCAGAGCGTCGGGAGTATCGATCACGATCAGGTCGTCCACGCCGACCAGCGCCACCGTCTTGCCGCGGCCAAAAATCGCTTGGTTCAGGCTGTCCCCGTTTCCCCCCCGTTTCCCCCCGTTTCCCCCGTTTCCCGTTGGCGCGATCCGCTTTATTGCAGCGCTATTGAACCGCAATATTGACGGCGTTGCTGGCCGTCCCATCCGGAAATGTCAACCATACCTGCACCGTGCCCGGGGGACAGTTCTGCGGAATGGGCACATTGACCTGGTACAGGCCGGCGGAGTACGGCGACAAACCCGCGTATTGGATTTGAGCGGGAGGGACGCTGATCTGCACCTGGAGCCCGGCGTTGTTCACGCCGAAAACCGCCGTGGGCGTGGATGTCAACTGTGCCAAGGGGTGCCCTGCCGAGCCGTCGGGAGCGGGATGGCCGCTTTCGACCGATGGGCTCGTGGGGCCGAGTCCGATCGCGTAGATCTCCAGTACGTCGCCCGGCACGGCCGGTTTGGTGATGAAACTGGGTTCGGAGACAGTCGAGGGCACGGGCAGCGTGTTGTAGCCGTTGCCCTGCGAGGCATCCACAATCGCGCCGTAGCCGCCCGTACCGTAGAGCAGCAACAGCCGGGGGGCGCGCGCCGCCACCTGGACCGATACGGTGTTGCTCTGTTCGAAGCTTGACGCTAACGGTGGCTGGCCTAACACAGTGCTGACCTGAACCAACGCCATCCCTAGAGGCGTGTCCATCGGCATCTGAAAATTAATCTGGCCGTCGGAGGCGAAGTAAAGCGATGCCGTCTCACCGTTCACGGTGACCGCGGTTTGGCTGCCGAGGCTCGTCGGCAGCGGAGGCGGCCCCGCCGTGCCGCCCTGGGGAGAGAGTTGCTGGCCGAATAGCGCGACGACATCGCCCGGCGTCACGGTGAGGCCATCTTGGCCGAAGACGGCATCATCCACCACACCCTGATAGAAAATGGTAGTCGGCTCCGTGGCCACCACCTGGAAGGTCACCGGAATCACGGTAGGGCTGTTGGCCGCATTGGTCACGATAGCCACCGAGCCGGTATATGGGCCGGGCTCAAGGCCAAGCGAGTTTATGGTCACACTTACCGTCGGCACGCTCTGGCCCGACCCATTGGAAATGTTCCCGGCGCTGGTCGCTGTGATGCCCGTTCCCGAGGCGGTTACACCGGAAATCGCGAGTGTTCCTTGCCCCAGATTGCCCAGCAGCTCGTAAGAGGTAAAGGAGGTGCCCCCGCCTTCGACCACTTGCACATTGATCGGGGCGAGGGCCTCCACGATGGGCAGCGTGGTTACGTTCATCGTCACTGCAGTCGTCTTATTGTCGGGAGCGAAGGCGGAGCCGGAAGTGACGATCGTGCCCGTATAAGTGTTGCCGGCGACGTTGGTGATGGTCGGCGTTATATTGATCGCGTACGGCAGCGTGGACGAATTGCTGCCGGCGCCGCTCAGCGTCAGGCTCAACCAATTGGCGCCATCCTGGGTGGTGATGGTGCCGGTAAGGCAACCGTTGAGGTGAGGGCAACTGGCGGTGCCGAGCGTGAACGGAACCGCGACGGTGCTGGCTGCCGCCGGCGGCGCCACGTAAGGCGCCACATAAGCGATCACGGTGGAAGGCACCGCGCCGCCGATCTCGACGGTCACCGTGATTGTCTGCGGAGCGTCCACCGTGTTGGGCGCCGTGACGGTGACGATGCCGGTGTACGCCGTCGCGGATGCCGCCAGCGACGCGGTATTGAGCCCAAAAATCAACGGGACGCACGACGTGGCGGCGCTGGTGGTGGTGCAGGCACGCGGCGTGCCTACGCTGGGCGTGATCCACGGTACCGACGAGCTGACGGAAAGCAAAAGCGTGCCCGCGCCGGCGTTATACGCTTCTACGGTCTGGCTGATCCCGTTGGCGCCGGGAATGATCGATATCGGCCCAACGGTGGCGCTCACCAGGCGGAGCATCGGCAGCGACCCGGACTGAGCCGCGAGCGTGCTCATCCCTACCATAGCCAAAGCGGGAAAAATTGCCAAACGAACGAGTTTAAGGCCCATCACTATACACCTTTCCTGACGTACTCAAATTTAACCGACGCGGATCAAGGCCGAGAACGCCGCCATTTTCGCCATGCGCGATCCGGCCGCATAAACCCTAGCACATTCTATTCCTATTCTATTCCTAAGACCCGCCAACAGCCGTTTCCACTACACCTGCGGCTGACAAAGCCCAAAATTAAACCAACGAGGGATCGCTGCGCCTGGGAAAGAAAACCTTGGACGATGGTTGGCGGGTTCTGCTGGGGCATCGAGGGGCTCGACTGTGTCATCTAGACCCAATCCAAGAGCGCTTGGCCGCCTTGAGCGAGTCCGAATTCCGCGAGCTGTTCTGCGATACGCGCGTCTGGCGATGGGCTCCCCTCTAACGTCCCCATGGCTGCGGGCCTTCGCCCGACATATACGTAAGATCGCTGATATTCAATTCCTGCCTTGACAGATTCAGGTCCTAAACGTACTATACATAGCGGTGCCTTTTGAAAGACTGGGATTTCATATTGGAAGACTGGGATTTCAATCGGTGCCACTGCCTTCCGGCACGTCGATGCCAATAGGCCTAAGGGCTCGGTTGCGTCCCCGCTATCGGTTCAAGTTTCAATAAATATCACGAAAGGTTGGCTTGGTATTTCTATGAATAGAATGCGGAAGCACACGATATCTCTGCCGTGTCTCCAGATCCTAGTCGCGATTTTCGCTCTCGTTTTCGGCACTTGCGCGCTCGCTCAAGCGCAGCTCGCCGGGGCCAGTAGCCAGCCTTACTTCTTCCCTGCACCGCCTGCTGGGTTCGACCCGGTCAGCGCGTCGGATGCAGACCTGGCGCAGTACGGTTTCCCGCGCGGGCCAGAGCCGGGCTCAGACTCCTACAATCGTTGGGTAGCGCATATGGCGCACGCTAAACACCGCCTTGATAATCCGATCGCTACAGCAACCGGAACGGCGCATGGACCGCTGCGCCCGCTGGGCGCAGCCGGGTCGGCTGGCCAAAATGAGGCGCCGAGCTGGAGCGGCCTCATCGAAGCCTATACGAACCCGTATTTCGCCGCCAACGGCAGCGGGGTTCAGATTTTCACCACGGTGCCTTCCGTTGGCACCGAGAACTGCAGCTACGGCCCATACAAGACCTGGATATGGGCCGGCATGGATGGCTCTGGTTTAGCCTCCGCGGGGAATCTTGACGTTCTTCAGGCGGGCGTGGCGGCAGAGGCCTGTACCAACAACAATCCACCCACGCCGCCATACTACGTCTGGTATGAGTGGTTCACGCAGGGGTGCGAATACCCGAACGCCCCCCCTGTGAAGCGGCCAGCGTAAATGTCATTGCGACCATAAACTGGCCGTTTGGCCAACATATGCTTCTACAACGGGGCCAGTGGCATTTACTGGCGTATATCGGCTTGGTCCTGGCTCAGTCCCGGACACGGGCGGTGGTAAAACCCATTCGGTAGCGCTCGCCGATGGCCTCGCACAGATTATAGAATCCGCTGCTTAGCGTAGCCTTCGATATTCGAAGCCGCTTTGCAACGTTTGCCAGGCAGGGAGCGGGGTTCTCGGTTAGGGCTTTTTCCAGCGCCATCCTCCGCTGTCGGTCCCGAGCCCGGCGAAATGCCGCTTGCCTTGACGCAACCTTTTGTTGCAGGTTCGGGTAGTACTTCTTCAGAGCCTTGAGAGTGCCGATGCCTACCCTCTTGGCGATTTGCATCAGCGACGGCGGCGGATCCTCAGCAAGGGCTTTCTCGATGGTCGGCCGGATTCTTGCTGGCAAACTGGCTTTCCATTTCCTGCGCTTTGCGCCGACAGCAACGCACAGATCCGGGAATCTGTTGCGCATTAACCGGTCGTCCGCGTAGCCCAGCCCCCTGGATAGGTGCTTGGTGGATGGCGGATCGTCTGCTGCCAGGGCAGCTTCCAGTGCGTCCCTCATCTCCTCGATGGTACAGATCGGCTGAGCCCCTGGTTGTCGCCACCAATAAGAGTCCGCAAATTCCCGGTAGTTCTTTGCGATGAGTCTACAGAGCTTGGCATCAATCTGGTAGAGGCGCGATGCGTCCTGAAAGCCAAGCTTATGCGCGAGGCGCGTCAGTGGCGGTGGAGGCACTTGCTTCGATGCCTCCTGTAACACGCGCCGAATTTCGGCGCCATTAGGGAACCGCCGACGATGTCCAGGACCATCGTGCATCAGTTTTTCGATCTGCTTCACATCGACGTTTCTCAGAGCAGATCCCGGCGTAATAAGGTTGATTGGCGCGATATTCAAGTTCTCAGATAATTGGAGGAGGCCGTCCAGGCTCGCGGCCGATTTACCATTCAACCAACCGTCCAGGATGGAGTAGCTGATCGAGAGCCCTTGCGCGAAGGCTGTCGCATTTCCCGCTGCGAATCGGTCGACCAGCCCCCGCAGGTTTTTTCGGAAAGCTGCTCTCATCAGGCCTTCAGGCACTCGCGGAGTTGCTTCCAACAACTCGCCCAGGGCGGTCGCCACCCAATACGCGTGACGCATCTGATGTTGATCAAGAGCGCTCTCCGAGGCTTCGTCCCGGGATCGAACTCCGAGCCAGCGTTGGCACCGCGAACAGTGCCCGGGACGGGTGAAGGACGCCAGCGGGCGGCTGCCGCGATTGCACCAGGGGCAGCGTTCCTGAAGAGGTTGCCGATGTAGCGGGCAGAAACTCACGGGGCGAAGCGACCACAACAGGGGATCGTATAGGTGATCGCCTCCTTTTCGCCATCCTCGGAAGCAATCGGGGCACCAGGCGCGTCTTTTTCGAAACAGCTTAGTGTCAGGGAGAATCTCCTCGAACGGCAAGAGTGTAAGGACGCGAAGTTCACGACGGCAAGTTTTGGCCTCAAGCACCTCAATCCACAAACGCGGACTATCTCCGGCGCCGTTCAGCGAATAGGATGCGCCAGCGAAACCATGGAACAGGCTCCGGCCATTCTGTAACCGTTTGCTCGGGTGAACGAGTGGAAGGGGACCAGGGCCGTTGTCACTTAACTCGCGGCCTACAAGGTTCCCAACGGAAACGGAATGGGCGGCCGCCAACCTTGATACGTAACTGGTGAGCCCCTCGACGAATGCCGTCCCGACGCCAATCGGTGCCAGGCTGTACAGCCGACTGCGTGCCGGCAGTGCCGGTACAGCGAGTTCCCACGAGTCAAACGGTCGCGGATTGCGCATGGAAGTGGCTTTCGATTCCGACTCTATCGCGTACCGGCCGTCGTGTCCCCGGTCGAGATGATCGCTTGGAAGGCCGGGCCTTTATCGCTGGCGGCACCGGCATCGACGAGCTTTCCTCGCTCCGGCGGGTTTCCAGCCCAAGGCGTGCTCGAAGGCTGCAAACCTGTTCGCCCCGTTCAGTCATCTGTCGCTCTCCTTCCAGAATCTCGGCGACCATCCGGTCACATTGCGAGACTGACAGTGCACAACCATCGAGAGCCTCACGAGTCAGCTTCCGGCCGCCCTGTCTGGCTGTGGCAGCGAGCGCGCGATTCAGCCATTCTTTCAGAATTCCGACGCAACCGAGGCTGCGTTCGTACAGGTAGTCCCAGTCCTCCAGCAGGTTTGGGGTCTCGAGTAACGGCAGGTTCTGCTCAAAGGAACGGAGAACTCCCAGGAATGTCCGTTTCTCGTCACCCAACTGGTATCGCCGGAAATGAATATCGAAACATCGCCGGCTCAGCTGCGCGCTCAGGTTCCGGAACGCCAGCAGATCGTAGGTGCCAAACAGGACGTGGACAGTGCCCGTGTGGCTGGCTATCGATTTGATAACATCCAGTTGATCCGCGAGGCGCCGGCCTGAAGGGACCTTGGCCAGGTGTTGCGCTTCATCAATCAGCACTGCTGCCGGCCTACGATGGCGAAGGGCCTGTTCCACGGCGTACTGATAATCGGCACTCGAAGGTTGCGTCCCGGACCGGCAGGATCTGATCAAGTTCCCGGCATTCTTGCGATCCGGGTCCATTTTGTAGGGGACCAGCGGTTCGTGCATGCTCAAGAGGAGGCGGCGGAAATGGTCCCTCCAGTTAAACACACCGGAGTCCGGGGCAATCGTCTCCAGGCTCACGACGGGCACGCGTGTCGGGTCTGTGGCCAGGTTGGATGAGAGATCCTGGGCCAGCACCTGCTCGATCTTGAGGCGCAGCGTTGTCTTGCCAACTCCTGTGGGGCCAAGTACCAGGATCAGAGAGTTGGGTGCGGAGTCGTAAATCGCGGCGATCAGCTTTTCTTTGGCGGCAATCAGGGCCGGATGTGCGACCGCGTAAGCCTGGAAATACGCCAAGCGCTCGGCCCAGGGCCGCGTGAGCAGTTCGCGGGGGAAACCGGCGCCGCTCATTGCGTTAGAACTCCCCATATGCCTCGATGACGTCATGCTGCTCCACCGGAGCCATCTGGAGTATGCCTTCAGCGGCGGCTGGACTGCCAGTTGCATGGACCGAATCAGGAATAGCCGGACTAGGTCGAATTCCGGTACACTCACCGTCGGAGATCCGCTGCTTCAACAAGAATTCCTCCGCTTCGACCGATGTCAGGAAATCCGCGAGGCGCCGTCCAGTGATAGCGTACTCTCGAGAATGATCCTGGTGAAGGCGCCTGATCTCTTCGGTTGCCAGCATGAGTTCGCGTTCTGAATGGCCGCGAAGGGTCAGGTAGTGCTCAGAATGACAGGCGTGCCATTCATTGTGTACGAAGGCGAAGGCCGACCCGATATCGAACGGATCGAAGCGTACGGCCACCTGCTTGTCCCGGCAGTCGGGATAACGGAACGCCTCACACCAATAGAGAATGTGATTGATCTTCACCCCGCGGTTCGGGATCACTTTGGCGGTGCCTCTTGTGGTCGTGGGCAGCGTCGCCATCAAGAACTCGGCGTTATAGGCGACCAGGCGATGGCATCGTTGTCCGGTCCGAGCGAGCCCCAACTCGAAGGCTTCCCGTGGACTTTGACCGAGAGCCACATGAGTCGTCGAATCGTAAATGTTGTAGAGGTAATCTGCCAAGTGCTGATGGAGTCCGGCGAGAGTCCATACTGCGTGCTCCTTCGGATTCACGGACTGGGTGACTTGCCTGACGTTTCGGGTGATCTGGGTGTTGCCCGCCAAGTTGTGGATGAATGCTGTGTTTACCGTACCGAATAGGCGCTCGCAGACGGAGCCGAAGCGCGCCTTTGCCGGGGGCCGCGTCTTCTTGAGGCACTCATATCGCGCCAATAGCGTCTCGAAATAGACGCTATCGAACTCGCGACCGCCATCCAGGACCAGGATTTGGGGCAGTCGCCCGTTCCGGCGGACGCATTCGCGGAAGATCATCATGCACGAGCGATAGCTCGGCGGATCGAACGTCAGATAAAATGCGGGCACGCGCCGCGAGAAAGCGTCTGTCAGCAGTGTCAGCCACGGCCGGCCAAGCAGCCGGTTGGTACGCGAGCTCCGAAGTTCTATATCGAGCTCGGTGTGATCAATGTGGGCGATCTCGAAGGGACGATCCCCGTGCCGTGGAGTCTTTAGCTCCAGCTCCCAGTAGAAGGGCTCCTCCTTGTAGGCGGACCGTTCTCCCTGGCGTTTTCGCGTTTGGACGCTACCAGAACGTGCGTGGACCGCGCGGCAAAACGTCTTGTAACTCGGGATCGGGAGAGCCTGCTGTTCGCATGCCGACCCAAGCGCGCACCACACTGAATGCCGCGTACGCTGCTTCAGGTTCTCATAGTGCTTATCGATGAACTCCAACATCAACTGCTGGGACAGCTCTGGCAGCTTCGCATTCCTGTTGCCCCGACCGGCGTAGCCCGGCAGAAGAGCAACATATCCATTCCCGAACTCTCGCTCGGCGGACCGGTACGCAGCGACCCAGCGACGCAGAGTTCGGGCCGAGGTCCCGACGTCGTACGGCATAGGACTGCCGTCCAGGCAGGATCGTACCAACTTCGCACGCTGATTGGCAACCTCCAAGTCACGTTGACTCGCTCGCCGTAGCTGATCCGTGATTCCGGCGCGGGGTTGTCGGTCCGCGTCCGCTCGCAGAATGCGCCCGTGCGTCGCAAGGGATTCAAACGACTGAACGGGCAACTCGATGAAGTCCCCCGCTTGCCCGAGTAAGCAAACGTGGCGCTCCCCCATGTTGGCGATCTGCCACGCGCGGCCATCCCAAGTCACTGCGACGCCCATCTCGAATGTCTGCGGCGCCGAGCGAAACGGCGGCGGCGCAGACCCTTCGCATCGAACGGCGTCTCCGGCTACGTCCTTACTGGGAAACACGATTACCTTATCGGGCTCCGCAAGTGGGGCAGAACACAAATCGACGTAGATTGTTTCGTCGGCGATCAGGAAGAAAACCTGATCTGGCGTGGCGATTCCGGCAGTCAACTCGACCAGATCGCGGAGCACGATCGAAGGCAGAGCAGCCACGTGAGAAAGGATGCGCTCGCGGATCGCGGAGGGTACGACGGCTGAATCGCCTCGAAAATAGTCCTCAAGGAACTGCACATTACGCTGGAGCGTCCAATCGATCTCGTCCGAAGATCGAACTCGATAGGAAAGCCCCAACTGGGCGGCGTATTCCTCCCCGGGAGGACATCGCCAGCGCCCGTCTTCTTTCCGGTATCGATTGCAGTTATGCTCGGCAAGCTTGTGAAGATCTTCGTGCGTCTTCCATTCCTCCCATCCGACGGAGTTCTCACGCAACACGAAATAGTCGGGGGTATGCAGGACACCCAATCGCCGCCCGTTTGCAGCCTCATAGAGCAACTTGATCGAGGGCGGTTGGTCGTAGTACTCAAGGGTACCTGGCGCGTGCTCCATCTCGTAGATGGCCGCCAGTTCGACGCGATGGCTTTCGAACTGAACGGTCACTCCCATCTTTTTGCTCGGGTATCGGCCGGTCACATTGCGGCGTCCGCCACCGACCCGGCGGGCCGGGTCGGAAGAGCGGACACAATCAATGACTGCCCGTGCTTCCGCAGGCAGTTGAAGCCGCTCATACCAAACGACGAGTTCGTCTCGACTGAGCATCGGCGATCACCTCCCATCTGCCGAGTCATCCAAGTGGATACGGCTGCCCGTTTCGGCCCGCGCTTACTTCGTCTGCGAGTACTGACGCTTGAGCGCGCTGACGTAACGCACCCCAGCCTGATTGATCAAATCCTGCAATTCCCGGCCGTTTTGAATGGCGGCGCGCACCTCTGGCACCAGCTTCTCTGGGACATAGATTGAGAAACGTCGATTCGCTCGCCTGCCATAGAGCGCGTAGCTGCTGTGGCCTTCGCCGGAGGCGCACGCCGGGCAGTTGGGCCGGATACAAGGCCCTTTTCGCAAAGACAGCGATCCGACAGCGACCGGCCAAAGCTCCCTGATAGCTGCGGCGAACCACCGACGGACATCCTTGGGGGTTTCAGCTTTGGCCATGTATATGTGTGAGTATACCTGTATACATAACAATTTGCAAACATTTTGTTTCGGCGTTTTCGAAGAACGGGTCGTCCAGAGTTATTCAGCGCTCCAGGATCCGATATCGCAGTGAGCTGCCACCATGCTTCGAAAATCATTCCGTGCTCAAGCTGTCGTTGCGATGGCCATTGCGAAAAAGCGGAGACGGAACGTAGTGCCGAGGTGATCGCGGAATGAGGGACGGGAAAACCATAATATCGCTCGCCGCCCTGTGCCTTCACAGTGATGGACGGTGGCGATTCTGAGACCGAGCAGGATCACAGCCGCTCAATCGTACTGCGGTAGAATGGGAGGGGTCGGCTACCAATGAGCCAAGTCACGTTTTCCATACCGGATGAGATCCTGCTTGCCTTGAAGGCGACGCCGGAGATCCTTGCGGCCAGGATTCGTATTGCTGCGGCCGTCAAACTGTACGAGATGGGCCAGCTTTCGTCCGGTGCCGCCTCCCAGCTTGCTGGCGTGCCAAAGCCATATTTCCTCGGCCACTTGGCCGATTATGGTGTGAATACGTTCGATCTCAGCGAAGAGGAACTGAGCCACGATCTCAAGAGTGCATGAGGCGATCTGCGATACTTCGCCGCTCCAATATCTGCACCAGATCGGTTTCCTGCATCTACTGTCCGAGTTTTACACCCAAACCCTGATTCCTCCTGCGGTCGTGAGTGAATTAGAGCGCGGCAAAGCGATTGGCGTCGATTTGCCCGAGGTTCGCGCACTACCCTGGCTGAAGATTCAGGCTCCGGAAGGGATGGACAAGGTGCCCATGGTGGCGGACCTGGGCGCCGGCGAGAAAGAGGTGCTGGCGTTGGGAATGCAGGTTCCAGGCACCGTGGTAATCCTGGATGAACGACTGGGGCGATTGCACGCCGAGGCGTTAAAGTTGACGTTCACCGGCACGCTAGGAATCCTCTTGCGCGCGAAAGTGGAAGGCCGGATTCCCCGGATCGAGCCCCTACTGGCGCATCTTGATCGTTTGGGATTTCGCCTGTCGGCGAAAACACACGCGGCAGTCCTCAGACAGGCTGGCGAATGAGCTTGCCAACATTTTTATCGGGTGACCGTTCTGACACGCCGCCTTCGGATTCTATGGATCACCGTCGCCTCGCGTATTACACGCCAGCCATTCCGGGCGCGGGCGGCATTCATAACCAGTGCGGCCACTTCTTCAATCTGGCCCCGTGGGAATGAGATGGCCCCCTCCTGCATCTTCTCGGCGAACGAGATCCGCGATTTGCGGTCGCCGCGGAGGACCACACGGGAATAAGCCTCGCACGCAAACGCGAATAGCTCGTAATGACAGAAGTCGACGTCTGCGAACCTCTCCTGGCCCCGCCGGACATGCAATCCGTAGTTCCTGGGCTTCAGATAATGCAGCAAGTGTGCTGCTTCGTGGACCACGACGTCACTGTACGGATCTTTGGTCTCGTAGGCGGACCACCGCACATGCGCAAAGTCTCCTGCGAGGCCATCGCAAGCCATCTCGACATCGTCTGGTTTGAGCCCATAATCTCCATATAGGGCCCAGAGAATCCGCCAAGCCGATTCCATGTCACAGGACGGCAATTCCACATCCATGGCGGCCTTGGCCCCCTGAAAATTCAGCACGAACGTCCGTTGGCCAAGTTCACGGAGGGCGAGTTCTCGCCAGTCGCCCTGCACAAGCCCCTTCACCATCGGATCAATGCGCTGCCGAATCGCTTCTGGAGCTACCCGCGGGACCAGTTGGGCTTCTGCTGGAAGCAGATTAGCCAGTAGGTGGAACAAGGTTCCTCGGTGATCACCGCAAAACCGGCCATCTGTGATCACTTCAAAACCGGCCAACGAAGCCGCGGCCAGGACATGAAGTTGTTTTACCGCGCCGGTGCCGGTTCGGGCAAGTTTTGTTTTGGCTTGC
>Ga0224534_1000081_pt1 | contig 63508 bp, 60 predicted proteins | sample 714E12024metaG_FD_172012 | JGI IMG/M metagenome (GOLD analysis project Ga0224534, IMG submission 172012) | Peat soil microbial communities from Stordalen Mire, Sweden - 717 E1 20-24 | ecosystem: Environmental > Terrestrial > Soil > Wetlands > Peat | place: Sweden: Norrbotten County, Stordalen... | reverse complement strand
CGTCGCGGCTCTTGCCGTTCACCCGCACGGCGTCGCCCTGAATCTGCGTCGTCACCTTGAACTTGCCGTCGCGGATGAAGCCGGTGATCTGCTTGGCCACCGCCGTCTCGATGCCCTGCTTGATCTTGATGACCTGCCGCGCGTGGCCGAGCGGCGAGACGTCCGGCTCGCCCGACTCCACGCTTTTCATGCTGATGCCGCGCTTGGAGAGCTTGCCAATGACAATCTCGTTGAGCGTGGCGACTTTGAACTCGTTGTCGGCGGTGAGCTTGATCTCGGTTTTCTCCAGCAGGACCTCCCATTTGCTGGCTTTGAAATCGAAGCGGTTGGCCAGTTCCTTTTTGGCCTGGTTGACGGCGTTTTCAACTTCCATCGAGTTGACCTGCGAAACAATGTCGAATGAAGGCATGATTCAATTTATGATTTGTGATTTACGATTGGCGATTTTGTCAGCGGGCGCAATTCTTAATTGAACCACGGATGGACACGGATGGACACGGATAAAATATTACTGAGGCAAATTTCCGAAAAGGTGACGCCCATCAAGTCAACTTTTCAATCCGTGTTCATCTGTGTCCATCCGTGGTTGTTTAATGATTTGCCGGCCTGCATTTGCGGATTGAACATTTCGGGAATCTTTGCCAGCTTCCGTCGAACCGTTGAATGAGCGAAATCAAATCCAACGCCGATATTGAGCCGTGCCTTTCGGTCGTCATGCCGGTTTTCAACGAGGCCGCCACGGTGGCGGACGTGATCAAAACCGTGCTGGCGCAGCGGCCGGTGCAGCAATTGGTCGTGGTGGACGACGCCTCGACGGACGGTTCGTGGGAAAAACTTGAGGCGGCGGCGAAAAGCGACGCGCGCATCAAGCTCGCGCGGCATCCGCAAAACCAGGGCAAGGGCGCGGCGTTGCGGACGGGAATTTCCCTCGTCACCGCCCCCATCGTCATCATCCAGGACGCGGATTTGGAATACGACCCGGCGGAATATCACCGGCTGCTCGCGCCGATTTTGGCGGGCAAGGCGGACGTCGTGTTCGGTTCGCGGTTTTTGGGCAGTCCGTCCGGCCACCGCGTCTTGTATTACTGGCACTCGGTCGGAAACAAAATTCTCACGACACTTTCCGACATGGCGACCGGTTTGAACATGACCGACATGGAGGTTTGCTATAAAACTTTCCGGCGCGAAATCATCCAGAAAATCAAAATTGAAGAGGACCGATTCGGCTTCGAGCCGGAGATCACGGCCAAAGTCGCGCGCTTGAAAGTGCGGATTTACGAGGTGTCAATTTCATACAACGGCCGCACCTACGCGGAAGGGAAAAAAATCGGCTGGCGCGACGGCTGCCACGCGCTGTGGTGCATCCTCAAATACAATTTCCTCGCGGGTTGAAGTGAAGGCGCGCACCGCAAATTAAATCAATCCCCATGCCTGCCGCCGTCGCCATCTGGATCTGGTTTTGCGCGTTTCTCAACGCCGCGGGCTGGGCGCTGTCGGCGATTCACCAACTGAACGCCGGCGGCTATGTGGCCGCGCTGCTGGTCTGGTTCGCGGCGCTGTTCGTCTGGCGGAGAAAAACTTCGGAAAAAATCCTGCCGCAAATCCGCTGGCAAAAATTCCACCGCTTCCGCCGTCCGTTCCCGCTGGCGTTTCTGGTTCTGGCGGCGATGGCGTTTCTCGGCGGCGTCATTTATGCGCCGGATGATTACGATGCGCTGGCGTATCGCCTCCCGCGGATTTTGCACTGGCTGGCTGCGGGGCAATGGCACTGGATTCACACCATATTCCCGCGCCTCAATGTCCGCGCCACCGGCGTCGAATGGGTGTCCGCGCCTTTCATCGCGCTGCTGAAAACCGACCGGCTGCTGTTTCTCATCAACACCGTCTCATTTTTGTTTTTGCCGGGGCTGGTGTTCAGCGTGTTCACGCGGCTGGGCGTGCGCCGGCGCGTGGCATGGCACTGGATGTGGATTGCGCCCACGGGTTATTGCTTTTTGCTCCAGGCGGGCGGCATCTGCAATGATTTGTTTGGCGCGGCGTTCGCGCTGGCGGCGGTGGATTTCGCATTGCGCGCAAAAGCCTCGCAATCGCCGCGCGATTTTCTGACGGCGATCCTGGCGGCGGCCATGCTGACCAATTGCAAGTTGAGCGATCTGGCCCTGCTGCTGCCGTGGGCGCTGGCGATGCTGCCGTCGGCCAGGCTCGCGCTCCGCTGGCCGGCGCGGACTCTGGCCGTCTGCCTGCTGGCGCTCTCTGCCTCCATCCTGCCCATCACGATTTTCAACCTCAAATTTGCGGGCGATTGGACCGGCGAAGGCTTGAGCCAGGGCGGTGCGCACAACGCCGCTTTGAAGGCGGGCGCGAATGTGTTTTTAACCGCCGCCGAAAATTTTGTCCCGCCGATCCTGCCGCAGGAGGAGCAGTGGAATGACGCCATCGCGCGGGCGATCCCGCCGGAATTGGGCCGGCGGCTGGATGCGGTGATGGAGCACCCCGGCAACAAGCTCGCGTTCCGGGGACAGATGCAGACGGAGGAAAATGCCGGGCTGGGTTTCGGGGTTTCGGCTTTGTTGCTGGCCAGCATTTTGGCCGCGACGCTGTCCCGGCGAAAATCCGCAACGACGCCGCGGCAGAACGCCGGCGAACGGCTCTGGCAAATTGCCGTGCGCGGCTCGCCGTGGATTTCGCTGCTCGTGTTTATGACGCAATCCTACTTGTCGGGTCCCGGCCGCATCCTCACGCCGTTTTATCTGCTCCTGATGCCGTTGCTGCTGGCCGTCGCCGGACACGAACGGCTGGTGACGCGGCGCTGGTGGCGCGCGGCGGGCATGGCGGTTTTTGCCATTGCGGCGGTGATGCTGGTGGTCGCCCCGGCGCGGCCATTATTTCCTGCCCAGACGATTCTGGAAAAAATGACCGCGCGTTTTCCCGATTCCCGGCTGCTGGCGCGGATGGAAAAGGTTTATGCGGTCTATCGCAGCCGCAACGACGCCTTTGCGCCGGTGCGCGTGGTCCTGCCGCCGGATGCGGCGGTTTTGGGGCTGGTCACGTTCGACGATCCGGAGACATCCCTGTGGCGTCCGTTTGGTTCGCGCCACGTTGAACACGTTTGTCCCGGCGACACGGCGGCGGATTTGCAGGCGCGCGGCATTCAATTTGTCCTGTTGAATGCGGAAAATTTTGAGCCGCTTTTCCACCGCGCGCCGGAGGACTGGATGAAGCAGATGAACGCGCGGGTCGTCCAAAAAATCCCCCTCGAACTCCGCGCCCAGCAAGGAGCGCGCGACTGGTATCTCCTCCGGCTGCCATGACCGCGCGGTTGGTGGTCAACGATTTGCGGCCCGGGATTTGTTCCGGTGGACGATCATCTCGAACAGCAGGGTGAAGGCGAAGGTTTGGAAGGAAAGCAGCAGCAGATAAAGCGCGATGATGGCCGGCTCGGACACAAAGGACAAAGTCATGTGCAGTTGGAAATACTGCACGACGAATTTCGCCAGCATCGCCAGGCTGATCAGGCCGAACACGGCGGCGGCGGCCATCCCGCGGTTGTAATTGATGAGTCTCGTGTAGTTTGCGGTCTTAGCGGGAATGAAATTGTAAAACACCCTCGCGAGGATCGCCATCTGGACGGCGGAATAACCGCACACCGCGAGCGTCATGCCCAGCAGCATCCAGTGCACTGACAATGACGGAATCCGGTGGCTCGCCGAAAGCACTACCAGCAGCAGGCCCGCCGCCGTGCCGATGATGCCCGGCGTCATCAGGAAAAAATCCGGGGCGAACAGGAACATCGCCTTCAAATTGATCCAGCCGGCGCGCCACGGCTCATACCATTTCGAGCGCTTGTGATGGCTCAACCGGCCCGGACGATCCTTGTAAAAGTGGATGGGGATTTCCGCGATGCGCAATTCATATTTCACCGCCTTGAGCACCAGTTCCGAGGCATACTCCCAGGATTCCGATTCCAGCCGGATGCGCCGCAACGCCTCCAGCGTGATGCCGCGCATCCCGCAATGAATGTCCGTGAAATGCGAGCCGTAAATCCAGTTCAGAATCCACGTCGTCACCGGCGTGCCGAAATACCGGTGCAACGGCGGCATGGCGCCCGGCTCAATCGTGCCGCTAAAACGCGAACCCATGATGTATTCGTATCCCTCGCGGAATTTTTTGACAAATTCCGCAAGCTCGCGGAAGTCGTAGGTCAGATCCGCGTCGCCCATGAGGATGAATTTGCCGCGAATGTGGCTCATCGCGTCAATATAAGCCCGCCCCAGCCCGCGCTTGGGCGTCTTCAAGACCCGTGCGCCCTTCGCCAGCGCAATCTCCGGCGTCCGGTCCGTGGAACTGTCCACAATCAAAATTTCACCGCGCACGTTTGCCCGGGCAAGGCCCTCCCGGCACCAGTCCACGAATTCGCCAATCGTGATTTCCTCGTTCATCGCCGGAATCACGATGGACAGCTCCGGGTCCGCTGTGTCATTCGCGGGAATCCGGAGTTCAACATCAGGATCAGGGGCCATTGGCATCGCGCAAAACAGGCTAACACCGGACACAATCCGCAAGCGAGGATAATTTGGTTGAACGATTGCGAACTGTCATATCCCGACACTGCCCCTGTTTGGAGTTCCGCCTTCAGGCGGTTCGGGGCGTCCACCACTTTTTGCCGCGTGAACGCGGAACTCCAAACGAAATGCCCGCTTGCTTCGGGGGCGATGCGCGGCATACGCCCATTGTGAACGGCAAATCCCGCGCAAAAGAAAATCTAAATTTAGCGCGAAATTACTTGACACGGCTTATGCCCTTCTGTTAAGTGCATGGCTCAACTCCATGACGGGATTGACGACATTCAGAGTCTCACCCGAAAAGCGCAACCGCGCAACCGCGCAACCGCGCAATAGTGCGGGGAGTTTTTGTCCCGCAATCCCGCCTGCTTCCGCTGCTGCCACCTTTTGTGGGACGACTGCCGCGAGTTCTGACGCACTGCCCGCAATTTGTTTCCCCCTGCCGCGAATCTGGATTTCGTTGCCGCATTTGGGGAAGCCCTGCCACCAATTTGAATCCTCCCGCCGCGTTTTTGAAACTCTTTGCCTCCATTTTTTCCGCCTTTGCCCGCAATTTGGCGCGTCTTGCCGCGATTTTTTCTCCGCCTGCCGCCATTTACAATCTGCTGCCGCAGAGTTGGTTACACCGCTTTCAAACCCTCAACCCTCAACCCTCAACTATCAACTAATATGAACAACCATCGCCCGCACTTCCCCATCACCACCCTCACATACAACGGCAGCCTCATTGTCGCCGCCGGCCAGAAATATCCCAAAGTCGCCGGCCGTCTGCCCGCCAATTACCTCGCCGATACCACCATCTTGATCGCAAAAATTCCCGCTGATGTGACCGGCCAGAAAAACGCCAGGGGCGAAACCGGCAATCTCACCAAGGCGCAGCAAGCCAATCTTGACCTGCTGCTGCATTACATGAATCAGGCGCGCAAAACCGCCAAACTCGCCTTTCCAGGCCAGACCGTGAAGCTGCACCAGGAATTTCAGATTGGCGCGCACGACCAAAACGACCTCGGCGCGGTGCTGGGCCGCGCCGACACCATGATTGCTTCCGTTCAAACCGCCGTGAATCTGCCCGCGATGAAACTCAAGGGCTGGACGGATGCCGAGACTGCGGCCTTTGCAAACGTGCGCGGAACTTTTCCAGCCAGCACCCAAACCCGGGAATCCGGCCAGAGCGACGCCAAAAAGGCGACCACACTTAAGGACACCGATGCCGCCAGCCTTTACGAACACATTTTGACCATCCAAAACGCCGCCGATTTGGAATTCCCAGCCATCAATCCGGCCAACGCCGCCACGCGTGATGAATTCCGGCTGAACACCTTTCCGCCAGACAATCACGCACCGCCCGCGCCGCCACAACCAACACCGCCTGCGAAATGAAAACAAGCTGTCTGACTTGCGTTGCACGCGCCGGCCAATGGAGCGATGTCGTCAGCATCCCGGCGGCGGGATGAAGTTCATAAAGTGCGGCCACATTTAACATGAACGACAACCACAACAACCGCGCCACGCCCACCAGCTTGCACAGCGGCAAGACGTTGAAAATCTACATCATCGCCGCCAACGACGCGGGACAGGCCGCGCCCAGCGATACGGTGACAATCTTGGTGCCATGAAAATTCAAACGAACTATTGCCCAAATGCCGCCGACCTGGAATTTCCGGCCACCGCCCCGGCCACCGCCCGCAGCGCGCCGAATTCAAACTGGGCATCTTCCCGCCGGATCATCACGTCCCGCCCGCAACGCCGACGCCGACGCCAGTGACACCAAAGCCGTAAATCATTATCAAGGATCAAAAATGAAAACATTATTACTCGCTCTTGGGTTACTTTTAACAGTCTCGCTGTTCGCTGCTGATGATTACACCAAAATGTCGATTGGTGACTTGCGACATGCGGCAGACGGAGGAGATGCACACGCTGCTTATCAGCTCGGCGTCTACTACGAAGAGGCAAGCTCCACAACCATCAAGCAAGCCGCCGTTTGGATTTACACGGACAAACCAAGTTTTAGTCACGTGAACGAAAAATTTACAGTGAGCCAGTCTGATTGGGATGCCGCCACAGCGATAGTCAAGAAATGTTCTGAATTGAAAAAGGACAGTCTTAGATCAATTCCATAAAACATGTAGCTTTACACGGGTGTGACGTTGTGGCAGGGTGTCGCCATGCGAGCCATACCATTGCCGATCCGTGAACGCATCATCCACCTCTATCAACAGGGTAAAAGCACCGACGACATTGCGGCGTATTTTGGTTTCTGTGTCGCCGCGGTGCGGCGGGTCCGGCAGCAGTTCAAGGAACGCGGCACGCTGCGACCCCGAACCCACCAGTGCGGCCGCAAAACCCTATTGACCCCGCGCCGACAAGCCCGTCTGCAACAACTGGTGGCCGCGCAACCCGATGCCACCCTGGCCGAACTGGGGACGCGCCTCGACCGCCCCTTTCGGACTTCGACGGTGGACTTATGGCTGCGGCGGCTGGGCTTGACGTATAAAAAAAACGCTGCACGCCGCCGAGCAGAACCGTCCCGACGTGGCCGCAAAACGGGCGGGTTGGCATGAGTCGCTGGCCGGGGAATCACCGGCTCAACTGGTGTTCGTCGACGAAAGCGGTGCCAACACCCGAATGACCCGCTGGCGTGGACGTGCGCCGGCCGGCCAGCGGTTGGTCGCCCAGATTCCGCACGGGCATTATCAGACCAGCACCCTGATTGCCGGGGTCGGCCTGCGTGGCGCTTGCGCCCCATGGTTGTTCGACGGAGCCATGGACGGGGAGATGTATTTGGCGTGGGTGCGGCAGGGACTGGCGGCGGTCCTGCAGGTCGGCGATCTGGTGATCATGGACAATCTGGCCACCCACAAGGTGGCCGGCGTGCGCGAGGCTATTGAAGCCGTCGGTGCCCGGCTGCTGTATCTGCCACCTTATTCACCGGATTTCAACCCCATCGAAAACCTGTGGAGCAAGCTCAAGCAGGCCTTGCGCAGCCTCTCCCCGCGCAACCAGACCGAATTGCTGGTCGCCGCCGGCTTGGCCTTCGACACGATTTCAACCGCCGACTGCCTCGGCTTCTTTTTACACGCCGGTTACGCTATATGAATTATGGAAATGCTCTAAGCATTGAACAATTCTGCCGCGCCGTGTCACATCTGCCCGCTTTTTCGGGAATGGGCCAAATAAATAAAGCGTGACAAAATCAAAACAACAGATAGAAAGGAAACGCAATGAAAATAAAGAAATTGATACTGTTAGCCTCCAGCTCTGTAATGCTTGCGGGCTGCTCCACCATGAAAGTGGCTCCGCTGACAACCGGCAGCGCCGGTTCTTACACGCAACACGAACAGACAAATGGGGTGGTCGTCGGCATCCGCCCTATGACTGACAAGCGAGAAATCGAGGACATATTCAAGGTCAATCTGCTGGACAAAGGTTTGCTGCCAATCCTTGTGGTGGCCGAGAACCAAAGCGCATCAGACAGCTTCATCATAGCGAAAGACAAGGTTTATGTTCTAAACGAGGCCACCGGAACGGCCAGTTCATCTCAACGGAAAGCAGTGACGTCAGGCGGTGGAGAGGCGCTTCGTGACACGGGCGGGGTTTTGGTGGCGGCTGGTAGTTTGGTGGCGGCACCGCTTCTGTTTATTGGCATGCAGGAGGCTTCGAATGCGTCCGTGATTGAATTTAACCTGGCAGACAAGGAATTTTACAGTTGGACGCTTGGACCGGGTGAGAAAGCCCAAGGGTTTGTTTATTTCCAATTCCCCAAAAACTCCCCGCCATCGGGCAGCTATCACGTCGTTGCTGAAGTTAGAAATCCCGCCACCGGAGAAGCAACCACTTTTGATTTCCCGGCGAACTTAACCCTGCCAAAATAATAAATCCCATGAATCAAAAAGCATCTACTCGCATATTGTTCCTTGTTTCAACGCTCGCATCACTGCTGGTGGCCGGTTGCGCCAGCGTGTCCAATCAACCGTTCACGGCCTATGGCGGGCAGGAGAAGATTCACCTCAAAGTCGGCATTAACGTCACGGATGAATTGCGCCTGGTAAAAAATGACAAGTGGCATATTCCGATTGGCCAATCCATTGCGACCAATGCCCCCGTGTTCGCGAGGCACACATTCGACAACGTGGTTGACATGAGCAACGGTCAGCTCCCCCCAAATGAAACTGTGACTGCCATTCTCACTCCCAAAGTCGCCTATACCACCCGAACCGTGGGCGCGACGGCGGGCGGTGAATCCATTGTGGATATCAAGGTGGAGTGGACTTTGAACGATGCGAATGGAAACCCGATTTGGGTGGACACCATTGATGGTCGAAGCAGTGACAAAACACGGACTGATCCAAAGAAAGTTTCGCGGAAGGCACTGGAGGACTTGCTGTTAAAATCCCAACAGGCGATCTCATCCGCGCCAGCCATCAAACAGTTTGCACAGAAGCAGTCACCTTGAAAATATATAGGCCGGTGTGACCGCGCCGCGTCATGTGGAATATTCATTCAGCAGGGAGTCAGTCCCGAGCATTGAAACAATGCAATTTTTACAGATTGAATTCTCCAGCCCGCAACCAAAAGATAAAAGGCCAATGCTCCGATGCGCGCCGAATTCAAATTGGGCAGCTTCCCGCCCGATCACCACGTCGCGCCTGTAGCGCCGACGCCGACACTAGCGATACCAAAACTTATCTCGCATGCCAGATTGCATCCGTGCTGTTTACGCGGTATCGAATTGTCGAAAAAACCAGTTGTCATATGAACTACGCGAAATGGATTCTCGTTTGGGCAAGCGCCATAATTGGTTTGACGGTGACAGCATACGCTCGATCTGCCAATGCGCCGACGGGTGCGTTCAAAATCGAAGAGACTCGTCTGGGGACATGTGACGCGGAGACATTGTCTATTGTCTTCAGCCGCAATGGGTGCCATGTAGCATACGTGATACCTAGGAATAAAAAGTGCTGCGTCGTCGTGGATGGAAAGCCAGGCGTGGAATATGACGAATTCGGTAAAGGCTCCCTGATTTTCAGTCCCGACGGAAAACGTGTGGCGTATGAGGCCCGGAAAGGCGAGAAATGGATCGTAGTGGTGGATGGAAAGGCGGGCGCGGAATATGACGAATTCGGTAAAGGCTCCCTGATTTTCAGTCTCGACGGAAAACACGTGGCGTATGAGGCCCGGAAAGGCGAGAAGTGGTTGGTGGTGGTTGATGAGAAGCCCGGCGTGGAATACGGCGGTATCGGTGCAGGCACCCTGATTTTCAGCCCCGACAGTAAACATGTGGCGTATGAGGCCAAGAAGGGCGAGAAATGGATCGTGGTGGTGGATGGAAAGGTGGGCGCGGAATATATCGGAATCGGTATTGGCTCCCTGATTTTCAGTCCCGACGGAAAACGCGTGGCATACATGGCCGTTAAGGGCAAGAAGCCGATAGTGGTTGTGGACGGAAAGGCGGGCGTGGAATATGACGGATTTGGTAAAGGCAGCCTGATCTTCAGCCCCGACAGCAAACATGTGGTTTATGTGGTCCAGAATGGTCAGAAGCATTTGGTGGTGGCGGACTGCCAAGCGGGCGCGGAATACGACGAAATCGGCAGTTTCCCGATCTTCAGCCCCGACAGCAAACACATGGCTTATGTAGCCGTGAAGGGCGAGAAAGGGATAGTGGTCGTGGACGGAAAGGCGGGCGTGGAATACGACAGTATTGGTGGATCCTCTCTCATCTTCAGCCCCGACAGCAAACATGTGGCGTATGTGGCCGGGAAGGGGACATTATTCGGCTATCCCATCAAGGGAAGGACAAAGGAGTTCGTGGTGGTGGATGGCCAGGCCGGCGCGGGGTATGACGAAATCACTAAGGGCTGCGCAATCTTCAGTCCCGACGGAAAACACATGGCGTATGAGGCCAAGCAGGGTTAGAAGAAGATAGTGGTGGTGGATGGAAAAGCGGGGGTGGAATATGACGGAGTCTATAGGAACTCACTGACCTTCAGTCCCTACGGAAACCGCGTGGCGTATGTGGCTTTAAGGGGTGAGAAGATGGTAGTGGTGGTGGACGGAAAGGCCGGCGTGGAATACGACAGTATCGGTGAAGGCGCTCCCACCTTCAGTCCCGACGGAAAACGCGTGGTGTATGAGGCTCGGAATGGTCAAAAGCATTTGGTGGTGGTGGACTGCCAATCGGGCGCGGAATACGATGGAATCGGCAGTCTCCCGATCTTCAGCCCTGACAGCAAACACATGGCTTATATGGCCGCGAAGGGCGAGAACTGGATGGTGGTGGTGGATGGAAAGGCGGGCGTGGAATACGAGAGTATCCACACCCTAATCTTCAGTTCCGATGGCATTCTGGAATGCTTGGCGACCAAGGGGGGGGTGCTCTACCGCGTCAAATACATATTACGCACTTTTTTGTCATCGTAATTTTCCGCACTTTTGTTCGGAGAGTTGCAGTTAAACTTCACGCCTTCAAAACCTCAATAAAAGCCTCCTGCGGGATGTTGACCGTCCCGAATGCCTTCATCCGCTTTTTGCCTTCCTTTTGCTTTTCGAGCAGCTTGCGTTTGCGCGTGATGTCGCCGCCGTAGCATTTTGCCGTTACGTCCTTGCGGAACGCGCTCACTGTTTCGCGCGCGACAATCTGTCCGCCGCAACGGAGTCAGTCCCAAGCCTTGAACAATTTCTTTCGCGCCGCCGCGTTTATCCCAGCTAGTCGGCGCGGTCAGTCCGCTCTTGCCGTCGTGATGATTCAAAGTTATTGTCTGGTCATGCTGGATTGGAGCAAATGTTCCGCAGTGGAGCGCGTCGCCGGAAAAGTCAGCGGCGCGTGGCTGTTCAAAGGCACGCGCGTGCCGGTGGCGGCGTTGTTTGAGAATCTGGAAGACGGCGCGACGGTGGCCGATTTTCTGGAATGGTTTCCCGGCGTGGCCCGCGAACAGGTGGAGGCCGTGCTGGAACACGCCGAACAAAGCCTGGCGGCCGCGTAATTCGCGCGCATGAATATCCTTTTCGATCACGGCACGCCCGCGCCCTTGCGCCGCTCACTGGCCGGCCATACAACTTCCACGGCTTATGAAATGGGCTGGGCAACATTGAGCAACGGCGATTTGCTGGCGGCGGCGGAAAAATCTTTCGACGTTTTCATCACGACCGACCAGAACCTTTGTTACCAGCAAAATCTTGCCGGCAGACGGCTGGCAATTCTGGTTTTGCCCACAACCAGCTGGCCGGAAATTCAAAAACACACGGACAAGGTTGTCAGCAGTGTGAACGCTCTCAAGCCGGGAGACTTTATCGAGTTGAATTTCTAACGGAATCAACGCCGGGTGTTGACGCCATGTTTCGCGCGCGGCAAAAAACCGCGCATTGTCCCCGGAGCGCCGGCCTCCGGCACGGCAAGTGTTGAGTTGAAACGCGCCGGGCCGGAGATCGGCGCTCCGTTGTGAACAGCAAAACCCGCGCTCGCCAAAGACCGGGGCGTTGGAATAAAATCCGGTCGTGGCCGATTCCGTGGAATTAAGCATCGTCATGCCCTGCCTGACCGAGGCGGAAACGCTCGCGCGCTGCATCGAGACGGCGCGGCTCGGAATCCAGCGCGCCGGCGCGCGCGGCGAAATCATCGTTGCCGACAACGGCAGCACCGACGGCTCGCAGTCCATCGCGGAGAAACTCGGCGTGCGCGTCGTGCCGGTGATTGAGAAAGGCTGCGGCAGCGCGCTGCGCGGCGGCATCCAGGCCGCAAGCGTGGAACCAGTGAACGGATTGCCATTTTTGCAACGATGTCCAAGAAAACGAAACAACGCATGAAAAAGGAGAAACCGGAAACGTGAGACCGGAAACCTGAAGCTGATTTGCAAACCTCAAGCCTCCAGTCTCCGGTTTCAGGTCTTGTTTTTTATGAAGATTTTAATCACCGGCGGAGCGGGATTTGTCGGTTCAAACCTCGCCCTGCACCTGCGCCAGGCGTTCGAAGATGCGGAGGTTGTTTGCATGGACAATCTTTACCGGCGCGGCTCGGAATTGAATGTGCCGCGCCTGAAGAAAGCCGGCGTGAAATTTCATCGCGGCGACGTGCGGGACGCCGGCAGCTTTCCGCCGGGGCCGTTTGATGTTCTCATCGAATGTTCCGCCGAGCCATCCGTGCTGGCGGGCCAGGACGGCACGCCGGATTATTTGTTCCAGACCAATCTGGTTGGCGCCTACCACTGTCTGGAAAAAGCGCGCTTGTGGCGCAGTAAATTTATTTTCCTTTCCACGAGCCGGGTGTATCCCATTGCCCGGCTCGAGGCGCATCCGTGGCGCGAGGAAGTCACGCGGTTTGCCTGGGCGGACCACGGCACACCTGGCATCACTTCGCGCGGTGTCGCCGAAAATGTGGGAATGACCGGCGCCCGCTCGCTTTACGGCTTCACCAAGCTGGCCGCCGAGCAATTGATTGAGGAATACCGCGCCGCGTATGGTCTCAAAGCCGCCGTCAATCGTTGCGGCGTCATTGCCGGGCCGTGGCAGTTCGGGAAGGCGGATCAAGGAGTCGCCGCGCTTTGGGTCATGGCGCATCACTTTGGCCGGCCCTTGAGCTACATCGGCTACGGCGGCGCGGGCAAACAAGTCCGTGATTTCCTGCACGTGGCCGACCTGTGCGAACTGATTGCCGAACAAATCCAGAATTTCGACCCGTGGGATGGCTGGCTGGGCAACGTCTCCGGCGGACAGCAAAACGCCGCCTCGCTGTGCGAACTTACGACGCTGTGCCGCGAACTCACGGGCAAAACCATCCCCATCGCCGCCGTTCCGGCCAGCCGGCCAAATGACCTGCGGATTTTTATTGCCGACTGCGCGCGGTTATTCGAGCGCACCCAATGGCGCCCCCAGCGCGACGTGCGCCGCATCCTTCTGGACACCCATGCGTGGGTCACGGAACACGCCGGGCAACTGGAAAAATTATAAAAACTGAAAATGGAAAAGTTGAAAGCAAAAGACTCTGATCCAATTTCAGCCTGCCGGCTTTTCAGCGTTTTCGATTTGTCCGTGGTCAGCAGTCCCAAGCCTTGAACAATTCTTCCGCGTGTGCCGCGGCAGCCCGCTTTTTCGGAACGAGGCCATGCTTCGCACGCGGCAAAAAAACCGCGCTCGCCAAAGACCGGGGCGTTGGAATAAAATCCGGTCGTGGCCGATTCCCTGGAATTAAGCATCGTCATTCCCTGCCTGAACGAGGCGGAAACGCTTGCGCGTTGCATCGAGTCGGCGCGGCTCGGAATCCAGCGATCCGGCGCGCGTGGCGAAATCATCGTCGCCGACAACGGCAGCACCGACGGCTCGCAGGCCATCGCGGAGAAACTCGGCGTGTGCGTTGTGCCGGTGATGGAAAAAGGCTACGGCAGCGCGCTGCGCGGCGGCATCCAGGCCGCGTCCGGCAAATGGATTCTCATGGGCGACGCGGACGACAGCTACGACTTTTCCGAGGCGGACCGCTTCGTCAAAAAATTCCGGGAGGGCTTTGAACTCGTCATGGGCTGCCGGCTGCCCGTCGGCGGCGGAACCATTTTGCCCGGCGCGATGCCGTGGAAAAACCGCCGGCTCGGCAATCCGGCGCTGTCGTTCATCGGGCGGCTTTTCTTCAAATGTCCGGCGCATGATTTTCACTGCGGCTTGCGCGGGTTCACGCGGGCCGCGTTCGAGAAAATGGATTTGCAGACCACCGGCATGGAGTTCGCCTCGGAGATGGTCATCAAATCCACCTTCAAGCAGTTGAAAATCGCGGAGGTGCCTGTCACGCTGCGCCCGGACGGACGGTCGCGTCCGCCGCACTTGAAGCCGTGGCGCGACGGCTGGCGGCATCTGCGGTTCATGCTGCTGTTCTCGCCGCGCTGGCTGTTTCTGGTGCCGGGGATTATTCTCTCGCTGCTCGGAATCATTTTGGGCGGCGCGCTTTCAGTTCAAAACATTGTCATCGGCGGAATCATTTTGAACGTCGGGACGCTGATGATGGCGTGCATGGCCGTCGTCGTCGGCTTCCAGCTCGTCGCCTTCGCGTTCTTCACCAAGGTTTTTGCCATCGCCGAGGGGCTTTTGCCCGACGACCCGAAATTTTCCAGCGTGTTCAAATTTTTCAACCTGGAAAAGGGAATTCTGCTCGGCCTCGCCGTGCTGGTGGCGGGCATTCTTTTGTCCGCGCGCGCGGTGTGGATTTGGAAACAGGCAGGCTTCGGCGAATTGTCGCCGGAGGAAAACCTTCGCCGCCTGATTCCCGCCGGCACGCTCATCGTCCTTGGCGTCCAGACCGTTTTTTCCAGTTTTTTCATGAGCGCGCTGGGGCTGAAAACCGCGTCGCGCAAGCCGCCGGAGCCGCCGCAAAATTAAGCGGTTCCCGCGTTCGCGCCGAAAACCGGCGCGGCGGTTGATTGCGGGAGCCGCCGTGTTTCACCATTCAACCTTGATAGAAAATCCAATCCCGATAGCATGATCCCCGAAGTTTAACCAAGTCATGAGTCGTCTTGTCATCGAAGCCGGGAAAACCGAACGCGCCTACTGGTCCGACCTGTGGCGGTATCGCGAGCTGTTTTTCTTCCTGTCCTGGCGCGACATTTTGGTGCGCTACAAGCAGACGGTCATCGGTGTGCTGTGGGCGTTGATCCGGCCGGCGCTGACCATCGCCATTTTCACGGTGCTGTTCGGCAAGATGGCCAAATTGCCATCGGGCAGCCTGCCTTACGCGGTGTTCGTGTGCGCGGGAAATCTTCCGTGGCAATTTTTTGCGACGGCCATGAGCGAGGCCAGCAACAGCCTCGTCGCCAACGCCAACATGCTGGGCAAAATCTATTTCCCGCGCCTCATCGTCCCGGCCAGCGCGGTGATTGTGGCTTTTGTGGACCTGCTCATCTCGCTGGTGATCCTGGCCGCGCTGATGGCCTGGTATCATGTCATGCCGACGTGGCGGCTGGCCACGCTGCCGCTGTTCACGGGGCTGGGACTGGGCGCGGCCTTGGGAATCGGTTTCTGGCTGGCGGCGCTCAACGTCAAATACCGCGATTTCCGCTACGTCATTCCGTTCATCGTTCAATTTGGATTCTTCGTCTCACCGGTTGGATATGGCAGCGACTGGTTTTCTCAAAAATTGTTTGAGATGAAATCCGGTGAAATGCTCTATGCGCTTTATCTTTTGAATCCCATGGTCGGGGTCATTGACGGTTTTCGCTGGGCGATGGGCGGCCAGGGCGAATTATCCGTGAGCATTGTGATTTCCATTTTTGTCGTGGCGTTGATCATCGTTTCGGGGCTGCGCTATTTTCGATCCACGGAAAAAACCTTTGCCGACATCATTTGACCCGCCATGGAAGTCCGCAGCATTGAAACGATTGTCCGGGCGCTGAACGCCGCGAAGGCGCGGTATCTCATCGTCGGCGGTCTGGCCGTCAACGCGCACGGCTACGAGCGGCTCACCGTGGACGTGGACCTGGTCATCGGGCTGCGGCGGGAAAACATCCTGCGCGGTTTGCGGGCCTTGCAAGCGGCCGGCTGGCAAATGGCCATTCCCGTGACGCCGGAGGATTTTGCGAATCCGAAACTGCGCGAATCGTGGCGAAAGGGGAAAAATCTTGTGGCGCTGAAACTTTGGAGCGACGCTCACCGGCGCACGCCCGTTGATGTGTTCGTCTATGAGCCGTTTGATTTTGAGAAGGAATTTGCCGCCGCGAAATGGGAAACGGTTGCCGGCAAGGTTCCGGCGCCGGTGGTCCGCTATAAAACCCTGCTGGCGATGAAAAGGAAAGCCGGACGCGGCAAGGATTTGCTGGACATTGAACAATTGAAGAAAATTGACCCTTACCGATGAGCCAAAAAGAATTGCACAAACTTCTGACAACGCCCGACTGGCGTTGGGGAACGTTTGAAGGCGCGGAACTGCACACGCTGTTGCTCGGCCTGACGACAACCTTCCGTGAGAAGCTTGAATGGCTGGAGGAGGCCGAGACCCTTTCGCTGCGTTTGCGCGCCAGCCGCGAACGGAAATCCCGCGCGCCCAAACCGGCCGCAAAAAAAACGTCATGAGCAACGCGGCCATCCAGGTTGAAGGGCTGGGCAAAAAATATCTCCTCCGCCACCAGGCCGCAGGACGCCATCGCTACGTGGCGTTGCGCGACGTGCTGGCCGGCAAATTCAAGGGGCTGTTCAATCGGAAAGCGGAAGGCGGAAATCCAAAACTGGAGGAATTCTGGGCGCTCAAGGACGTTTCGTTTGAGGTCAAGCAAGGCGAGGCCGTGGGCATCATCGGGCGCAACGGCGCGGGCAAATCCACCCTGCTCAAATTGTTGAGTCGCATCACCGAACCCAGTGAAGGCCGGATCGAACTCGAAGGCCGCGTGGCCAGCCTGCTGGAGGTCGGCACCGGCTTCCATCCCGAACTGACCGGGCGCGAGAACATTTTCCTCAACGGCGCGATCCTGGGAATGCACCAGGCGGAGATCAAAAAGAAGTTCGATGAGATCGTGGCCTTTGCCGAGGTGGAGAAATTTCTGGACACGCCGGTGAAGCATTTCTCCAGCGGCATGTATATGCGGCTGGCCTTTGCGGTGGCGGCGCACTTGGAGCCGGAAATCCTGATTGTGGACGAGGTGCTGGCGGTGGGCGACATCGAATTTCAAAAGAAATGCTTTTCCAAGATGGATGCCGTCAGCCACAGCGGACGGACCATACTTTTCGTCAGCCATAACATGGACGCAATTTTAAGATTATGCGGCCGCGCCATCCTGCTGCAGGCGGGGCGGATTTTGGAAGCCGGGCCGGTTCAATCGGTGGTGACCCGCTATACGACCATCCAACTGAATCAGCCAACCAAAGTTGATTTGGAACATTTCCCGGCTCAACCTTGGACCCGCCGAAATTTGATTTTTTCGAGCGTGGAATGGCCGGGAAACGGCACGGGCAGCCCGTGGGTGGTGCCTTTTGGCGAACCGATTCGTTTCCTGGTCAATGTCCATTGCCTCAAGCCGGTGCAACAAGTTGAACTCGGCATTGCGCTCTTTGCCCCCGCCGGCACGGAAATTGCGTCTTCATCAAGCATCGCCACTCATCCCGGCCTCAACCTGTCGCCCGGAAAATACACCTTCTCCGTCACCTACCGCTCTTTGAATCTGGTTCCCGGCGCCTACAGTTTTGGCATGGGATTAAAATCCAGCATGGGGATGGAGGATCATATACCCCGGTCCGCGTTTTCACTGGACGTGGTTAATTCAGCCAGATCCAGCCTGCATAGAACGGACACTTTTTGGGGTTGTGTCGTGCCGGACGTCGCCTACGAACTCAATCAGGCCTGATATGCCATTGCTCCACCAGACTCGAAGGTTTGTTAACAAACTGTTGTCGCCCGTTGGATTTGCCCTTGTCCGCGTTGATAAACAGCCGTGGTTTCGCCCCAAGATGGCAACCACCCTGGTTGGCCGTTATTCAATTCAGATTCCGGCTGTCAATCCGCTTTCAAAACTTTACATTCAAAACCCCGGCTATACGGGTCATCTGGGAAGGGTGGCGGCGCTGCTGAAAACAAAATATCCGGATCTTGTCGCGATTGACATTGGGGCCAGTGTCGGCGACACCGCTTGCATCATTAAATCGGCGGCGGACATTCCGTTGCTGTGCATCGAGGGCGATGATTTCACCTTTGGTTTTCTCGAACGGAACCTCCGGCAGTTTCAAAACGTCACCGCCCATAAAATGTTTCTGGGCGAGAAAACCCAAACTCTGGCCGTGAATCTCGAGAAAGACGGCTGGAACACCACCCTCATACCGGATGCTGACGGCTCCGCCCCAAAAGTCAAAATTGTCAGCCTTGACGATTTTCTGGCCGCCCGGCCGGGCACATCCGCCATTAAACTGGTGAAAATTGACACGGAAGGATTTGATTGTTCCATCATTCGCGGCGCTGGAAAATTCATCGGGCAGGTGCATCCCGTCATCACCTTTGAGTATAACCGGGCCAATATGGCGGCCATTGGAGAAAACGGATTGGACACGCTGGCCATGCTTTCCCGCCTCGGCTATTCGCACGCGGTCTTCCACGATTGCCATGGCCGGTTTTTTTCCGCGGCAACCCTGTCAAACGGCGAGTTCATCCGTGATTTGCACGATTATGCCGATGGAAAGCATGGCGCGATTTATTACTTTGATTTCACCCTTTTTCACGAGCGCGACAGTGACGTGGCCCGGGCATTCGTAAAAGCAGAACGGTCGCTGCGGGCCGGCTGAACACGCTTCACCATGCCAGAAGAAAAAGACAAATCCGTGGCCGGTTTCCGCCAATCCCTAATCTCTTCGCTCCCCGCCCCGCTGCGGCCGGCCTTGCGGTGGTTGCGGAAAAAATTCCAGGATCACTTTGACTTTTTTTATTTTCCGGTCTGGCTGATTTTCCAATGCGCGCGCCATCGGAAAAAGGCCGTGATCCTCTTTCGCCTCGCCGCGCTGGGCGACGTGGTTTGCACCCTGCCCATGTGCAACGAAATCCGCAAACGCCATCCCGGCAGGCTGCTGATTTATGTCACGACCGCCGACTACAAAAAAATGGTGCTGCTTTCCCGCGCGGCGGATTGTGTCTATGGCTCGTTCTGGTTATATGGCGTTCGGAACCTTCCGGCTCCCCATCGCTTTGGCCTGGTTGAAAAAATTTACACTCCTCAAGCGACCGATGAACGATTGCCAAATACCGGCGTCCAATCACATCTCGTGGACGATTTTGCGGCCTCGTGCGGCCTGGCCATTCCGGATTCAAACCGGCAGCCCCGTCTTTTTCCATCGCCTGACTTGATCAAAGCCGTCCAAGCCAAATATGGATTGGCGGAAGCCGTCACCGCTGGCCGGCCCATTGTCGGAATCAACGGCGGTCATAGCTGGCCGGTGAAGGAATGGGACGCCGCCAAATGGCAGGCGCTCGTGGACAAAATTCACGCGGATCATGGCGCGGTCGTTTTGCAATTCGGGCTGACCAGTGGCAGCGAAGACGAATACGAGCATATACGCGGGGTGCGATTTTTGGCGAACCGTCTGAAGTCCGACGAGCTGGTGGCGCTCATCGCCGGCTGCCATTTGATTGTCTCCATTGATTCCGGGCCGGTGCATCTTGCCGGTGCGGTTGGCACACCCGTCATCGGATTGTTCGGGGCCAATAATCCACAATACCGGCTGCCGCCCGCCTCTCCGGGCATTGGTTTGGTGGCTGACGTCCCTTGTTTGTATTGTCATCATCGCACTCCGCGCGGTCACTGGCAGACCGGCTGCCCGCACAATATGCGCTGCATGAAGGAATTGGATTGTCAACCTGTTTTCCAAGCTGTAGCGTTGGCATTTTCAAAATTCTGACTAGAATGCAAGCTCAAGCCAATCCAACCTGTCCAGTATGTGGTGGTCGAAACTGTATCGCATGGACTTCACGGATCTGGGCAATCCCTTCCATTGAGAAGGAGTTTTCTTACGTTTCCTGCAATCTGTGCAATACGATCTTTTGCAATCCAATGCCGACAGTCGAAGAACTCTCGCAATACTATGCAAAACATTTCGACTACGATTGGTATGAACGGCGTTTGCTCTTGAAAAAGATTCAGGCACAGCATCGCTGGAAAAGAATGGAGCGTCTGTTTAAGGAACACGGCATCCGGCGGGGAGCTCTGCTGGACATTGGATGCGGTCATGGGATGTTTGTGCGTGCTGCAAGCCGGACCGGGTGGAACGCCTCCGGGCTGGATTACCCTTCCAAGGCGACAAGTTATGCGAAAAATGTCCTGCACTTGAACGTAGTCGAAGACGAATTGACCGCTGCCATTAAATCCGGGAAGCTTCCGCAGGCTCAATTTGACGTTGTGACGGCATGGCATGTCCTTGAACACTCTTCAAATGTGATGGAGTTTCTTTCAGACACGGCAAAACTCCTCAAACCCGGCGGACGATTGTTGCTCGCCGTTCCGAACGCGGAATCCCACGGCATGAAAAAAATGCGGGAAAGCTGGGTCTGGTGCCAGCAACCGTTCGTCCATGTGGTGCATTTCAATAGTGCCAGCCTTTCTCAAGCCGTCAATCGCGTTGGATTGAAAATAGTTTCGACTTGGTCCCGGGACACATGGGACGCGAATCGAATTTATGATGAAGACATGAGAATAAGAGGTTTGATTCTTCGAAGATTCACAAAACACCCCAAGGTCAGTTTTTTTCTTGAAGAAGCCATCCGGCTTTGTTCTTACGGCCTCGGTTGTTACGACCATTGGCTTTTCGGCAGGGAATGCGAACAAATGGACGGTTCCGAACTTTTGCTTCTGGCGGAGCGGTCCAATCCATAGAGTTGCGTCCTTGACCAATAAGCTGTCGCCGGACCTGACGGCGATAGCGGTGTGCAGCCATGTTCCCTCTCTTTATTGTCCGCGTTGCAAGGCTGCCGGCAGAAGAATTGAACCCACGACATCCGTTGCATGAAGGAACTGGACGTCCAGACCGTGTTTGACGCCGTCAAATCCATGCTCGCAAAGAGCAAGTATTGAGGAGTGTGAATAAACCTGATTTGTCCACTGTAATGACGAAGAGAATCTTGTCATTTTGAAGAATGGCGGTCAGGAAAATTTCAAACCTCATCTTGGAGGCATGGGAATAGCTCTTTTGGACATTGCGTCCACAATCCGCTTATTTTTCGGCAATGACGAGAAATTGCTTGCCAAAAATTTTCCAAAGAACTGGCAACGTGAGATACGTTGAAACCATCCAGATGGGTTTTTCCCGCTGGTTGACCATGGTGTAAGGAAGAAATCGGTCGTGATTTTCGAGAATCTTAAACCCGCAGTTTCGCAGCCCCTCGGCCAGTGAACGGTCGGAAAGTGGCAGGTGGTGATCCCAAAAATCCCAATATAGATCCGGCAGAAAGCGGATGTTCGGTCCCATTGCGATCAGTTTGCCGGCGGGTTTCAGACAGCGAAACGCCTCGTCCAAGGTCCGTTTCAACGCGGCCTTGGAAGGCAGGTGCTCGAAAAAATTGCTGCTAAACACCACGTCCAGTTCGGCCTCCGCGCAGGCCCATCGAGTTGAGCAATCTTGCTGTAGAAAAAGCACATCACCGTTGAGAAACCTGGGCGCATCTGGATTCAAATCCATAGCCAGTTTGCGGGCGCAGCAGATATGGTTGATGAATTCGCCATAGCCGCATCCCAAATCCAGAACCGCTCCCCCCTCGGGCACAAAACGCTGGAAAAATTCCGCCGCCAGCACCCGCCAGATCTTTTGACGGTAGTTCTGGTTTTTCTCAAAACGCGCACCGTAAATGCGACGCAGTTCTTCGGGGGCATTGGCACTCATGGTTGGTGAATTTTATGATAATCGCCCTGGCTGAAGTATTTTTCCAGCCAGACATAGGCGCAGATGAAAAAATAGCGGCTGCCCATCTCCTTGATCTTCAATTTGGGTGTGCCAAAGCGCCGGTTGCGCCATGTAATGGGCACTACCGTCCATGAATAACCGCGCACGATGGCCTTGAGCGGAATTTCCACCGTGAGGTTGAAGTGCGGCGCAATGATCGGCTCGCAGCCCTGGATCACCGTCCGCCGATACGCCTTGAATGCGTTCGTGGTGTCGTTCAAGGAAATCCGGAAAAGCACGCGGATGAACAAATTTGCCAGCCGGTTCATGAGCAGCTTTACCCGGGGATAATCAATGGTTCCCCCGCCCTTGACGAAACGGCTGCCGAACACACAGTCCCAGCCCTCGTTCAAGAGTTTCCAGTAACGCACCGCGTCCCGCGCATCATCGGATTCGTCCGCCATCATGATCACTACTGCATCCCCGGTGCAATGGCGCAGGCCAAACGTGACGGCCCTGCCAAAACCGTGTTCTCCCGTGTTCTGGATGGGCCGCAGGGTCGTGATTTTCGCCTGCAACTGCTGTAGCACCTCCCAAGTTCGATCCCGGCTGCCGTCGTCCACGACGATGATTTCATGCGGCACGAGGTTCAGGGAAAACTCCAAGTGCAGATGTTCCAGCGTAGCCGGCAGCGAGCCCTCCTCATCGCGTGCCGGGATAACCACCGAAAACAGTTTCAGCGGCGGAGCATTTTGGGCATGAATACGATCCGGGACTTTCGCGTCCGCAGTTTTTTGGTGAGGGGTCATCATGCCAGTTGATTCATATAATTTTCAATCTAGGGTTTCGTTTCAAGGTTTTTCTCGCAAGGATTCTTCAGATGGAACCCCTCCAGCTTGGGCCTCGGGCAAAAAACTTCGCATGGAGGCATGAAGGGACCAGACACTAATTGCTTGACGCAATTTCAGCCTTCCACTTCAATTTAAGCCAACCTCGTAAAATCGGTAATGCAAGTTTGACAAGCTTTGATTTTATATGCGACCAAAGGTCATTTCTGCCGGGATGAGTAATTTTCTCCTGTGTTTCGCGTTGTCACTTGCAAGCTTTCTCATTTCCGCGGTCATTTTAAGAAACGGAGTTGGAGCGGGGCCTGATCCGTGGTCTTATTGGGAAGGATCGGTCGGTTTAATCGAAAAACATAGTTATTGTTATCTATCGGGCAGCCCTCTCTTTTTCTGGCCTCCGCTTTTTTCACTCTTCTTGGCTCTCTTTCAATGGCCCCTGCCCCAAACGGGGCGGACGCTGGCTCTTGCAATGAGCGTGTGCAGTGGTTTAAGCGCCTTTGCCTGGAGCCTGTATGTCCTCAAAATTTTCCCCGGCGAGAACGGCTCCCGGAAATCGCCGGCCTGCGTGATAAGCCTGCTCTTTGTTCCGCTCTTTGTTCCGCTCTGCTCCCTGTCTCTGTCAAGCAATTCATTGGTGCTTTTTTTTGTCGGCCTGCTGTTTTATCGCCTGGCCCGCCTTGGTGAGACCCGGGCTTTTTGGCCCGCTTACAAGGGACCCGCCGTGCTGGGGCTTTTGTTGTGTGGCTGTATGCTGACGCATAATTCTTCCGTTGTCTTTGTTGTGGCGACGGTCATTGCCGTGCTGCTTGCTGCCGGAGGCTCTGTCCGGCAGCGCGTCCTGGGCTCCGGCCTCATTCTGTTGATCAGTCTGATTCCCTGGATGGGCATCCGCCACTGGCTTGGGCAGGAGGGAAGTCACGAAATGACTGGCGGCGCTTACACGGTTTTCCAGTCTGTCGAGCAGGCCCTGTATGGCGTTGGCGTTTTTTTTATTTCCACTGCTTCGGCGCTAATTCAAGGTTTGGTCGGGGTGCTTATCCTGGCAGGCTTGTTCGTTGTCCTGGCGCGGCGGCCCCGGTCGGAAACCGAGACGCGCTGCCGTTTGCTCATGGGTTTGTCTCTGCTGGTGTTGGCCGGGTTTTTCCTGCTGTTGAATCTCATTCCAATTGGAGACAAGCTGGGGGGGCGTTTTTTTTATTTTTTCCCGCTTGCGATCACCCCCCCGCTGTTGTTTCGCACAAAAAAACAGTTGACGGCCTTGGCGGCTTTGACTTTGCTGACCGTGGGTGTTTCCGGAGCAAGAATTTCCCAGCGCGTTTGGCATGGTGAATCCGCTCCCTTGGATAAAGGGGTTAAAGAACAATCGGCCAGGGTCATCTATTCTGAATATTTTTTAACTTCCAAAAAAGATCCTGTGGCTCCTTTGGGAACCGTCCGGGTCAACCCTCCCGTTTTCCCGTGGAAAAAGAAGCACTGGACAGATCAAGATTCAATACAAATGGTTGAATTGATTGATTCTGAAACCAATATTGTCCACTGAATCGTCGCGCCGGAAATTTTCTTCATCTTGCACGCACCCTCCGCGCGGACAACACCCGCGCCGGGCAGTGGCAACACTTCAGGTTCAAACTGTTGGCAAGGAACAATGGAAATTGCCGCTGGTGGACAATCCGTCCCGCGCGGCCATTGGCAGACCGGATGCCCAAATGACATCCGTTGCATGAGGGAACTGGATGTCCAGACAGTCTTCCAAGCCGTCGAGTCCATGCTCTCAAAACGCGGCATTACCCGCCGCCAGACCGGGCAGTAATCCGCTGAATGATTTTCCGCCCCAGCGCAATGCCTGGATTTTCTATCAGATGAAGCGTGATCGTCGAAATAATCACTGTTAAAGCCAGGGCAATTACAATGATTTTGAAGAACAGGAAAAAATTGAACAAAGAGTTGCCGGCATCGAAGAAAGGCAAGTCTCCCGTCAGGTGAATGCCAAGCAACTTAAGCGTGATTCCCAAAGCGGCAAAATGCACCAGATAGCAGCTATAGCTTATTTTTCCGACGTAGCAAATATATGGGTTGACCAGCCACCGCAAGGCCGCCCCCGACATGGCAATGATGATTCCAGCAAGGGTTAAAACAATCAAAAGTGTGGTTGGTATAAAACCGCTGTATCCACGAAAGAGGCTTATTAAAACCATGGCGCAAAAGCAAAACAGACAGCCGGCCCAAAACCGGGTTTTTGCCAGCGCTTTGATGGAGTCATTCTTAAGAAGGTGGTAGGCAAAAAAACCGGTCAGAAAAACAGGAAGTTGGGCGGGAAACCAAAGACCGGCAAAAAAATCCCAAGGGTTATCGGGTATTCCCGGGAAAAAATGATGGCGAAGCTGTTCAATAATGGAATTGGCATGAACCGAATCAACATGAACCAATATTTTCACGTATAGAATGCTAAAAAAAACAGCAACGGCCGCTTTTTTAAGGGAATTCACATAAAGGAACATGAGCGGAAAGATGACATAAAAGGTCATCTCCACCGCGATGGACCATCCGCCGGGAACAATGCTGTCAAAAGTATAGGGATGCCAGCCATGAAGAAAAAGGGCTGTCAGGACAAAATATGAAGCGGGAACTCCTGACGGCACCCATTGTGAAAGCCAAAATGCCGGCATTACTCCGGGGAATGTCCAGTAGAACACCATGGCGAGCCAGAATAACGGAGCGATGCGAAACAACCTGCGCAAATAAAAATAAAGAACCGGAAATTTATCAATTTGCCGCCGGGCCGACATTGAATAACAAAGCGTTATGGCGCTGGCCAAAAAAAATAATTGCACGCCGTAGCCTCCCCGAAGAAGATCCTTGCCGGGGAAATAGCCCACAGATAGTGCGACATGAAGTGTAAGAACAGCTAAAAACGCCAGACCACGAACAGCGTCTATGTAAGCAAAATGATTCGGCTCGTTTATTTTCGAGGTTTGACCCTGCCCGGCTTCGATGCCACACTTCCCTTCGATTGTTTTTTTATCGCAATTCAAGCTGTTTCTTATTTTGAAACCGTTCATTCAGAGTAATCGGCAGTTTGCGAACGAACAAGCATAATTTCAATTGAGAATCCGTGGAATTCCGATTAAATACCGCCAACTATCATGCTTGAGTTTTCCGTCATCATCTGCACCCATAATCCGCGCGAGGATTATCTGCGCCGCGCGCTGGAGGCATTGCGGGCGCAAACGCTGCCGGCAAGGGATTGGGAATTGCTGCTGGTGGACAATGCCTCCGAAAAGCCCCTCGCCGGACGCTTTGACCTTTCATGGCATCCAAACGCGCGCCATGTCCGGGAAGACCGGGTCGGGAAAATCCACGCCCTCATGCGGGCAATCACCGAATCGAAAGGTGAGCTTCTGGTCAATGTGGATGACGACAACGTGCTCCGGGCGGATTATCTCCAAGCCGTCCTGAAAATCAGCGCGGATTATCCATGGCTGGGCGCGTGGAGCGGCAGTTGCCTTCCGGAATTTGAAGTGGAGCCTCCGGCGGAACTGCGTCCCTGGCTGGCCGGCCTGGTCATTGAAAAATTAACCCGGTCGTATTGGGCCAATCTTTCAAGAGGAAACGAAGCCTGTCCGATAGGCGCCGGAATGGCGTTACGCCGGCGGGTGGCCCTCCATTATCGCGAATTGTCGTCGCATGATCCAATTCGACAGACGTTGGGTCCGGGCAGCAAAATGCCCGGGGCGGGAGATGACACGGACATGGCGCTGTGCGGCATTGAGCTGGGTCTGGGCACCGGCCGGTTTCCCGAACTGGAATTGACCCACCTGATTCCGGCCCGGAAACTCACTTTGAAATATGTCGAAGACCTCCATGAGGGATTCGGCTATGCCGGCACGGTGTTAAACGCCTTATATGACAGGCCGGAACACTTTCCCGGACAAATTCAATCAGGTGCCTTGCGGATTTTTCTTTTAAGCATCCTCATGTTCGCCTCGGGAAAAAGCCGCGCCGAAAGGCGGATCCGACTCGCCCGGGAAAAGGGCGGATTGCGTGCGCAGCGCGAACTGAAGCGCTTGGGCTGTTTCCGGCGTGAGCCAGCCGCCCCGCCCGGTGTTGTTCCGTCTTGAATTCCAGCGGCGGCGCAGGCATCACAAGGACAGCCATTAAATGAAACCATCGCCCATGTCCGCCCATTTTCCCCGCCTGCTGGTGGCCACGGAATTTTCGCCCAACATGCCGGGAGGCGGAGGCAGCGGCGCGGTGATGCGCCAGCTGCTCCAGGACTGGCCGGCGGAAAATTTATTCTGGTGGAGCTGCTTTCCAGATTTCGACCGGCACTTTGGCCGGCAGGTGGCCGGACACCGGGTGGCGCTCATTCCGCGGAAACTTTATCCTAACCGGCGGTGGCGCGCGCAAAAAGCGTGGCTGCTGGAAAAATTCTGGGTTCCCTGGGCGGCCAGTCATTTCCGCCGGACCTTGAAATTATTCAGGCCGGAGGTTGTCTGGGTTTTGCCGCATGGCTGGTCCATCCCGCTGTTGGCGCGGGTGTTGCCGCCGACCGGCATCGGCTTCCACGTTTCGATTCACGATTACGCGGATGCGCATGGAACCACCAAACGCAGTCTCCGCTGGACCGCCATGCAGGAGCGGCTTTATGCGTCCGCCAACACCCGCGACGCCATCTGCCAGCCCATGGTGGATGACCTGCGCGCGCGAACCGGCCGCGAGGGAACGGTGGCGCGCGCGGGGCTGGAGCCGGAAGACATGGATTTCCTGGCAGGCGAACCGGAAGTCCGCGCCGATGCCATTCGCATCGCTTATGCCGGCACAATCATCGTTGAAGAGGAGTTCGCCCTTTTCGCGCGGGCGCTGGCGCAAATCCGCCATCAATTGCCGCTGCCGGTGACGATTGAATTTTTTGGCGATCATTCCTACCGCGCACGCGACTGGTTTGATCCGTCGTGGATGAACGAGCATGGCAATCTGCCCGCGCGGGAATTGTCGGCGGAATTAAAAAAATGCGCGTGGGGCTTTTCGCCGATGGGATTGACGGACGACAAACCGCGTTACAACCGGTTCAGCCTGCCGACGAAATTCGTCAGCTATCTGGCGGCGGGCCTGCCGGTCATCACACTCGGCCATCCGGAAAGCAGCCTGGCAAGACTGGCGCGGGCTTATCGCGTCGGCCCCTGCATCACTTCCGTCGAGCCGGACGTTTTAAGCCGGGAATTGTCCGGCGCGCTGTCTGAAAAAAATCCCCGGTCAATATACGGATCGGAAATCCTGCGGTGCGCACGCAGCGAATTTGACATGCAGCGGATGCGCGCCGTTCTCCACGAGTGTCTTCAAAAATGCGCCGCCACAACCGGCATTGACAGACAGTGATGACGCGCTGCGCCGGCTTTTTCATTCAGAGCGTGTCTAAAAATCGTAGGAGCCGACGTAAGGAGGCTCATTCTACCCAACAAAATTACAGCGCATTCTTGAAAAATCTGCGCCTCGTTACCCCGGCTCCTGTGAAAGTTGGAATTTTCAGACACGCTTTCAGGCACGGCAGGCGGCGTGGATTTCCTGCAAAATCTCCCGCAGGCCGTAGCGGAACTTCCAATCCGGGTAGTGCGACTGAAATTTCCGCACGTCGCTGATCCACCAGATGTGGTCGCCGATGCGGTTGTCCTCAACATAGGTCCATTTCAATTTTTTGCCGCTGATTTTTTCGCACTCGTCAATGGCTTCGAGCATGGAGCAGTTCGAGTGGCGGCTGCCGCCCATATTATAGACTTCGCCGGAGCGCGGCTTCTGGAAAAACTGCCAGAACGCCTCAACGAGGTCGTGGCTGTGGATGTTGTCGCGCACCTGCTTGCCCTTGTAGCCAAACACGCGATAGGGTGCGCCCGCCACCGTGCAGCGCATAAGATAAGCCAGAAAGCCGTGCAGCTCCGTGCCCGCGTGCGCCGGGCCGGTCAGGCAGCCGCCGCGAAAGCAGGCGGTCTTCAGGCCGAAATAATTTCCATATTCCTGCACCAGCACGTCCGCCGCGACTTTCGACGCGCCGAACAGCGAGTGCTTCGTCTGGTCAATGCTCATTGTCTCGGAAATGCCCGGCTCGTATTCGTGGCCGGATTTGATTTCCCAGCGTTTTTCGAGTTCGACGAGCGGCAGGCGGTTGGGCGTGTCGCCGTAGACCTTGTTCGTGGACGTGAAAATAAAGACCGCTTCGGGACAAAACTGGCGGGTGGCTTCAAGCAAATTGAGCGTGCCGACGGCATTAACACCGAAATCCGCGTGGGGGTCGCGCGCGGCCCAGTCATGCGACGGCTGCGCCGCAGTGTGAATGACCAAGGCGATGTCCCGGCCCAGCCGGCGAAACAGGTCTTCCACCGCCTGCCGGTCGCGGATGTCAAAGTCGTGGTGTTGATAACCCGGCACGGCGGCGATGAGTTTTTGCCGGTTGGCCAGGGTGGAGGCCTCCTTGCCGAAAAACCACTGGCGCAGGTCGTTGTCAATGCCGACAACCTTGAAACCTTCGCGGGCAAACCGCTTGACGCTCTCCGAGCCAATCAATCCCGCCGAACCCGTGACAATGACTGTTTTCATGAATGCCGGAGGATGTCATGAACGGGAAACATTTTCCAGATTGTTTTATCAAGCCGTCCGAAGCCGGCTTTGACATGGTGGAAACATCTGCAACGCGATTTTTGCCGCGAATGGGCTTTGCCGGAGGTCGCTGCTTAAAGCCGGTTGGTGAGAATGTATCCGGTGATACTGGCGGGGCAAGGCATTTGGGATTACTTCAAAAACTCGCTGTTGCCTGATAATCTGCATCTGAAGGCCAGCGGCAAATGATCTTTCCAGCAGGTTTGAAAACGGATTTTTTTCCGGAGGGATGGCTTTGCATGAATTTCCTCCAGAATTTTGCAGACTGCCTGAAGGTGGCTGGCCATGGATCTGTGGGCCACGAGGAGACGCAAATCCGAACGCAAGGTTTCGATGGCTGCCGGGGTGAGACCGACCACGGTTCGCAGACGGGCCGCCGCCTCCGGCATATTTCCGACCGGATACAAAAGCTGATCAAATTTTCCGCCCAGGACATCCGAGACCTGGCATTCAATGTCAGGGAAAATGGGGATGACGCCACAAGCCATTCCCTCCAAAGCGCTCAACGGCCCGGTTTCATAATCGCTGGTGACGATTTGAAAGTCCCAGGCGGCAAAAGTCCCGGCCAAGTGTTCCCGTTTCAATAATCCCAAAAAGTCCACAGGGAAAGGCGCGAGCCGCCTTGCCAGCATGGCTCTGGCCGGTCCGTCGCCGGCGATTTTCAGGCGGAAATCCACGCCTTGAGACGCCAAGGCATGGCAAAATGCTTCAAGCCGTTCAACCCGTTTTTGCTCGACCACCAGCCGGCCGGCGTATCCGATAAGAATGACATTGTTTTTTTTGACGCGCCGGGCGCGAAAAAACGAATCATCTAATGGGTATTCCAAGGGTGCCACGGTAATGGATGAATCGCCCAGCAATGTTTTGACTTCCCTTGCCAGGTCGTTTCCGGCGGTGATGCAGCCATCAATAAATGGCGCCAATTGCGACAAACGCGGCCAGACGTCGGCGCTGTTGGTGTGCAGATATACCACCAGCCGTTCGTGAGTTATCAAATCGGAAAGGGCGGAGAGGCCGGCAAAATTATGGCACATGAGCGTCCCGCACCTCAAATGACGGCTTTTGGCCTGGTTTCTTATCGCGCTCAACGAATAGAAACGGTTGGGGCGAAGCCCGATTTTCCCCCCGCAGTTGTCCAGCCTTTGCTGGGAATCGAGCAATGTGGCGGCGGAACTGTTCGCGTCCGACCGAACCCAATCGTTGACAAAAAGCTCCACTCCGCCCAAGCGGGCGAGTGACTCGGTGAGATGGAGAATGGACGGAGGCGCTGTTTTCATTCGGGCTCAATTTTGGGAACCGCATAGATCCAAGCGATTCCCGGCCCGCGCCGTTCCAACAACAGGAACCGGCGGACAACGGAGATTCGAAGCCACCACGGCGCCGGATTTGCCGGAGAAAATATTATATCCGATCGGGAGCGTCTCACTGGTTGAATATGGGTTACAATGTGGCTGGAATCCAATTCTTGGGCCAGACGCATATGGGTGCCGGGCACGAATGAATCATGGGTTTCAATGATCAGATGTGCCTTGCGGCAGAGTTTCAACATGTCGGCTGCAAACAGTTCATTTTCGTAACCCTCGCAATCACTGATAATCAAAACACGAAAACCCGTGCGCGGCAGGGAACCAAGCAGGAGTCGAAGTTCATCAACAGTGCATTTGCCCCGGACTTCAAGCTGTCCGGCCACGGCGTTTTTCCCGGCAGTATCGCGACAGGCTTTTTGCCCGCTGTCGGTCAGTTCGAAGGCAACCACTTTCCGCGCTATTTTTCGATAGAGCAGGCCCACGGCATACCACCCTTCAGCCGCGCCGATGTCAATCACAAGATCAAAGACAGGGAGGTGCTCGATAACGGCGGCCAGCTCCTTCTCATAGGTGCCAAGAAGTTTGGGCGTCAGCATACTTCCCACGGCATGAACTCCATAGCACATTCCTTCAAATGGTCCCGACCTGACTTTCATGCAAACCTTTCTGGAAAGCAGCAGCTTGACGCAAACGTCGCAAATCGCGAACATCCATCGAAAGATGATTGACTTGATAAGATTCATTTCAATTGCATGGCTCGCCATGCAAAACTGCGGCCAGTAAATTCCGTTTGAGCAATTTTTCCATAACCAGACGCCACGCGCTGACGATTGTAACTCATGAATTATCGGATGAAAATCAATATTTGAACGCCGATGAAAATTGGATTTTTGACAACCGATGCCCGCGAGTCTTTTCCCCAGTTCGACCCCGCCAAGCCCTGCCTCGGCACGGCGCCCGAAGCGTTGTTGCAGGGATTTGCCAGATTGGCCGAAGCCGAGGTGCATGTCGTTTCCTGCGTGCAACAAGCCATGCGCTCGCCGGAAAAACTGGCGGACAACATCTGGTTCCACAGTTTGGTCGTGCCCAAAACCGGCTGGCTGCGGACGGGTTATCAGGGCTGCATCCGCGCCGTCCGCAAAAAGCTGAAGGAAATCCGGCCGGACATCGTCCACGGCCAGGGCACGGAACGCGACTGCGCCATCAGCGCCGTTTTTTCCGGCCATCCGAACGTGCTCACGATTCACGGCAATATGCGGGCCGTGGCAGGATTCTGCCGTGCCAGACCGTTTTCATTCCTGTGGCTGGCGGCGCGGCTGGAACGTTTTGTCCTGCCCCGCACGGACGGCGTGGTGTGCATCACGAATTATACGCGCGCCGCCGTGGGCGGTCTGGCAAAAAAAACCTGGGTCGTGCCGAACGCGGTGGACGCGGGGTTTTTTGAAGTGCGTCCGGAAATAAATCCGGGACACCCGCCAACAATTTTGTGCGTTGGCGCCATTTGCCGTTACAAAAACCAGAATCATTTAATTCACGCGCTCGACCCGCTGGCGGCGCAAAAAAAATTCAGGATCGTTTTCCTCGGCAAAACCGGCCCTGATGCTTACAGCGCGGAGTTTTTACAATTGGTGAAACACCGGCCCTGGTGCGAGCATGGCGGTTTTACCGGCCGCGACCAGGTGAGGAACCATTTCAAAACCGCGGCGTTTTTGGTGCTGCCCTCGTTGGAGGACAACTGTCCGATGGTGGTGCTGGAAGCCATGGCCGCCGGAGTTCCGGTCGTGGCGGCAAAAATCGGCGGCGTGCCGGACTTGATTGAAGAGGGGCGGACGGGTTTGTTCTGTGATCCCCGGGATCCGGCAAGCATGCGCGGCGCCGTGGCCCGGTTGCTGGGCGACCCGGTTCTGGGCCGCCAACTGGCAATGGAGGCAAATGCGCGCGCGCGCGAACGCTTCCATCCAGCCATTGTCGCACAACGTCATCTGGAAATTTACCGGGAAGTTCTTTCTTTCCAACGATTGCCGCCCGGAGGAAGATTCTGAAATGAAAGTGCTCATTACCGGCGGCGCGGGATTTATCGGCAGCCACCTTGTTGAATATTTTCAGGACAAGGCCGAGGTGCGGGTTTTGGACGACCTGCGCTCCGGTTTCCGGCGCAATTTGAAGGGCTTGCGATGCAAGCTCATCCACGGTTCGGTCCTGAACCGCGATCTGGTGCGGAGATCAATGCGGGGGGTGGATTGCGTTTTTCACCTCGCCGCCATGGTGAGCGTCCCGGAATCCCTGCAAAAACCCGTTGAATGCGCCGAGGTCAACGGGGTGGGCACGCTGATCGTGCTCGAAGAAGCCGCGCGCGCGAAGGCGAGGAAACTGGTCTTCAGCAGTTCCGCCGCAATTTATGGCGACAATCCTGTTCTGCCGAAAAAGGAGACGATGCCGCCGGAACCAAAAAGTCCCTACGCCATCACCAAACTGGAAGGCGAATTCTACTGCCAGTTGTTCGCGGCGGAGGGCCGGCTCCAGACGGTTTGCCTGCGTTATTTCAACGTCTTTGGGCCGCGCCAGAATCCCAAAAGCCAGTATGCCGCCGCCGTGCCGATTTTTGTTGACCGCGCGATGAAAAACCGGCCGCTCATCATTTTTGGCGACGGCAGGCAAACGCGCGATTTTATTTGCGTAAAGGACATCGTCGCCGCAAACGCCTTTTTCGCAATTCAATCGTCCGCCACCGGAGTCTTCAACCTTGCCTGTGGGAAAAGCATTACCATCAACAATCTGGCCGCAATGATCCGCCGCATGACGGGTTCCGCCTCCGGGGTCAGGCATGTTCCGGAACGGCCCGGCGACGTGAGACATTCGGTGGCGGCGGTGGACAAGCTCCGCGCCGCCGGATTTGTGGCGGCTGGCGGCTTCCGTGAAGGACTTCAGGCCACCATTGAGTTCTTCAATCATCACGCGCCTCCCGCCGGCATCTGGAAATTTGCCGCGCGGCGCTCAACCTCAAGTAAATGAAATCACTTCCGAGTTGACGCCGCTTTTTAATGAACGCAACCTTTCACATTGGATATAATTGAGCAATCACCTGTGACCGTCAAAGGTCAGCGGCGAACAAACGCCGGGTTTTCCGTCAAATTGGAAGCGTTGCGCGGATTGGCGGCTCTCCTGGTGGTTGGCCATCATTGCTTCCCGGTTCACACATGGACGCATATCCTGTTTAATGGAAACGCGGCCGTGACGCTCTTTTTTGTGTTGAGCGGTTACGTTCTGGGACTTTCCCTCCGGCGCGGCACTGGAACCCTGCTTCAACAGTTCTGCCTGTTCTTGTGGCACCGGGTCTTTCGCATTTATCCCGCATATTTCATAACCACTCTGGCCTTTTGGATTTATTGGCAATGGTATCCTTTCGGAGAAGGAGGCTCGGGGCCGTGTTCGTTCTATGCCAGTTTGCATCTCGGCCACCTTCGACAAATCAAAAATTTTTTATTTCTCGACCAGTCCATTAATCCCGTCACCTGGTCGTTAAAGGTTGAAATGATCGGCTCAATCGCTCTTCCGTTGCTGCATTTTCTATCCCGAAAGTTGCGCTGGCGGGGGTGGATATTGCTGTTCGCGGCAATGTTTCTGCTGGGTCTTGTCCCCAGCAGCGGTTCCTCAAGACAAAGACTTTACATGTTTTATCTGGGCTATCTGCTCGTGGAAATCGAACGGCTTCCGAAATTTGCGGATCGTGTTTATTCAATGATCATGTGCATGGCCATCGTCTTGTTCCTCGCGGCGTATTTCCTGGGAGAAAGCGGCCGATTGCATTTTGAATTGCTCGTCGAGGCCGTCTCGGCGGCCGGAATAATCCTGTGCATCCAGGCCGGTGGCGGCAGTTTGGGCGGGATTCTCAATCATCCATGGTCTCATTTCGCCGGCCGTGTGTCCTACAGTGTTTTTCTGTCCCACTGGTTGCCCTTGGACATCATCAGTCAACTGTTGTATAACTCGCCTTTGCAAATCATTATTCAACACTGCCCGGTTTATTTATTCATCTGGCTGAAATTCCTGGTTTCGCTGCCGTTCGTGCTGCTTGTTGGCGCCGCCTTGTATCACTGGATCGAAGTGCCATTCATCAAACTGGGCAAGCGCGGGCCTGTTGCGCGATGGAGGCCCGCCCAAACGCAGTGATTGCCATGTTCAATCCTGCATGCGTGGTTGAACCGCGCTTTTCAGCACCGATGAGCGGTTCAAAACAGGTTTCCGGCTTGGATCAAGCTTTCAGTTTTGGCCCCGGGAGACTTTCCGGAACGAAACCAGCCGGTTGAGGTTGTGACCGTGTGATCTTGGCGTCTTGGCGGTTGAAAAATCTGCGCTTCAGGAGCCGGCCGCCTCCCGCCGGACCATTTCGGCAATTTTTTCGCCCTCGCGCACGGCGTAATTCGTCCCGCGGTCTTCGGGGAAAACCTGCGAGAAGTTCGCCAGAAAAACGCCAGGCAGCGGCGTGCGGTAGTCGGGAATTTTCTTCTCGTAATCCGTGTCCACGATGTGCTGCGCGGCCTTGAACCGGAAAACGTGGCGTTCGCCGGCGCGCGCGGCATCAAAGTCGGGAAACATTTTCTTCAGGTAAGCCCACCACGCTTGCGTGAGTTCGTCATCGGCAAGCGAAAACAATTTGCCGTCCACCGGGGAATATGCGCCGACATAATAAACGTGCTGGTCCCGGTAATGGCTTTTCTCCACAAGCCGCGTGTGATTCAGGAATACGAGGAATGGCGCACCGGGTTCGTTGACGTTGACCCAGTAAAAATCGCCGAGGTTCTGACTGCTGGTGAACACGAGGCAGATGGCGCCGAGATATTCGATGGTGCGAAGCTGGCGCGCGTAGTCATTCAAGGCCCCGCCCGCCGGGAGCAGCCGGGCAAACGCAGGCGACGGCCCGGTGAAAATGCAAAAATCGAACGGGACGGCCTCGCCATTCACGACGGAACACCGGTCGCCGGTCGAAAGTTTCTCAACGGTGGCGCCGGTCCGGATTTCAACGCCGCGTTTGCGGAGTTGATTTTCGAGTGCGGACGTGATGACGTTGAAGCCGCCCCGGAAATAGCCGAGCTTTTCCCGGCCCCCGCCCGGCCCGCGCGAGTTGGCGCGGATGTGGATGCGCGCCCAGAGCCAGGCCATCGAGACGCAATCATGGTAGCGGTCGAACTTGCCATCGAGCAGCGGCGTCCAGACGGTTGCCATTGCGCTGCGCCCGCACATGTTCGCCATCCACTCGTGCGCGCGCTGGGTGGCGAGGCCGCGCCAGTTTTTTTTGTGCTTGAGGTAAAGCGCGGTGAAACCCATCCGCAGTCTTCCCCAAAAGCTGCACGGGCGGAAGCGCAACAGGTCCGCCGGCGACATGAACGGATAAATGCGGCCATCGCGGTAAATGCCCATGGAACTTTCGCACCATATGAGTTTGTCGTCCAGTCCCAGCTCCCCGACCAGCTTCAGGATGCAGGTGTCGGTGAGAAAAAGGTGGTGATAGGTTTTTTCCAGCGATGTGCCGAGCAGGGGAAAGCCCGCCGCGAGGCCGCCAAGTTGATCGGAACCTTCCACGAGCGTGATGGAGAAACCCGGCTCCTGTGAAAGTTTCCACGCGGCGGTCAGTCCCGTGAAGCCGCCGCCGATGATGAGGATTTTTTTGGCCATTCAGATTTTCGCAGGCGGGGATTTTCGGAAGGAAATCAGGCGGTTTAGGTTGTATTGCAGCGCCACGACCACCGCCAGCGTCACGAGCTTGGAAAGATACTTGTCCAATCCAAACCGCGCGACCAGCAGGTAAAGCGTCCCGGCGGAGGCGGCATAGCCGAGCAGCGCCACCGTGCAAAACGAAACCAGGCGCAACGCCAGCCAGTCGCGGGTCTTGAAATTGCAATGCGCGTTCAGGAAAAACGACAGCAACGTGCCGGAAGCGTAGCCGGCCGCGTTGGCGGCCTGGTAATTGAGCGCCGCCCGTTTGACCAGCAGCGAATAGATTGAAAAATCCAGCGCCGCGCCACTGGCGCCGATGACGCAGTAAAGGATGAACTGGCTGTTCCGCGAAAAAACGTCCTTCACAAAAATCAGGCGGTTCATGCGCCGGGCTGTTTGTCCGGCGGCTGGGCGGTGTTGATGCCGGCGCTGTCGCGGATGATCCACAGCGGGCGGCCCTTTACCTCGTCGTAAATGCGCCCAATGTATTCGCCGAGGATGCCGAGGCAGATCAGTTGCACGCCGCCGAGGAACAGGATGGAAATCACGGTCGTCGGGAACCCGGGACCGGGCGCGAGGCCGATCCTGGCGAACTGCGCCGCGAAAATTTTCTGCGCGAACGTGAACACCGCCCCCAGGAAGGCGAAGCACGAGACCCACAAACCGAGATAAGTGGCCAGGCGCAGCGGCACCGCCGAAAATGAAAACAACCCGTCCATGGCCAGCTTGAAGGATTTTTTGAAGGTGTATTGCGGCACGCCGGCGGCGCGCCCACCGCGCTCGAACTCGACCGTCGCTTGCTTGAATCCGCACCACGTCCGCAGGCCGCGCAGATAACGGTTCCGCTCCGGCAGGGCGTTCATCACGGCGACGACCCTTTTATCGAGCAGGCAGAAATCGCCGGCGTCGCGCGCCATCGGCAGCGGCGTCATTTTGGTCAGCAGCCGGTAAAAACCCCATGCGAGGATTCTTTTGAGCGGCGGGTCCTGGCGTTTTTTGTGCGTGGCAAAAACCACTTCAAATCCCTCGCGCCATTTCGCGACCAGATGCGCGATTTCCTCGGGCGGATCCTGCAAGTCGGCGTCAATGATGACGGCGGCATCGCCGGTTGCATAATGCAATCCCGCGCTCACGGCGGCCTGGTGGCCGAAATTCCGGGCGAACGAAAGGCAGCGCCAGCGCGAGTCCTTTCGGTTTTGCGCCTTGAGGAGTTCCCAGGTGCGGTCGCGCGAACCGTCGTCCACGCAGAGGATTTCAAAATCGGCGTTCCACGTCCCGGCAGCCGCGCCGAGCCGCTCAAATAATTTTGGCAGCACCTCCTCCTCGTTGAAGCAGGGCACGATGACGGAAATTTTTTGCATGCTGACCTTCGCCGGCGGTTTGTAAGCGTGTTGAACCGCGGGCGCAAGCAAAAATGGCCTTATCCCGCCGGCGCGTTCAGCACGCGTTCATAGACGGCCTTGAACTGGCGGCCGATTTCGGGCCACGACGCCGGTTTGGGCGGCGGTTTCAGCGACGGGGCCGCGTTGTAAAATTTCCGCAAAAATCCCGCCGCGCGCTCCGGCGCAACGACGGGACAATAGCCGGCGTGCCCGCCAAAGGTGCTGCGCGCCCACGGCAAATCGCTCAACAGCAGCGGGCATTCGCACGCGGCGGCCTCCTCCGCCGAAAGGCTCCGGGTCTCCATGGCGCTCAACAAAACAAAGCCGCGCGCCTCGCGGTAAATCCGCGCCAGCCGCGCGCGGTCGGCAATGGCGCCCTCGTAACGGAGGATTTGCGGCTGCTGTTTCGCCAGCGCGAAAAATTTTTGCGCGTAAGGGTCGGCGTCCGAATAAGCCTTGCCAATAATCCAAAGCGGCGTTCCCGCGCGGATGGCGGCTTCGGCCAGCTCCAGCACGCGCTTGCGTTTCGTGATGGTGGCGGTGCAGACGAGCCAGGGGCCGCGCGCGGCGGGCGCTGAATTCAAAAAGATTTCCTCGACACCGTTGGGCACGACGTGGACGCGCTCCCTGGGCGCTCCAAAAAGATAATGCATCAGGTGCGCCTCCCAGTCGGTGTTGGCGATGCAGGCATCGGCAAGGCGGTAGGCGTCCCAGGCCATCCGCGCCGTGAACGTGGCGGGCAGGATTTTGCGCAGAACCGTGGTGGACCATTTTTGCATCGCCAGTTCGCTTCGCGAGCGCGAGCCGGTCGCGGTGAGCAGCTCCGCGACGATGACCTTGCAGCCACGGCCGTGGGCAAAGACGACATAATCGGTGGTCGGCCGACCGACAAAATGGATGATGTCGCCGTGTTGGCCGGCGTCCCACCAGCGGAGATAGTCCGTTGCCACGCCGGCCTGCTCCAAGGCCAACTTGGTCTGGAGGAGCTGCTGCTGAAAACCGCCATGGGCCAGGGAGAACGGAATGTTGTGGTCGAACAGGACTTTCATTTCAAACTCAACGCGGCCTTGAGTTCGGCATTCAATTCCACCGAGTCGAGAAAACCTTCGGGCGCATACGGCAGCCGCAGCCCGCACGCGCAGGACCCCGCGCCAAAGGCCAGGTCGCGCTTGCATTGCGGGCAGCGGAACGGCGCGGCAAAACAATCCGGCGCGGGCAGGGTTCCGTTGCGGATGGCCGAGATGAAAAAGATGTGCCCGCCGCCGGGCGCGAGGACGCGGAAGACGCCGTTGACGGCGCGGTTGACAAACCGCAGCGGCGCGACCGGCAGTGGAATTTTCCGGGTGACGGCGTGCATTCCGAACAGATAGCCGATGGTGCGGTCGTCCGTGAGCTGGAAATCCGCCGCGAGCATTTTTTTTGTTGCGTCGAGGCTGAAAAATTCGAGGTGGCCTTCGTGGACGTGCTTCAGACCGAGCGCCTGGCGCCACCGGACGATGAGCTTCTGGGAGTTTTCCATCGAGATGACGAGCAGGCCGCCGGGCGCGAGGATGCGCAGGCAGTTGGCCCAGGTTGTCCGCCAGTCGAAGCAGTGGTCCAGCACGCTGTTGAGCAGGATGAAATTGCGCGACTGGTCCTTGAGGAAATCCAGGTTTTCGCCGACGCCGCGAACGAGGAAACGGCCGGGACGTTTGGTGAACCGGCCCAGTTCGACGGGCGACGGTTCGACGCCGACGTAGGTTTTCAGGAACGGGTCGAGCAGGTTTGAAAAATCGCCCCAGCCGCAGCCGACGTCGAGCATATGAATCCCGTGCGTGGCGGCGTAATTTTTCACGGCGCGAAAGATCAGTTCGTGCTGGATTTGGTGGACGGCGAGGGTGTTGGGCGGCGGCGGGTCGTCGTGATGGTCGTAGCGCAGTTGGGAGCGGAGGTATTCCTGCTGAACGCCGGTAAGTTGCTGTGCCATATTTTTTCTGCGCAGAGTTTGAACGACCGCGCCCCATTTAATGTAATATCCGCGGCGGAGTCAATGGGATTCCGCGCCGCTGTCGGTCGTTTTCAAAATTGGAATTCTGTGCGCGATTAAAACTGGAACCGCTGGCATCAGTTGGAGACTGAAGGAAGATGGATTTTTCGCGTTGAACCCGGCTCCGGCATGGCGCTGGATGAAAACGCCCGGGGGTTTTCCGATTCGGTGACGAGGCCAGGCTCGTTCATCACCCGCTTTTGCGCGCTGTCGCGGCCTGAAACCGCATGTATCATTTCCCGGACGCCGTGTCTCATTTAATGGCAGGCGGCCGGATTCATGCGGCCAACAGCGGACAGAACAGTCTCTTCTGGACAAGGCATTCAACCTGCTTTAATCTTCACTAATGACCCAACTGCTTTCCCAAGTCGGATTACAGGCATGAAAACGATTAAACGCAAAACTAGGCCGTTGACCGAAGCCAGGCCGGCTTCGCGGGCCGGAAAACCGGTGAAATCTTCGAGGGGCTCCCCGGACGCCGCCAGTCTGAACGCGCAACTGGCGCGGGAGAACAAACGCCTCGCGCAGGAAAACGAGCGGCTGGCGCGCGAGCGGGACTTGTTGCGCACCATCATTGACGATCTGCCGGATTTCATTTACGCCAAGGACAAGCAGAGCCGGTTTTTGGTCAACAATCTCGCCCATACGCGGGTGCTGGGCGCCACCCGTCCGGACGAGGTGGCCGGCAAAACGGACCTCGACATTTTTCCGGCGAAACTGGCGAAGCAGTATTATGCGGACGAACAGGCGCTGATAAAGTCGGGCCAGACGCTGAATCGGGAAGAAACGGTGGTGGATCCGAAGACGGGCGAGACGCGCTGGTTGCAAACCACCAAGACGCCGCTGCGGGACAAGCAGGGAAAGGTCATCGGCCTGGTGGGCATCAGCCGCGACGTCACAAAACGGAAGCTGGCGGAGGAGGCGCAGAACCAAGCCCAGAGGCTGCTGCAGGCGTTGATGGATAACATCCCGGACTGGATTTACTTCAAAGACACCCAGTCTCGATTTCTGAAATGCAGCAAGACCCACGCACAGCGCTTGCGCGCGGACCCGGAACAGGTCGTTGGCAAGACGGATTTCGATTTTCATCCCGCGGAAATCGCCAAGGAGTTCCATCGGGATGAGCAGAGGATCATCAAGACCGGCGAGCCTCTGATCAACAAGGTCGAGAAGAAACTCAAGCCCAACGGCGAGGTGATGTGGACGTCCACCACGAAAGTGCCCATGCGCGACGAGAACGGGGCGATCGTTGGCATTGTGGGTGTCAACCGGGATATCACGAATCAAATACAGGCGGAGGAATCGCAGGCCCGCAGTAACTACCAGTTGCGGTCGGTGCTGGACAACATCCCCGACCGGATTTATTTCAAGGACACCGAATCCCGGTTTGTTCAGTGCAACCGGGCGGTCGCCCGGCGCCTGGGCGTGAAAACTTGGGAACAGGTCATTGGCAAAACGGACTTTGATTTTTATCCCCGGGAAAAGGCGGAGGAGTTCCACCGGGACGAGCAAAAAATCATCAAGTCCGGCCAGCCCTTGCTTGACAAAATCGAGCAGGTGACGATGCCCGACGGCAAAATCACATGGTCGTCCATCACCAAAGTGCCGCTGCGGGATGAAGGGGGAAAAGTCATCGGTCTGGTGGGCATCAGCCGGAACATCACGGAGTTGAAACAGACGGAGGAATCGCTGAACGGGGAACGCCGCCTCTTGCGCACGCTCATTGACAACCTGCCCGACGGCGTCTACACCAAGGACACCGCTGGCCGGAAGACGCTGGTTAATCCGGCTGACTTGAAAAACCTCGGCTGCAAAACCGAAGCCGAGGCCATCGGGAAGAATGATTTCGATCTTTTTCCGAAGGACATTGCCGAAAAATTCTGGGCTGACGACCAGAAGGTGTTGCAAGGCCAACCGGTCATCAACCGGGAGGAATATTTCCTGGATGAAGCAGGGCAGAAATGCTGGCTGTTGACCACCAAGGTGCCGCTGCGGGACAAGGACGGCAAAGTCATGGGGCTGGTGGGGGTCGGCCGGAACATCACGGAGCAGAAACGGACGGAGGAATCGCTGAAACGGGAACGCTACCTCTTGCGCGCGCTCATTGACAACCTGCCTGACCTTGTCTTTATCAAAGACCCGCAGAGCCGGTTTGTTGTCACCAACATGGCCTGCGCCCGGCAACTGGGAGCCAGCCGTCCGGAAGAGGTGTTGGGCAAGAGCGACGCGGATTTTGTCAAGCCGGAGCTGGCCAGCCAGTATCTGGCCGACGAGCAATCGCTGATGCGCCTGGGCCAGCCGGTGAACCAGGAGGAACCCACCCAGCACAAAGGCACGGGGGAAATGCGCTGGTCCATGACCACAAAAATTCCGTTGAAGGACGATGCCGGCAACGTTGCGGGGTTGATTGGCATTGCGCGGGACATTACAAAACAGAAACGGGCCGAGGAGGCGTTGCTCCATTCGCGCGACGAGCTGGCTCACGAACGCCGGGTGCTGCGGACGTTGATTGACAATCTGCCGGACGGCATTTACGCCAAGGACACCGCCGGCCGGAAGACACTGGCCAATCCGGCCGACCTGAAAGTGATGAAGTGCCGGACGGAAGCCGAGGCCCTCGGCAAAACCGACTTCGACTTCTTTCCGCGCGACATTGCCGAAAAATTCCAGGCCGACGACCAGAAGGTGTTTCAAGGCCAGCCGGTGATTGACCGGGAGGAGTATTCCCCGGACGAAGCCGGCCAGAAACACTGGATGCTGACGAGCAAACTGCCGCTGCGGGACGAGCAGGGGAAAGTCGTTGGGCTGGTGGGCATCGGCCGGGACATTACGAAACAGAAACAAGCGGAGCAGACGCTGCTCCAATCGCGCGACGATCTGGAAAAGCGGGTCACCGAACGCGCCGCCGAACTTTCGCAGGAACGCCGCCTCCTGCGCACGCTCATTGACAACCTGCCCGACAGCATCTATGCCAAGGATGCCGCCGGCCGGAAGATCCTGGCCAACAAGGCCAACTTGAAAAACATTCGCTGCAAAACCGAGGCCGAGGCCATCGGCAAGACCGATTTCGATTTCTTCCCGAAGGACATCGCCGAAAAATTCTGGGCCGACGACCAGAAGGTGATTGGCGGCGAGCCAGTCATCAACCGGGAGGAGTATTTCCTGAACGAGGAGGGCCAGAAACGCTGGTCGTTGACCAGCAAGCTGCCGTTGCGCGATCTGAACGGAAAAATCATCGGCCTGGTGGGCATTGGCCGGAACATCACGCAGACCAAACAGGTGGAAGAGAGTCTGGCATACGAACAGGATCTGTTCCATGCGCTCCTGGATTCCGTTCCGGACAACATCTATTTCAAGGATCGCGCATCCCGCCTTGTCCGGGCGAGCAAATCGAAAGTGGAGGCGACGTTCCAGGCCAGTTGCGAAAGCTATCGCGCCACCCACCCGGCCGCCGATCCCGGCGAGTGGCCGGCCCATCTGGCGAGCGTTGAGGCTTTCGGCAAATGGCTGATTGGCAAGACCGATTTCGACACTTACCCGGAAGCGCATGCCCGCGCCGCGCATGAGGACGAGCAGGAGATTATCCGCACGGGCCGGCCCATCGAGGGCAAGCTCCAAAAAACGACGCTGGCGGATGGCAAGAACATTTGGTGGCTCTCGACGAAGATGCCGTGGCGCAGCAGGGAAGGAAACATTGTCGGCACCTTCGGCGTTTCCAAGGACGTGACGGAGATCAAGGAGACGGAAGAAACGCTGATCCGGGAGCGCGTCCTGCTGCGCACGCTCATTGACAACCTGCCGGACGCCATCTACGCCAAGGACGCCGCCGGCCGGAAGACGCTGGTCAATCCGGCTGACCTGAAAAACCTCGGCTACAAAACCGAAGCCGAGGCCATTGGGAAAAGTGATTTCGATTTCTTTCCAAAGGACAATGCCGAAAAATTCTGGGCCGACGACCAGAAGGTTCTTGCCGGCCAGCCGGTGATTGAACGGGAGGAATTTTTCTTGAGCAAGGAAGGCAAGAAACGCTGGCTGTTGACCAGCAAGCTGCCGCTGCGCGATGAAAGCGGAAAGATTGTCGGGCTGGTGGGCTTGGGACGGGACATCACGTTTCGGAAACAGGCGGAAGAGGCGCTGACGCGGGAACGCCTCCTCCTGCGCACGCTGATTGACAGCCTGCCGGACTTTGTCTTTGTCAAGGATTCCCAAAGCCGGTTCACCGTCACGAACACGGCCTGCGCCAGACAACTTGGGGTCAGCCGTCCGGAAAAGGTTTTGGGCAAGAGCGACGCGGATTTTGTGGCTCCGGAGCTGGCGGCGCAGTATCGGGCCGACGAGCAGGCGTTGATGCGGGCAGGCCAGCCGGTGACCAAGGAGGAACGCACCCAGCACAAGACGTTGGGGATGCGCTGGTCGCTGACCACCAAGGTTCCGTTGAAGGACGAGGCCGGCAATGTGGCGGGATTGGTGGGCATTGCGCGGGACATCACGGAATTGAAGATGGCGCAGGAGACCCTGCGCGCCAGCGAGGAAAAGTTGCGGCAATTCACGGTGCAACTGGAACGCAGCAACCACGAGTTGCAGGATTTCGCCTACGTAGCCTCGCACGATTTGCAGGAGCCGTTGCGCAAAATTGTGGTCTTCAGCGAACGGCTCCGGGAGCGGGCAACTGAAACTCTGGAGCCCGAATCGCGCGATTATCTGGAGCGGATGCAGAAAGCGGCCTCGCGCATGCAAAACCTGATCAACGGGCTGCTGACCTTTTCGCGCGTCACGACCAAGGCCAAGCCGTTCGAGCCGGTGGACCTGGCGAAAGTGGCCGGCGAAGTCGTCGCCGATTTGGAGGGGCGGATTGATCTGGTCAAGGGGCGCGTGGAGGTGGGGCCGCTTCCGGTCATTGACGCGGAGGCGCTGCAAATGCGCCAGTTGCTGCAAAACCTGATCGGCAACGCGCTCAAATTCCATCCCCCGGAGGTGGGGCCGGTGGTGAAAGTGGCGGCGGAAATTGTCTCCGGCCACGCGCCGCAGGCGGATCCAACCGCGCCGGATGAGAAACTGTGCCGCTTGACGGTCAGCGACAACGGCATTGGGTTTGACGAGAAGTATCTGGATCGTATCTTTAACGTGTTCCAGCGGCTGCACACCCGCGGTGAATACGAAGGCACGGGGATGGGTTTGGCCATCACGCGGAAGATCGCCCTGTTTCACGGTGGTGAAATAACGGCGAAGAGCAAACCGGGCGAGGGCGCCACGTTTATCGTGACGCTGCCGGTCGCCCATGCAAAAGAAAACACAACAAAAAACGAACAAGCAAGCCTATGAAAAATGAAGGAAAAATGATTACCATCCTGCTGGCGGACGACGATCCGGATGATCAGCAGTTGACCCGCGAGGCGTTTGTGGAGAATCGCCTCGTCAACGAACTCGTCTGCGTGGACGACGGCGAGGAATTGATGGATTACCTGCACCGGCGCGGCCGCTACAGCGAATTGAAGAACACGCCATTGCCCGGATTGATCCTGCTCGACCTGAACATGCCGCGCAAGGACGGCCGTGAGGCGCTCAAGGAAATCAAGGCTGACCCGAACTTGCGCCGGATTCCCATCGTTGTCCTCACCACCTCAAAGGCCGAGGAAGACATTCTGCGAAGCTACGATCTGGGGGTGAATTCCTACGTCACCAAACCCGTGACGTTCAAATCGCTGGTGGACCTGGTCAAAGTCCTCGGCCAGTATTGGTTTGAAGTCGTCCGGCTCCCGCAGGATGAAGGGTGATGTTTATGCCCGATGTTTCAGTCAAAATCCTGCTGGTGGACGACGATCTGGAAGATCAGCAAATGACCCGCGAGGCGTTTGCGGCAAACCGTCTGGCCAACGAAATCGTTTGTGTGAACGACGGCGAGGAATTGATGGATTACCTGCGCCGGCGCGGTCGCTACAGCGAATTGAAAAAAGCGCCATTGCCCGGATTGATCCTGCTCGACCTGAACATACCGCGCAAAGACGGGCGCGAGACGCTCAAGGAAATCAAGGCGGACCCCGAGTTGCGCCGGATTCCCATCGTTGTCCTCACCACTTCAAATGCCGAGGAAGACATTTTGCGGAGCTACAACCTGGGCGCGAATTCCTATGTGACCAAACCCGCGTCGTTCAAATCACTGGTGGACCGGATCAAAGTCCTCGGCCAGTATTGGTTTGAAGTTGTCCGGCTCCCAAAAGATGAATGGTGATTCCGCCATGTCCGATGCCCCGGTCAAAATCCTGTTGGTGGAGGATGATGAAGACGACTTTATCATCACCCGGGATTTGATTTCCCGAATCAGGGACCGTCGGTATCAACTGGACTGGTGCGACAATTATGCCGCCGGGCTGGCCGCCCTCCAGCGGTGCGAGCATGACATCTGCCTGTTGGATTACCGCCTTGGCGAGCGGACCGGGCTGGATCTGTTGCGGGAAACGCAGTCGCTTAGCGGCCGGCCGCCGGTGATTTTTCTCACGGGCCAGGCCGATCATGAGATTGATCTTGAAGCGACCAAGGCCGGGGCCGCCGACTACCTGGTGAAAGCCGCGTTTGATGGCGACAAGCTGGAACGCGCCATTCGCTACGCCATCGAAGGCCAGCACGCCAAGGAGCGCCTGCGCCGCGACCGCGACCTCATCAGCCGCATCATGGAAACCAGCCCCGTCGGCATCGTCGTGGCCGACCAGATGGGAACCATCACCTTCGCCAACCATCGGGCCGAGGAAGTGCTGGGCCTGACCTCCGAGGCCGTTGAGAATAGAACCGCCAGTGTTTTGGACTGGAGCGTGACCGACGCGGATGGCAATCCGGCCAGCATCCAGCCGCCGCCCTTGAAGCAACTCATGGAAACCGGCCAGCCCGTTCAGAACGTCTGCCACGCGCTGGATTTTCCCAACCACCGCCGCCGGCTGCTTTCGACCAACGCCATGCCGCTCTTCGACCCCGCCGGAAAAATTGACGGCCTGGTCGTCGCGGTGGAAGATATCACCGAACGGCTGGCGATGGAGGCGCAATTGCGCCAGTCGCTGAAAATGGAATCAGTCGGCCAGATGGCCGCCGGCGTCGCGCACGACATCAACAACATCCTGACGATCATTCAGGGACACGCCGGGATGTTGATCAATTCCACACCGCCGAACACGGACGCGATGAAGTCGTTGAAACAGATCGCCGCCGCGTCGGAACGCGCCGCCGATTTTATCCGGCGCCTGCTCATGTTCAGCCGCAAGCAGGTTGTCCAGACGAAAATTCTCGACCTGAACGCCGCGCTTAAAAATCTGGAAAATATGCTCCCGCGAATCCTCGGCGAGGACGTCGTCCTGGAGACTCATTACCATCCGAACCTGCAGCACATCGCCGCCGACACCGGAATGATCGAGCAAATCGTGATTAATCTCGGAGTCAATGCCCGCGACGCCATGCCCAAGGGCGGCAGACTTCTGATTGAAACTTTCGCCGTCGAAATTCCCATCGCGCTGGCCCGGCAAAACCCCGAGGCGCACGCCGGCAAATTCGCCTGTCTGACCGTCCGGGACACCGGCTGCGGCATCGAGCGGAAATTTTTATCGCGCATTTTCGAACCGTTCTTCACCACCAAGGAAACCGGCAAGGGAACCGGCCTCGGACTGGCCACCGTTTATGGCATCGTCAAACAACACCAGGGCTGGATCGAAGTCGAAAGCGAAGTGGGCGTCGGCACGGTCTTCAGAATTTTTCTGCCCGTGACCGGTGAAAAGGCCGGTGATGCCCTGGTCATTTTCCCGCCCAAACCGGAAATCATCAACGGCGGCGGAGAAACCATCCTCGTGGTCGAGGATGACCTCAGCCTTTTGGAACTCGTGCGCGACGTTCTCCATCGCTATCATTACCATGTTTTGATCGCCACCACCGGCGTCGAGGCCCTGCGGGTTTGGGATGAATACGCGGGCCGGATTGATTTGCTGCTGACTGACATGATCATACCCGGCGGCATAACGGGCAGGGAACTGGCGGCGGAATTGATAAAACGCAAGCCCGGACTCAAAGTGATCTTCACCAGCGGTTACAGCACCGAACTCACTGAAAAAGACATCGGGCAGGACGGCATCAACTTTTTGCCAAAACCCTACGAGCCGCAGCAGGTCGCCCGGATGATCCGGAAAATCATTGATGCCGCCGGCCACGACGCCAGTTCGCCCCCGCCCCCGCCTCCGGCCTGAAAGCCGAACTGGCGTTTTCCGAACCGCCCGGCCGGATTTTTAGGCCAAAGTCACGCGCATCGCCGGCGCGGCGGCATTGTTTCCGAATTGGATGTCGCGCAGGGCGGCCACCCAGCCGCACACCGGCGTCGCCTCCTACGGTGAAATGGGGCGTAGCGGCTTTCGGGAGAAAGCCGCCATTTGAATTCCCGTCAATGTTTCCGGCGCTCTGCCGAACCGCCGCCACGCCGGCTTTCAGCGCGACAAGTCCGGTCCTGGCCCCTGCGGAATTCGGTTTGCGGATTTTCCTTCAAATCCTCCGCACCCGGACTTCCTTTGCGAGCCGGGCTGCGTCCTTGCGGTTCAATTCACCGGGCAGGGGCGTGAGCGCGTTGGCCGCGCCGGCGGCGGCGCCCCAGCGGCACGCCTCGCCCAAATCATCGCCGCGCAACAACCGCCACACCACGCCGGCGGTGAAGGCGTCGCCGGAACCAATCGGATTCACCACCCGGATTCGCGGCGTGATGATGCGCCGGAAAAATTTCCCGTCAAACGCCAGCGCCGGCTCCCGGCCCGCCGTCACAATCACCCGTTGCGCGCCGCGTTCGCACAATTCGCGCATCGCCCGCATCACGTCCGCTTCGGACTTGAGTTCGCGTCCGACGGTCGCCGCCAGTTCGGGCCGGTTGGGTTTTACCAATCCCGGTTTTGCCTTGAGCGCCCCGGTCAGCGCGGCGCCCTGCGCGTCCACCACGGAAACCGCCCCCGCGTTTTCCGCCAGCAGCGTGCAATCGTGATACAAGGTCGCCGGGCCGCCGGACGCGACGGTTCCCGACATCACCGCCGCGCGGCAGCCGGCGATGCGCCGCCGGATGACCGCCATGAATTTTGCAAAATCCGCGGGCGTGACCGGGCGGCTTTCCTCGACCAGTTCCGTGTGCGTGCCCGCCGATTCGTCAATCACCGTGATGCACTGCCGCGTCGGTGCTCTCACCGTCACGAAATCGGATTCGATTTGTTTCTCCGCCATCGCCGCGCGCAAAAATTCGCCGCGTTGGCCGCCGAGAAAGCCCGTTGCGACCGGATGCGCGCCGAGCGCTTTCAGGATTTTCGCCACGTTGATGGCTTTGCCGGCCACGCCATCGAGAGTCGTCAGGGCGCGGTTGACGGCGTCGGGCGTCAGCTTGCGGAAAATCATCACCCGCTGTGCGGCGGGCGTCGTGCCGATGCAGAGAATTTTCATCGAACGCATTTCAAACAAATCATCACCTGCAATCCGGCTCTGCGTCAACAAAGGGTTCACGTTCCGAAATGGAAACAACCTCAACGAGGTTGTGGCCGTTGGTGCGCGCTAAATCCGCAGCAACAGCAGGACATCCCGCGCGTGATGGAGATTGCGAAAAAATCCGGGCTGGAATTCCTGCCGCCGTCCGGCGCGTGAGCAGTCTGTTGCCGGACCGACGGACGGGGCCGATCCGGTTGTCAGCCGGCAATCAATTCAGACTTGCCCGCAACGTTTCCTTCCTTGCGGATGAAGTTTTCCGTGTGTCCGATGAAATCCTCCGTGCGTCGGATGACGTGTGATGAACGGCCAACGACGCGCGACGAACGTCGGACAATGTGGAACGAACGGGAAACGTCGTGTGACATGCGTCGGACGACGCGGGACACACGTTCCATGACGTGCGACGAACGTCGGACGACGTGGGACGCATCGGAAACATCGCGGGACGAACGTCGGATAACGTCCGACGCATGGGAAACAATGTCCGACACACGGGAAACTTTGTTTCCGATGTGGGAAATCAAGTTTCCGACATGGGAAAAGCCTTTCCCGACATCGGGAAGAATGTTTGCAAGACGGTCAATTTCGCGGAAATCGCTGGAAATCCCTTGTTTTTCACGTCTTTCGAGGAAATCGACGCGTGTAGCCGCCTGCAAAAACCGCCGCCACCGCAGGACATCCTGCGCGTGATGGGGATTGCGAAAAAATCCGGGCTGGAATTCCTGTGTCGCCCGGCGTGTGAATACAAATCTAGTTGGAATCAGGCCAAAGCTGGAGCCCGCGAAGGTATCCTTCGTTAAGCACCAAAGGCGATGGCACGAAAACCACCAGCCAGACAAACATCACCATCAAGCGCGGATGGCCATTCAGGAAATGGCGTTCCACAAGGATGCCGACCGCTTGAAGGAGGAAATAGATCATCATCGTGCCGAAGAGAATTCTGCCCGTGACACAGTAAAGCGGGACGTTAATCACGCATTCGTGCAAGACGCCGGAAGCCGCAAAGACCAGGAACAGCGCGAACAGGGGACGACGGCGTAATCGGCCGAAGATGACGTAGCGAAACCAGTCGCTGGCCCAAAGATTCCATCGGTTGCCCCAAAAGTCCGCAATGCTCCGCGCCGCCCACGGACGGCAATGCAGCGCGGGAAGCAGGCAGCCACCGGGCAGCAGGAACAGGTTCATAATGGCAACGAGCGATTCTCCGATCAGAAGCAGAAGTGGCACGGCAAGATAGCTCAGGAGAATTCCGTGAATTTGAAAACCACGGACCAGTTGCCAATAGACCCAATAACTCAACAACACAGCGGCAAACAGCATCAGGATTCGCAGCACCACCGGCCCGGCGCCGGTTGCCCGTTGCACGCGCAAGACCGAGTTGGGCGAAAACAACACCCACGACATGGCTCTTCGCTCTATTTCACGTTTGGCCGACAATAGCAACGCCGCCAGCTTCATCACGAATCCCATCACCGCCAGCGCGAGCAGGAGAAACACGGTCATCTGCCAGTTGGGATTATCCGGCAACATCATCCGATGAGGAAATTACCTAAGCGGCGCGATTACTTCCAGCCCAAGGTGGCGCAGCGGTGGCCGTCTGCAAAGACCATCCCGCGCGTGATGGAGATGGCGAAAAATTCGGGCTGGAAATTTGCCGTCGCCTGAAGGGTGAGCGCGACGAACCAGAAAAGTCGCAACCACATTTCGACAATCCCAACGGGATTGCGACCTCCAGCCCAAGGTTGCGAGGCACGAGCTACCTTGGGTCACGATTCGGAAATGAATTCAACCGCAACGCGGTTGCGGCAAACCTCCCGACAGCGTCCATTCAATCCCAAACATACTTCTCATCCCATTCGATTTCGTGCCGTTTCAACAACGCCCGCAATTCATCCTGAAAACCAACTTTGCGATGATGCTCCTCCTGCCCGGCGATGTATTGCTTCACCGGTTCGAGAGTGGATTGGCTCACGGAAAAATCCGCGTAGCCGCCTTGCCATTCAAAGTCCGCGTATTCGCGTCCTTTCTCTTTCAGCCAGATGTTTGCAACGCGTTTCAATTCCTTCACCCACTCCGCTTGCGTAATCGTGCGGCCAAACCGCGCCAGCAAATGCACATGATCTTCCACGCCGCCGATCTGGATGGGTGCACAATCGAGTTGTTTGGAAATGCCGCCCAGATACGCGTGCAACGCATCCCGCGTGGCCTTGTCGCGGAGCAACGGGCGTCGGTCTTTGGTGGAAAAGACGAGATGAATGTAAACGGCGGAAAGGGATTGTGGCATGGCACGAAGATGAACCAACACCACGCCGTTTGCCAATCCCAAAGGGATTGCGGCCTCCAGCCCAAGGTTGCCGAGTCTGCGAGGCTACCTTGGGTTCACGATGCGGAAATGGATTCAACCGCAACGCGGTTGTGGCAAATGTCGCGTGCGATGGTTCGAGAACGAAATGGCCGCAACCGCGTTGCGGTTGGAGATTATTTGCGGACGGTGACCCAGGGTAGCGCGTGCCGCGCAACCCTGGGCTTTGGGACGGAATCCCGTTGGGATTCCAAGACAACGCGAAGACAAGAGCCACATCACGCGCTCTCTGCTTCCAATCTTGTCTTCAAACGAACTGCGTGACGATTTGCAGGGTCTAGGCTCAAGGCTTTGTTTACGTCTAGGAGGGCTTTTTGGATCTCGCCGAGTTGCGCAAGAGCTTCAGCGCGATGAATAAAAACACGCGCATCGCTCGCGTTGTATTTTAGCGAGGAAGTGAAATCCACGACCGCGCCAGCGTAGTCCTTAAGATTCATTTTGGAGAAGCCCAACAAGTCGTAAATGCCAAACAAAGGAGCGTCTTGCGTTGCGAGGCTGATTGCCTTCGTCAATACTTTGATAGCTTCCTCAAACTGTCCGACACGGTTTAAGGCGTAACCCAAATTTCTGTAAGCCAAGCCAAATTTTGGATTGATGTTGATTGCTTCACGATACTTTTGAATCGCCTTTTCCCAGTCACCTTCTTTGCTAAACCGAAAGCCTTCGTCTCCGACTTCTTTCGCAGTCTTCGGCTTCTCCACGCCGGCACTCGGAGCTTGCTTAGGCGGCTGGTGCTGGGGAGCTTCTTGCAAAGCGTGTCCGCACTGCCCACAGAAGCGACTCGCCAGAGGATTGGGCGCACCACAGTTTGGGCATGTCTGGATTGGCTCTCTCGTCAGGTCGGAAAGTGCTTCGAGGATTGTCTGGTAGCGCTCCGTTTTCTTCTTTCGGAGCATTTTCAAAAGGACATTCACAGTCTGTTCCGAGATTTGGAGACCAGATGGGCTGTTGGGTTGAAGGCACTCGAACGCAGGATCTTTGATTAGGTCAAAGACACTCAACACCGCAGACGGGTGATTGAATGGGTGTCTCGCGCAGAGAAGTATGAAGCCGACAATGCCCGCAGAGAAGACGTCTGATTGTTGTCCCATGGATTGGCCGCTTGCCTGTTCGGGCGACATGTAGTCCATCGTCCCACTCCAAGCGAAACCCGATTCGACGGTTGCCTGCGTTCGCAACTCGTCAAGAGTCTTGGCCAAACCAAAGTCCACGAGCTTTACGATGCCAAGACTGGAGATGAGAATGTTTGATGGCTTGATGTCACGGTGACACAAACTTCGCTGGTGCGCGAACACCAACCCTTGCAAGATTTGTTTGAAGTAGTCGAGTGCGTCCTCTTGATCCAACCAGCCACCTTCTCGAATGTGGCGCTGGCAAACGCGTTCAAGCGTTTCACCAGGGACAAACTCCATAACCAACAAAGCTTCATTGCCCTCCTCGATTACGTCGTAAACCTGAACGATATTTTGGTGTCCACCAAGTTGAACCGTGTGTCTTGCTTCCTGCAACAACCGCTCCCTCTGGTTTTGTTCCAAATGCAGCAGTCGCTTGATGGCAACATCCCGGCCCAACTATTTATCCCTGGCACGCCAAACGACTGCGAACCCGCCAGCCCCCAGCGACTCGCCAATTACATAGCGGCCTTGTAGTTCAGTGCCTGTGTTTATGATTCCTGGCATAGAAGTGTCTCCGACGTTTCGAGATGGTTAAATTACACCGTGTTCACTCGTGCGTGAAAAGCTTTTCCACCTTCGCCTTCACCGCTTCATCCATCTTGATCAGCGGCGGCCACGCGCGCTTGAAACCTTCGCCGGGAACTTTCTTCGCCGCGTCAAGGCCGCAAGTTGATTGGAGGTTCATGGTTGAGAGTTGAGTGTCACGGTTTCGGTTCGCGAATCAAGCTTTCCGGCAGGCCCGTCAGTTCCGCGCCGGAATCCGCCCGCCAGACCACGCGGCCATCCGGCAGCACGCGGAGAATCGTTCCGTGCATCGAGCCGCGCATCGTCTTCACCCGGTCGCCAGGCTTCAAATCGGCGCTGGCGGAAAGTTCATTCACGACGCGCTCAAGCGTTTCGTGATCCAGCACACCCGCGATGAAGTGGGCCACGGCGGAAACGACTTCGCGCAGGCGTCCATGCGGCAGTTCGGCGAAAAGGGCGGCGGCAATCTGGCGCCCAATGTCGGCAAAGGTGTTGCCGTTGAAAAACAGGAACGGAGCGCGCCGGTGACACTGGCGCAGGAAAGCTAGAGTTTCGTCGAGGGAGAGGATTTGTGGCTGGGTTGCCTCCCACTCGCGGCGGCACGTTTCTTGAGTCTCGCGATTAAAGCCGTGCTGCGCGCCTCCTCTCGCGCACGCTCCTCGGTTGAGGCTGATGACAAGCTCCCAACTCCGGTTTTTGAGAAAAGCGGCTCGGGCTTGTAACGGTGATTGTTCGCCAGCACTTCCTCCAGAATGTCCTGGTCGGTCAGTTGCTCCAGCAGATCCAATCTCAATTTCATCGCTCATAATTAAGCCCGAAATTTGCGTTTCCGCAAGTGGAGTTATTTTACGCCGGAAGCGCTGAACAAGGAATCAATTTTCGCTTTCACGCTTTCATCCATCTTGATGAGCGGCGGCCAGGCGCGTTTGAAACCTTCGCCGGGAATTTTCTTCGTCGCGTCAATGCCCAGCTTGCTGCCGCTGGCAATTTCGCTCGTCGCGTGGTCGAGCACGTCGGACGGGCCTTTCGTGAAGATGCTGTCGCGCTGCGGATCGGTGTTGGCCGTGAGATGGAACAGCACTTCGCTGGTGTTGTGGACGTTCACGTCGGCGTCCACCACCACGATGTATTTCGTGAACATCATCTGCCCCATGCCCCAGAGGCCGTGCATGATCTTGTAGGCCTGCATCGGGTAGGTCTTCTTGATGCTGACGAACACGAGATTGTGGAACACGCCTTCCGCCGGCAGCGCGATGTCCACGATCTCGGGGAAATTCATCTTGAAGATCGGCAGAAATAATTTCACGCTCGCGCCACCGATGTAAAAATCCTCCATCGGCGGGATGCCGACAATCGTCGCCGGATACACCGCGTCCTTGCGATGCGTGATGGCCGTGACGTGAAACACCGGATACGGCTCGGGCAAGGTGTAATAGCCGGTGTGATCGCCGAACGGTCCCTCCTCGCGCAACGGCTCGGTGGGGTCAATATAACCTTCGATGACGAAATCGGCGTTGGCGGGAACTTCCAGATCGTTCGTCTCGCACTTCACCAGCTCGACGGATTTTTTGCGCAGATAACCGGCGAGCAGAAATTCATCCAAGCCGTCCGGCAACGGCGCGGTCGCGGCGAAGGTGAATGCGGGATCGCCACCGATGAAAATGGAAACGGGCATGCGCGTGCCGGTTTCGTAATAGCGTCGTCCGTGCCGCGCGCCGACTTTCTGCAACTGCCAGTGCATGCCGGTGGTCTGGCCGTCGTAAATCTGGATGCGATACATGCCGAGATTGCGCTCGCCGGTATCGGGGTCTTTCGTCACGACGCAGGGCAACGTGATGAAACGCCCGCCGTCCAGCGGCCAGCATTTCAAAATGGGGAGGTTTGCCAGAGTGGGGCAGGCGTCTCGCCTGCCCAACGAGCGCGCAACGCTCGAAGATGATTCTTCGTCTTCATTTGCGCCTTCGGCACTGGGCAGGCGAGACGCCTGCCCAACTTTAAGAATGTCTGACGCTGCCGGCCACGCTTCTTTGCGCGATGCCGGCGTATCAAATTTTTGAATCACGTCCTTGCACGAACCGGTTTTGACGGTCTTCGGCTTCGCGTGGCGCAAATCCAGCGCGAGTGAGAGCAGCTTGATGGCTTCCTTGAAACTGGTCGGCGGCTTGGCTTTCATCAGCGCGCCGAGTTCGTTCGCCACTTCGTCCACGGACTCCGCGCCCATGCTCATGGCCATGCGCTTGTGCGAGCCGAGCGTATTAATGGCCACTGGAAATGGCGAAACGACGCCGTTGACGGTGGGCTGCTCGAACAGCAGCGCCTTGCCGCCGCCGGACAATTTCATTTCGCGGTCGGCAATCTCGGTGATTTCGAGTTCGGTGGCGACCGGCTGGGCAATACGTTTGAGTTCGCCCGCCTTGTCGAGGGCGTTGACGAAATCGCGGAAGGAATCAAAAGCCATACGCCCGCGAAACTGACACAAAAAACGGCCGCGCGCAATCGCAGGTGTTCAGTGTGCCGGGATTCGAGCTGGTATGTTGGCTTTCAATTGGGGAGGTGTCGTTTCTTGAAGGCCAACCAAATGGGCGATGCTGTTTGTAGGCGGGTAAGGTGAAATCACACCAAAAAAATAGGAACTCACTCCGGCCGCGACCGGGGGATTAAAACTGAAGGTGATATTTGTCGTGGTGGCAGCCGCCGTGCTGGGGCCAACGCCGCCAATTCCGCCGCTGGTCACAACCCAAACGGCATTGCTATACTGGCCATTGTAAGTGAAAGGAACAATGGAGTTAAAATTAAGGGTTAGAGAACTGATATAATTATTGGAAGGGTTTCCGTGAACATTATCCAGCGCAATCCGATAAACGTAAGCATAAAGCCCGGCCTCCGGCGCTCCATGCAATCCTTGAAACGTGCGCGATTGCAGAAATCCGCTGCCGGTGATACCAGTCAGATTGGTGAATGTGATTGGCGATGTCGAATCGTCAACCGTGACCGTGCAATTCGTGCTGAAAAGGCAGTTGATCGCAGGGGCATTAACTTTGACAATTTTGAGTTGTGCGGCATGGACATTGACAGCCGCGATGCAGATCGCACTGAACAGGAATAAGCATTTTTTCATAGACATTTCATGTTGATGATTAATAGTTCCCCACCTCCTGAAACCTCTGGAGGCTGGCAATGAATGGGTTAGCTTGGGATCGCAGCAATGTCAAGAGTAGTTCGCGCGCTGAATATTAAAACCAACCAGTCTTTTCCCGCCCACGCCGGGCGAAGCGGTTCACGCGGATAAAGGCGCGTTTGTGCAAGCCGCAGGGCTGCGCACCACGCCGACTTGCGGGCGACTCTTCACTTGGGCAACAAATCAGCAACGAGCGATTTTTCTTCCTTCAATTCATTTTCCGTCGCGGCGATTTTCGCCTTGCTGAATTCATTCGGCGGCACGCCCTGGACGATTTCAAAATCCTTGCCGTTGCTGCGGATTGGATAGCTGAAGATCAAACCCTTCGCGATGCCGTAGCTGCCGTCGGAGTGAACCGCAACGCTGAACCAGTCGCCGGCGGGTGTCGGATGCGTGAGTTTGTAAACGGTGTTGACGGCGGCATTGGCGGCGCTGGCCGCGCTGCTCAAGCCGCGCGCCTTGATGACGGCCGCGCCGCGCTGTTGCACCGTCGAAATGAATTCACCCTTGAGCCACGCCTCGTCCTTGATCACGGACGGAACCATCTGGCCGGAAATTTTCGTGTTGTAGAAATCGGGATACATCGTGGCGCTGTGATTGCCCCAGATGGCGAGGTTCGTAACAGCGGTGACGTCCACGCCGGCCTTTTTCGCGAGTTGCGACTTGGCGCGGTTTTCATCAAGTGCGGTCATGGCAAAGAAACGGTTCTTCGGCACGCCGGGCGCGTTGTTCGCGGCGATGAGCGAATTGGTGTTGCACGGATTGCCGACGACGAGCACGCGGACGTCGCTCGCGGCGTTCCTGGCGATGGCGTTGCCCTGGCCGGTGAAAATTTTTCCGTTGATGCCAAGCAGATCCTTGCGCTCCATGCCGGCCTTGCGCGGCACAGCGCCGACAAGCAACGCCCAGTTCACGCCCTTGAACCCTTCGTCAAGGTTCGAGGTCGGCACGAGACCTTTCAGCAGCGGGAACGCGCAGTCGTCCAGTTCCATGCAGACGCCGTTCAGCGCGTTCATGGCTTTTTCGTCAGGGATTTCGATGAGGTGGAGGATGACCGGCTGGTCCGGCCCGAACGCCGCGCCGGAGGCGATGCGGAACAGGAGTGAATAACCAATCTGGCCGGCAGCGCCGGTGATAGCCACGCGAATAGGTGTTTTGCTCATAATTAAGATAGGTTGCGACTATAGTTGCCACGGACGGTGCCACGCAAGCGCAGAACAGCCATTTTCTTGGTTCTCGAACATGGAATCGAGGACGAGGGCGGGGACGAGAAGGAAAACAAGAAGGAATATTTTGCTTGGAATAAAAATTATTCGGTGTAGAAAGGAACCGTTCTTTGAAACCGGCGGGAAAGTTTCCGCCAGCAACGCGGTCAAATATCAGGGAACCCGGTGTGAATCCGGGACGGTTGCGCCACTGTAACGGCTACAAACTCCCAATGCCACTGAACCCAGGTTCGGGAAGGCGGGAGTAAGGTTTGAGGCCGAAGTCAGGATATCGGTTTGGCTGCGCTCGTCGGCCCCGCGTTTGGGGCGCTTCTCCGCAAAGAGAAGGATGAGGCCGGTTCGCCAGACTGTTTCTGGCGGAACTCGTCGAATGCCTTCATTCCCCGTTTTGCGGAGTCTGGAGGCGTTTTTGCTTTCAGGCTTCGCGCTGGTCTCTCAACCAAAACCCGTTCCGCATTTTTGCGGAACAAAATTGAAAGATCAGTTAAATGAAAAAATTCAGTTCATGGCTGGCGTTGGCCAGTCTGTGTTTCGTCGCCAAATCCCCGGCGATTTCGTTCAATGACATCCAGTTTTGGACCGGCACCGGCACCAATCGCGCCGCGCTCGTCATCGAGTGGAGCGCGCCGGAATCATCCACTTACTCGACCGTTCCCGCGCCCGTCGCAGACAAATCGCTCGTCTGGGGTTACCGTTTCAACGGCCCCGCCACCGCCACGCAGATGCTCACGGCGATTCTTGCCGCCGATCCGCGGCTTTATGTGGTGGCCGATGAAACTTGGGGCACTTTTGTCGAGGCCATCGGTTACAATCTCGCAAATGGCGGCGCCCCCGGCATCGCGGATGGCAGCAGCACCAATTTTTTCACCAGCAATTTTATGACCGATGCCACCGTGGATGTGGATGCAGCGGCTTCATTAAACCCCGGCGATCTTTATTGGGGTGGCCTGTATGGACCAAACTGGGAAACCTGGACCGAACTGGGCGATGCCGGCGGTTTTCTTAATTCACCGGATCGGGGCGCAAATTTGTATTGGACTGCGGATGATCCCAGCAACCCGTATTCCGGAATTCATGGCCAATGGGAATATTCCTTGGTCGGGATAGACAGCCTGTCGCTGACAAACGGTTCCTGGATTGGCTTCTCCGTGGCGGCCGGCGAATATGAATCGGACACCAACGCCCCCTACAACACGCACAAGCACGCGCCGGCGGAACCCGACCCGGGCATCACCGCGCTGGTCAAAAATCTCGCCGGCTGTTTTAAGGCCGGCCAGTGGCAGGCGCAATTTTTGAGCTGCAGCAACTGGCTCTATTCGCTGGAACGCTCGCCGGATTTGCAAAGCTGGTTCACCGTGACCAACGGCCTTTCCGGCAACGCCGCCAACCTTGTCATCGCCGACCCCGCGCCGCCGGCGGACAAGGCGTTTTATCGCATCCGCGCCGACCAGCCGTGAAGCCAACCGGTTTTAACAATCCATCACTGCGCCCGCTGTGCGGTGTGGCGAACGAGTGCCAGCGCTGTTCGCCCGCCGCGCACAGCGGCACATGCTGGTGCGCACGCGTAACAATACCCGAAGCGCTCCTCGCGCGCGTGCCGGAAAAACTCCGCAACCGCGCATGCATCTGCCGGAAATGCGTGGAACAATTTCACCGGGGAAAAAACCTCCCCGCGCAGCGCACGCCGGGGTTCACGCTCATCGAACTGCTGGTGGTCATCGCCATCATCGCCATTCTCTCGGCGATCCTTTTGCCCGCCCTGGCAAAGGCCAGGTTGTCCGCCCAACGCGCCGCGTGCGAAAGCAATTTGCGTCAATTGGGCATCGCGACGGAATTGTATTGGGACGACAACGCCGGGAATTGTTTTTACTACTCCTCTGTTCCCAAGACCGTCAACGGCAATAGCGGCGCGCTTTGGTGGTTTGGCTGGCTGGCAAATGGTGGCGGCGAGGGCAACCGTGCCTTTGATCTGTCCTATGGAGTTTTGTTTCCTTATCTCAACGGCAGCAATGTGCGGCTCTGTCCGTCACCGGTCTGGACTTCGCCGTATTTTCAGCTCAAAGGAACCAACGTCATTTTCAGCTACGGCTACAACGAATATGTTTCGCCGCCGAACGCCGGTGGACTTGCCAATATCAGCCGCGTTCCCAAGCCGACTGAAACAGCCTTGTTTTCAGACGCTGCAATTGTGGATACCTTTCAAAACGCCTCGCCCAGCAATCCAAAGTTCGAGGAATGCTATTATTTGGAACTGGTGTCAGACTATTCCCATTTGGATAATGTTGAAAACAGCCACTTTCGTCACGCACAGCAAGCCAACGTGACTTTTTGCGACGGACACGTCGGCTCGGAAAAACCGGCTCCCGGGGCACTCGACCAAACCCTGCCAAACCTGAACATCGGCCAGTTGCAGCCCAAAATTCTGACTGTTCCGTGATGAATTGGCCCTCACGCAAAGCCGCGAACCACGAAAAGAAACAGGAGGGCGACATTGTCGGCGGGGAAAGTTCTCCATCGCCAGCCGATTCTCAAGCCGGTTTTATTTTCGTGTCATTTCGCGTGTTTCGTGGTTTCAACTTCGATTTTCACTTCAGGGGCAAAAGCAAAACAAGGCACCCTTGCGGATGCCTTGTTCGCTCAAAACCAATCCCGTTTATTGCGGGAAGTTATAGTATAATATGGTTGAAGTAAAACCGTTCGTCGCATTATTAAGCGCCGTTTGCTGGGCTGAAACCGTTGCCGTCTGGACGCTGCCGTCGGTCAGTCCAAGATTGCCGCCTTTAAGATGCAAATCGCCGGTGGTCCAGGCCCAATAAGCGTTGATAGCAGTGAAGCTTCCCCACTTGTTGCCGCCAGTCAAAACGCCGCCGGTAACCGGCGTAACGCCTGCGCTGCCGGCAGATGCCGCGCCCCCGGTGGACATTGTGCCGATGTTGCGATCGCCAGCAAGAATCATCTGCGGATACGCATCAGCTGCGTCGCCACAAACAAAGTAGCTGACCTGGCTGTTATTAAAATTCCCGGCGGTGGCGCTGGCCCCGGTGATGAAGTTTGTGCCCGCCTGGCGGGAGCTATCCGATGGGCAAAACACTACTTTTGGCGTGGACAGCTCATTGGACATGACTGAAAAAAGGTAAGGCACGCTAAAGAAGGCCGGAGCCGGGATGGTTGTTTGGTTAATGTTCATAACATATTCCATGGCGCCGCCCTGGGACGAACTAAGAGCCGTGGGATACTTGTCGCCGTTGTCGCCCTCCCAGATTCTGAAGGCGAGGGTGACCTGCTTGAGGTTGTTGACGCAGTTGATTTTCTGCGCCTTGCGCTTGGCGGCGGCGAGCGCCGGCAGCAACATGGCCGCCAAAATGGCGATGATGGCGATCACGACGAGCAGTTCGATCAGCGTGAAGCCCTTTTTCTGTTTGATGCTTTTCATAGTTTTACTGGTTTGTTGTTGTTGTTTCGTTCGGGTGACAGGTGGCAAACTCTACTCCGAGCGCGCCCGCTGTCAACACCAATTCTGGGAAACCTCTAGCAATGCCTATGCCAACTCAAATTGGCCAACCCGTTTTTCAAAATCCCAATGAAAACGCGAAAAAAATCGGAAACTTTCCACCTGCCGGGGCCGGATGCGTGAAAATTTCACGCATATGCGTGAATTTCACGCATTGAACCGCCCTTGTGCCATGAGAATCTGATTTACACCGGCGCCCGCTTCGCAAACACTGGCCAGCCCAATCAAACCAAACGGTTCGGGGTCCGCGGTTCGGAGTTCAGGGTTAAACTCTGAACCGCGAACCCTGAACGCTGAACTTAAAAATATGGCCGAGCCAAAAGAAAATTTGCAGATGGAAAAAATCGTGTCGCTGTGCAAGCGGCGCGGGTTCATTTTTCAGTCGTCGGAGATTTACGGCGGCATCAACGGCTTCTGGGATTACGGCCCGCTCGGCGCGGAACTCAAGCGCAACGTCAAGGAGCTTTGGTGGAACGCCATGACCCGCCAGCGCGACGACGTCGCCGGCCTCGAAGCCACCATCATCATGTCGCCGAAAATCTGGGAGGCGTCCGGCCACGTCTCGACGTTCAGCGACCCGATGATTGACTGCAAAACCTGCAAAGGCCGGTTCCGCGCGGACCAGACGGACGAAATCGCCTGTCCCCAAAAGCCGAGCCAATGCGTCAATGAGTGCCATGGCGATAAAACCGAGGCGCGCGCGTTCAACCTGATGTTTCAAACCTACGTCGGACCGACGGCGACGGCGGCAGACATCGCGTATCTCCGCCCGGAAACCGCGCAGGCGATTTTCGCGCAGTTCAAAAATGTTCTGGAAACGTCGCGCCAAAAAGTTCCGTTCGGCATCGCGCAGGTCGGCAAGGCGTTCCGCAACGAAGTCACGCCGCGCAATTTCACCTTTCGCTCGCGCGAGTTCGAGCAGATGGAACTGGAATTTTTCATCAAGCCGGATGAAGTCGTTGAGGCGATTTCCGGTCGCGTGGCGACGGCGGCGGAAGCGTTCGGAGTTCCGCCTTCAGGCGGCACCGAACCGGCTAAAGCCGGAACTCCAAACCCGGCGGCGAATTGGGGCTGGGAAGTCTGGCACAAGTATTGGGTCGAGGAGCGCGTGCGCTTTTACGAAGGTATTGGGCTTTCACGCGAGACGCTGGGATTTCATCATCAGACGCCGGCGGAACTGGCGCATTACGCTCGCGCCTGCACGGACATTTTGTTCAAGTTCCCGTTCAGCAAAAAGGACGAGCACGGCAACGTGACCGGCGATGAGCTGGAAGGCATCGCCGCGCGCAGCGATTTTGATTTGAGCCAGCACGCGCGTTTTTCCGGCAAGCCGATGGGCGTGTTTGACGATGAACTGCGCGCCGCGTGGGCGAAGCTGCCGAAGGAAAAACAGGATGCGTTGTGGAAGCGTTATTACGAGAGCCGCAAAAATTATCTGACAAAATCCGCCAAGCCGGACGAAACATCGGAGCAAATTCAGAAGCAGGCCACCGACGACGCGAACGGCCTGGCGAAGGGCCAATATATTCCGCACGTCATCGAGCCGAGCGCGGGCGTGGACCGCCTGATTCTTGCGCTCATCGCGAATGCTTACACCGAAGTCACCAAGACCGACGACAAGGGCAAGAGCGAGACGACCGTGGTGATGAAATTTCATCCGCGCGTCGCGCCCATCAAAGTCGGCGTGATGCCGCTGCTGAAAAACAAGCCGGAGCTGGTGAAGAAAGCGCTGGCCGTCCGCGATTTGCTGCGCCCGTGGATGAACGTGTTTTACGACGACGGCGGTTCGATCGGGCGCCGTTACGCGCGCCAGGACGAGGCTGGAACGCCGTTCTGCGTGACGATTGATTTTGACACTCTGGGCGAGAAACCGGAACTGCTGGACACGGTGACCATCCGTTACCGTGATGACGGAAAGCAGGAACGCTTGAAAATTTCTGAACTTTTGGGCTTTTTGCTGTCTAAAATCCGTTGATGTCTGAAGCACCCAAAAATCTGGAAGTGATGCCGAAACGCGCGCCGACGCTGTATTTCATCATCGGGATCAAATTGACGAAGGGCGTGCTGCTGTTGCTGGGCGCGGTGAGCGTGTATTTGCTGGCATATAAAGATCTGCCGGACTTGTTCGATCAATTTCTGCGCTGGATGCACCTCGATCCGGAAGGCCGGTTTTTCAACGCCATCGGCGACCGGCTGGACACCGTCACGCCAAGGAATATGCACGTGGTGGCATCGTGGATGTTT
>Ga0224534_1000080_pt1 | contig 64324 bp, 52 predicted proteins | sample 714E12024metaG_FD_172012 | JGI IMG/M metagenome (GOLD analysis project Ga0224534, IMG submission 172012) | Peat soil microbial communities from Stordalen Mire, Sweden - 717 E1 20-24 | ecosystem: Environmental > Terrestrial > Soil > Wetlands > Peat | place: Sweden: Norrbotten County, Stordalen... | reverse complement strand
GGGCGCGGCGGCACGTGCCCACATTGCGATGAGCCGGTCGCCATCAACGACCTCATCGTTGCTACATCCTGAGCGTATGATCCATCAGGAGGCCGCCGCGAAGTTCCACGGCGCGCGGGTCAACCTCCGCCCAAGCGCGTGGCCGACTTGCTGCGGGTTGGCGAAGGAACGGCCGAAGCAGAACCCGACGACGCCGCCGACAACTCGCGGAGACATCGAGGCAAGACGATCGAGCGGTCGGGTCGCCGATGACCACGCCGGAGGCCTTGGCCTGTTCCAGGAAGCCCGCAGCAAGGGGCACCGCCCGGTTGGAGGCCAGCTTGACGACCCTCCTGGACTTGGACTCGGCCACCGCTGACGGGCGTGCAGCTTGCGCCACGCACGCGAGCCCGCTCGGCGGGGAGACCCGGGCCTTGCCCGCAGCGGGGCGCGCCTGGTCGAGCTCTTCGTCCCGCGGGCTCTCGAGTCGTCGAGGTGCAAGAACTCCTCGGTCCGAGACGCCCGGCCCGAGACGCGCAGAGCCTTGCTCCCAGAGGCCACAGCCAGTGGGTGGATGATCCCGGGGTCCACGCCGCAAGTGAGGCCGGACGTGGCCTTTGCCGGCCGACATCAGCCGACTCGGTTCCAAGCCGTCCGTCCTGCGAAGTGCTGTCGGCTTCGGTGATGCGGGTGTCGTGATGCTCGCGTCGCCCTCTCCTCGCTCGTCTCTCTCACCGAGGCCATTCACGCAGGCAGGGTCGAATGTCCTGATCAGCTCAATCGGTAAGGCGGACTTGCCGATAGATTCTACGTGCGAGCAGTCGAACGGCGCCGTGTGGAGCTTGCGACGACAGTCGGGGCGCTGTCTGTCACCCTGGTGTTCTTACTGTGGCTGGTTCTTCGGGTCGGCGGCGACAACGGGGTTCGCCACTTCGACGACATCGTCACGGCTCTCGCGGCAATGAGCGCCTGTTTGGCGTGCCTGTTCGCGGGAAAGCGCCAGAGCGGCGCAGAGCGGCGCTTTTGGATGCTGCTCGGCTTGGCTCTCGGGGCCTGGACGTTCGCCGAAGTCGTCTGGGGGCTCTACGACCTGGTCCTTCACCTAGCGGTTCCCGTGCCCTCCTGGGCCGACGTCGGTTATCTCGGTGCGATCCCCCTGGCGGCAGCTGCACTGTTGTGCCACCCCGGCATGCGCAGCGCCGGGAGCTACAGGGCGCGGTCGACGCTCGACGGCCTCGCGATCGGCACCGCGGTGCTGTTGCTGGGCTGGACCCTCGTGCTCGGGCCGCTGTGGCGCCACACCGATCTCACGACCGCGGGCGGCATCGTGGCCCTTGCGTACCCCTTCGGCGACATGGTCATCATCTTCCTCATCGTCCTCTCGGTCCGTTCCATGACGGCCACGGGACGCCGACCGCTGTTGTGGGTCCTCGTGGGGTTGCTTGCGATGGCGGTCTCCGACAGCACCTACGCCTATCTCGTCGAGGTCGGTCGTTACTCGACGGGCAATCTCGTCGACGTCGGCTGGGTGGTGGGTTACCTCGCCATCGCGGTGGGCGCATCGGGCGATGCCGGCCAGGCCGTGCTTGCCCGGTCGGACCAGCCGACCGAGGCGTCGCTCGTCTCGCTCGTCACGCCGTATGTGCCCGTCCTCCTGGCGCTGTCGGTCGTCACCTTCGAGTTGGAGCTTCACCACCAAGTGGACCGCTTGTCGTGGCTGGCCGGCTTCGGCCTCGCGATGCTCGTGATCGCACGCCAGGCGCTCGTGCTCGTCGACCGTCGGCGCGAGTCGACCCCGGTTGCGGCCGAGCCTGCCTGGCCGGGCTCGAGGAGTTCGGGCTCACGGCCGCCACGCGAGAACGCTTCGGGAGTTGTGCCTCGGCCTGAGCTGGTGAGGAGAGCGCCTTGAGCCACGGCCCCGATACTTTGGGAGCCCTCGGGCACAACCACCCCCCGCGACCGAGGCGGCAGTATCACACGTTCGTGCTCGCCCTGATGGTCGCCACGAGCACCATCGCGACCTTCGACCTCTATCTGTTCGCGTCCTCTGGTTTCCACTGACTGAGGGCAAACGTCAGTCAGGTCGGGAGTCATGCGGCTCTGTCGAGATCCGAGGCGGCATCATCGAGAAGCCCCTCGGGTCGCGACGTTGTTCCCCCAGTCGCCGGGAGCACCGGACCTTCGTCCATTCCCGGCAGGACGATGCATCATCGCCCGGACAGGGTGTTCAGGTACGGACAGGGGCGTGGATGGGGTCGCCGACCGGGGCGGCCGGCGCCAAGGCCCAGGGAGCTGAGGCGAGGAGGGGGCCTGGGGGGTCGACCGCGGGTCTTGGATCACGACAGCTTCCCGAAGGCAGGGATTTGAGGTCGGCAGGCGCCAAGGCCGTAAGACCGCTCAGGACCGATCGTCCTTGCCCGTGCGAACTGTCGTAGCCTGGCACTCGTGTTGAAGGCGATCCGGTTCGGGTTCGGCGGCGTAGTCGTGGTCGGGCTGGGACGCATGGCGGCGACGGGGCGGTTGCCAAGAAACCTCTTTGCCGGAATCCGCCTCCCGTCGACGTTGCGCAGCGACGAGGCCTGGCGTGCGGGGCATCGGGCCGCCGCTTCGGCGTTGACGGCTGCGGGCTTCGGCCCGGTTGTGGTCGCGGTCATCGTTGTGGCGAAGAGTCCGGGCCGCGACGCCGAGACTGTTCTGTTCCGTATCGGCAACGGATGGCTCCTTGCTTGGCTCGGTGTCGCCACGGTCCAGGCGAGCCGCGCAGCGCGGGCGACGGACGTCGGCTGAAGCTGCCCGACCTCGTGGGGCGGCCCGCCGCTTCCGGGCTAGCGGCGTACCGGGGCTAACTGGCCTCCGATCCGTTGGCCGACTGTGCCCAACCGACCACAGAACAGGCACGGAGCCGTTGCAACCGTCACACCACCTCGTCCCATCAACGACCCTCTTGCGACGTGGAGGAACCGTTCGTATTCGCACTTTGCGGTCGGATCGCCCAAGTCGTGCTCCTCGCCCTGCTGCGCTTCACATCTCTAGACACGCGTGAGCGGCCCAATGCGCTGCAAGGATCTCCAAACGGCTGGTCCGGGGAGGCTGTTGCCGACCGATGTCCCTCGCCGGTGAAGCCCCGGCATGACTCCGGTGGCGTCCCGGCTGGGCTAGGTCAACCTATTGGCACCATTGCTCGCCAGGGCCACCGATGGCGTCAGCGAGCACCTCCATCTCGACGGTCGAGGCAGGAGGTCCATCGGCTCTAGGAGGCGTGCGGTCGGCACGCGCCAGCCGCCCAATGCCACAGTTTCAGGACCGAAGCGGGGACAGACGTCTTGCACTTGGAGCCACCGATCCCGGTCATCCCTACGTCCGCCGCCTTCCACGTTCCACTTGCCGGTCGTTTGAAGAGGACATAGCTGCCGTCGTCCTGGACGGAGACTTCGGCTTGTTGCGAGGAGCGGCTGGCAACAAGAGATGCACCGGCCCAATAGGTCTTGGTGGCCGGGTCGTAGGCGTAGTAGGTGAGGCCCGGAGCCAGCCCGGTGTAATCCGAGGCCGGGAGGCTGTTCAAAGCGGCCCCAGCTTTGATCAGCTGGGTGCGTACTGCGCTCGTGACCGCCAGATTCCTGGCCGGTGGAGTGGTGGATGTCGTCGACGAACAGCTTGTAAGGGCGATCGCGCCCACAACGGCCGTCGCCAGGATTCTTCGCAGTGCCACCACACGTCCTCCCCGCTTGTCTGTTTCGATGCACCGACAACGGTAGCCTGCGGCATCACGATTCGTTCCTTGTTAGATCCACCGGGGCGACCAGCTGGGCGACGGAGTTTCCTGGTCATTCGCGTAGGCGACGGCCCTGGCGAGAGCCAGAGTGGCGTGTCACTGGCCGGCTCGGGTCCCGGGGCCGGGTGCGCCGGTGTCTCGAGGGGAGGCCTCCGATCGCCACGCCGGCGGGCTCGTCCCTCTACGATCGACTCTCCGGGGCGCGGGAGCCAGGTTCCTGCGACTCCCGTTCGTACAGGGCCTGGTTTCGTCCGATCAGAGGAACACACGTCATGCCAGCACTTGATCCCAATGCCACAGTCGGCTCGTCGCGTGATATCGCAATGCTGACGGGCGCGCTCACTCTCGATGAGAAGGCCGCGCTGACCGTCGGGATCGACAACTGGCGCACCGCGAGCGTTCCTCGGCTCGGCATACCGTCGGTCAGGACGACCGACGGGCCGAACGGCGCCCGGGGGGCCACCCTGGGTGGCGAGAGCATCACGCCTTCTGTCTGCATTCCCTCGGCGACCTCGCTCGGCGCGACCTGGGACCCCGCTGTCGTCGAACAGGCGAGCGCGATCGTGGCTCGGCAAGCCCTCGAGAAAGGCGCCCGGGTACTCCTCGCCCCAACCGTGAACCTGCACCGTCACCCCCTGTGGGGTCGGAACTTCGAGTGCTTCTCGGAGGATCCGGTGCTGACCGGGAAGCTGGCGGTCGCGTTCATCGATGGTGTCCAGAACAACGGCGTCGTTGCGACGATCAAGCACTTCGTCGGGAACGAGGTCGAGCACGAGCGCAATACCTCCTCGTCGGAGATCGACGAGCGGGCCCTGCGAGAGCTGTATCTCCTGCCTTTCGAGTACGGGGTCCGAATCGCCGGCGTGCTGGCGGTCATGACCTCCTACAACCGGGTCAACGGTCGCTACGTCCCCGACGACGCCCGCCTTCTCGACGACATCCTCCGCAAGGAATGGGGATTTGCAGGATTCGTGATGACCGACTGGAGCGGCATCGCAGGAACGGTCGCGGCAGCTACCGCAGGGCTCGATCTGGAGATGCCGGCCCCGGCGCGCGCGTTCGGCCCGGCGCTCGCCGATGCCGTCCGTTCGGGCCAGTTGGACGAGACGAGGCTCGACGAGATGGTTCAACGCATGCTCACGGTCTTTGACAGGGTCGGCGCGCTCGACGACGTGGCGGTGGACGAGCATCCCGAGGACCGGGAGGAGGATCGGGCTTTCGTTCGCCGAGCCGCGGCCGACGGGATCGTTCTTCTCGCAAACGATGGCCTCCTCCCCCTCGATCCAGCTGGGCTTGGTCGTATCGCGGTCGTCGGACCGAATGCGGAGCGGCTCGCGATCATGGGCGGTGGGAGCGCCCGCGTTCTTCCCTACTACGTGCTGTCGCCTCTGACAGTGCTTCGCGAGCGACTGGGGAGCGCAGTCGAGATCACTTACGCGCCCGGGGTCGCAAGCGACGGTGTCGCAGATGCGCCAAGCATCGAAGCGGCGGTCAGCGCGGTCGAGGGAGCCGATGCCGTCGTTCTCATCGTCGGGACCGACGGGGTCTGGGAGAGCGAAGGCCACGACCGCGAGACGATGGAGCTCCCGCGCAATCAGGACGAGCTGGTGAGGCGGGTGCTCGCCGTGCATCCTCGCAGCGTCGTCGTCGTCAACTCCGGCTCCCCGATCAGTCTCACGTGGGCGGATAGTGCGGCGGCGGTCGTACAGACCTGGTTCGGTGGTCAGGAACTGGCGAACGCCATCGTCGACGTGCTGCTCGGCGACAGTGAGCCAGCCGGGCGACTGCCAACGACGCTGCCGATGTGCATCGAGCACACGCCGGCGTTCGGGAGCTTCCCCGGGGAGTCGAGCACGGTCCGCTATAGCGAGAGCCTGCTCGTCGGTTATCGGTGGTACGAGACGCGCCGGCTCCCGGTGCGCTTCGCGTTCGGCCACGGGCTCTCCTACACGAGCTTCGAGATCGGCCCACCGAGCGCGTCCGCCTCGAGATTGGAACCGGGCGGCCGCCTGAACATCGATGTACCGGTGACCAACACCGGGCGGCGCCGGGGTGCCGAGGTCGTCCAGCTCTACGTCGCACCGCCAGAAGGGGGCCGGTCTCGGCCAGGTGGTCGCTTCCGCCCTGTGAAGGAACTGCGAGCCTTCGCCAAGGTGTGGCTCGACCCGGGCGAGACGACGACGGTGTCGCTCGAGCTCAACGAACGATCGTTCGCCTACTACGACATCGCCGACACGGACTGGGCGTCGCTTCGGGCCCGGGTCCCGACCACCGTGTTCCACCACGGCCCGTTGCCGGCGTCGCTGCACCGGTCCGAGCCGGGCTGGTACGTCGATTCCGGTGCCTACCAAGTCCGTATCGGACGCTCGTCTGCCGACATCGCCCACGTCATCGAGATCGCAGTGACTGGCGGCAACTCGCCCCTGCACAGCTCGCTGGGGCCGCAGTGAAGCTCGGACGAGGCCATTGTGACAGGCACCTCGAGCGGGTCAAAGGCCGGTATCTTGTCACGGTGACGCCGCTGCATTCCGACCAGACGCCGCGCCGCTCGCCGACGAGGTCGTGCTCGAGTGGCCAACTCGCGGACAGGCGGAACGCGCCATGAGGTTCGGGCTCGTGGGGACGGGCCACTGGGCCCGGGTCACCCACGCGGTCGCCCTTTCCCGGGAACCGGCCGTCGACTTCGCGGGCGTGTGGGGGCGAGATCCCGTCCGGGCTGCAGAGCTTGCCGAGGAATTCGGAGTTCGGTCGTACCCTGAGTACGAGTCGATGCTCGAGGACGTCGAGGCGGTCGCTTTTTCCGTGCCACCGGACGTCCAGGCCGATCTGGCCGTCCGAGCGGCAAGGGCAGGCAGGCACCTGCTCCTCGAGAAGCCGATAGCGACCTCGCCCTCAGCCGCCCGGCATCTCGAAGCGGCCGTCGAAGAGGCGGGAGTCGCCTCGGTCGTCTTCTTCACGACCCGTTTCTTCGAATCCCATCGGGAATGGCTTGCCGATGCCGCACGGACGGGTGGCTGGCGTGGCGGATGGGCGCTGTGGATCGCCTCTGCCTTTGCACCGGGTAGCCCCTATGGTGCATCGGCTTGGCGGCGGGAGAAGGGGGCACTGTGGGACGTCGGTCCACACGCCCTGTCCATTCTCTCTCCTGCGCTCGGAAGCGTGGTGGGCGTCACCGCCGATGCCGGCGCCGGGGACCTCGTCCACCTCGTGCTCCACCACCAGGGCGGTGCCACGAGCACGGTCTCGATGACGCTCGGGGCGCCGCCCGAGGCGGGCCACGTCGAGGTCACCCTGTGGGGTGCTTCGGGGCTGTCGACGATGCCGCCGGGCTCGACCTCGCCCGAGGACGCGCTCTGCGTGGCGCTGCAGGAGCTCGTCGAGTGCGCGGCGACCGGAGAGTGCAGCCACCCGTGCGACGTCCACTTCGGGCGCCACGTCGTCGAGTTGCTGGCCCAGGCGGAGCACAGCATCGCGGGGAGTCCGACCGCTCACGAATCCGCCTAGGGTCCGGTCCGCCGCGCCGGGCAGGACTTCCTGTAGCACCCGCCTCAACCGGACAACGACCGACCAGGAGCGACTGACGTGAACGGACTTCTGCTTGATTCCGATGAACTTCGGGCGGCAGGTCGCCACCTCGGAGAGTTCCTCGCCGCCTACCAAGAGGGAATCGCTTCTCGGCCGGTCTTTCCTGTGCTCGACCGCGCTGTCATCCGACGCCTCCTTGACGAGCCGTTGCCTGCAGAGGGTCGTTCCATCGAGGAGCTCTTTGCTGAGCTTGGCGCCGACATCATTGCCAACTCAACGCAGATCGCCCATCCGCGCTTTCTCGCCTATGTACTCGCCTCTTCGACCGGCGTCGCTCCCTTTGCCGAAGCGGCCGCCGCCGCGCTCAACCAGAACTGCAACCTGTGGACACTCTCGCCTGCCGCCAATGCCATCGAACAGAAGGTGATCTCTTGGTTCAGCGAGCTCTTCGCCATCCAGGGAGGCGGGGGCATCATCACCAGCGGCGGCTCAATGGCGAACCTCTCCGCCCTAGTCGCTGCTCGCGACTCACGAGAACCGGTCGTCTCCCGCTCCGAGGGCCTGCAAGGTGGCGGTGCGCCGATTGTGCTCTACACATCCGAGGAAGCCCACAACTCCATCGACAAGGCGGCAGCGCTCGTCGGCCTCGGTCTCAACAATGTGGTGCGCATCCCAACCGATGACAGGTTCCGGATCCGCCTCGACCTGTTACGGGAGGCTGTGGCCGCTGATCGATCCGCAGGAAGAGTGTCGTTCTGCGTTGTGGCCACGGCTGGAACGATCACGACGGGAGCCATAGACCCCCTTGAAGAGCTGGTCGCCTACTGCGGAGAGGAACGGCTGTGGTTGCACGTCGATGGCGCCTACGGCGCGTTCGCAGTCTTCAGTTCCCGTGTCCGCGACCAACTCGTGGCGGCTGGTCAGGCGGACTCGCTCACCCTGGATCCTCACAAGTTGCTCTTCATGCCGCTGGAGGCAGGCTGTGTCTTGTTCCGAGACCCAGAGTCCTGGCAGGATGTCTTCAGCTTTCCCTCGACGTACCTGTCCATGCCCGAAGAGCCCGACCTCCTGCACTACGCCGAATACGGGCCGCAACTGTCACGGGGGTTCAAGGCCCTCAAGATCTGGTGGAGCTTGCGAGCCTGCGGGATCAACGCCTACACGACGGCCATCGATGGGGTTCTCGACCTCGCCGCGTACATGGGCGAGCTCGTCGAAGCACAACCGACTCTGGAGCTCCTGGCGCCGGTGACCCTCACGGCGGTCTGTTTCCGCGTTCGCAATCTGGACGATGCACACAACGCGGAGGTGCTGAGGGTTCTCCTCCGCGACGGCCTGGCCTTTCTCGGACGCGCCCGAGTCGGAGGACGCGTATGCCTACGAGCTTGCTTCACGAATCTGAGGACGACTCGGGCCGACGTCGATGCCATCGTCGAGGAGGTCAGTCGCACCGCTGCGGGGCTCGAGTGATGTCTGGCCTGCGAAGGCATGCGTCGGGTCGTCTCCCGGTCCCTCTCAGGCCGCTGCACGCGACTGTGTCCGACAGCGACCTGGAGGACTGAGAGGCGCCGCGATGCGTGCTCCTCCCGACGGCGGAGGCCACTACGTGCTTGCGCCGCGAATCTGGCCCATCGCCTCGTTGAGCCACCGCCGCACCTCGGCTTTGGACGCCCCAACCTGTTGCGCGGTGACCGCGAGCTGGAGAGCGCTCTCGCGCAGCCGGTGCTCCGCGACTGCCGGGTTGACTTCCGATCTGTGCGGAGCAACGACCGTGCCATGCCTGCCCTTGCTCTCGACAGCGCCTTGGCTCACCAGTGCTTCGTAGGCTTTGCTGACAGTCCCTTTGGCAAGGCCGAGGTCACTTGCGAGCTGACGGATGGTAGGGAGCTGTGTCCCGGGCACGAGCGTCCCGGATGCGACCATCAGGACGATCTGGGCGCGGATCTGTTCGTAGACCGGTACCGCAGACTCCGGGTCGATTCGGACGATCATCGGATCGGCACGGGCCCATGCTGCTGCAAGCGGGAGGCGCTTCGGTCGCGCCAGGGCTGCATCTGACGTCGGGCGTTCAGGGCCAGCGCAGCCGCCCAGATGATCAAGGCGAACCCGACCGAGCCGAGCAATGTGCGAACCGGGGTTGTCGCGACGGCTGGGGGAGCTTGAGCGAGGAGCCAGCTCTGTAGTCCGACCAGCAGCGCCTCCAAACCCGCCGTGCCGTAGCCCACCGAACGAGCCGCCACGGTCCGGATCGCTTCGTCCGCGGCCAGGAGGTCGGCACCCAGCGCGGGACGAGCGCGCACGGCGATCCCGCGCTGGCACAGCTCGCCCACGACGAGGGCGACGACCGACAGGGCGGCAAAGACGACGACGACGTCGAAGTGCTCCCGCGGACCTGGAAGCACCAGGTCGAGCGCGACGACAAGCCAGCTCACGGCGACTGCGATGCGGTTGTGGATCAGAAGGCGTCTGGGTGCGTATCGCTCGACCGGTCTGGGCATGAGGGAGGCTTCTCTCGGTCCGTGAACGTGCGGGCGAAGGTTGTAGGTCTCGCAGCGAACCAGACCGACGAACCAGGCAGCAAGACCCATCAGGAAGATGTTGGAAGTCGGCGGGTAGGCCGCGAGCCCGACCGTTCGACCTGCTGTCGGGCCCCATGCGAAGCTCAGCACCGCCCAGAGAGCGATCCCGATCCAAGTCCAGCCTGACCGGAATCTGGCAGATCGACCGAGATAGCGGTCCACAAGGCGCAGTGAGCTGTCGGTAACGGGCACGCCATGAACTGCGCAGAAGGTCTCCGGCTCGCCATCCGCCTGCGGGAGGTCTCGCACACGGCTTCTGACCAGCACCACCGCGAGAATGGCCAACAGGCCAAGCACGACGTCGGGCAACGAGCCTCCCTTGACCGTCACATTGTCTCATGACAGTATGACGATCGTGCTCGCCGCGCAAGCCGCACCGCCTGAACCGTCGGATCCGGTCGACCTGTTGGTTCCCCGACCCCGCACGAGGGTGAGAATGCTGCTCGTCGCGCTGGCCGTCTTGGCTGTCCTGTGCGCTGTTGCAATCCTCGCCCCAAGCGGGCTTTTCACCCCTCGGCTCAGCGCCGGGGGCGCCGGAGGGGTGATGTGGACCGAGGCGCACGGCCGATCAGGTCCGAGCCTGTCCTTCCTCGTGCGGAACAACGGGTGGTTTCAAGCCACGATCACCGGTATCGACGATCATGAGATCGGTCTCGGCAACCCGAGCTATTTGTTCACGAAATCGAGCTCGGCAGATGGGCCGACGTCAGCGAGCTGGGGCGGAGAGGCGCTCGTGCGGGCGCATTCGAGCCTCGAGATCAGCCTTCGGTTCGGAACCTATGACTGCCGGCGCATCAAGAGCGACGGTGTCAACACGATCTCGATCGAAATGGCGGACGCGCTCGGGCTGTCAAGTGACGTCTCGGTCGAGCCCATAGTGTTCTACCCCGCGCAAGGCGGTTCAGCGACCGGAGCCCCCGTTCCGGCCTCACCCGATGTCGTCGACTGGCCGGAAGGGCTGACTTGGACCGCCTGTCACCCAGGTTCGGCTCCGCTCGCGCTCAACTTCCGCTAGAAGCCGAACCGAGCCGTGTCGGCATCGCGGAGACTCCGGTCGCGCCGCGCCGGACATCCGCGAGCAGTGGTGTCGTAGCGAACATCGCGACGGCCCGATGTTGTCGTGCGACCGATCGACGATGTGGCGTGGCTCGACCCTGGACACGGGCACCCCGGTGGCCGAGAATCTGAGTTGTGATCTCCGGCGTGGCACCCCAGGGACTCGACCTGGCGTGGTCGTACAGTCTGGCGGCGGTCTGCCTGCTCGCGTTCCTGGGCCTGCTCTACCAGCTGTGCGGCACGAAGAACAGGGACGACCACGAGAAGAAGGTCAGGCGATTCTGGTATGCCGTCCTCGGCTCGGACGATCGTGTGTCGACATCCAAGGTTCAGCTCGCGCTGTGGACCGTAGCGCTGGCCTTCGCATTGCTGGTGATCGTCTTCCACGATTTCACCTACCCGCAGAGCACACTCGATCCGCGTTACCTCCTCCTCCTCGGCTTTCCGGCGGGTGCGGCGGTCGGCTCGAAGGCCATCACATCGGGCCAGGTGACAAACGGGACCAGTGCGAAGACTCCCGCCAGCTCGCCACGAAAGAAACTGAGGGAGGCGCTGAAGGAGGTCATATCCGACGACAAGGACAACCTGGACCTGGGGGACGCCAGTACTTCGTCTTCAACCTCGTGGCTCTGCTGGCCTTCTTCGTCGCCTTCGTCCACAGCCCCGTCAAGCTTCCTGTACTGCCCGACACGCTCGTGGGACTGACGTCGGCCTCGGCCGCGGCCTACGTTGCGAAGAAAGCCGGTAGCTCGGCTCCGCTTACTGTGACGGCGGTCACCCCGCAGAAGGGTCCTCCGGGCGAGAGGATCACCATTTACGGATCCAATCTGGGCGGTGGCACGGACCCTGCGACCCCTTCGACTGTCACGGTTGGCAAATTGACGGCCCACCTGGCTCCCGACGCGGCGGTCACCGACACCCACGTGAAGGTGATCGTGCCGGAGGTTGCCGGGGTCGTCGCGGCGCAGGTCGTCACCGGGGCGGGCCAGGTTGCGCTGCTCCCGAACGCGTTCGAGGTGACCCCCGCGGCACCGGTGCTATGGCCGCACGAGAACTGGGGATAGAACCGGGTCCCGACGACGAGACTGCCGTGGACACCGACGCGTGTGGCCGTCGGCGCAGCGGCTGCTCGATGACCGGCTGACGGGATTCAGTACCGCCGAGCCCAGCAGGACAGCACGGGTGCATCTGAACCAAGCTCCGCGCAGTCCTCCACCTTTTCCGCACGGGCGCGTCGCCGGTGAGCTCGCGCCGTATAATAGTTGCTGTCCGGCAAGCAAAACTGTGGAGCATCGGGTTGGGAGCGGCAACGGGAAGGGCGTGGAGAATGCCGGCAGAGAGCGGCACGATCAAGCTCCGGCCGGAGCTCGAGGCGACAGCAGCCGAAGAGGACGTGTCCGTCCGCCTCCGCATGGTTATCGCCCGGCTCTTCCGACGGCTCGAGCGGACCAGGGCGGGTGCAGCGCTGACCTCCGTGGAGACGACCGTGCTTGCTACCACCGTCCGGCGTGGACCGGTGGGCCTGTCTGATCTCGCCCGAGCGGAGGGGATGAACCCGAGCATGCTCTCCCGTGTCATCCGAAACCTCGAGGATTCCGGCCTCATCGTTCGGCGGAGCGACCCGGATGACCGCCGCGCGGCACTCGTCGCGGCCACCCCGGCCGGCAAGCGGCTGCACGAGCGGATCCGTGCGGAGCGCAGCGACTCGCTGAGCGCGCTGCTCGCCAAGCTCCCTGCCGGCGAGCAGGCAGCGCTGCGTGCCGGCCTGCCGGTGCTCGAGGCAATCGCCGAGCAGCTCAAAGGCAGTCGCCCTTGAGACGCCGTCTGAGCCGGCTCGGCCGGAAGACCTTCTCGTCGCTCAAGGTCCACAACTACCGTCTCTACTTCACTGGGCAGTCGATCTCCCTCGTGGGAACCTGGATGCAAACGACCGCCCAGGCGTGGCTGGTGCTCACCCTCACCCACTCGGCCATCGACCTCGGCTACGTCGTCGCACTCCAGACCCTCCCCGTCCTGGTATTTGCCTCCTACGGCGGCGTCATCGCCGATCGGGTGGACAAGCGCCGGTTGATGGTCCTGTTGCAGACTTGCATGGGCCTCCAGGCGCTCACGCTCGGGCTTCTCACCGTGCTCGGCGTGGTGCACTTGTGGGAGGTCTGCGTCCTCGCTGTCGTGCTGGGCCTGAACAACACCTTCGAGAACCCCTCCCGACAGGCCTTCGTCCGGGAGATGGTGGGGCGGGAGGAGCTGCGCAACGCCGTCACCTTGAACTCGGTGACCAGCAACGCCGCCCGTGCGATCGGGCCGGCGATCGCCGGGATCCTCATCGCCACGGTCGGCGACGGGGTTTGCTTCCTGGCCAACGCGGCCAGCTTCGCGGCGGTCGTCACCTCACTGCTGGTCATGAACCGCTCGGCCCTGCGGCCGACCCAGCCGGAACCCCGGGCAAAGGGCCAGCTGCGGGAAGGTTTCGCCTACGCCGCCCACACCACAGACATAGCGGTGCCGCTCGTGATGATGGGGCTTGTCGGCATGCTCGCCTACGAGTTCCAGGTCTCGCTCCCGGTCCTCGCGAAGGTCACCTTCCATGGCGGCTCGGAGGCCTACGGCTTCATGACCTCGGCGATGGGCCTCGGGGCGGTCGCCGGCGGCCTGCTGACCGCCGCCCGGGGCCGGATCGGGATCAGGCCGATGATCATTTCCGCCATAGGTTTCGGGCTCGCGATCGGGTTCACCGCCCTGGCTCCTGTGCTTTGGCTCTCCTATTTCGGGCTGCTCTTTGTCGGCTGGGCGAGCGTGTCGTTCGTATCCATCGGGAACTCGACGATCCAGCTCTCGGCGGCTCCCAACATGCGCGGCCGAGTCTTGTCGCTCTGGCAGCTCGGCTTTCAGGGAACCACGCCGATCGGAGGGCCGGTGATCGGCTTGGTGATCGAGGAGTCCGACGCCCGGATCGGCATGGTTGTGGGCGCACTGTCCTGCTTGGTGGCCGCCGCCGGCGGGGCGCTGCTCTCCCGGCACCGGCTCGCCTCGGTTCGGCTCGAAAGGCGCGGCTCTCCGAGAATCGACGTGGCCGGCCCGGATCAGACCGCTTAGCCGGGGTGCCCGGCGAGGCGACCAGGCGACAGAACCGGCATTGCGTGCGCGCCAGCACGCCAGATCCTCCCGTGCGATCATGGCGTGAAGGAGGTGTGTGATCACGGCTCGTCGGTCCACTCTGAAGAGATCGCGGCGCCAAGTCGTAGGGTTCGATGACCTCCTCGGTGTGGCGACGAACCTGGGATGGACCTGGCACGCGCGCACGCGCGCCCTTTTCGCGTGCCTCGATCCGACGGCCGGGCCTTCTGCGCTCGAATGGCCTCGTCGCCTGCTGATCGGTCTCGGACGCGCCGCTGTAGAGGAGCGGCTTGCGTCCGACCCGGATCTCGCTCAGCGCGCAGCGGTTGTCGTCGATGGCGCAGCCCGTTACGAGGCGAAGCGCACCAGGACCTGGTTCCAGCAGACGCACCGGAAGGACCGCCAGTTCGAGGTTGCATACTTTGCCGCGGAGTTCGCTCTCACGGACTCACTACCGGTGTTCGCGGGCGGCCTTGGTACCGTCGCCGGCGAGTTCCTCAAGTCGTCGAGCGCACTTGGCGTTCCGGCCGTCGGAGTTGGTCTGCTCTACCGCGAGACGTCGCACCAGTGGCTGGACGATCGCGGGCTGCAGCAGGAGTCGTGGGAGGTTCTCGACTTCGAGCAGCTGCCCGTCGAGGTGGCATGCGACGCAATGGGCCGTCCGGTGCGGGTCAAGGTTCCGCTGCCTGGGCGCAACGTAGTTGCCCAGGTATGGACCGTGCTTGTCGGACGGGTCCGGCTGTACCTGCTCGACACCGACGTCAGGCAGAACCGGCGAACCGACCGCGAGATCACCGCAAGGCTCTACGGCGGTGACTGGGAGAGGCGTATCCAACAAGAGATCGTTCTCGGTATCGGTGGTGTCCGTGCGCTTCAAGCGCTCGGTCACGATCCCGAAATGGCGCACCTCAATGAGGGGCACACCGCCTTCGCCGCGCTGGAGCGAATTCGTCTGGTGATGGCACGCGACGGGCTCTCATTCGCCGAAGCGCGCCTTGCCGCGGCACCTGGACTGCTGTTCACGACACATACCCCGGTCGCTGCCGGGCACGACTACTTCCCGGCCGAGCTGGCCAATCGGTACCTCGCTCCCTACGCCCAACTGCTCGGCATCGATCTCGAGACGCTCAGCTCACTCGGCCGTTACCGACCTGATGACCCACTTGACTCGTTCTGCCCGACGGTGCTTGCACTGCGGCTCGCTGGTGCCGCCAACGGAGTGAGCCGGTTGCACGGCAGGGTGACTCGGGACCAGTGGGGCGGCCTTTGGCCAAGGCTGCCGTTGAACGAGGTGCCGATCGGCCACGTCACCGACGGTGTCCACTTCAGATCATGGACATCCACCGAGATCGAGGAGCTCCTCGACCGTCAGCTCGGTTCGCACTGGCGGACGATGCCGGGCTCACCGGACTCGTGGGAGCCGCTGATCGAGGTCGACGACGAGGCGCTTTGGAATGCAAGGTGCCGCGCCCGCGCCCGGCTCATCGAGTTCACTCGGGTCCGCCGCAAAGAGCAGCTTGCGCGCCGCGGCGCCGGCGCAAAGCGTCTTGCGGCCGCCAATGCGCTCCTTGACCCCGATGCGCTCACGATTGGCTTCGTCGGTCGATTCGTCGCGTACAAGCGCCCCACGCTGTTCCTGCGTGACCCCGACCGCCTCGCGCGTATCCTCGGCGATCCGGACCGTCCCATTCAGATCATCTTCGGCGGCAAGGCCCATCCCCACGACGAGTTCGGCAAGCAGCTGCTACGCGAAGTCGTCGAGTTCGCGCAGCGACACCGATTCGAGCATCGAGTCGTGTTCATCGAGGACTTCGACCTCACGATGGACAGGGCCCTTGCGCAGGGCGTCGACCTGTGGCTGAACACTCCGCGGCGACCGCTGGAGGCGTGCGGCGTTGGCGGCATGAAGGCTGGCGAGAACGGTTCCCTGAACTTCAGCACGCTCGATGGCTGGTGGGACGAGGTCTGGAACGACGCCGATCCGGGCGCGGCGCCGATCGGCTGGTGCATCGGAACGGGCAAACATTACGAGGACCTCGACGCACAGGACGCGAGCGATGCCGAGTCGCTGTACGACTTGCTCGAGTACAAGATCGTTCCGAGCTTCTACGACCGCGATGCCCAGGGCTTGCCCCGTGCCTGGCTGGCCTCGATCCGCCAGTCGATGGCGAGCCTGGCCCCGACCTGGAGCGTGCACCGGATGGTGCGCGACTACGTCGAGTCCTTCTACCTGCCAGGCTCGCACCGCGCGCGCTGGCTCGCGGCAAACCGCGGCGCGCGCGCCCGCGCTCTTGCGTTGGCTCTTGAACGACTACGCGGCGCTTGGCCCGCCATTCGCGTCTCCATCGAGGACGTCACGGTCGCTCCAGGTGGTGCAATGCGGGCCAAGATCGTCGTAGACCTCGGTTCCCTCGAGCCCTCCGATGTGACCGTGCAGCTCTGGGTCGCGCCGAATCTTGGCGAGGCCCACCCGCTGGCCACCCGCTTCGAAGAATGGCGCGGCGGCGTCGCCCGCTATAGCGTGCAGGTGCCGCAAGAGACCGGAACCGACGCCGATCTCGTTGCCCGCGTCCTGCCGTGCCATCCCGCCCTCACCGACCCGTGCGTCCCCAACCTCATCACCTGGTCGGACTGACACCGACCGTGGCAACGGCTCACAAGATCCCGGCGACGCTGCGGGCCCTCGCTGCCGACTCCGGCGTGGTGCTCGAGTACCTGGACGGCGCGGGCGTGCGTCGCTGTGCCGATCCGGAGGCGCTCTTCGCGGTGTTGAACGCGCTCGGCACGCCGATCGGGCAGGCCAGCGACGCGGCCCGTCTGCTCCGCAGCCGTCGCAGCGCGCGCGTCGAGCAGATCGTGGAACCGGTGGCCGTCCTCAGCGACACGTCCTGCGGCGAGATCCCCGTCAGGCTGCGGGAGGCCGACACGGACCTGGAGTGCGCGATCGAATCCGAAGAGGGCGGCCGTGTCGAATGGCGCATCCGGCGCGACGATCTCGCCTCGTTGTCGACCGAGCGCATCAACGGCCGGAACGTGTACCGAGGCGCCGTACCGCTACCGGCCATCCTGGAGTCCGGCTACCACAGCTTCACCGTGCGTGTGCGAGGCCGCACAGGTACTGCAACGGTCATCGTGGCGCCGGTGACGGGCGCCCGCGGGCGCTTTGCCAGGGACTGGCGAGCCTTCGGCGTCATTGCGCCGCTTTTCTCGCTGCACTCTGCTCACAGCTGGGGATCGGGCGACCTCAGTGACCTTGACGAGCTCGCGCGCTTGGCCGCCAGGGAGCAAGCGAGTGTGGTCGCGACACTCCCGCTGCTCGCCGGGTTCGGGCCGGAGTCGTTCGAGGCGAGTCCCTACCTGCCGGTGAGCCGCCACTTCTGGCACGAACGCTGGATCGACGTGGAACGTGTGCCAGAGTTCGCTTGGTCTCCGGCAGCGCACGCACTCATCTCTGGCCCACATGCGGCAGAGCAGCGCGCCGCCTGGGTGCACGGCTCGATCGTGGACGGTGCCGCCGTGACCGCAGCCAAGCGCAAGGTCCTGAGAGCGCTCTCGACTGCCGTTGGGCGCTCGCACACGGGTCGTGAGACAGCTCTACGCCATTTCCTGTTCGAGCGCCCCGAGCTCGTCGACTACGCGCGCTTTCGTGCGGCGACCGATCGCTTCGGAGTCAACTGGCACAGCTGGCCAGGGCCGCTGCGCGGCGGTCTGCTGAGGTGGAGCGACGTCGACCCGGTCAGTGAGCGTTGTCACACTTACGCCCAGTGGATTGTTCACGAGCAGATGGCGGAGCTGTCGCAGCGGCTTGCGCAGCGTGGCCAAGTCCTCGCACTCGACCTGCCTGTGGGCATCCACCCCTACGGCTACGACGTCTGGCGTCATCGCGACCAGTACGCGGCGGGCATGTCGGTCGGCGCGCCGCCGGACGGCTTCTTCGCGCAAGGCCAGTCGTGGGGGTTCCCTCCCACGCGTCCCGAAGCGCTCCGTAGCAACGGTCACGCGGAGCTCCGCGCCACGCTCGCGCACCACTTGCGCGTCGCTGGGATGCTGCGCATCGACCACGTGATGGGCTTGCAAAGGCTGTTCTGGATACCCGACGGCGCCGAGCCGCGCGACGGCGTCTATGTGAAGATGCCATTCGAAGAGCAGCTTGCCGTCGTTGCGATCGAGGCCCAGCGCCACCACGCGGACATCATCGGCGAGGACCTGGGCACGGTCGACGACGAAGTGCGGGAGGGGATGCAGCGCAGTGGCATTCGGCGCTCGTACGTCGCGCAGTTCTCCATTCGCGGCGCCGGCGAGCCAGTGCTAGAGGCGCCGCCGGCTGGTTGTGTCGCCGCTTTCTCGACCCACGACCTGCCCACATTCGCCGGCTGGTGGAGCGGTCGTGACATCGACGAGCGCGTCGAGTGCGGCCAGTTGGGCGCGACCTCGGTAGGCGAGGAGCGTACCGAGCGGGCGCACCTGCGTGAGCGGCTTTCCCTGTTAGCTCAAGAGGAGTTCCGGTCAGACGAACGCGACGCGCCCGACGGTGCTGGTGCGCCCGTCGCTGTACTCGCCGCCGTCCATGCCGCGCTGGCTCGCAGCGATGCCGGGCTTGTGTTCGTGCAGCTTGACGACCTGCTCGGCGAACCGGAATCGGCCAACCTGCCGGGGACGAGCACAGAACGACCCAACTGGCAGCGCCGGACGAGCGCCACTTTGGAGCAGATCGTGGATGATCCAGCGGTGCACGACGCTTTGGCACCCCTTCGGAGCCAGCGCGGGCGGGTCTCTTCTGACTCCGTCGGTCGCCTGGCGCGCTCGGCCGAGACGGTAATGGGAGTCAGCGGGCTCGACTCCACCGATGCCTACCTGTTCAACGAGGGGCGGCACTTCCGCCTGTACGAGAAGCTCGGTGCCCACCCGATGACCGTCGGCGGCGTATCCGGAGTCTTCTTCGGCGTCTGGGCGCCGAATGCCGAACGAGTTGCCGTGGTCGGCGACTTCAACGGCTGGAACGGCACGCGACACCCACTTTCGACGCACGGCGAGTCGGGGGTCTGGGAAGGCTTCCTTCCTGGCGTCACCGCCGGGATGCGCTACAAGTACCGATTGCTGTCGCGGCTCGGTGGTGGCGAGTTCGACAAGGCGGATCCCATCGCGTTCGCCAACGAGGAGCCGCCTAAGACCGCATCGGTGGTCTGGGAACCTTGCCATGAATGGCTCGACGCCGACTGGATGCGCAGCCGCGGCCTAATCCAGCGCCTTGACAAGCCGATGTCGACCTACGAAGTGCATCTCGGTTCGTGGCGACGCGTGCTTGAGGAGCCCGGCCGCTTGCTCAGCTACGCGGAGCTTGCTCCTCGGCTCATCGACCACGTCCAGCACCACGGATTCACCCACGTCGAGATCCTGCCGGTCATGGAGCATCCGTTCTACGGCTCATGGGGGTACCAGATCACGGGCTACTTCGCCCCGAGTGCCCGCTATGGCACGCCGGACGACTTTGCCGCCTTCATCGACACGCTCCACCAGGCCGGCATCGGCGTGATCCTCGACTGGGTGCCGTCGCACTTTCCCTCCGACGCCTTCGCGTTGGGGAGTTTCGACGGCACTCATCTCTACGAACACGCCGACATCCGCCAGCGAGTGCACCCCGACTGGAACAGCTGGATCTTCAACTTCGGCCGCAGTGAGGTCCGCAGCTTCCTGATATCCAGCGCGTGCTTCTGGCTCGACCGGTTCCATGCCGACGGGCTGCGCATGGACGGGGTGGCTTCGATGCTGTATCTCGACTACTCACGCCAGAGCGGGGAGTGGGTCCCGAACCGCTACGGTGGCAACGAGAACCTCGAGGCGATCGAGATGCTCCAAGCCTGCAATACCGAGGTGTACAGGTCGTTTCCCGATGTCATGACTATCGCGGAGGAGTCCACAGCGTGGCCGGGGGTCTCCCGGCCGGTCGACGCAGGCGGGCTCGGCTTCGGCCTCAAGTGGGACATGGGCTGGATGCATGACACGCTTGACTACTTCTCCCGCGATCCCATTCACCGGCCTTGGCATCACGACAGGTTGACCTTCCGGTCGGTCTATGCCAACAGCGAGCATTTCGTCCTGCCGCTGTCGCACGACGAGGTCGTGCACGGCAAGGGCTCACTGCTCAGCCGCATGGCCGGCGACGAGTGGCAGAAGTTCGCGAATCTCCGGCTCCTGTACGGCTACCAGTTCACCCAACCGGGCAAGAAGCTGCTTTTCATGGGCGGCGAGTTCGGCCAGCGATCGGAGTGGAGCCACGATACGAGCCTGGACTGGCATTTGCTCAACTCACCCGCTCACCAAGGCGTCTCCGCCTGGGTACGCCGGCTCAACGAGTTGTACCGCTCCGAACCGTCCTTGTACCGGGACGACCTTGCCGACAGTGGCTTTGGTTGGATCGACTGCGAAGACAGGGCGCAGAGCGTGCTGTGCTACGAACGGCGCGACGGCGGTGACGGCGTGCTCGTGGTCGTCGCCAATTTCACCCCGGTGCCGCGAGAGGCCTACCGCGTCGGCATGCCGCACGCCGGCCGCTGGAAGGTGCTTGTCAATAGCGACGCGTCGGAGTTCGGCGGCAGTGGCTACCCGCTGCCCGACTCGGTCGACACGACAGAGACGCCCTGGCACGGCCGCGATCACAGTGCCTTGCTCGTGCTGCCGCCGCTCGCACTTGTCGTCCTGCGCTCGAGCGTGTGAGCGGCAATGACGCTCGCGGTTTGCTTCCATCTCCACTGTTACCAGCCACCGCGCGCCGACGCTTGGCTCGACGTCGTGGAACCTGAGCTCAACGCGTTCCCATATCACGACTGGAACCAGCGGATCACCGCGGAGTGCTACCGGCCCAATACGGTCGCCGCAGTGCTGGCGGACGACCGACGCCTGCATGCGTCGTGTGACAATTTTGCGATCGCGAGCTTCGACATCGTGGGGACGCTCCACAGTTGGCTGGTGAGCAATGCGCCCGATGTCGACACCGTCGTGCGTGCCGCGGCTCGGGGAGCGGACGGGCGACCCAGTGGAGCAGCGCTTGCGGCACCGGCGATCCACGTGATCCTCCCGCTTGCCTCGTCCGAGGAACGCGACGTGCTCGTCGCCTGGGGCGTCGCCGACTTCGAGGCGCGCTTCGGTTCTCCGCCCGAAGGCATGTGGCTGCCGGAGACCGCAGTTGACCTGGACACGCTCGCCGCTCTCGCCCGTCACGGCATCGGCTTCACCGTTCTCATGCCGGAGCAGGCGCGTCGCGTGCGCGCGCCTGGGGGCGACTGGCTCGACGTGAGCGGGGAACAGATCGACCCGACCCGCCCGTACCTGGTGGCGTTGCCCGACGGTGGGTCGATGACGGTGGTGTTCGGGCACGGCCCGCTGTCGCGTGGCGTCGCGTTCGGAGGACTGTTGCGCGATGGCGCCGCGTTCACGGGCGCCATTCGGGCTGCCGCCTCGGCAGATGGCGCCGACGAGCTGATAGCGATCGTTTCCGACGGGGAGACATACGGGCATCACCAGCAGTTCGGCGAGATGGCGCTGGCTTGGGCGGCTCGTGAATTGCGGTCCGAGAGCGTCGAGGTCACCAACATCGGCGCGTGGCTGCGGGAGCATCCACCGACCTGGGAGGTCGAGCTCGTCACGCCGTCCTCGTGGAGCTGCGCGCACGGCGTGGAGCGGTGGCGCGCGGACTGCGGCTGCACGACGGGTTCGCAGCCCGGATGGGACCAGTCCTGGCGGGCGCCGCTTCGCGAGGCGCTCGACTGGCTACGGTCGACCCTCGCGGAGCCGGTCGCAGCTGCCGTGCGACCATTGTTGGGCGACCCCCTTGCCGCGCTTGTCGATTACGGCGTCGTGCTGGCGGGCACAGAGGCGCCCGAAGCGTTCGTGTCGAGACGAGCGGGCCGCGCCTGTTCAGATGCCGAAACGACGCGCGCGCTCGAACTGCTCGAACTGCAAAGCCACCTTCTTTCGGCGTTCACGAGCTGCGCGTGGTTCTTTGCCGAGGTCACCGGAGTCGAGACCCTGTTGTCACTGCGGCACGCGGCCGTCGTGCTCGATACCGCTGAGCGGGTGCTCGACCTCGACGCCACTGGAGGGTTCCTCGGGCGCCTCGACGCCGTGAGATCGAACCTGGATCCGGCGCTCACCGGCCGCGATCTCTGGGCCCGCTTGGTCAAGCCTCACCGAGTCGACGCGACGGCGGTCGCCGGGGCGTTCGCGCTCGAGCTGGTAGCCGGGACGGTTCGTTCCTCGGCACGGCGCGGAGCATGGACCGTCACCTCCCGGGACGTCCAGGTGGTCGACGGTCGCGCAAGTGGCACGGTCGTAGTCGAGCACGCGCCGACACTGCGGCGCACCGTGGTCGAGATCCAAGCCGAGTGCACTGGGGCCGTGGGTGCCGTGGCTCGCAGCCGTGTCACCGGGGAAGATCGTTGGCGCGATACGAGCCTGGCCGAAGCCGGCTCCGACGTCGTTGCGCTCGTCGGCGCCGCCCGCCTGACGGGAAGTGCCGACACCGACCCGCTCCTCGCTCTTTGCTGTCTTACGGCGAGCCTGCGGACACGTACAGCAGAGGTCGATGACGCAGCGGTGCTTGCAGCGCTCGCCGCCGCCGCCGCTCCACTGCAGTCTCGCGATATCGACACGATGGGTGCCGCCCTCGCTGTGCTACGCGACGCTTCGGTGTCGGAGGAGACGGTCGCGGCACTGGGTGCACTCAGCATCCTGGCCAAGGCGGCGTCGGTCGAGTGGCCGAGTACCCTCGTCGGATGTGAGCTCGTCCCGCCGAACCATTAGGTTCACAGACCGATGACCGTGCTTCGCGATCGCGATCCCCACCTCGACGGCACGAGCGACCTGGCCATAGCCGTCGAAGGCCTGGCGCGTCGGCTGCCGGAGTCGCTGCACTCCCTGGCTCGGATCGCCTACAACTACCGCTGGTCGTGGACACCGGGCGGCCGAGAGCTCTTCCGGCAGTTCGGGGCCCACCGCTTCTCTCTGAGCGGTGAGAATCCCGTTCGCTTCCTCCGAGACCTGTCCGAGCGTTCGCTGCTTGAGGCCGCAACCGACGGCGAGTACCTCGCCCGTGTCGACATGGTCGCCCAGGTGCTCGATGCCGACCTTGCTCGCCCGGCCCGGACGGACCTCGGTAGTGGGCCGGTCGCGTTCTTGTGCGCCGAGTTCGGCGTGCACCGGTCGCTGCCGGTGTACTCGGGAGGGCTCGGGGTGCTCGCCGGTGATCTGCTGAAGGAGGCGTCCGATCAGGGGTTGCCGCTCGTCGGCGTCGGCCTGTTCTATCGCCGGGGATACTTGCACCAGCGCGTCGATCGGACAGGATGGCAACAGGAGTACTGGATCGAAGCCGATCCCGAGATGCTGCCCGTGGTGCGCGTCAGTAACTCCGATGGTTCTCCACTCACGGTCAGGATCCCGGTCTGGGACGGTCTCCTCGCCGCGCACGTGTGGCGAACCGATGTCGGCCGCGTGCCGCTTTACCTCCTTGACGCAGATGTCGCCGAGAACACCCCCCTGCAGCGTTGGGTCAGCGCACGCCTGTACGAGGGCAACCGCGCGATCCGCCTCGCTCAGTACGCCCTCCTGGGAGTAGGTGCGGTTCGTGCACTCGAGGCGATGTCGATCACACCCGCCCTGTTCCACCTCAACGAGGGCCATGCCGCCCTGGCCAGCCTGGCTGTCGCGTCGCGAATGGCCGGCCTTTCGAACCACGACATCGGTGACCTGGCGACAGCGCTCAAAAGCGGCCGCGAGCGCTTCGTGTTCACGACTCACACCCCCGTGCAGGCTGGCAATGAGACCTATACCCGCGAGGAGGTCCTCGCGGTGCTCGGATCGCTGGCCGACGAGCTGCATTTCGACCGCGAAGCGCTGGTAGAGCTCGGCCGCGTGCACCCAGCCGATGTGGGCGAGGCCAGCGGCCTCACACCCCTGGCGATCCATGCGGCCCGCTCGACGAACGCAGTGAGCGCGCGCCATGAGTCAGTCGCGCGCGGCATGTGGCACGAGATGTTCCCGCTCGGCGCGACCGACCAGGTGCCGATCAGCCACGTCACCAACGCTGTGCACCTCCCGACCTGGATGGCCCCGCCGATGCGGGCGTTACTGACCCGCCACTTTGGCGAGGGCTGGGAGCGGCACGCATCCGACCCGGCGGTCTGGGCCGGCGTCGAGGCGATCCCGGACGAGGAGCTCTGGGAGGTCCGTTGCGAACAGCGGCGCGATCTGGTCGCGATGATACGGAGGAAGGTCGTGGTCGATCGCCTCGCACGTGGCGAGGACATCGACTTTGTGCAGGCCGGAGCCGACGCGTTCGACCCTTCATTCCTCACGATCGGGTTCGCTCGCCGTCTCGCGACCTACAAGCGGCTCAACCTGGTCTTGCACGATCCGGCCCGAGCCATGAATCTGCTCGATCATGGCCAACCGGCGCAATTCGTCTTTGCAGGCAAAGCTCATCCCCTCGACGACGCGGCGAAAGCGATCGCACAGCGCATGTTCGCGCTGAAGCGTTCGCCCGGGGTGGACAATCGCGCGGTCTTCATCGAGGACTACGACTTGAGCGTCGCCAGCACCCTGATCGCCGGCTGCGACGTCTGGCTCAACCTGCCACGCCCCCCGCTCGAGGCGAGCGGCACGAGCGGCATGAAGGCCGCTCTGAACGGCTGCCTGAACGTGAGCGTGCTCGACGGCTGGTGGATGGAGGGCTTCGACGGGTCGAACGGCTGGGGCATCGATGGCGAGGTCGACCCTGATGAAGCCGCACAGGACGAGCGTGATGCCGCGACCCTCTACACCGTGCTCGAGGATGAGGTGAAGCCGTCGTTCCACGAGCGCGACGATCGTGGGATTCCCAAGCTTTGGCTGCAACGGGTACGCGCGTCCATGCGAACCCTTGGCCCGAAGTACTGCGCGACGCGCATGATCGATGACTACGTGAGCCAGGTCTACGCCCCCCGATAGCGGGAGTCCTCCGGCAACTCGCCGACCGTGACCAAGCCGATTCCGAGCGCAGGTGAACCAAGCGGTGGCAAGACCCTGGCTTCCTGACGACACGAGACTGGTCGCAAGACCATGACAGGACTGCACGTCCAGCGGTGACAGCCGATCCAGCCGGTCCCACCTCGTCGGTAGTTTCGGTGTCGGAGATGGCCGATCTCGAACTTCTTTACCTCCAGCACCTGAGCGACGCAGACCGGCGACTGTTGCGCACCGCCGCCGGTGGCGACGTCCCGGTGAGCGTCGCGCTCGGCTCACCAGCGGTGGAGGCGGTGGTCTTCGGTCCCGACGAGCGCGCCCGGGTGTCGGTCGGAGTCTCGCCGTTCCTGGCGTTCGCCACTGCCGTTCACCGCACGGCGGCGGCGCTCGAGACGGTCAAGTTCGTCGAGGAAAGACGGGCGCCGCGCCTACGGATCCCGGTGTTCGACGTGGTGGCGTTGCGGGCGCTGCTCTCAGAGCCGGCGCGGCGCTACTTCCTCGTCGAGCTGCTGGCGTCCTACACCAGAGTTGCCAGCGGGGTCACCTGGACCCGTACCGCCCGCGGGTGGCGCCGCCGGCGCTTCAGCGAGCTGGACCCGGGGCGCCTGGCCGAGCTGCTCGAGGTCGTCGAGGCCGGCGAGCGCCCGGGGATCTACCGCCGACTGGGCGACCTGGCCCTGTTCTTGCTGGGCGTGTTTCCCGACCACCCGCCGGAGCTCAGCAGCGGGGCGGCCACCGACCGGCTGCTACGAGTGTCGGGCCTGCAAAGCGACTGTGCCGGAGAGCTTGGCGCCCAAGCCCTCCTCGAGTTCCTCGGTGCCCGCTGGTACGCGGCGGCGGTGGCCTCCGCCACGGCCGCCAGCGGGAGCCCCGTGACCGCCACCTTGGCCGTCGCAGGTCACATGGCCGAGCACTTCAGGGACGCCCGGCGGGTCCTCAACGCCGTGACCGACGGCTACCTGTTCCCGTGGCGTGAGCAGTGGTTCGGTACGCGATGACCTCCGCAGTGGTCCTGCCGCCTGCTCGTGGCTCGTCCAGAAGGCGCCGCCATGCGCGTGCGTGTCACCGGTCCTCAGGTTGGCCAGGTAGATGCACGTGCCGTCGCACTAGCCTGCGTTGGAGGTGACGAGGCGGCCCACCTCGTCAGTGTCCGCGGCGGCCTAGAATTGCTGATCATCAAGAAATCCAGGCTCATTGACTGAGTGTTTGGTCAAGGGAGCAAAGAGGCGACGGCACCGGGCGGACACTGGTGCCGCCCGAACGGAGAGATACCAATGGCAGTCCAATTGCCCAAAGCCACCCGCGCGACCAGCAAGGAGGTCAGCAGACGGTTGGAAGCCGTCGTCGCCGAACAGGAGCAGATCTTCGTTGGCCGCCAGCCCCGGTCCCGGCAGCTGAGCGGCCGTGCCAAGCGCGCCCTCGCCGGCGGGGTGACCTCGAGCTGGCAGATAACGCGCCCCCAGGCGGTTTGGATCAGCCATGGCACCGGCTCGAAGATCTACGACGTCGACGGTACCGAATACGTCGACATGCACGGCGGCTACGGCGCGAGCCTGGCCGGACATGCCCATCCGGCGATCGTCGAAGCGGTGTGCCGCCGGGTCGTCCGGGGCACCCACTTTGCCCAGCCGACCGAGGACGCCATCGTCGTGGCCGAGGATCTGGGCAATCGCTTCGGCCTGCCCTTGTGGCGCTTCACCAACTCGGGCACGGAGTCGACCATGGACGCCGTCCATCTCATGCGGGCGATCACCGGTCGGGACCTGATCATCAAGGTCGAAGGCTGCTACCACGGCCACCACGACTCGGTGCAAGTGTCGGTCACGCCCGAGGCCGACGAGATTGGCCCAGCGGACCGGCCTGTCGGGGCACCCGCCAGCACGGGCATCCCGGAGGCCGTCCTTTCGCTCACGAAGATCGCGTCGTTCAATAGCGTCGACAGCGTCCGGCGCCTGCTCGAGGAGAACCCTGGTCAAGTCGCCGGCATGATCATCGAGCCGATCATGATGAACGCCGGCATAATCCTGCCGGTCGAGGGCTATCTGGCCGGCTTGAAGGAGGTGCTCCACGAGCACGGGGCTCTGCTCACCTTCGACGAGGTCAAGACCGGCCTCACCGTCGGTCCCGGTGGGGCCACGGGATATTACGGGATCACGCCGGACATCGTCTGCCTGGCGAAGGCGATTGGCGGCGGCCTGGTCTTCGGCGCCGTTGGAGGCACGCAGGAGGTCATGAGCTACGTGGCCAACGGCGTCTACAACATGGTCGGGACATTCAACGGGAACGCGCTATCAGTCGCTGTGGGCCGGGCCATGCTGGAACAGGTCGCCACCGAGGAGGCCTACGAGAAGATCGGCGCCCTGCGGGAGCGGATCGACCAAACATTCACGGCTGTGATCGCCCGAGCCGGCCTACCCGCCCACGTGGTGTCTGTCGGGGCGAAGGGTTGCGTGACGTTCTCGACCGAGCCGGTGCGTGACTACCGGGACTTCCTTGAGATCGACGACCGGTACAACCACGCCCACTGGCTGTTCCAGCACAACGGCGGGGTGTTCCTCCCTCCCTGGGGGAAGACCGAACAGTGGCTCATCTCGGTCCAGCACGACGATTCCGACGTTGACAGGTTCCTCGGCAACTTCGAGCGCTTCGCTCGAGCTGTGGCGGGCTAGAGCTCTCAAGCGCCTCGGACGGGGCAACGCCCGCAATTCCCATGACCGCCAGCACACTCTCTCAATCTCTTTGGCCCCAGAGCCGATACTCAGATAGTGGTCAATTCGGTGTACAACCCGCCTGTGCCAAGTGACGCCAACGCGGAGCTGTGCGCTCGTGGGAGCCGCCGATGCCAAACAACGGTCTTCGGTCGCGAGAGCGAGGAACTTACAGCAAAGAATCCCGACCGGGCTCGGCCGGGTACCGGATCGTGGCCGCAGACGGCCTTATGCTGTGGGCGTACGACCAGGCGATGCTCGTGTGTGGGAGCAATGGCGCTTCTCGGTTCTGGCAGGACGTGGTGATCGACATGAGCGAATCTCAGCGGGCCGTTGAGGCTCTGAGGGAAAGCGAAGCCCGCCTTCATTCGTTTCTTTCCTCTCTCGCTGACGTCGTGTTCGAGCTCGACGAGAATGGCACCTACCTCGGGATCTGGACCACAAATGACGCCCTGCTCGCAGCGCCCCGGAGTGAATTGCTCGGCCGGACACACCGGGAGGCCATCAGTGAGGAGATCGGCCTCGGTTTGGCCGAAGTCATTGGCCAGGTCTTCGAAACGGGTCGCCCGCAGATATGGGAATACTGCCTCGAGGTTCCGGCGGGCTTGCGGTGGTTTCAAGGCAGGCTCGCTCCACTCGCAGGCCTGCAAGGCTCTGCGAGAAGGATCTGCCTCCTGGTACAGGACATCACAGAGCAGAAGGTCGCCGAGCGGGAGATATCGAGGCTCCTATCTCGCGAGCAACTATTGAGCCGGTTGTCCGAAGCGCTGCCGATCGGTCTGTTCGAGATCGACATGGCCGGCCACGTCGCCTTCACCAACGATCTCATGCACACGATCGTTGGCGACCTGTCCGCGGAAACCGTGGAAGCACTGACGGCATCTGTCGTCGCAGAGGACCGACCGGTGTTCGAGGCGGCGCTCGCCGCGGTACTTGCCGATGAACCGGTCGACGACGTCGAAGTACGGCTTCGCTTCCCCGGAGCGGACGCGCCGCCGGCTTCCGGCACCGAGCGGGTGTGCGCGCTGAGCCTGCGCGCGCTCACTGACACGAGCGGCGTCGTGACTGGCGCCGTCGGATGTCTCAGCGATGTGACCGACCGTGCTCAACTTCACCGCGAGCTCGAGATGAGAGCGTCGGTCGACAAGCTCACTTCATGTCTGAATCGAGAGGCGTCGCTCGAGCTCGTCGAGCAGATGACCACTGCCCCAAAGGCGCCCGGTGAGGGAAGCGCCGTGATCTTCGTCGACCTCGACCGATTCAAGTCCGTGAACGACCGGTTCGGTCACGCGGCCGGTGACCGCCTTTTGGCCGCGGCCGGCGAGCGGCTTCGTGGCGCCGCGCGAAGAGGTGACGCCGTCGGTCGCGTTGGTGGCGACGAGTTCCTTGTGATCTGCCCGCGAGTCGAAAGCTCGGCTCAAGCAGTCAGGATCGCTGAGCGCGTCGCGGCGGCGACGACGGCCACGGTCGACGTCGGGCCCGATGTAGTCGAGCTGCGGACAAGCGTCGGCGTCGCGTGGACTGACGGAGCGCTCGGTGCCGACGCCTTTCTCGCTCAGGCCGACAGCGCGATGTACGAGTCGAAACGAACAGGTCGCCAAGGCGTGACGCTGTTCGCGGCGACCGGCCGTGACGCAGCTGCGACGCCGCCGTGACAACCGCCGCGAATCCGCCGGAGCACGTCGAGCTGAGCTGACGGCTCAAGGCATCGATGGCCAGATCATGAAGCCGTAGACGCGCAGGTGGCAGACCTGACGACTCATTCAGTCACCAGGAGCCAGGCGGCCGCCCTCGAGGAACTCCACGTACTGGTCCAAGCTGCACGGGCGAGCGAACAGGTACCCCTGTGCGTACTGGCACCCGAGGTCACGCAGTGCCGCGAGTTCCTCGGTGGTCTCGACGCCCTCGGCGACGACGCGGAGACCGAGCGCGTCACCGATCGCGATCACGGCTGCCACGAGGGTGGCATCGTAGGGGTCGGAGTCCAGGTCGGTGACGAAGGACCGATCGATCTTGAGCTCGTCGACCGGGAATCGACGCAGGTAGGCGAGCGAGGAATACCCGGTGCCGAAGTCGTCGATTGAAAGGCGCATCCCGATGGCCTGCAGCTCATGGAGCACCTTGGAGAAGTAGTCGACGTCTTCCATCAGCACGGACTCGGTGATCTCGAGGCAGAGCAGGCTTGGTTCGATGCCCGGTGCTGCAAGTAGTTTCTCCAAGGCGTGGGTGAACTCGTGGGACCGCAGTTGCACGGCTGAGACGTTGACCGACATCGTGCACGCTGCCTGTCGAGATCCCGGCCGGCTCCAACGTGCAAGTGATGTGCACGCCTGTTCGAGCACCCATTCGCCGATCGGGACGATCAGCCCGCACTCCTCGGCAACCGGGATGAAGTCCGCCGGGCCGATTGTCCCGCGATCGGGGTCGTGCCAGCGCAGGAGTGCTTCGCCACCGACGAAACGCTCCTCGGTCATTGACCACACGGGCTGGAAGACGAGCGCAAATTCGTGGTTGTCGAGTGCGCGACGCAGGCCCGCCTCGACGGTAGAGCGCCGTTCGGCTTCGGCCCGCAAAGTGTCGTCGAACACCTCGTAGCGTGCCCTGCCTCGATCCTTGGCACGGTACATCGCGAGGTCGGCGTCGCGCAGCAGCTTGTCGGCGTTCTCGGCTTCTGTGCCGGTGGCGATCCCGATCGACGCCGTCACGTGCACATCTTCGCCATCGATATCGAACGGGGCGGTGAACGAGCTCAGGATGTGGTCGGCGATCTTGATCGCATCGGCAGCGACGAGGAGCTTCTCGCACACGACGACGAACTCATCGCCGCTGAAACGGCTCACGGTGTCCTCAGCGCGCGAGCATTCCACCAACCTATTGGCGACGGCCATCAGCACGGAATCGCCGAAACCGTGGCCCCGCGTGTCGTTGAAGACCTTGAACCGGTCCAGGTCCACGAAGAGCACCGCAACCAGCCGATGTTCACGGGCAGCGCGTGACAGCCCGTGCTCGATCCGGTCCATTGCCAGCACCCGGTTGGGCAGCGCGGTGAGAGGATCGTGGAGGGCCTCGTGCTCGAGGCGCAGTTCGGCCGCCTTCCGGTCGCTGATGTCACGAGTGATGCCATCCACTCCGATGATCTCCCCGCCCGCGCCACGCACGACGTCGAGGCGCTGGCTGACCCAGAGTTTGGAGCCGTCCTTGCGCACGAGCTCGATGTCGACCGCCGCCCTGTCATGGCCCGAAAGCACCCGCGCCAGCCAGAGGTCACGAGCGGCGGAATCGATGAGACGGTCGAAGAGCTCAGGCTGGGCGTAGAACTCGTCCGGCGTGTACCCGGTGATGGCGAGGGACGCCGGGCTCACGAACTCGAAGCCGGGATCGGCGATCCGGTAGCGGAATATGAGGTCCTGCGAGTTCTCGGCGAGCAGGCGGAGCTGGCTCTCGACGCCCTGTGCCTTCACTTCGGCCTCGCGGCGGTCCGTGATGTCCTGCACGACGCCGATCGCCTCGACTGGCACCCCGCTCGCGTCGGCGACGACGTCCGCTGCTCCGACAACCCACCGTTGCGTGCCGTCCGGGCGCACGATCCGGTGCTCGAGCGCGTAGTGGCCCTCTTGGGCGATCGCTGAGAGCACTGCCGTTCGCACGCGCTCGAGATCGTCAGGGTGGACACGTTCGAAGTAGTCCGCCAGCGTCAGGTCAGGACGCTCGACGGTTCCGAAGATCCGGAACGTCTCTCTCGTGCAGAGCAGTGGTGCGTTCAGGGCGATCCCGCACGTCCACCCGCCGATCTGCCCGACGCGCTGGGCTTGTTCGAGCAGTGTCCGGCTCTCCACGAGCTCGCGCTCGCGCTGCCTGCGCTCTGTGATGTCGTGCAGGATCCCCGCCTCCCCGACGATCGAGCCGTCCGAGGCGAGGATCGGCGACAGGCTCATCGACACCTCGACATTCGTGCCGTCGCGCCTGGTCCGCACCGTCTCGTGGCGGCTCAGACGCTCCCCGGCCACCCCCTTGGCGAACACCCACCCGTGGTCCTCGAGAGCTTCTGGATTGAGGATCTCGCCATAAGGGCGACCAACCATCTCGGCGACGCTGTAGCCGTAGAGGCGTTCGGCGCCTCGGTTCCAGCTCGTCACGCACCCGTCCAAGTCGATGCTCACGATGGCATCCTCAGCGCTCTCCACGATCGAGGCGAGCAGCCCTTGAATCTCCTCCGAGCGTCGCCGACTCGCGAAGTCGCGAGCGATGCCCAAGGACCCGACGACGAGCCCGTCGGAGGAGCGAATCGGTGAGATCGTCAGCGTCACCTGCACCTCGGAGCCGTCCTTGTGAGCTCGTGCCGTCTCGAAGCGGTCGGTGTGCTCACCCCGGGCGAGTCGGGCCGTGATCGTCGAGAACTCCTCCCTCCGGGTCTCGGGCAGGATCATCTTGATGTGCTGGCCGATGGTCTCGGCCGCCGTCCAGCCCAACAGGCGTTCGGCTGCGAGGTTCCAGCCCACGATCGCGCCGTCGAGGCGGACCGCGTCGATCGCGTCTTCACTCGAGCCAACTACAGCTGCGAGGAGCTGCGCTGCCGAGAACTCCTCTGGCAAGCCGTCGAACTCCGCAAGTCGGCCGAAGGTCATCTCGCTCCACCACGATTCAGTTGTTCAGCCCTGAAGAGGCGGCGCCGCCCCCTGCCAAATGAGAGCCTACGGCACTTGACGCTCAGAACTTGGTCTATCGACGTCCGGTTGTCGGCTGAGGTCGGTCCTCGGCGTGACCGGTTCTGGCGGTGCGCCTGGGAGTTGCCCGACGCCAGCGGCGAGCATGGCCGAGTTGGGTATCTTGAGCTCTCCGTCATCGGTGCGCACTGTCACGTAGGTCAGGCTGACTTCGAGTACCCAGGCATCGAATATCCCGCCAAGCGCTCCTGAGCGGATCCGAACATGGTCGCCGACCTTGAAGGGCCTCGCGAGGAGGAGCACGAGCGCGGCAAAGACGTTTCCAAGGCTTTGCTGTGCCGCAATGCCGAGTACGACTCCGGCGAGTCCTGCACCGACAAGCAGTTGATCGATAGGCACGTCGAGCACTCCGAACACGGCGAAGACGACCACGATGTAGCCGATGCCGGTTGCAAGCAGCCGCACCGCGGCCCCGGCGGCCGCGATCGATCGCAGCGTGACGAGGTGGCCAAGGCCGGCGGCGATGCGCCGCGTGGCGATGACGCCGAAGACGAGGAGTATCGCTGCGCTGATCCAGGTGACATGTAGTGGGTCAAGCGCTGTTATCTTGAGCTTCTCGAGCTTGGGCCCGCCCACGAACGCTGCCAAAGCGATGAGCCCGGTGATGGTCCCGATCGTCCAGTTGTGCTCGCGAGCGCCCGTCATCTCCCTGACCGTCCAGTCACGACCATCTGTCCACGGTAGCGAGATCTGATCAGCGGAGCTCTTCGATCCGGAGCGGCAAGTTCACGAGGGTCGCGGTCACCCGAGCAGCCGGTGCCTGCACCTGGCACGCGACAGACCTTCGGCGAGCTGGTTGCAGGTACACACTGAGGTTCGCAGGTTTCCTCCTTCCCGGTGGGATCTCACCGAGGAGCTGTCGTGGCGCTGGATCCTCTTCGTCAACATCCCCATCGGGATCGTGAGCATGGTTGCTGGGTGGGCGTTCCTGCAAGGCAGCCGAGCCCGAGTCGCCCTCGGGCTTGCCGCCGAAGAGATGGCCTGGTTCGTGCCTCACGATGGGTTCGTGGCAAGTCGCCGCTCATGCGGCTCACGCTGTTGGTTCGAGGATCCATCTGGACCGCCAACGTCGTGATGTTGCTGCAGTCGGGCGCCTTGTTCGCGATGTGGTTCTTCGTTTTGCCGTACCTGCAGGAGTCGACGGGTACTCGCCGCACGAGGCGGGACTCGCCTCCGGTCTCGTCTACACGTCGCGCCAGATCGGTGGCGCGGTCGACCCGGCCGCGCTCGCGCCAGCTGCTGCGGCGCTCCTCGTGCCGGCTAGGCCGGCTGCGCTGCCCGTTCCGGCCCTCGCACCCGAGCCTGGTGTTGTTCGCGTGACGGAGCAGATCCTCCGGGTGAGCTTGACGAGTCGGCGCGGAAGGCGTCGATCATGTAGGCGGTGAACCGCCGCCACGTGTCGGGCGCCTCGTCGCGAGTTGCAGTCACAATTCCGGCGTTGGCGAAGAGCAACATGGGAACGTCGGCGGAGACGAAGTCGGAACGCAGTGTGCCTTGCCGTTGCGCTCGCTGGATGAGGTGCTCCAGGCTCTGTAGGGCTCGATTCCTGAGTTCGTCGACCGCGGAAGAGGCAGGGACCCTCATGGCGATCAAGTCCTTCAGCCCGGCGTCCGCGGCCTGCATCGCACAGATCTTGTTGATGAGCCAGCAGAAGCCGGTCCACGGGTCCGGGTTGTCCAGCGCGTGCTCGGCTGCGGCGGCGTAGTCGGCCATCTTTCGCTCGAAGCTGGCCGCGATGAGGTTGGCCCTGGAGGGGAAGCGTCGGTAGAGCGTGGCGATGCCCACACCGGCTCGCCGGGCGATCTTCTCGAGGGCCGCGTTCAGGCCCCACTCGGCAAACACCTCTTGGGCTGCGGTGACGATCCGTTCCCGGTTTCGTTCGGCGTCGGCCCGCAAGGTCGGCTGGTCCTGAGCGTCGGCCCCGGTGGTCGGCTCCGGGCTTGCGTGCGAACGGCCACGGTTCGGCATTTTGATCACCGCTTCAGCCTATCGGTAAGTGGAGGACAGCCTCCAGTTCCGTGTTAGCCTTCCAACAAAAATGGAGTACCACCTCCGCTTAAGAAGGTATCGCGTCGGGTACTCAGAATGGAGTTCGAGGAATGTCGGAAGAAGTGCCAGGTGCCGATCGGCCTCGAGCTGTGGGCGGAGGCGGCGTCCCGCCTCCAGGGGGGAGCCCCATGACTCGGATCCGGGTCGTCACTGACAGCGCCGCCGACCTCGACAAGGCAGTGGCCGCCGACCACGGTGTGAGCGTCGTGCACCTCGACGTCCGGCTCGGTGACTTCGGACCGGATGTCACCTCGACTTGGTCGCCCCAGGAGTTCTGGAAGAGATCTGCCGAAATCGTGCAGTTGCCCGAGACCTCGGCACCGTCGCCCGGGGCTTTCAAGGAGACGTTCTCTGCCCTGGCAGACGACGGCGCTGAAGGGATCGTCTGCGTCACGTTGTCGTCGAAGCTGTCCGCGACCTACCAGGCCGCTGTCATCGGGGCCGAGGGCGTGGCCGGTCGGATCCGAGTCCGTGTCGTCGACTCGCTGTTGGCGACGATGGCCGAGGGGCTCGTCGTGCTCGATGCCGTCACCGCCGCCGAAGCGGGCGGGGACCTCGAGGCCGTCGCGGCAGCGGCGATGGCGAGCCGCGATCGGGTGGGGCTTTACGGAGCAATCGACTCCCTGGACAATCTGCGAAAGGGCGGACGGCTCGGGTCGGCTCAGGCACTGCTCGGCGGTCTTCTCGAAATAAAGCCGGTTCTCGAGATCCGAGACGGCACCCTCGAGCTCGAGTCCCGCCCTCGGACTCGTTCTCGCTCCTTTGAGTACCTCGCCTCGAAGGCACGCGAGGCGGGAGATCTCGAGCGCCTTGTCGTCGTGCACGCCGCCGCCTCCGACGTCGACTCGTTCGTCGAGCTTCTCGCAGCCTCGTTCCCGAGGGAACGCATCAGTGTCGGTTGGCTCGGTCCTGTCATCGGGACGCACGTTGGCCAGGGCACGATCGCTGTGGCGGAGCAGCGCCGTTCGCCTTCGATGCGTTGACAACCAAGGCAAGGCCGGGCAGTTCCTCGACCGTCCCGAGAAGTGAGTGGTGGTGGCTGCAGTCTGCTACGGGGGCGGGGGCGGCTGGTTCGGGTCTATGAACGGCCCGGAGCCGGGCTTGACCGGGAAACCCAGGTTCACTGCCCGCTGCGCGTACTCCTCCCAGCTGAGCTCGCCGCGCGCGTACCGGATGCGCAGCTCGGTGAGCGCCGGGTCGACTCGCGGGTCGGAAGCGGGCCACGATCTGTCCTGAGAGCGCGAGCCCGGGAACCTCGACATCCGGACCAGGGCGACGACACCGAGTGCCAGCGCTGCGATCACCAGTGCGAGGAAGAGCCAACCGAAGACACCCGGGCCGTGGTGAAAGCCGTAGCCGTAGCGAAACACCATAGGAGACTCCATCGTGACGTGACTTGTGGCACCAGTAGAGCCGCCGCGTCTGAGAGAATCCTGTGAAGCTCGGCCAACCGGGTCACCTCACGCGGCGCCGTGTCCGACAACGTCGCCGGCGAGGTCCAGCGAGGCCCGGTCCGAAGTTCGAGGCTCTAGGTCGCGCCGGTGCCCGCGCGCATCTGTCGCACCGACGGGATGAAGAGGATGACCGCCACCGCCACGAGCAAGTAGGCGCTCCCGATGATGAAGACCGCGTGGATCCCGAGAACGGACGCGACCGGCCCGACGATCGCATAGCCGAGCGGCAGCAAGACGAGCGAGCCGAACCAGTCGTAGGCACTCACACGTGACAGCACCTCTCTGGGGACCTCCCGTTGCATCGTCGTTTGCCACTGCGTGTCGAAGATCGCGAAGGCCGCCCCACCTAGGAACGAGCCGATCACGATGACGGGCACCGGCGCGCGGTAGGCAAGCGAGAGAAGGGGATAGGGCCAGACGAGCAACGAGAGTGCCGCGGCGACAAGCGGCCGGCTGAAGCGCAGACGCAGCATCGCGACACCACCGAGGACAGCGCCGGCGCCTTCAGCACCGAGGATCGTCCCCCAGGCGGTCGCGCCGCCGAGCGACTCCTTCGAGATCACGGCGCCGAGGACGAGGTACGGCGCCATCATGGCCATGTTGGCGACCGAAAACGCCGCCACGATCGCCCAAAGCCAGGTTCGCGCCCAGAACTCGCGCCACCCGCGCCGAAGCTGGCCATAGAAGGAGTCCGACGTCGCCTCTGTGACCGGCCCGAGGCGAAGAGCTGCGAGCGAGCAGACGCTCAAGACGTACGAGAGAGCGTCTGCGAGGATCGCCCAACCGGGGCTGGCGGTCGCGACGATGACACCAGCGACCGATGGCCCGATGATCGCACCGATCGAGAACGTCAGCCCGTTCAGCGCGTTGGCTTGGGTCAGCCGCTCGCCGGAGACGATCTGGGGAATGAGCCCGGTGAGCGCCGGCATGAAGAACGCCGTGCCTGTTCCGACAAGAGCGGGGAGCAGCAGGAAGCCCCAGAAAGGTGGGTGGCCGAAGACGATCCAGGCGCCGAGAGCGGTCTCTGCCGAGGCGCGCAGGACGTCGGCACTGAGCATCACGCGCCGCCGGCCGAACCTGTCGCCCACGACGCCACCGACGAGCAGGAAGACCACGAGGGGAACCGTTTGGGCCGTCAGCACTGCGCCGACTTCGGACGCAGACGCATGGCGTAGCGCCAGCACTGCGAACGACAGCGCCACAGGCGTCATGCCGGTGCCGATCGCGGACGTCAACTGGCCGAGGAAGTAAAGGCGGAAATTGCGTTCGTGAAGGGCGCCCAGCCACTTCTCCCCGCGCATGGGCTCCGATGCTAAAGCCTGGTCTGACCACCTCGTAGTTGTCCGCCGGCGCCAGCCTGATCTGTGCGATCGTTTCTCGGTGCTGACGCGAGAGAGAGTCGACGCGGACCTCGACGCTTGTGTGCGACTGGCGCGGATGACCCACGAGCTCGACCGGTATCCGATGTCTCTCCCGGATGATCTCCGCAGGTTCATCGAGGTGCCAGATGCGCTGGCGGCGTGGGTGACTGAGCTGGACGGCGAGATCATCGGTCACGTGGCCCTTCGTTCACACAGCTCCGCTGCCGTCCTCGCCAGGGCGAGCGAGGCGCTGAAGGTGCCGCCCGATCGTCTGGGCGTCATCGCCCGGCTGCTGGTGTCTTCCCAACACCGACGACACGGAATCGGGCGATCCCTCCTCGAGCTCGCGTGCGGGGACGCCCGCGCGCGAGGACTCTGGCCGATCCTCGACGTTGTGACCTACCAGCACGCGGCGATCGCCTTGTACGACAAGTGCGGCTGGGTTCGAGCTGGTCAGGTCACGTCCCGATTCGGAGATGACGTCGTGCTCGAGGAATTCGTCTACCTCGGGCCTCGACTACCAGCGGGCTGATCTGCCGGCCGGCGCGTGCAGCGTGTCAAGCTTCCGGTTGGCGACGCCACCATGACATCCACGCCCGAGGAGGTCTGATGGCTCGTCTGCCACCTGCTCACGGGAGGAACCTGATTCCATGCGAAGGCCGGTCACCTCCGACGCTCGCGTGCACTTGATGAGTCGCCTTCCGGCGCCGAGACTTGCACACCACAAGGTCGCGCCCCAGACAGCCAAGGGGCCGGCGAACGACAAAGGGGAACACGATTCCTGAGTGCTCGGGCAGGGTCTCGTGAAGTACGCACGGCGGTTCAAGGGTCGCGGCGGTGCAGCACTCGACTCCAGGCTGCCGCCGGGCCAGTACGACATCGGTTCGGACTGGCCGGTGCTCACGGCCGAAGCGACGCCGAGCCTTGCGACTTCCTCGTGGGCCTTCGCCGTCGAAGGGCTGGTCCGACAGCCGGTGACATGGACATGGGACGAGATCCACGCCCTGCCCTCCGCAAGTTACGAAGGTGGCATCCATTGCGTGACGACGTGGTCGAAGTTCGGCGTGAGTTTCGGCGGGGTCTCGGTCGACACCCTGTTGGCCCATGCGGAGCCACTCCCGTCGGCGAGTCATGTGGTCGCCCACTCGCACACCGGATACACGGCGAGCCTCCCGCTCGGCGATGTCACCGGCGCCAAGGCATGGGTGGTGTGGGAGTACGCGGGGCTCCCGCTCGAGGTCGGCCACGGCGGCCCGGCCCGGTTGCTCGTGCCACACCTGTACTTCTGGAAGAGCGTGAAGTGGGTGGCCGGACTTCGGCTCGTGGACCACGATGAACCGGGCTTCTGGGAGGTGAACGGCTATCACGACCGCGGTGACCCCTGGCTCGAGCAGCGCTACCAGGGTGACTGAGCCGGACGCGCCCCCGCCCGGCCGCTGGCAGAGCGCGACGGTCGTACGGGTCACGAAGGAAACAGAGCGCGCGAAGACATTTCGCCTCATGCTCCCTGAGGTCTCGCGGCACCTCGCCGGGCAGCACTACGTGGTTCGGCTGACTGCGGCGGACGGCTATAGCGCCTCGCGGTCCTACTCGGTCGCATCACCTCCGGACGAGTCGGCGTACATCGAGCTCACCGTCGAGCGACTCGAGGACGGGGAGGTGTCCTCCTATATGCACGACGTGGTCGTCCCCGGTGACCAGCTCGAGGTGCGCGGCCCCGTTGGGGGCTGGTTCGTGTGGCGTGGTGACACCCCGGCCCTGCTTGTCGGCGGGGGATCAGGCATCGTGCCGCTCATGGCGATGCTGCGCCTGGCGCGGCGATCGGGTCGTTGCGACCTCGTCCGCCTCGTGGTCTCGGTTCGATGCCCGGACGAGCTCTGCTACGCCGAGGAGCTTCCCGGCCCGGAGACGACGGTCGTGTACACGCGTGAAGCGCCTTCGCTGGGGGCACGGCCACCCGGCCATCTCGGAGAGGAGGACCTTCGTAACGCCCTGCTGTCAGGGGCCACGGCGTATGTCTGCGGGTCCTCAGGCTTTGCCGACCACGTCACCGGGCTGCTCGCCCGCCTGGCGGTTCCCGCGAAGCGAATTCGCGTCGAGCGCTTCGGGCCGACCAACTGAACGGAGTACTGAATGCGCTCAGCCCTTGAGCAACTACGCATCGACATCCAGGAGCCCACAGAGGAGTTGCCGTCTGCTCTTCGCGTTTGATCGCCTGCTGAGGCCCGCGAATCACCGGCTCTTCAGGCAAAGCCGAACGACCGGGCCGAGAGGTCCGTCGCAGGCGCGAGTCAGCCGCCAATCATCGACATCGACCGCGCGGGGCGCAAGAAGGCCGGGTCATTGATGCCATGCCCGGCGCGCTTTGCCCACACCGCTTGGCGAACCAGCAGCGCGAGGTCGGCGTCGCTGCCGCCCGATCGCAGAAGGTCCCGCACAGGGTGCTCCTCATTGGCGAACAAGCAGTTGCGGATGGCCCCGTCCGCGGTGAGCCGGAGGCGGTTGCATGAGCCACAGAACGCGCGGGTCACGCTCGTGATGACACCGATCTCGCCGTAGCCGTCGACGAACCGGTAGCGATCCGCCGGCGCCGCGTCGAGAGCCCGTTCACTTGCGGGCTCGAGAGGCCAGACCGCGTTGATGCGCGCCAGGATCTCCTCGCCGGGCACGACCTTCGAGCGTTCCCATGTCTCGTCGGCGTCCAGGGGCATGAACTCGATGAACCGCACGACGCGGCCGGTGTCGCGGGCCAAGGCGGCAAGATCGACGATTTCGTCGTCGTTGATCCCGGCCATCACCACGACGTTGATCTTCACCGGTGTCAGGCCCGCCTGCTCGGCGGCGTCCATCGCCTCGAGCACCGTCGTGAGCACACCCCGACGGCGGATCTCGGCGAAGCGCTCCGGCTTCAGAGAGTCACAGCTGACGTTGACGCGCTTGAGGCCCGCCGCGGCGAGACTCGCTGCCAGGCGGGCAAGACCGGACCCGTTCGTGGTCATGGACAGATCGGAGAACCCGATTCGACCGAGCCGGGCCACGAGGTCGGTCACACTGGCCCGCACGAGCGGCTCGCCCCCGGTCAGACGCACAGAGTCGACTCCGAGACCGTACGCGACCAGGGCAATCCGTTCGATCTCCTCGAAGGTGAGGATCTCGGACCGGGGTACCCAGGCGACTCCTTCTTCAGGCATGCAGTAGACGCAACGGAGGTTGCAACGGTCGGTTACCGAGATACGGAGGTCTGTGTGGACGCGCCCGAACGAGTCGATGAGCGGACCGGTCGTCGGCATCGGGAGCGCCGCGGGGCGCTGCGATGAGATGCCGACCGGAACGGCTTTCATCGACTCGAGCCTCCCGGCCATCTGAAGTTCGATCTCCCCCTCCTCACACTGCCCGCAGAATTCGTGAGCTCGCACTTCTGCGGTGTGACCGAGCCTATCGAAGGGCGGGCCGAACGGTGCCGGCGGGCGCCGCCCTCGGGCGGTCGCAGGGCCTTCACGGTCAGCGCCGCTACGGTCCCACCGGGGCCGTGAGCCCAAGGCTGATGGCAAGTGTCACGATGACCGGGATCACGCTGAACAGCGCGCGACACCGGCAGTGTGCGGCGATCGCGCTCAGAGGTCCAGTCCGAGAGTGAACGTCGGCTTCGGGGAGGTGTCCGCGAGCCGGTGCTCGTCGCCGAGCTGGCGGATCGCCGTACCGGTGGCGAGGAACTCGGTGGCGTGCTCGCCCCAGACGTGGTTGAAGACCCCAACGGTGACACCAACTATGCCTGAGGCTCGCGCCTCGGCAGCCTCGGCCTGCATCCGGGAGAGGGCGAGCTCCCTGGCCTCGTAGATGCCCTGGGTGAACGTCGTCATCTCCTGGTTCTGACCGGTCTGGCGCAGCGCCTGGAAGGCCGACTGATGGGCGATGTGGTACACGCAGGTGCCGAGGACGAATGCCACCGGGACTGCTCCGGCGGCCAGCAGGCGGAAGAAGTCCTGAACCGACAGATCGGATGTGAATGCCCTGCCGTCCGGAGCGCGGTGTGCCCCAGAGGAACTGCCGGTGGCCTTGACGGCGGTTCCCGTCGCGATGAACTCGAGGACGTCCTGGCCCCACACGTAGGCCTGCATCCGCAGCTGGACACCCACTGTCCCGTCCGCGCCGAGGTGCTCGGCTTCGGCCTGCATGCGGGTCATGGCGAGCTCGCGGGCGTTGTACATGGCCTGTGTGAGCACCTGGAGCTCCTGGTTCTCGGACCACTTCCCGATCTGAAGGCCGATGTGGTAGATCGACGACCCGACCACGAAACCCAAAGGCTCGAAACCCGCCTCCCCGAGCAGCACGTACTCCGAGACGGACAGGTCGGAAGTGAACACTCCGGCCGGGTCCGCGCCGAAGGTATGGGCCAACCGGCCTCCCGCGGCCTCCGGTTCCCAACTGGAGCCTCCGGTGTCCGCAGACTTTCCGAAGAGGGGCATGTCGTCTCCTTTGCTCGGCCCGGTTGTCAGGGTGCCTTGCATCGCCGACGACCGGGCGGATCGGCGGTGGCCTGCTCGAGTTTCTCACGACTCATCCTGGAGCGTCCCGGCTCGAGCGTCGCCACCCGGGCTCCCGGGATCACTTCGGTGTTCCTGAAGAGCTCGAGACGGTCATCGCCGCCAGCGCCGGCCCGGTGCCTACGGGCGTGCCGCCAGGGTCGCCACCCCTTCGCCCGAGAGCTCCGCGTACGCCTGCCGGCGGCCGGTCATCGCCAGGATCAGCGAGACCAGGTTCCCGGTCACCTCGGGCCCGTCGCCGTTGGCCCACGCGGCGTCAGTGGCCTCGAGATGGAGGCCGGAAATGCGTCGTTTCGCGCCGATGAGGAGACTCGAGCTCTTGTAGAAGTCCGCGACCGTGACGAGCGTCTCCTCCGGGACATCGCGGTTGATGCCGAGTGGCCGACGCATGTCCTCGCCGTGGACCACGGCTTCCCCGAGCATCGCCGTCACCGGCCCCGGGGGATGGTTTCGCCGCAGCGCCCCGGACCGCATCTGGGCAGCGAGGCTGGAAGGGTCACCCGAGCTGCACCGCTTGGCATCGGCGTCGACCATCCTGTTGAAGCTGAAGCCCGCTTTGACAAGGTGGCCGAAGAACGATGCAAGCGACAGCTGGGTCGCCGCGATCAGGTGCCCAGCGACCTCGAGCACGTTCCAGCCCTCGCACCACGAGGGGCTCGCCCATTGCTCGGGCGTCAGCGACTCGAACAAGTCGCCGCATGCCTCGCGTTCGACCTGGATCTTTGGCCAGTCATCGCTCATTGCTCGCTCCCGTCGTCGTTTCGATCCCAGTCCCGATCACGCTCTACGATGTCGCGGCGGGCTACTCAGCTTGTCCGCTAGGCGCGAAAAGGCTGAACATGGCACCTTGTGGGTCGCTCAGCGTCGCCATCGGGCCGATCGGGGTCGGCATCGGACCGTTGACCACGTTGGCCCCGAGATCGCGTGCCTTGGCGAGCGCCGCGTCGATGTCCTCAACAGCGAAGTAGACGTGCCAGTGGTTCGGGATACCCTCCATCGGCGGTGGCATCGAGCCCGCGACCATGTCGTCGCCGACCTTGAACAATATGTAGGGACTTCCCCCCATGTCGCTCAGCTCGGAGGTGAGTCCGAGGACCTCGCCATAGAAGGCACAAGCAGCCTCGCCGTCGTCGGTCAGGAGCTCGTTCCAGATGAGCGTGCCCGGCTCGTTCACGAGCGACGCGCCGATGTGCCGTCTTGCCTGCCAGAGGCCGAAGGAAGCCCCGGTCGGGTCGGCCACCAATGACATCCGCCCGGCGTCCATGACGTCGGACGGCGGCACCAGGACCTGCCCGCCCGCGCCCTGCACGGCCTCGGTGGCGGCGTCGGCGTCATCGACTGCGAGGTAGGTGTTCCACATCGGCGGGACGCCCCGGGCGGACATGTCGGGTGACTGCAGATACAGGCCGGCCACGACTTCGCCATCTTTCAGTGCCATCGAATAGGGGGGTCCCCCGGGCATGGGCTGGTCGTCGAACTGCCAACCGAACAGTCCACCGTAGAAGGACTTCGCGGCATCCGTATCGGTCGTCTGGAGGTCCACCCAGCTGGGGGTGCCTTGTGCGTAAGCGGTTCGTTTGGGCATCGAGGTCTCTTTCCCGACTCTTCGGGGCTCCGGGACACGGAGCCTGTTGCGTCCGGGAGGAAGAATCTGTGTCGTGAGCGGCGCAGTCAGGCTTCGCGTCCGGTGAAGGCCACGAGGCGGGCCAGGTTATCGGCCTCCGGTCCGGCTTCGAGCTCGGCTGCGAAACTGTCACCGTCGCGCATCTGCGGCGCGATCAACGAACGCCCGCGTTCGAGGACATAACCGCTCAGCCTGTCGTCGACTGCCACAGCCTGGGCTGTGGCCTGGGCGAAGTCCCAGGCATGCACGAGGAACTCCATACAGAGGATGTCGGCCACGGCCGCGGCCGGCATCTCGGATCGGCCGAGATTGACGGTGCCGTCCAGGCCCCGCTTGCGCCACGCCTCGAGCGTCGCTTGAGCGGCATCTGCGACCCGGACTTCGGCGGGTCCGGTCTCCGAGTCCGGCATGGTCGCGCCGCCGGCCGCGCCGAGGAAGCGGAGCGACCCGACCAAGTGCTCCACGAGATCATCGACGGTAAACTTGGCGCACGGCGTTTGAGCGCTCCCATGCTCGGGCCTGAGCCCGCGGAGAACGGCCTGGCAGACGGCGAGTGAGGCCTCCGCCGCTGTGAGAGGGTCACCCGGTTCTGACGCGGCCCATTCGTCGGCACCCGCGTCGCCGCGCTCCGCTGCTGCGACGAGGCGCTCACCGTAGTGGTTCCAGCCTTCGAGGTGGCCGGCAGCCTGCTCGGGCGTCAGGCCACTGTGGACCAGGCGCACGTTTGTCCCACCCTCTGCCGGTTCGAGAGTGATCGTCACCGTCGAGGCGCCCGGTGCCAGGTCGTCGGAATCCTCCCAGCCCCAGGTGAACACGATCCGCTTGCCGGCCTCGACTTCGGTGATCGTGCCGGACGCGGTGTGCCCGGGATTGATCGTCCACCGGTATTGGCCACCTGCCCGCAACTCGACGCGGGCCGTGACCGCTTGCCACCGTCGCAGGCGTTCCGGCTCGGTCAAGAGAGCGAAGGTCGCCTCTGGGTCCAGTGGCACCAGCACGGACTTCTCTGCGGTCATGCTGTCATCTCCTCTTTCAGGTGGGCGGGCAGCGGCAAGCTGCTCGAGCTCGTGGGTCCAGAACACGTCGAGTGCGTCGTGCAGCGCGGCCATTCCCTCCGGATCGAGCCGGTAGTAGCGGAACCGGCCCTCTTGGCGAGCTTGTACCAGCCCCGCATCGGACAACACCCCCAGATGCTGCGAAATGGCCGATCGCGTGACTCCGAACTGAGTTGCGAGCCGGCTCACCGGCTGCTCGCCTGCCGACAGCAACTCGAGGAGTCGCCGCCGGTTGGGCTCGGCAAGGATCGCCACCAGATCGGGCACGATATTACGTTAGCGGATACTAACACGTCATGTGGCCGGTCGCGCAAGGGGCAATTCCGGTGTCCACGGCGATGGAGCACGGCATCCGAGTAGCTTCTGCCAACAAGTTCACGAGGAGGCGGTTGCGGTGCGGATGTCGAGGCTGTTCGGTGAGACGTTGCGGGAGGCACCAGCCGGGATCGAGTCGCCCGGTCACCAGTTCCTCCTGCGGGCGGGCTATGTCCGCCAGCTTGGGCAGGGCATCTTCTCCTACCTCCCGCTCGGCTGGCAGGCAATGATGCACATCGAGCAGATCCTCCGCGAGGAGCTCACGGCCATCGGGGGCGTGGAGGTGTCGCTGCCCGTCGTGCATCCTGCAGAGCTCTGGCAGCAGAGCGGCAGGTATCAGAAGATCGGCGCCGAGCTCACGCGCTTTCAGGATCGGCGGGACAGGGACATGGTGCTCGCCATGACCCATGAGGAGGTGGTCGCCAGCCTTGCCGCGGGCGAGATCAGCTCGTACCGCCAGCTCCCGAGACTCGTCTTCCAGATCCAGATCAAGTGGCGCGACGATCCCCGTCCACGGGCCGGGATGATCCGCGCCCGCGAGTTCACGATGAAGGACTCCTACAGCCTCGATCTCGACGAGGCGGGCCTGGACACCCAGTACCGGGCGCACTACGAGGCGTACTTCAAGATCTTCACCCGATGCGGCTTGCCAGTGGTCGCCGTCGGCGCTGACGTCGGCATCATGGGAGGCAGCGGGGCGCACGAGTTCATGTACTTGACGCCGCTAGGCGAGGACACGCTCGTGCTGTGCGACAGCTGCGGGTACGCGCAGAACCGTCAGGTGGCGACCTCTCGTAAGGCGGCGGCAGAGCCGGAGGAGCTTCGCGAGGTCTGTCGCGTCGAGACGCCGCACGCGACGACGATCGAGGAGCTCGCGGCGCTGCTGGAGGTGGCGAGGGCCCGGACGGCAAAGATCGTGTTTCTCGCGGCGGAGCACCGCAGCGAGGACGGCCATCCTGTCCTTCGCCTGATCGTGGCGGTCGTCCGGGGCGACACAGACCTGAACGAGGCCAAGCTCGCCAACCTTCTCGGGGGGGCCGAGCTGCGTCCCATGACTCTCGACGAGATCTCAGCCATTGGCGCCACCGCCGGATTCGCTTCGCCGATCGGGCTGACCGGCGGCGAGGTCATTGCCGACGAGCTCGTGATGTCGTCGCCGAACCTGGTAGCCGGAGCGAACGAGGAGGGCTGGCACCTGCTCGACACCAACGCGGGACGGGACTGGCGGCCCGAGGTCGTGGCCGACATCGTTGCCGCCGACGACGGCGACGGGTGCTCGGTGTGCGGCAGTCCGTTGCGCACCGAGCGTGGTGTCGAGGTCGGCAACATCTTCAAGCTCGGCACCCGGTTCGCGGATGCTTTCGGGGCGACCTATCTCGACCCGGACGGGAACGCCAAGCCGATAGTGATGGGCTCGTACGGGATCGGCGTGGGCCGCCTCCTTGCTTGCATCGCCGAGGAGCACCATGACGAACGGGGTCTGCGGCTCCCCGTCTCCATCGCCCCGTACCCGGTGCACCTGACGGTGTTGCGGGGAGCGGACTCGGCGGCGGGCGAAGTGGCCGAGAGGGTCTACGGCTTGATCGAGGCCACCGGCATCGGCGTGCTCTTCGACGACCGGGGCGAGCGTCCCGGTGTCCAGTTCGCCGACGCGGACCTCATCGGGCTTCCTCTGCGCCTGACCGTAAGCGAGCGCTCGCTCAAAGCGGGCGGCATCGAGCTGAAGCGGCGCGACGCGGCCGAGGCGCGGATTGTCGCGGAGGGCGCGCTGGTCTCAGAAGTCCGAGCTGAGCTTGACGCTTGCGAGTGAGGCCGGACCGGGCTGGGCGACGGTGCCCGGGCTCGTCAGCTTGGAAGGACGGTGCCATGACAGCACTGGGTGAGGCCGATGCGCGCCACTTGCGGGCCGCCTTCGAGGTCGCCACCCGCGCGCGAGCGGAGGGCAACCTCCCCTTTGGGTGTCTCCTGGTCGACGGTGCCGGCAATGTCGTGATCGAGCAGGAGAACGCCGGTCTGGTTCCGTCGCGGGACGCGACCGCGCATGCAGAGACGGTGGCCGCCAGCCGGGCCGCCCGGCGCTACGAGCCGCAAGAGTTGGCGAATTTCACTTTGTACGCGAGCGCGGAGCCGTGCGCCATGTGTGCGGGCGCCATCTACTGGGCCGGGATCGGGCGCGTGGTCTTCGGGCTGAGCGAGCACGACCTGAAGGGTCTCACGGGCAATCACCCGGACAACCCGACGATGGACCTGCCCTGCCGGGAGGTCTTTGCCAGTGGCCAGCGCAGCGTCGAAGTTCTCGGGCCGGAACTGGTCGAGGAGGCACTCGAGGTCTTTGCCGGATACTGGGGCTGAGCGACAGCGAGCCTGGCAGGCCCGCCCTCAGGCCTGCATGGCGGCGATACGTGCCTGCTGAGCAGCCGCGAGGCGCGTGAGCCCTGCGAGGTTCCTGCTCATCTTCTCGCGTGCCTGGTCGGCCTCGGCGCTCAGGTCCTCGAGGTCGAAGATTCGCCAATAGCTGAGCGTCGGCTTCACGACTGCGTCGAGGAACTGTTGCGCCCCGAAGATACCCGCGAGGGCGATGGCCTCTTCGTGCCGGGTGAAGCCAGGGATGCCCGTCCCCGGCATCTTGAAGTTCCGGAGCTCGCTTTGGATAGCCATCATCATCGTCGACGGGTCGATCTCGAGGGCTGCGAGGACGAGATCGCGGTAGAAGGCATGGTGGAGGCCCTCGTCGCCGGCGATCTTGGACATGATCTTCTTGCCCCGCCGGGTCTTGTCCAAGGCCTGGCCGGTGTTGCGATGGGCGACCTGAGTGGCGAGCTCCTGAAAGCTCACGTAGGCGATCATCTCTGCAACGCTGTCGCTCTCGGGGACCTGACCTTTGGACATCTGGGCCATCCGGTCGTCCTCCAAGCGGTAGGGATCGATCGCCCGCGTGGCGAGGATCCAGTCCCGGATGGCCGCCGAGTGGCGCCATTCCTCCGCGGTCCAGCGCCGGCTCCACTCCCGCAGCGGATGGTCCTCTTTGATGGGCGACAGGAGGGTGTGGGTGTAGTAGGGGAGGTTGTCCTCAGTCAGGACGTTGACGATGATCGCGCTTTGCACACCTTGAGAGAGGGGGTATTGCTGAGCGTTCCAGGCCTCCTCGGCGAAGTCGGTGGCGTCGCCCCACGGGATGTCCTCGAACGGGTACCACTCCTTGGAGACAGAGAGATGGCGGTTGAACAAGCCGGCGGCGGGGCCGGCGAGCTCCTCTACGAGGGCACAATCCTTGGCCGGGTTCACTGTGAGACTTCCCATGTCGTGTCCTTTGCTGTGATGCAGGTGTACCCCGCAGGAATCGAAGGGAACCTGGGTCTGTTGGCCGAGCGTCAACTCCTCGAACTCGTTGAAGACAAGCGCCTGGCTGAAACCCCGGGGTTGGGGGATTGTAGGCCCCTGCGGGTCCCGCGGGTAGCCAGGCGCTCCTGAGCTGGTCGTTGCGGCCCGTGACTACGCCGCGAGCACGGCCATTTCGCCTTGCGGACAGCCGGAGGTCACCCGGGACGATCGTCCTGCTTGCGCGACCGGTTGAGGAGGGCTTTCAGCTCGTCGAGCAACTCGTTTGCGGCATCTGTCGGCACCTCGAGCTCGAGGCGGGTGCCGCGGCGGGTTCCCGTCACGACTCCCGCTTCGCGGAGAATTCTCATGTGGTTGCTCACGGTGGGCTGCGCAAGATCGAAGGACCTCGCTATCTCGCCGACTGTCATCGGTCCCGTTGCGAGGGTTTGGACGATCGCGAGCCGTGTGGGGTCGGCGAATGCCTTGAGCCGCTTTGCCAGCAGGTCGGTTCTTGCCCGAGTGCTCGAGTCGGTGGTCGCGGCGTGAACTCCCACCAGGATCCCGCTTGGAAGATCGAACAGGAGGCCCTGTCCGGAGAAGAAGCTCGGAGCGATCGTGACGGCACTTCCCCTCGGCAGCCGCTCGATCAGCCCCGGTAGATGCTCAGAGAGGTGCTCGGAGTCGGCTACCACCAGGTCGACCCATCTTGCGCCTCGTTCGAGCCGGCGCCGGTATCGCTCGACCGCGACATCGACGAGGCGCCGGCCTTGGCTCTCCCAGGTCTCGTTCACCTCAGCCCACAGCTCGCGGAGCAGTCGGACGTAGTCCCGGCGCAAGGGGGGAGAACGGCGGAGCCGGTCGAGGCGCTGCAGGAACACCGCGCGATCAGATTCGTCCTCGGAGCCAAGTGGCAGCTCTTTCGGGCTATCGATGGCGGCCTGCGCGACTCCGGCAAGCAACTCCTCGATCTCCACGCTGCCGATGAGCTGTGCCTGGTCGGCCAGCACAAGCTGTTCTCCGAAGTCGGCCACGCCATCGGCCCAGAACGAGCGCACGCGTTCCTCCAGGCCGTTCGGGCTCTCATAGAGCGCTTCGAGACCAGGGCGGTGCGCGCGGAGCTGTTCGCGCTTCGCGGCGAGCAGCACCCAGGACAGCTCGACCGCGATCGACGGCCCGATGGCGATCGTCGCGTCAGCTGCCTCTGTCTTTTGCTCCAACAGTTGCATAGCTAGATAACTATATCAGAACATAGTTGAAAAGCAAACAAAGACGAAGTAAGATCATCAGAGAGGCAGGACAGGAAGTTCGGCCGGAACGATCGCCGGAAGGAGGGACACCTCATGATCAACCCGATGAACACCAAGCAGCTCGTGGACCTGCACACCCGGGACCTGGAGCGGCTCGTCGAGCCTCGCGGATGGCAGGAGGCCCGCCGACGGGCATCGGCTTCTTTGCGGCATCGGCGCATGGATCGGGACGCTCGGGCCCGCTGAGTCGCCTCGGGCGCGCCGCGCGCCGTGAGCTCACCCGCCTCCATCCTCGGGAGCTGGGGCGGTGCCCAGTGGAGCACTCTCGCCGTACCGGTTGATGACGTGAACGTCGACTCCCGACTGGCGCGCGAAGCGCAGCACGCGCTGGACGACCGAGGACCTGCTCGTGAGCTGCCCCCATCTGGACCTGCGGGGCGCCCCCAGCACGATCTGGGTGATCTGGTTCTCCTTGGCGAAGTGGACCAGCGCCGGGGCTGGGTCGTCCGAGACGATGTCGTGCCAGGTCGCCCCCAAGTCATCTGAGAGGTGCTTGATGGCTTCGAGCGCCTGCTTGGGGACCGGGCGCGAGCCATCGTCGCCCACCACGTAGACAGCCTGCAGGTCTGCGTGCGCCCGTAACGCGATCCGGGCCGCACGGCGGAGGACAGCATCAGTTCCCGGTGCAGCGGTGACGACCACCATGATGCGCTCGGCGGTGTCCCAGACGATGTCGGGGTGCCGGGCGACGAGGAACCCGAGCAGCTCCTCTTCGGTCTCATCGGCGACAAAACGAAGTGCGAGCTCGCGCAAGGCCACGAGGTTCTGATAACGGAAGAAGCTGGTGAGGGCACCGGGGATCTTCTCGGGAGGATATACGTTGCCATGCAGCATGCGGCGGCGCAGCTGCTCGGGGGACGAGTCGATCAGCTCGAGCTGGTCGGCCCTGCGCACCACCCAGTCGGGAACCCGCTCGCGAACAGCCACGCCGGTGATCTGCTGCACCGCGTCCGCAACGCTTTCGAGGTGTTGGACGTTGACCGTGCTGACTACCCCGATCCCCGAATCGAGGATCTCGAGCACGTCCTGCCAACGCTTGGGATGCGGCCCGGAGCCCGGCACGTTCGTGTGGGCGAGCTCGTCGATGAGAGCGACTTCGGGCTTGCGGGCAAGGACCGCCTCGAGGTCCATCTCCTCAAAGGTCGTACCCCGGTACTCGACGACCTTGCGAGGGACGATCGGGAGGTCGCGTAACTGCTGAGCCGTGTGCTCCCGGCCATGGGTCTCGACGAATCCGATGACCACGTCCGAGCCTCGCTTGTAGCGGCGCCAGCCCTCGTCGAGCATGGCCCAGGTCTTGCCGACGCCGGCTACAGCTCCGAAGTAGACACGGAACTTCCCCGTTGGCTCAACACCTTGATCGGCCTTTTGGGTCGTGTCGCTGAATTCGCCGTCCCTACTCACCGTTCGATCCCCACTGCCCCACCCTCACTTCCATCTGGGCCCCTGGCTGACGAGGCTAGCTTTGGCAAGGTCAGGCGAACCTGAAGTTCCGCCTGGCAGGGCCGACGCGTCTGCGGCACGGCGTCTACTCCATCTTGGCGAGGGCCTCGTTCAGCTGTAGGACGTCGATGTAATCCGAGCCCAGGAAACCGAACTGGGCGGAGTTGGTCTCACGGGTGACGAGCTGGTCCAGCACCTTCGGAGAAAGTCCGGTGGCCTTTGACACCATGGGCACTTCGGCGTGGGCATCGGCCGGCGTGATATCGGGGTCGAGCCCGCTTCCAGAGGTGGTGACCAGGTCCGGCGTCGGGTTGACGCCCATCTTGTGCCAATAGGTGATCAGCTCTTCGGTGTAGGTTTCGAGCTTCCTGGACCGAGGGCCGAGGTTGGTAGCGCCCGAGTCGCCGCTCTTGCCGTTCGCGACGAGCGGGTTGTCCCCGGTGCCCGCGTACGGCCCGAAGTCGTCGGGGCGGCCGTGGAAGAACTTCGGGCTGGTCCAGTTCTGGCCGATCAGCGTCGAGCCGTTCGCCGTGATCGAGCCGTCGGCCTGGTGCTTGAAGAGGACCTGGGAGACGCCAGTCCCGACCAAGGGGTACAGCAGGCCGAAGAACACGAGGCAGAACAGAGCGAGGACAATTGATCGCCGTATTTGGGTAAGCATCAGTACGCCTTCAGTGCGGTCAGGATCAGGTCGATCAGCTTGATGAAGATGAAGGGCGCGATGATGCCGCCCACTGCATAGATGTAGACGTTGCGTCGCAGGATCGCAGCCGCGCTGGCGGCCCGGAACTTCACCCCGCGCAGTGCAAGGGGGATGAGGGCGATGATGACGAGCGCGTTGAAGATCACTGCGGACAACACCGCACTTTGCGGGCTGTGCAGTTTCATGATGTTGAGCGCTTTGAGTTGCGGGTAGGTAGCGACGAACAGAGCCGGGATGATGGCGAAGTACTTTGCCACGTCGTTCGCGATCGAGAATGTCGTGAGCGCTCCACGGGTGATGAGCAATTGCTTCCCGATCTCGACGATCTCGAGGAGCTTGGTCGGGTTGGAGTCGAGGTCGACCATGTTGCCCGCTTCCTTGGCAGCAGTCGTGCCCGAGTTCATCGCCACGCCGACGTCAGCTTGTGCGAGCGCCGGGGCGTCGTTCGTGCCGTCGCCGGTCATCGCGATGAGCTTGCCGCCTTCCTGCTCGGACTTGATGAGGGCCAACTTCGTCTCGGGTGTCGCCTCTGCGAGGTAGTCGTCGACCCCGGCCTCCTGCGCGATGGCTGCGGCGGTCAGGGGGTTGTCGCCCGTGACCATCACCGTGCGGATGCCCATGGCACGCATCTCGTCGAAACGCTCACGTATGCCCTGTTTGACCACGTCCTTCAACTCGATGACGCCGATGATCCGCAAGCCGTCGGAGACCGCGAGCGGTGTCGATCCGGCCCGCGAGATGCGCTCGACAACTGCGTCGAGGTCACCGGGGATCGACCCACCCAGCTCGGTGACCCAACGCTTGACCGAGTCGGCCGCGCCCTTGCGGATCTGCCGGTCTCCGAGGTCGAGACCAGACATTCGCGTGGTGGCCGTGAAGGGGACGAATCTGTGGTCCCCACCGAGCTCCCGGGCGCGGATGTCGAAGCGCTCCTTGGCGAGCACGACGATCGAGCGTCCTTCCGGAGTTTCGTCGGCGAGCGATGCCAACTGCGCGGCGTCGGCCACTTCCTGCTCGGTGTGACCGCCGACGGGACAAAAGGCCGACGCCATGCGGTTGCCGAGCGTGATCGTGCCGGTCTTGTCCAAGAGCAGCGTCTGTGTGTCCCCGGCCGCCTCCACCGCCCGGCCGCTCATGGCCAGCACATTGCGCTGAACGAGCCGGTCCATACCGGCGATGCCGATCGCGGACAGCAGCGCGCCGATGGTCGTCGGGATGAGGCAGACCAGCAGCGACACGAGGATCACCACTGATACCGTCGCCCCCGCGTAGTGGCCGAAAGGCTGGAGCGTGACAACTACCGGCAGGAAGACGATGGTGAGCACGGCCAGGAGGATTGTGAGAGCGAGCTCGTTGGGCGTCTTCTGGCGGTTGGCGCCCTCCACGAGGGTGATCATGCGATCCAGGAAGGTTTGCCCCGGTTCCGCGGTGACTCTGACCACGATCCGGTCGGACAGCACTTTCGTGCCGCCGGTGACGGCCGACCGGTCGCCGCCGGACTCCCGGATGACCGGGGCCGACTCGCCGGTGATCGCCGATTCGTCGACCGATGCGATGCCTTCGGTGATCTCTCCGTCGGAGGGGATCAGGTCACCGGCCTCGCAGACCACAAGGTCACCCTTGGCGAGCGCCGCGGCGGCGACCAACTGCTCGGTGCCGTTCGGCAACAGCCGGCGCGCCTCGGTCTCCGAACGCATCCTGCGCAGCGTGTCGGCTTGGGCCTTGCCACGGCCCTCAGCCATGGCTTCGGCGAAGTTGGCGAAGATGAGGGTCAGAAACAGCCAGATCGTGATGGACCAGTCGAACAAACCCGGATGCGCGATTGACTCGATGAAGGTGACCACCGTGCCGACGAGAACCACGAACATCACAGGGTTGCGGACCTGCACCCGGGGGTCGAGCTTCCTGAACGAGCCAATGATCGCCTGGCCGAGTATCTCCCGGTCGAAGAGGCTTCGCGCCTGGGCCACGCCATGTGGCCCGGTTTGGGGCGCAGCCGGGACATCGACCGCAGTGGCGGAGCTCGCGCCGAGGCGGGGATCGGTTGAGTCGTTCATGTGGGAGGGCTCCATCAGAAGAACTTGCTGTGGATGAGCTGCTCGACGATCGGGCCGAGCGAGACGGCGGGAAAGAAGGTGAGGCCACCGATGATCAGGATGACGCCGATCACGAGCCCGACGAACATGCCGTTGTCGGTTCTGAAGGTGCCGAGGGACTCTGCGACGGCACCCTTTTTCGCCAGTGATCCTGCCAGTGCGAGTGCCGGGATCATGATGCCGAAGCGTCCGACGAGCATGTCGATGCTCCCTATGACGTTGTAGAACTGCGTGTTGCCCGTAAGGCCTGCGAACGCCGAGCCGTTGTTGTTGGCCTGAGAGACCAGGGCGTAGAGGATCTCGGTGAACCCGTGCGGTCCACCATTTAGCGGGCCCGCACGGCCCTCGGCGACCGAGACGGCGATACCGGCCAGGATGAGAACGATGATCGGCATGACAAGAGCGCCCAAGCCCGCCAGCTTCACTTCCTTGGCCTGGATTTTCTTACGGATGTACTCCGGCGTTCGCCCGATCATCAACCCGCCGATGAACACCGCGATGATGGCGTAGATGAGGATCGTGTATAGGCCGCTGCCGTCGCCTCCCGGTGAGACCTCGCCGAGCATCATGCCGGTTATCAGCCCGAAGCCGCCCATTGCGGTGTAGGAGTCGTTGGATCCGTCGACGCTGCCGGTCGAGGTCTGCGTCGACGCGATGTCGTAGAGGGCCGACTGGGTGCCGCCGAAGCGGGCTTCTTTGCCTTCCATGTTGCCGGTGGGCTGGCTCTTGATGCCCGCCGCGGCGACCGCAGGGTTCCCGACGTGCTCGGAGTAGGAGGAGAAGCCGACCCAGGCGCTGAAGAGGATCACCATGGCGGCCAGCAACGCAACGCCCTGGCGGATGCTTCCTACCATCTTGCCGAAGGTGTAGGTGAGGGAGAAGCCGACGCATAACAGCAAGACGATCGAGATGAAGTTGGTGAGCCCTGTCGGGTTCTCGAAGGGGTGCGCGCCGTTTGCATTGAAGAACCCGCCACCGTTGGTACCGAGCTCCTTGATGACCTCCATGAAGCCGACCGGGCCGAGGGCGATTACCTGGGTCATGTTGTTCAAGATGTCGTGGATGTGCACGGGGCCGCTCAGGGTCTGAACAGCGCCCTGGCCGACGAAGATGAGCCCGAAGACGAAGGCGATGGGCAGCTCGATGTAGAGCAAGCAGCGCGTGATGTCCACCCAGAAGTTGCCGATCGTCGGAGAGTTGCGGCGTGCGAAGCCGCGCACTAGGGCGATGGCCACAGCGACTCCCACGGCCATGCTCACGAACTGCTGAACAGTGAGAGCGGCCATCTGCGACATGTACGTCATCGTCGACTCGCCGTCATAGTTCTGCCAGTTCGTGTTCGTTACGAACGAGACTGCCGTGTTATACGACAAGGCGGGTGACACGGCCCCGAGGTGCTGCGGGTTGAGAGGAAGCGAGCCCTGGGTCCGGATGATCAAGTAGGTGAGGAGGATCGACACAGCGGAGAAGACGATCAGGGAGCCGGCGTAACGCTTCCAACTCTGTTCCTGTTCGGGACTGGTGCCGAGGGCCGCGTACACGGGGCGTTCGAGCCAGCCGAGCCAGTGCACCCGGCCCTCGAAGACAGCGGCCATGTACGAGCCGAGGAATCGCCACGCGAGGCCCAACACCACCACGAGGGCGACGAGCGTCCAGAAGAATTGCATCAGAACCACTCCGGCTTGAACATGGCGATGCCGAGGTAGATGAACACCAGCACCGAGACGACGAGCAGCACGACCTGGACGGCGGTCATACCCGTTCCAGTGCCCAGATCAAGCCGAAGAAGACGAGCACGAACGCCAACGTGCCCAGTACTGCAAGAAGATCAGCCATGCAGCCAGCATGGAGCGAGCCGCGTCAACAGGACGTAAATTTCTCGGCGCGAACCGTTAACAATTCATAAACAGGCAGTTCGGCTGTCGTCAGTCAGCCGGTGACTGTGCCACGAGGTGGAGCGGCTCGTCTTCGACGACCAGGCCACCAACGGCCGCCCGGCTGGCGTCAACCGGGCGTGCGCACAACAGAGAGCCCTTGCCCTGGCGGATCTCGATCGGCTGTTCGAGCAGTGCCGTGAGCAGGAGAGCCGCCGAACCGGTTGCTTCATCTTCGGCGATCCCGAAACGGGGCGCGAAACAGCGCACCCGCAGGACTCCGGTCTCGATGAAGGCCCAGCAGACGACGTGATCGTGGTCGGGCTGCAGAGGCCCGGAGAGGCCCTCAATCGCGGCCGGCGAGCCCAGCTGGACGAGCGTCCAGTCCGGCAAGGTGCCGAGCGGCGCCTCGATCCATGTTCTGTCGTTCGCATCGGCCCAAGAGCGCACCAGCCCGCCCGGAGGCCGCAGCTCGAGCACCGTTGGGGCGGCGGGCTCGCCCAGGAGGAGCCAGGCGGCGCCGACGAGCGGATGGCCAGCGAGCGGGAGCTCGGCAGCTGGCGTGAAGACGCGCAACTCGCCTGTGGCGTAGTCGTCGATGAAGATCGTCTCGCTGAACCCGAGCTCGTGCGCGACGCGTTGTCGGTCGTCCTGGTCGACCAGCGCACCGTCGATCACTCCGAGTGCGTTGCCGTGGCGGCCGGTCTCGTCGGTGAACACACGAAGCACCCGCACAGCTGTCTCGTGATGATCGGTCATGGCGGCGGCCTAGCGCTCAGAATCGGGCCCGGCACGATCCGGCCGGTTCGAGACAAGAGCGAAACGGAGTCCGGACCAGGTCTCGTCTGTTGCCGCGATCTTGAAGTCGACGAGCCCGTTCGCGAGCCCGGCGGCCGAGCGCATGAACCAGAGCGTCACTTTGGTCTGCCCGCGGACCGATCGCCGTGGCGCGACGCCTGGCGTCAGATCCAGGATCATGAAACCCGAAGGGGCGCCCACGAGAGCACCGTAGAGGCTTCGAGGTCGTCCTTGCACCGGCTGCGCTGCCGGCCATCTTCCCGGCCGTCGAGCGCGACGCCAATCGTTGCATCGACGGGGACGTGGTCGACAACACCCCGTTGTCGGCGGCGCCGGCCGCAGGTGCGCGGTGGATCCATGTCCTTGTGTGCGGCGGTGTCAACTCCGGTCCGATCGAATACGGGCGACCTTGTGAGGCCTTGCTCGTCGCTTTCGGGTCGTCGATACGCGCGTGACTTCGCCCGGACCTTGCCACTGTTCCGGCCGACGTCGACGTCATCGTCTTGGAGCAGTCCGGTGTCAAGGAGATCCTGTGGCAGGGCTTCTCTCATACCGAGGAGCTGCTCGAGAGTGGTCAGCAGACGCGCGGGCCGTGCTCGACCGGGTCGAGGGGTAGATCGCTGAACGACGTGGGACGCGCCCGGGCACGAGATCGTGGTCCCAGACGAGCGGGTACCCGCCGCTCACGAGAAGAAAGCCTCATGCTGAGAGCTCATCGTGACGCAGCTGGAGTGGCTTGTTGCACCGCTGCCGGCAATCGCAGCGGGCTAGGACGGCTCTCCGGCCGAGGATGCCTCGGTCCCGGTGCTCGCGCCTGCACCCGCTACCGCGGCGCGCGCTTGCATCTCCGCCGGCGTGCGCAAGAGGTGCTCGCGGTAGTAGACGAGCTCGGCGACGCTTTCGCGGATGTCGTCGAGTGCCCGGTGCGCGGTCATCTTCTGGGGTCGCGCCGCGTACAGGTCGTGATACCAGCGCTTGCAAAGCTCCTTCACGGTGGAGACGTCGATCGTGCGGTAGTGGAAGTACTCGTCGAGGGCCGGCATGTAGTGCCTCAGGAAACGACGGTCCATCGCGATCGAATTCCCGCACAGCGGAACTACGCCCGAGGTGGGGAGGTGTGACTTGACGAACTCGAGCGTGGCCGCGGCGGCATAGTCCACCGTCACGGTGGACCTTCCGATCGCGGTGAGCAGCCCACTTGTCGTGTGCATCCTGCGCACGATGTCTTCCATGTCCGCGAGCTGCTCGGGTGTCGCACCGATGACGAGGTCGGGACCTTCTGCGACGATGTTCAGCTCGTCGTCGGTGACGATGGTGGCGATCTCGACAATGACGTTGCGTGCTGGGTCGAGTCCGGTCATCTCAAGATCCATCCAGGCGAGCACCGAGGCGCATCGTACCTGGAACCGGGTCTGCTCCACTACGGTGCGCTGTCGTGCTCGAGATTTCACTGGTGCGACTCGACGTGGACCTTCCGGCCCCGAGCTACGCGCGGCTCGGTGACGCCGGGTGTGACCTGGTCGCTAGAGCCGGCACCGTGCTCGCCCCGGGTGGTGGGCGTGCGACGATCGCCACTGGGATAGCGCTCGGAATCCCCGAGGGCTATGCCGGCCTCGTGCTGGCGCGGAGCGGGCTCGCTGCCCGGCACGGGGTCACGTGCCTGAACGCGCCGGGCTTGATCGACCCTGGTTACCGCGGCGAGGTCGCGGTCATACTTGTGAACACGGATCCCACCAGGCCTTACGAGGTCCACCGCGGAGATCGGATCGCCCAGCTGGTGATCTGCCGCGTGGAGAAGGCCCGTTTCGTGGCGGTGGATCACCTCGAAACGAGCGAACGCGGCGCGGGAGGTCTCGGTCACAGCGGCCGGTGAAGGCTCGCGGTCGGCCCCGAACACCGGGGCGCCACCAACTCTGCGGCCAGGTGGGCAACAGTTGAACCGGTTCTCGGACGAGGAGAGCGAGGTGAAGTGCAAAGGCTGAGCGGGGTCGATTCCATGTTCGTCTACATGGAGACGCCCACCAACCACATGCACCTGACCGGGGTGTTCCTGCTCGACCCCACGACTGCGCCGGCGGGCTTCTCCTTCGCCAAAGTGCGAGCCATGGTCGCGCGGCGCCTGCACTACGCGGCGCCGTTCCGGCGTCGTCTTGTCGAGATGCCGTTTCGCCTCGCGCACCCGGTGTGGATCGAGGATCCGGAATTCGACCTCGATTACCACGTGCGCCGGGCGTGTCTGCCGTCGCCCGGTGGTCGGTCGGAGCTCGAGGAGCTCGTGGGTCAGATGGTTGGGCAACCTCTGGACCGGCGGCGTCCCTTGTGGGAGATATGCCTTGTGGAAGGCCTCGAAGGCGGCCTCCAGGCGATCGTGGTGAAGATGCACCACGCGGCGATCGACGGAGTCTCGGGGGCCGAGCTCACCGCTTCCTGGCTCGACCCGGAGCCAGATCCGCCGCCTGAACTCGACGAGGAGGACGACTGGCAGCCCGAACGCGTTCCCAACGAGATCGACCTCCTGGTTGCTGCGTGGGCACAGCTCGCCTCCAGCCCTGTCAAAGCGATGAGAGCGGCAGGGCGTTGGGCAGAGGCCGCGCTGCTTGTCTCAGAGCACAACCGCGATTCGGGAGTCCCGCCTCCTCCGTCGCCCTTCAGCGCACCGAGGACCTCGTTCAACCAGGCGATCACCTCCCACAGACGCGTCGCCTTCGGCGAGGTGGCGCTCGAGGACCTGAAGGCGGTCAGGAAACATTTCAAATGCACGGTCAATGATGTCGTGCTGGCACTTTGCGCTGGCGCACTGAGACGGTATCTGCTTGCGCAGGGCGAGCTTCCCGAAGAGCCGCTCGTCGGTTTCGTGCCGGTGTCGCTGAGAGCCGACGAGGAGAGGCTGAGCGGCGGGAATCGGCTCTCGGCCATGCTCACCTCGCTCGCGACCGACATTGCGGATCCCGTCGAGCGCTTGCGTGCGATCTCTGCCGCGATGTCTGAGGCCAAGGCTCAGGAGTCTCTGATCGGGATGGACGTGCTGACCGACTGGACGGAGTTCACGTTTCCCGCTCTCATCGGCCGTGCGGCCCGCCTGATCTCCTCGACACGGGTGTTCGATCGCGTACGGCCGGTGTTCAATGTCACGATCTCGAATATCCCCGGACCCCGGTTTCCTTTGTTCCTGGCCGGAGCGCGTGTGGTTGGGATGTATCCCCTCGGACCGGTCATCGACGGTGCAGGGCTCAACATGACAGTGATGAGCTACTACGGCACTGCGTGCTTCGGGCTCAGCGGCTGCAGGGAGTCCGTGCCCGACATCGCGGCTCTTCCGAGGATGATCGTCGAGAGCCTTGACGAGCTCCTGGCCATCGTTCGGTTGCGGCGCCGAGCCGACGCCGATCCGGGGATCTCGTGACCAGGAGGCCAGGCCAGTCCCGGTCCAGCCAGGCCCGGTTAGGCCAGTCGGATGCGTGAGTGAGAACCTGCGAGAGGCTTGGTAAGATTCGGCGGCACGCGGACGTGGCTCAGTGGTAGAGCATCACCTTGCCAAGGTGAGGGTCGCGGGTTCGAATCCCGTCGTCCGCTCCAAAGAAAGTCCAGGTCACGGCCGTGCGGGGGGCTGAAATCGGCCCCTCGTGGCGCGTCCAGGGGCGCCGTGCACCACATTTGCACCACATTTGCCGAACTTTTTTCGCCGAACGCGGCTGGCGAACCATTGTTTTCACGCGTGAGGGTCGCGGCCCCCTCTTGGCTCGGCTCTGTTGGGCAAGCCTCGCCACGGAGGCCGGTTGGTCGCAGACGGGGCGATCGCTGGAACTGGGTCCGAGGAACTGGCCGACTGAGTGATGGAGCCTCGTGACACACTCGGCCTGTGGAAGATGACGACCGATGGCCACCGGAGGAGTTGACCTGTTGGGCGGATTGGGCTGGACCGATTGAGAGGGTCGCTGTTCAGCCCGAAGGTCGCGATTTAGTGCAGTGGGCGACGGACGTCGTCGCCGACTTCTATGGTGACGGCTGGTTCGCCGAGTGTGCCAGACGGCGGTCAGTTCCGGTCATGTCGTCCCTTTACGACTGGCCGTTGTCGAGCCCAGTCGCTCTCGTTCGCCACATCGAACGAGCTGCAAGGATCGCGCTACTCCCCGAAGACGTACGTATCGGGCTGACTGAAGGACCCAATGGCATCCGCCGGTCGGCGAGCCCGAACGAGTTCGATCATCTCGACGTTGTTCTCGAAGTGATCGGATTGGCGGTACGAGACCGCTGGCGCGTCGAGAGCGAGGTCGCAACAACCGATGGGCATCTACCCGACTTGCGCTTCTCCAAGGGCAGTATCTCGCACGTTGTCGAGGTCACGACGCAGGGGATGGACCGAGAGTCCAGAGCGATCGATCGCCAGAGTGAGGCGGTGTTCGCCCAACAGCGATCGAGCACCGGTACCCGGTGCAGTGCGTAATCCGCGAGACCTGCGTCTTCGATGCGAACCAGCTCAAGCAGTTCGTCACAGCCATGGATGAAACGGCGCGCACTGCCGCAGAACAGGGCAAGCGTTGCGAGGCTGACGTTGGCTTCGCGTCGGTGGTCGCATACCCGGCCGGCGAACGGATCGAAGACGTGATCCACGAGGGACCGATGCTTCCACGGGACTTGTGGCCGCGATTTGCTGTGCGCCTTCATCAAAAGGCCGAGGCAACTTCGTGCGCCGGTTCGAGCTGGATCCGCATCGACGAGAGTGGCGGACTGCTGCAGCTCACCCCTGCGGTCCACTGGTCGATTGAACAGCAGCTCAGCACGCTTCGCCACAACGTGAATGCCGAGCTGGGTAACTATCGTCATATCGAGGGTGTGGTGATCAGTCACGGCGCCGAGCCGGACTGGGTGCCTCAGCGACGACAGCACGGTGTCGTGGAGCAAGCAACGGGCGCGGCTGCCTTGGAACGTCGTCTTCCAGGGGGTCGCCGGCGACGGACGTTCGTCATACCAGTGCACCAGGCGCGCAAGATTGCCCTGCCTGACCATCTCGTCCTGCGTCCGGACCGTTGGTACGACGGTGAGACCAGCTGGCTCGATTGGGCTCTCAACAGTCTCGGGCAGCCGTCAGTCACGCGACTCGTCACAGGCGAGCTCGCCAGATCGCTTGTTCCTTGATCGAATCCGAGAGCGCGAGAGGGGCAAGCGGGGTCAGGGTCAGGGCACCACTACCAGCTCGAAGCGGTGTGGCCGGCCATTACGCATGACGCGCGGACTGTCAGGCTCATAACGCGGAGGTCGGGAGTTCAGCACTTTCCCCCGCCACTAGATAATTCGGATTTCCACGCCCTCGTGCGCATGCCCACTACGCTGACCTGCGGGTTTGTATTCGCTAGTCGCGGTTATCCACAGGTTTATCGGGTGAATTTCTCGGTGGGTTATCAAAACTGCGTTATGCACGCTACGCAGGGGTGGCGCACCGCCACCCCTGCAACACGCTGCGGGTTTCGGTAATTTGTCCCGGCTGAGTCCGAGGTGCCCCAGGCTGCCCTACCGCAGCCCTACGCAGCTGCCTGATCAACTAGTGGAGTACCGGCGGGGTGCTTGCGGTCACCGCTGTCGACCATTCCTACCGTCGGACTCAAGCTATTTGAGGGAGTTGCGCCGCAACTCGAATTGAGGTTGCTCCGACGGGCAGTAGGGAATCTCTAAGCCGAAGATGAGCGGGTGCCATAACCCTCTACCAGGCCTTTGCTCAGCACGCTCGGCAGGGCGCTCCATAGATCCCCAACCGACCCTGGGAAGGAAGCTCTGGTCACGGGCACGTTCGTCGTGGGATCAACGACGGACGCAAACGACGATCGGTCAGATCGCGCCGACAACGCCAAGACCCCCAACCCGAAGCGCCGTCGTTGAGATCTGGCTGTTGGTCGACCCGACGACGGTCCAGAGCTCGGGTCCACCCGCTCTCCGACTGGCAGCCGCGACTGCTCGGCCCGGCGGGGGCGCCTGGTGGGCCGAGAGGTGGCAGGGTGGGTTCGTGGGAGAGCCGGGTGCGGACGTGGTCGAGGAGTTGTGCAGGGCTGGGGTCGTGCGTGGTGACCTTGTCGGCCTGGCCGTTGCGCCACGGGTGGGCCTCGGAATGGCCACGACGACGGGCAGGATGTCGGTCGCTCGCTGCATCGAGGATCCTTCGGCGGCGGTCCGGCTCGTGGAGGACGCGCTCCGCCCCCGGTGGGTGCTGTGGTCGAACGACACCGCGGCGACGCTTCTCCGGGCCAGGGTGCGGATCGCGACGTGCTGGGATCTCGCCGGGACGCATCGGCTCCTCTTTGGCGGATGGCGGGCCGATCCCGCTCGCGTGTGGGCGGAGCTCCAGCATTTGGCGTTGGACACGATCCCGACGACCGCGCCGACGGACCTGTTCGGCGACGCCGGGCGCGGCGATGGCGATCCGGACGATCCGATCCGTCCCGACGGGCACCTCCGGCCGGAGTGGCTGGGTGGAGGTTGGTGTGCGACTCCGGAACGGCTGCGGCGATGGGCGGAGCTGGCGGCGCGGGTCGCAGTGCTCCAGCAGGCGCGCCTCGACGAGCTCGGTGATGGGCAGAGGGTCGCGTCCACGGCGCGCTCGGAGTCGGCGGCCGAGCTCCTGTGCGTCGAGATGTCGGTCGACGGGCTGCCGATGGACCGAGCTGTCGCCGAGGGAATCATCGCGGGATTCGTCGGCCGACGGCCGCGTACCGAGGCGGAGGCGGCCGAGCAGCGTGCCCGGCGCGACGCCGAGGTGCTGCGTCACGCGCCGCCAGGAGTCGAGGCCGACCTGCGGAGCCCCGGGCAGGTGAGGTCACTGCTCCGCCGTGTCGGCGTCGAAGTGCCCGACACCCGTGCCTGGCGGCTGCGGACGCTTCGGGACACGCACCCGCTGATCGAAGCCCTCCTTGTCTGGCGAAAGGCGGAGCGCGTCGCCACGACCTTCGGCTACACCTGGCTCGACGAGCACCTCGGTGCCGACGGCCGGTTGCGGGGGGTGTGGACAGGGTCCGACGGCGCGGCGGGAAGGATGACCGCGTCGGGTGGCCTTCACAACATGCCCGCCGAAATGCGCGGGGCGGTCGTCGCGGAGCCCGGACACGTCTTCGTACGCGCCGATCTCGGTCAGATCGAGCCGCGCGTGCTCGCCGCGATCTCGCGGGACGAGCAACTGGCTCGGGCCACCCTCGAGGACGACATGTACGCGCCTGTGGCCGCACAGCTCGGCGTGGATCGAGCTACCGCCAAGGTCGCGATGCTCGGAGCGATGTACGGGCAGACCACCGGCCACGGCCTGCAGGCGCTACGCCGCCTCGAGGCCGCCTACCCCGTGGCGATGACGTACCTACAGGACGCCGCACGCTCCGGCCAGGCCGGCCGCGACCTGCGAACCTATGGGGGCAGGTTGATCATCCTGGGACCGGTAAATGGCACCGAGGTGGGGACGCGCGAGGCCCGTGGGGCGGCCGCGGCCAGGGGCCGCTACGGCCGTAATGCCCTCGTCCAAGGTGCGGCGGCCGAGTTGTTCAAGGTCTGGGCAGTGACGGTGCGGGCCCGCGGCACGCGCCTGTCCGCACAGATCGTGCTGTGCCTCCACGACGAGTTGCTCGTCCATGTCCCGATCGAGCACAGCGACGCCGTTGCCCGGCTCCTCGACGACTGCCTCCAGGAGGCTGGGCACCGATGGGCCCCCGACGACTCGGTCCGCTTTGTCGCCGACATCGGCGTCTTCGAGCGCTGGTCGGACGCCAAGCAGGGGGTGCACCCGAATAGGGACCCAGACATCTCATGAGCGAGGCGCCACGGTGGGCTAGGAGCATGGGTCAGAACCCCCTGCACCGACCCTCGCGCCTTGTAACTGTTTGACTGGACAACATTCGCGATTTCGCTGAGGACAGGCAAGACTTTGTGCCATGGAGAATGGCACGGTTGAT